>Ga0164243_10012888_pt1 | contig 11801 bp, 10 predicted proteins | sample OricompcompostOP_FD_108781 | JGI IMG/M metagenome (GOLD analysis project Ga0164243, IMG submission 108781) | Organic Plus compost microbial communities from Emeryville, California, USA - Original compost - Organic plus compost (OP) | ecosystem: Engineered > Solid waste > Mixed feedstock >...
CCTATCCGGGCCGAGAGACGCCACAGGTGGCCGCCGCCGGGATGGATGCCGATGTCGAGGAACCGCGGGTCGAAGACCGCCCGCGGCCCGGCGACGATGACATAGCCGGCCAGTGCCCAGTTGACGCCCGCGCCCACGGCCGGGCCGTCGACCACGGCGATCGACGGGATCGGCAGTGACGACAGGGCCTGGAACCCTTCGTAGAGCACGGACAGGGGCGTGTCGCGGCGGGTCAGCGAGTCGACGTCGCCGCCGGCGGAGAACGCCGGCCCTTCGGCGGCCAGCACCAGTGCCCGCGTGCCGGCGGGCAGGCCGCGCACCGCGTCCCGTACGGCGAGGCTCATCGCGGCCGTGACGCTGTTGCGCCGTGCCGGGTCGTCCAGGGTCAGCGTCGCCACCCCGTCGGCATGGGAGACCCGTACCGTCATGCCGTCACCAGCGCCCGACGCAGGACCTTGCCGACCTCGTTGCGGGGCAACGCGTCGATCGCGGTGAAGACGACCGGCACCTTGTAGGGGGCGAGGTTGTCCCGGCACCACTGCGCCAGCGCGGCGGCGTCCAATGTGGAGCCTGGTTCGAGCACGATCCAGGCGTGGGGCACCTCGCCGAGGCGGGCGTCGGCGACCCCGGCCACGGCGACGTCGTGGACCGACGGGTGGCGGCGCAGCACCTCCTCCACCTCGTCGGGGAAGACCTTCAGCCCGCCACGGTTGATCATGTCGCTGGCCCGTCCATCGATCCAGAGGAATCCATCGGAGTCCAGGTGTCCGATGTCACCGGTGCGCAGGTAGTCGCCGAAGAGCCGGTCGGCGTCCAGTGGCGTGGGCGAGTCGCCCGACGCGTAGCCGAGCATCCGGAACGGTGAGCGGATGTGGATGTGGCCCGACTCCCCGACCGGCAGGTCGCGCTGCGCGTCGTCGAGGATGCGCACGTCCACGTCGTCGTACGGCCGCCCGACCGCGCCGAGCTTGGCGGCGCCGAACGTGCGGATGTCGTCCATGGTCCAGCCCACGACCTCGCCGCCCAACTCCGTCTGCCCGTACGAGTTGAGCACCAGCACGCCGAAGCGCTCGTGGAAGCGGCGGGCGGTGGCGGGGGAGAGGGCGGCGGTGATGGAGCGGACGATCTGCAGCGGGGCCAACGAGTCCACCTCGTCGCTGTCGCAGAGCATGGTGATCATCGCGGGGGCGAGCACGGTCGACTTGAGCTGGTGGGTCTGGACCGCGGCGGCGAAGTCCTTGGGGGTGAAGCGTTCCAGCAGCACCACGCCGAAGCCGGCCCGCAGGGAGAACAAGGTGTTGAAGATGCCCGACCACAGGGCCAGGGACAGCGGGATGAGGTTGACCCGGATCCGGGCCTGGGGCTGCGCCGGGGTCGCCGTCGCCCGACGGCGTAGCTTGCGCAGGCTGGAGTCGAGTGCGTCGAGCGTGCCCTGGTGGCGCAGCAGCACCGCCTTGGGACGGCCGGTCGTGCCCGAGGTGCGCAGGATCAGGGCCAGGTCGCGGTCGTAGGCGGTCGCCTCGCCCACCAGCGGGCGCCGTACCGCGGCCTGCCACGTGGTCTCGTCGAACTCGACCAGGGCCAGTCCGTCGGTGGCGAGGCGGTCCAGGTCGTCGGCCGTGCCCAGCAGGGTGCAGACCGGCGTCTCGGCGACGAGGGCGGCGAGTTCGGCGGGGGTGCTGCGCTGGTTGATCGGCATGTAGACGCCGCCGGCCCGCCAGGTGGCGAACATCGCCACGATGCCGGACGGGCCGCTGCCGACGAGGCCGCCGACCGGGTTGCCGGGGCGTACGCCGGCCTGGGTCAGCGCGTCGGCGAGGCGGGTGACCGCGCTGCGCAACTCATCCATGGTCAGCACCGCGGTGGTGGAGTACACCACCGGCGTTTCGCCGAGGACGGGCAGTTCGCGGATGAGGTCGTACAGCGTCGGTGGGTTGCTCACGCTATCATTGTAAAGATAGCCAGAGCACTGCGGGAAGGGCTATAGTGCTGCCATGTTGTGCGGGTATCCAACGGTGGACGGCGTCACGGTCACGCTGGACGAGGGTGTACTGAGCCTGCGCCTGTCCGACCCGCGCCGACGCAACGCGCTCAACGACGCCATGGTGCGCGCGCTCATCGACTCGCTCGAACTGGCGCAGAGCGACGAGGCGGTGCGGGCGGTGCTGCTGCTCGGCGACGGCGGCCACTTCTGCGGCGGTTTCGACATCGTCGCCCGCAACGCGAACAAGGACGCGCCCCGGCCGCGCCCGGGCTCCATCCAGCGTCGGCTGCCGGCCCAGGCCCACCGGCTGATCCCGCAACTGACCACGCTGCAGGCGCCGGTGGTCTGCGCGGTCAGCGGCTACGCGGTCGGCATCGGCATGCAGCTGGCCCTGGCCAGCGACTTCGTGGTCGCCGACGCCACCGCGAAGTTCTGGCAACCCTTCGCCGCCCGGGGCATGACCCCGGACAGCGGGGCCACCTGGCTCACCGCGCGAGCGGTGGGCCCCGCGCGGGCGCGGCGGTTGTTGATGCTCGGCGAGCGGCTGGACGCGGCCACGGCGCGTGACTGGGGCATCGTGCACGAGGTCGTCGACGACGCCGAACAGGCGGGCCGCGAGCTGGCCCGACGCCTGGCCCGCGGCCCCACCGTGGCACTGGGCCTGACGAAGGCGCTCATCAACGCCGCCGCCGAGGCGTCGCTGGTCGAGCAGCTCAAGGCCGAGGGCCTGGCGCTGGAGATCTCCTCGCGCGCGGAGGACTTCCGGGAAGGGCTGCGTGCCTTCGTGGAGAATCGCGAACCAGGGTTCAACGGGCGCTAGGTCGGGCGAGAAGGAGACGGCAATGGAACGGACCGTGCCGCGGATGCTGCTGGCCAGCGCCGCGCGCTTTGGCGACGCGCTCGCGGTCATCGACGGCGACACCACGTTGACGTACCGGCAGCTGACCCAGCAGGCGCTGCGGTTCGCGCGCGCGGCGATCAACCTGGGCATCCGGCGCGGTGACCGGGTCGGGCTGTGGGCGCCCAACTCGTACCGCTGGATCGTCGCCTCCCTCGGGCTGCACTGCGCCGGCGCGACCGTGGTGCCGGCCAACACGCGTTACCGCAGCATCGAGGCGCGGGAGATCTTCGCGCGGGTGCGGGTCAACGCGGTCTTCGTGGACGACGGCTTCCTCGGCTACCGCTACGTCGACGCCGTGCGGGCCACCGGTGACGGCGCACCGTCGCTCGGCGACATCCCGGTCATCGACATGATGAAGTGGGACGACTTCCTGGCGTCGGGCGCGGCGGTGAGCGAGGAGACGGCGCTGGCGGCCGCCGAGGCGGTCGGGCCGGGCGACCTGGCCGAGGTCATCTTCACCTCCGGCACCACCGGGCGGCCCAAGGGCGTGATGATTCCGCACGGGCCGTCGCTGGACCTCTACACCGACTACAGCCGCATCTGGGGCCTGCGCGAGGGCGACCGCTACCTGGTCTCGTTGCCGTTCTTCCACACCGGCGGCAACAAGGCCGGCATGATCGCCAGCCTGATGAACGGCCTGGCGATCGTGCCGATGGCGGTCTTCGACGCCGACGAGGCGATGCGGCTCATCCAGCAGCACCGCGTCTCGGTGATGAACGGCTCGCCCACCATCTACTACTCCCTGCTGGAGAGCCCGCGCCGGCGCGAGTTCGACCTCAGTTCGCTGCGGGTCGCCGCGACCGGCGCGGCGGTGGTGCCCGTGGCCCTGGTCGAACGGGCCCGCACCGAGCTGCCGTTCGAGCACTTCATCACCGCCTACGGCATGACCGAGTGCTTCGGCACCGCCACCATGTGCCGGTGGGGCGACTCGAAGGAGACCATCGCCAACACCAACGGCCGGGCGCTGCCCGGGGTCGAGCTGCGCGTGGTCGACCGCGACGGCACGGTGCTCGGACCGGGCGAGCCGGGCGAGATCCACATCCGTGGCGCCAACGTGACCCCCGGTTACTGGGAGGACCCGGTCGCCACCGCCGAGACGATCGATGCCGATGGTTGGCTGCACTCCGGCGACATCGGCACGCTCGACGCGGAGGGCAACCTGAAGATCACTGACCGGCTCAAGGACCTCTTCTTCGTGGGCGGCTTCAACGTCTCGCCCGCCGAGGTGGAGCAGGCGCTGGCCCACCACCCGGCCGTCGCCGAGGTCGCGGTGATCGGCGTGGCCGACGAGCGGCTCGGTGAGGTGCCCAAGGCCTACGTCGTGCCGCGGCTGAACACCCAGCCGACCCAGGAGGAGATCATCACCTGGGCCCGGGACCGGCTGGCGAACTTCAAGGTGCCGCGGGTCGTCGAGTTCGTGGAGACCCTGCCCCGCAACGCCTCCGGGAAGGTACTCAAGACGCAGTTGCGAGCCGTGAATCGATGAGTGACGGTTGGCCACGGCTCGCGCTGTCCGGTGAGCCGCCCTTCGACGTGCGCATCGGTTCGGACGTCTGCAGCTCACTGGGCTGGCTCTTCGGTGGCTGGGGCATGGGGCTGCTCGCCGAGGCGGCGCAGACCAGCACCGGCCGGGCGGTGCGGGACCTGAGCGTGGACTTCGTCCGGGGTGTCGCCGACGGCGCCCGGCTGCGGGTGCACTGCGAACCCATGGCCCGCGGCCGTACGTTCACCTACTGCCGAGTGTCCGCAGTGGACGAACGCGACGACGTGGCGCTGTCGGGCACCGCGGTGCTGGCGCAGCGGGGCGCGGGCGGCGCGCCGCCGGCCACGGCGCTGCTGGCGCCGAAGGCGCCGCCCCCGGAGGTCTGCCCCGAGCGGCAGTACGCGCTCGGCCCGGGCACCGGCACGTCGTTGCTGCTCGACGTGCGCGATGCCGGCGAGGACCTCTCCCGCGGTGCCGGGAACTTCGCCCTGCTCTGGGCGCGGTTGCGCTGCCCGGCGGCCGACGAGGTCCGGCTCGCGGTGATCAGTGATCACGTGCCGTTCCTGTTGCGCCGGTCGATGCCGGCACCGTCACGCTTCACCACCGTTGGCGCCACGCTGCGGCTGTGGGACGCTCCCCTGGACGAGTGGGTGCTGCTGGAGGTGAGCCTGGTGTCGCTGGGCGAGCGGAGCGCCGTCGGCCGGGTCAACCTGTGGTCCGCGGGCACCGAGCTGGTCGGGGTCGCCGAACAGACAACCTGGATGAGTTGAGGGGATCAGTGGAAGCGTCGGAGTTCGCGGACGTCCTGTCGGTGGTGCGGTCCTATGTGCGGGACGTGGTCGTGCCGGCCGAGGAGGAGATCGAGGCGCGGGACGAGATCCCGGAGGCGATCCGCCGGGGGGCCGCCCAGATGGGGCTGTTCGGCTACGCGTTGCCGGTGGAGTACGGCGGCATGGGGTTGTCCGCGTCCCAGGACGTGGAGCTGGCCATCGAGCTGGGCTACACCACGCCGGCGTTCCGCTCGATGTTCGGGACGAACAACGGCATCGCCGGCCAGGTGCTGGTCAACTTCGGCACCGACGAGCAGAAGCAGGAGTTCCTGCCCAAGCTGGCCAGCGGTGAGTACGTGGCGTCGTTCGCCCTCACCGAGCCGGAGGCCGGCTCCGACCCCAGCGGGCTGCGCACCCGGGCCGACCGCGACGGCGACTTCTATGTCCTCAATGGACAGAAGCGGTTCATCACGAACGCGAACTGGTCCAACATCCTCATCGTCTTCGCCCGCACGGGTGGGCCGGGTCCGGACGGCATCTCGGTGTTCGTCGTGGACACCGACGCCCCGGGCGTCACGATCGGGCCACGGGACAAGAAGATGGGCCAGCGGGGATCGACCACCGCCGAGATCTTCTTCGACAACGTGCGGGTGCCGGCGTCGCGGCTGGTGGGGCAGACCGAGTCGGGCGGCTACGCGGCGGCGATGCGCTCGCTGGTCAAGGGGCGGGTCCACATCGCGGCCTGCTGCGTCGGCATGGCCACCCGGCTGGTCGACGACAGCGTCGCCTACGCCAGCACGGCCAAGCAGGGTGGCACCGTGATCGGGGACTTCCAGCTCGTGCAGGCGCTGCTGGCCGAGTCCCAGACCGACCTGCTCGCGGGCCGGGCGCTGGCGCTGGCCGCTGGCCGGGCCTACGACGACGGCAGCGACCGGCGGGTGTTGCCGAGCGCGGCGAAGCTGTTCTGCAGCGAGATGGTGGGTCGGGTGGCCGATCGGGCCGTGCAGATCCACGGCGGCATGGGGTATATCCACGGGGTCAGCGTGGAGCGGCTGTACCGGGACGCCCGGCTCTACCGCATCTACGAGGGAACGAGCGAGATCCAGAAGGTGATCATCGCTCGGCAGCTGCTTCGGTCGAAGGGTGGTCGCAGTGCGTGAAGCCGTGATCTGTGAGCCGGTCCGCTCGGCGTTCGGCCGCTATGGCGGGTCGCTGCGCGGCCTGTCCGCGGCGGCGTTGGGTGAGCAGGTGCTGCGCGGCCTGCTGGCCCGCACCTCGCTGCCGGTGGACCAGGTCGACGACGTGGTGCTGGGCCACTGCTACCCGACGATGGAGGCCCCCGCCATCGGTCGGGTCGTGGCGCTGGACGCCGGTCTGCCGGTGACCGTACCGGGGACCACTGTGGACCGTCGGTGTGGTTCGGGCCTGCAGTCGGTCGTCTACGCCGCCCGCGAGGTCCGGGCCGGCGACGCCGACCTGATCATCGCCGGCGGCGTGGAGAGCATGAGCAATGCCGCGCACTTCTCCCACTCCGTGCGTTGGGGTGGCGGCCAGGGCACGCTGGAGCTGCACGACAGCCTCGACCGGGGTCGGGTCACCGCGGGCGGCCGCCTGCACCCGGTGCCCGGCGGCATGCTGGAGACCGCGGAGAACCTGCGCCGCGAATACGGCATCAGCCGCGAGGAGCAGGACGCCCTGGCCGTACGGTCGCACCAGCGCGCGGTCGCGGCCCGATCCTCCGGTGCGGCGGCCGAGGAGATCGTGCCGGTGACCGTACCCGGGCCGAAGGGGTCCTCGACGGTGGTCGACGTCGACGAGCACCCCCGCGCCGACACCACGATGGAGAAGCTCGCCACGCTGCGCCCGATCCGGCTCTCCGTCGACCCCGAGGCCACCGTCACGGCCGGCAACGCCAGCGGGCAGAACGATGCCGCCGCGCTGTGCATCGTGACCACGCCCGAGAAGGCGGAGGCGTTGGGACTGCGCCCGCTCGTGCGGGTCGTGGCGAGCGCGCTGGCCGGGGTGGAGCCCTCGCGCATGGGCATCGGTCCGGTCCCCGCCACCGCCCGGGCACTCGAGCGTGCCGGGCTCACCCTGGCCGACATCGACCTCATCGAACTCAACGAGGCGTTCGCCGCGCAGGCCCTGGCCGTGCTGCGGGAGTGGAAGTTCGGTGAGGCCGACTACGAGCGGCTCAACGTGCGCGGCTCGGGCATCTCGCTGGGCCACCCGGTCGGGGCCACGGGCACGCGGATGATCGGCGTGCTCGCCCGCGAGCTGCACCACCGGCAGGCCCGGTACGGTCTGGCGACCCTGTGCATCGGCGGCGGGCAGGGGCTGTCCGTGATCCTGGAGCGGGTGGGATGAAGCTCGGGCTCTCCCTCGGCTACTGGGGTGCCGGCCCGCGGCCCGAGGTCCCCGACCTGGTCGACGCCGCCGAACGGCTCGGCCTGGACTCGATGTGGGCGGCCGAGGCGTACGGCTCCGACGCGCTCACCCCGCTGGCCTGGCTCGGGGCGCGGACGAATCGCCTGCGGCTGGGGACCTCGATCGTGCAGATGTCGGCCCGGACGCCGGTCGCCACCGCCATGGCGGCGATGACGCTGGATCACCTCAGCGGCGGGCGTTTCGTGCTCGGCATCGGCGCGAGCGGACCGCAGGTCGTGGAGGGCTGGTACGGCCAGCCCTACCCGAAGCCGCTGGCCCGCACGCGGGAGTATGTCGCGATCCTGCGCCAGACCATGTCCCGCTCGGTCGTCCAGTTCGACGGAAAGCACTACCAGTTGCCCTACCGCGGCGGCACGGGGCTGGGCAAGCCGCTGCGCTCCACCATCCACCCGCTGCGCCCCGACATGCCGATCCTGCTCGCCGCCGAGGGGCCGGGCAACGTCGCGCTCGCGGCCGAGATCGCCGACGGCTGGATCGCGATGTTCTACTCGCCGTACAGCGACGCCACCTACCGCGCGGCACTGGCCGAGGGCTTCGCCCGGCCGGGTGCCCGGCGCACGCCCGAGGAGTTCGAGGTCGTCTGCCCCGTCTCGGTGGAGATCGACGACGACGTCGAGCGGGCGGCCGACCGGGTGCGACCGAAGCTGGCGCTCTACGTCGGCGGGATGGGCGCGCGGGGGGCGAACTTCCACTACGAGGTGTTCGTCCGCATGGGCTTCGGCGACGTCTGCGAGCGGGTGCAGTCGCTGTATCTGGACGGCCACAAGCAGGAGGCCGCGGCCGCGATCCCGCTGGCCATGGTCGAGGCGGTCGCCCTGGTCGGCCCGAAGGAGAAGATCGCCCAGGAGTTCGATGCCTGGCGCTCGTCGCTGCTGACCACGATGGTGGTCGCCGCCGACATCGACACTCTCACCTTCCTCGCTTCACTGGGGTAGCCGTCGGGCGGCGGCCGCCCGGCTCAGCAGAGGATCTCGGTCTCCCAGAGGTGGCGGGGCTGGCGGTGCACGTTGAGGAAGACCTCGGCGAGCGCGTCGGGGTCGAACCGGGTGCCGGCCGCGATCACGCCGGTGATGGTGACCATGGCGACGTGGATGCCGCGCGGGCGCAGCTCCTCGTCGAGGCTGAAGGTCAGGTTGCGCAGGGCGGCCTTGCCCATGCCGATCGCGCAGTGCTCGGCGCTGGGCCGCTGGGCGTAGCTGCCCCCGGTGAACAACACGGTGCCGTGACCGTCCAGATCGGACAGACAGAGCTGCACCGCGACGAGCGCGCCGACGACGTTGACACGCATCGTCTGCTCGAACAGCGCCACCGGCAGTGTCGACGGCGTGGCGCGCACGCCGAGCGCCGCCGCGTTGTAGACGAGCACCTCGATCGGCCCCAGCTCGTCGCGGGCCCGGGCCACGACCGAGGCCACGTCGGCGGGGTCGCCGAGGTCGGCGGGGTAGCCGGCGGCGGTGATGCCCGCCGCCGCCAGCTCGTCGACCAGCGCCCGCAGCGGGTCCGGCGTCCGCGCGCTCAACGCCACCGGATGCCCGGCGTGGCCGAAGCGGCGGGCCAGCGACAGCCCCAGTTTCGGCCCGGCCCCGAGGATGAGACAGGTGCCGCTCATTGCGCCACGTAGCCGCCGTCGACCGGCAGCGCGACGCCGTGGATGTTCGACGCCGCCGGCGAGCACAGGAACAGCACCACCTGCGCCACCTCCTCCGGCAACCCGTAGCGGGCCGTCGCCGGGTAGACGGTCTCGTTGCGCTGGCGCCACTCCTGCGGCGTGAAGGTCTGTTTGAACCGGGCGGCGATCGGGGTCTCGATGCCACCGGGGCAGACGGCGTTGACGCGGATGTTGTCCAGCCCGTACTCCATCGCGGCGGTCTTGGTGAGCCCGACGACACCGTGCTTGCTCGCCGCGTACGGGCCGCTGTGCCGTTGACCTACCAGGCCGAGCGTGGAGGCGGTGTTCACGATGCACCCGCCACCCTGGGCGGTCATGACGGGCACCGAGTACTTGATGCCCAGCCACACGCCCTTGAGGTTGGTCGCCAGCACCCGGTCGAAGAGCTCCTCGTCCATCTCCGCCATCCGCGCGTCGATGAAGCCGTTGATGCCGGCGTTGTTGAACAGGATGTCCAGCCGGCCGAACGTGGCGACCGTGGTGTCCACCATGGACTTCACGTCGGCGGCGAGCGAGACGTCGACGGTGAGGGCCAGCGCCCGCCCGCCCAGGTCGGTGATCGCGGCGGCCGTGCGCTGCGCGGCCTCGCCGTTGATGTCGGCCACGACGACGGCGGCGCCCTGCGCGGCGAACGCCTCGGCGGTGGCCCGGCCGATCCCGTCGCCACCGCCGGTGACGATCGCGACCTGGCCCTCGAACATGCGCGGCGCGCCCGGCTCGCTCATGCCGCGAACTCGAACCCGCGCAGCCCGTTCGCCTCGACCTCGGCGCAGGCGCGCACGTACCGGTCGAAGCCGCCGTAGTACGGAATGAAGACCCGGCTGCCGTCGTCGTTGACGTGGACCATGTAGTTCTCGGTCTTCAGGCGCAGCGTGGGCGCGGCCACCTCGGCACAGTGTTCACTCCACTGCGCCTGCGCCTCCTCCGACGCCTCCACCCGGGTGTAGCCGTGCTCGGCCATGTGGGCGAAGACGGTGGCGAGCAGCTCGGCCTGGTGCGTGGCACTGGGGAAGAAGTTGGCCAGCACCGACGGGCTGCCCGGTCCGGTGAGCAGGAACATGTTGGGCAGGCCGTGCACCATCAGCCCGAGGAAGGTTCGCGGGCCGCGCGCCCAGAACTGGGGCAGCCCTTCGCCGCACTCGTTGCGGATGTTGGCCGGGTAGAGCGAACCGGTGAACGGCAGGAAGCCGGTCGCGAAGACCACCAGGTCCAGCTCCACCTCGCCGCTGCGGGTACGGATCCCCTTGGGCGTAAAGGTTTCGATCGGATCCTCGCGCAGGTCCACCAGCGTCACGTTGTCCCGGTTGAACGTCTGGTAGTAGTTCGTGTCGACGCAGAGCCGGCGCGTCCCGAACGGGTACGACCGTGGGGTCAGCTTCTCGGCGAGCACCGGGTCGTGCACCAGCTCGCGTACCTTGGCGCGCACGTACTCGGCGATGATCTCGTTGGCCGCGGGGTCCACGCCCTGGTCGGTGAAGACGCTCTGCATGGCGTGCCCGCCGTAGGCCCAGCGCTCGTCCAGGATGGCCTGGCGTTCCTCCGGAGTGAGCTGCGTGGTCGGCGCGACCGCCAGTGGGAGGTCGGTGCCGCCCGGGTGCTTGAGGACCTCCTGCCACAACTGGTCGATTCTCGCCACGTGCTCGGCGTGCCGCTGCGGATCGGCCGGGCCGTTGTGGGCCGGGACGGAGTAGTTGGGGGTCCGCTGGAAGACGGTCAGGTGCTCGGCCTGCTCGGCCAGGATCGGGATCACCTGTACGCCGGTCGCGCTGGTGCCGACGACCCCGACCCTGCGCCCGGCCACCGCCACCGGCTCCCGCGGCCACTGCGCGGTCAGGTGCCACTCGCCCTGGAAGGTGTCCAGGCCCGGGAAGTTGGGCTGGCGCGGCTGCGACAGCGGACCGGTGGCCATGACGAGAAACCGGGTGCGCACCGTCAGTCCGGTGTCGGTGGTGACCGTGTAGCGGTGGTCGGTCGCGTCCCACTGGGCACCGGTCATCGTGGTGTTGAACTGGTACAGGCGCTTGACGTCCCAGCGGTCCGCGGCGAAGTTGAGGTAGGCCAACAACTCCGGCTGCCCGGGGTAGCGGTCCTTCCACTGCCACTCCCGGTAGAGCTGCGGGTCGAAGTAGGAGTAGTAGATCCCCTCCAGGTCGACCCGCGCCCCGGGGTAGCGGTTGTGGTACCAGACGCCACCCACGCCGTCGGCCTTCTCAAGTCCCAGCACCGACAGCCCCGCCTGCTGGAGGCGGTGGGTGGCGGCGATCCCGGCGATACCGGCTCCGACGACGACGACGTCCACAGTGCGATCGGCCATAGCTTTGGAAGCTATCATTATTAAGATTGCCTGCAAAGTGTGAACCTGCCGGTAACAAACCTTCGTAACACAGAGAGCAGAGCGAGGGAACCCATGGAGAGTGGTCTCGTCGGCCGGGCGGTCGTGGTGACCGGTGCGGGTCGGGGCATCGGCAAGGAGGTGGCCCGCGAGGTGGCGCGGCTCGGCGGGCTGGTGGTGGTGAACGACATCGACGAGGCCGCGGCGGCCGCGA
>Ga0164243_10012889_pt1 | contig 11800 bp, 11 predicted proteins | sample OricompcompostOP_FD_108781 | JGI IMG/M metagenome (GOLD analysis project Ga0164243, IMG submission 108781) | Organic Plus compost microbial communities from Emeryville, California, USA - Original compost - Organic plus compost (OP) | ecosystem: Engineered > Solid waste > Mixed feedstock >...
CGCCGCGCGCCTGATCATCGACCGCGACGGCTGGGAGAAGCTGACCGTCCGTCGCCTCGCCGGCGAGCTCGGCGTCAGCCCGATGACGATCTACCACCATGTCGACGACCGCGGCGACCTCCTCGTGCAGCTGGTCAACGACCACCTCGCCGCTCTACCCCGACCCGCGTTGCCCGAGGATCCGCGTGAGCGCATCATCGCCACGACCGTGCTCTGTCATGACGCCCTGGCCGCGCAGCCCTGGATCGCCGAGGTCGTCAGCACCGACGGCTTCCTGAGCCGGCTGGGCGACGCATCGATCTGGATGGTCGATGCGATCGTCACAGCCGCGCTCGAGGCCGGCTGCGCCGTCGATCAAGCGATCCTCGTGTTCCGCAACGTCTGGTACTTCACCGTGGGCGAGATCCTGGTCCGGGCCAACAGCAGGAGCCGTCGGGCCGACGCCGGCGCTCCCGAGACGGCGGCCCTCTTCAGCCGCCCCGACCCGCCCATCGCCGTCCAGGACGCCGCACAGCTGCCGGGTCTCGCCGCGGTGGCCGACCGGTGGGTGGAGGTCTCCGCGCAGGACACCTTCGCCAGCGGCCTCGCCGCCCTCGTCGACGGGCTGATCGCCGCCGCGGTCGAGGCTTGACAGGTCCAGAGAACCGGCCGGGTGGTGGGCGCCGAGACCGTCAGACGCCCACCATCGACGAGTCAGCGGAGAAGCTCGTCGGTGAACGCCCCGCTCGCGTCCAGCTCCTCACCCGTGGCGTCACCGATGATTCCGGCTGCCTTCTCGGCCTGTTCGGGGACCATCTGCGCGCTGGCAGGCGTCGCGTCGACGACGCCCTGCCATGCAACCTTCCACTGCTCGTCGGTCAGCGACTCGAAGTCATCGCGCAGCACTGCCGCAGCCTGGTCGGGGTGCTCGTGGATGAGCTTCACCGCCCGGTCGAGAGCTGTGGCGTAGCAGCCGACCAGTGCAGACTTGTTGTCGAGGACTCGTTGTGAGGTGGTCGCCACCGCATTCGTGGCGTCATCCAGGAGAGGCGCGACTCCGCTGGAGAGCCTGAGCATCACCGTTCCGTCACCTTGCTCCGCAGCCACGTCGGAGTTCGGCGGTCCGATCACGTAGGCGTCGATCGACTTCTGGGCGAAGGCGGCGACCATCTCCGTCGCCCCACCGGTTCCAATGATCTCCACGTCGCGATCTGGGTCCAGTCCGGCGTCGATCAGGAGGTAGCGCAGGAGTTGGTCCGAGTTCGAGCCAGGTGAGGTCACCCCGATCCGGAGCCCCTTGAGCGCCGACAGTGACGTCCTGAGGTTGGCGCCGTCAGGCGGGGCGTCCTCGCTCCTGATACCGATGTCCGCGGTGGCGCGGTTGCTGGTCGTGGCGAACGACACGATCGGGCCACCGCGATTCGTCGCTTCGAGCACGACGTTGAAACCGCCGGCGACGACGTCGACACTTCCTCCGATCAGCGCCTGGGCTGCGTCGGTGTTGCCCAGTGATGTGATCTTGAGTCCGACGCCCGCATCGTCGAAGTACCCCTCCTGTTCGGCGATGTAAAACGCGGCGAACTGAAGGGTCGGCGCCGAGCCGTGTGATGCCTTCAGCGTCTGCCCCTCACAGCTGGTCACCTTCTCGTCGCCGCCGCTGCAACCCACAAAGGCCGTGGCGACGACGGCGCCAGCAACCGATGCGACCGCCCAGGCGCGGCGCCGGCTATCGCCCGCCCAGACCCCGCTCGTTCCTGCACGTCTCATCACTGGTCCCAGGCCGGAAGATCGAACTCCTTCAGGTGACCACTCGGGTTGGCCGCCGTGCCCGGGTCCGGAGGCAACTCGACACCGAAGTGTCGTTGCAGGACGTCCGAGATGAGCTCGTAGCAAGACCCGATGCGAATCACCTCCATCTTCCCGAAGTCGATGATGGTGCTCGACCGCTGGTAGTAGTGCAGCGGGCGCAATCCGTAGTCGACGATCAGGTCCGCGATCTCGCGCAGTTCCGACTGGATGTCCTCCACGCGGAACTTGGTTCCGGTGCCGCTGACGTTGGCCGACGAGCCGAAGACCAGGAAGCGGTCCTGGTACGCCAGGCGACCTACCTCGGTGTGGATGACCCCCCCGTTGATGAGCATCCCGATCGTGCCGCTTGCCGTCGCCGCCTTCAGCATGGTCGGGCTGAGCCTCTGGATGAGCGGGTTGTCAGGTCGATAAGGTGCCACGATGCCGAGCGGTAGGTCGTAGTCCTGGGTGACGCACTCGATCATCGCCTGGCGTTCTTCCGGCAGGTCATGGATCTCGCGTTGACCCACCTCGTCGACGGTGAGAGCGTGCCGCTTGTGCCCGCCGCGCTGCTTGGTGCGGTAGACGAGGTCGGCTGCTTCCTCCGAGCCGGCCCAGATTCCGTAGCCGACCCGGTTCGCGACGATCGTAATGCCGCCGTTGCGCAGGACGTCGTAGACCTGCTTGGCGTCGGCAAGAGCGTCGACGCGAGTACTCCCGGGCGGCGGGAGGGTGATGCCGTCTGTCATGTGTTCTCCTTGTGTGTGAGGGCAGTGGGGTCAGTTCGAGATGTGACGGATGCCGGCGTGAGCACGTAGCGCAGACAGGAGGTCCCGGCTCGTCGCGAGTTCGGCCATGCGTGGGAAGATCCGCTCGAGGGAGTTGGCGTGCGCCTCGGGAGAGGTGTCCGCGATCAGATCAGTGGCGATGACGACGTGATAGCCGAGATCGAAGGCGGCCCGAGCCGTGGACTCCACCCCGATACTGGTGGAGATGCCGCAGATGACGAGCTGCCTGGTGCCCCGTTCGGTGAGCCGCTGCTGGAGGTCGGTGCCAGTCAGAGCGCCCCATGCGGTCTTACGGACCTCGATGTCAGGCGGGCCGACGTTGAGTGCGGGCGACGGCGTGGTGAAATCGTCGGACAGGTCCACGGCCTGCGGTCCTCGTTCGGTGCGACCGGGAGGAGATCCGCCCACCGTCACCGCGACGATGGACTTGTCGTGTGCGCGAAAGGCGGTCGCCAGCGTGCCGGCCCGCGCCGCGAGCTCCGCGGTGTCGCGGTTGACAGGCATGCGGAGTATGCCGGCCTGCAGGTCCACACAGATGAGCGCGACCTCTTCGTCAAGGGCTGTCAGCATCAGGCCACGGCCCTTTCCACTGTGTCGAGGATGCGGGCAACGAGCCCGTCGAGGAGATGGTCGGCTGCCGAGTCTCCGATGCAAATCCGGTCCAGAGCCGACCAGATCTCCTCTGCGTCCTCGTGCACCCCGGTCTCTACGCAGTCGTCGAACTTGCGGCGCAGCAGCGCAGGGCTCAGCGGCCGATGCGGGCTCCCGGTCGCGTGCGGCACCGTGGCCTCGGTGACGGCGCCATCGGCGGCATACCCCCGAGCTGTGGCGCCGATGGCGTCTGGAAAATGCTCCGTCATGGTGTCGTCCGCGAAGAACTCGACCCGCGCGGCGTCGGCCAGCAACGTCTCGTCGATCACAACGCCATCGGCGAAGTCTGAGAGCCCGACCCCCAGCCCGCCGCCGCCGCGAAGCGCGATCGCGGCGACAACAGGACCGGAGAACCGCGCTGCGTAGCCACTCGGCGGGCGCAGCTTCGCCTCCCGCGGCTCGGCGATGGTCCGCAATGTCGGCTCCGGGACTCCGATCTCGACCCGAGCCCCGGCCTCGAGCCGGAACCCCGCCTCGCGAAGCTGCAGGGCAGCGTCGATGGATGCGTGCGCGAAGCCGTTGACGGGGTAGGGCTTGGTGATCACCCGGGTCATCCGCCACGCGGGCGACTGGACGCTCGGAAGCGTCGCGACGTCAGCAATGAGGTCCGGCCCGAGCAGGGCGTGAACGAACCCGAACCGTCCTTCAACGGCAGTCGGGGGCGCGGTCATGCCCGCGTGAGCCAGCCTTGCGGCGAACAGCCCCGCATGCGCGGCGAAGCCCGCATGCATCGGCTTGACCTGGCCTCCCGTTCTGTTCCCCTCCAGGATCCCGCCGCTCAGCGAAGCCGCCGCCCCGACCGCGTGGCCGAGCTGCTCGACGGAGAGACCCATCAGCAGGCCGGCGGTCACCGCAGCGGCGATCGGAGTACATACACCGGTGGGATGCAGACCTCGTTCGAAGATCTCGGAATTGCCGTCCTTGACAGCGCTCTCGCCGAGCCACAGGCTGACCTCCTCCCCGACAGCGATCGCTCGGACGATCGACTCGCTCTCGCGGCCGCTGCCGCGCGCCGCGAGCAACGCGACAGGAACCACCACGCAACTTGGATGGACGAGGGACGGCGCCTGCGCATTGTCGTAATCGAGGGCATGGCACGCGGTTCCCAGCACCAGTGCCTGTCCGAGCACGGAGTGCCGCAAGTCGGCTGTCGCGGAGGCCATCGCCCGCACGGAGGGCTCGACGGCCCCCGCCAGCGCCACACCCACGGTGTCCTTGACATGCACCACCGCCTGATCCACCACAGGCTGCGGCAGCACGGCGCCGTAGGTCTCGACCGCCCACGCCGCGAGGTCGGTGCTGACGGTCACTCGGCGCTCCCGGGCACGACCGCGACCGGACGCACGGGCGAGCCCGTGGCGCCGGTGATCCGCAGCGGGAGGCACACGAACAGAAACTCGCGGTGCCCACTGATCGAGAGCTCCTCGAAGTTCAGGATCTCGATGATATGCACGCCGCGGTCGATCAGCAGCACCCGGTGGGCGGGCAGGGAGCCATGGCCTGCACCCGGCTCGAGCTGGTCGGTGGCGACCGTGTCGCTGCACACAGCCCGCACGCCGAAGTCGGCCAGGTAGGTGGCCGTCTCGGCGGTGATGCCGGGAACGCCGGTGGTGTGGCCGATATACGCCAGAGGATCGGGGTAGAGCTGTGGCCACCCGGTGCGCACCAGCACCACCTCACCCTTCTCAGGGCGAAGGCCGTCCAACGCAGCCTCGACGTGCTCCGGTGTGATCCCGAAGCCGGGCTCCAGGCGGTCCACACCTAGCTCGCGCGGGATGTCGGCCAGGACGCCCCGGCACAGGAAGGGGGCGATCGTCTCGACACCGAGCTGGGTGTACTTGCCGCCCTTGACGGCTTCGTCGGCATCGACCCCGCCGAACATCCGTCCTTCGTGTGCGGCATGGCAGAGCGCGTCGATGTGCGAGCCGACGTGGCCGCCGGTGACGATGAGCTCGTTGGATCCGGACACTCCGTCCGCACCCACTTTGTCGCCGTGGCGCCGGATCAGCCCCATCTTGAAGCCGGGGTGGCTGGGCGAGACGGGCATGCCGTCCTCGAGCCGGTTGCCGAGCTCGATCTGGCGGCTGTTGCCCAGTGTTGCGAAAACGTGCTGCAGAGGGGAGACCTGGGTCGTCATGACCGATTCCTTCCGTTGTCTCAGTCGAGGGAGTCGTTGAACTGCTCGGTGTAGGCGTCCTTCACGACGGCCGAGTCATCGGGCTCGACGACCTCGAGGACGGCGCCCGCTTTCTCCACTTCCTCGGGCAGGAGCGCGGCCGAGGAGGGCGTCGAAGCGACCGTCGCGTCCCAGGCGCTCTTGAAGTTCTCGTCGCTCAGGTCGGGGAAGTCGTCGCGGAGGAGATCGCCGGCGGCATCAGGATCCTTCTTGATCAGTGCGTCGGCCTTGCTGAGCGCTCGTGCGTAGCATTCGAGCAGAGGAGCCTTGTTCTTCAGTCCCCGCTCGCTGGTGGCCACGACGCCGTAGAGAATGTCGCTGAGGTCCGGCACCGTGCCCTCGGCCAGACGAAGCATCATCGTGCCGTCACCCTGGGCCGCCGCAACATCCGAGGCCGGTGCGCCGATTAGATACGCGTCAATCGATCCGCGGCTGAACGCCGCGACGGTCTCGCTGGACCCGCCGGTCGCCACGATGGTCATGTCTTCGTCCGGGTCCAGGCCGGCCTTCCGCGCGAGGAAACGCAGCGTCTGGTCGGTGCCCGAGCCGGGCGAGGTGATGCCGACCTTCAGTCCCTCGAGTGCCTTGATCTTGGTCTGCCAGTCCGCGTCGTCGGCCGGTGCCTTGTCCGCCTTGATGCCGACGTCGGAGGTGTAGCGGTTCGAGAACGACGCGAAGGCGACGAGCGGGGCGCCCTCGGCCTTGGCGGCGGCGACGCTGGTGAAGGGCGTGGCGACCAGGTCGACGCTGCCGCCGATCAGCGCCTGGATCGCCTCGGACCCTCCGCCCAGCTGGACATGCTGGACCTTGACGTTCTCGTCATCGAGAAACCCCTTCTGCTCGGCGACATAAAGGGGGGCATAGATGAGGCTGAGCTCGGTCGATTCACCGATCTTGAGAGTCTGTCCCTCGCAGGCGGTGGCGACCTCGGGCTCTGACGAGCAGCTCCCTGAGAGGGTGGCGACGAGGAGGGCGGAGGCCGTCCCCAGAATGGCGCGATGACGCATGTTGACTTCCTTTGTTGGGCGTCGCGGACGACGAAGTTGATGCCTGCCCGGGATCCAGGCTGCGAGAAGGTTGGAGGCGGTCACTTCCAGCGAGACGTCATCGACTCAGCCCGGCTGACCACGATGTTGATGATCAGTGCGATCGTGATGAGGACGGCGAGCACGGCGAACGTGCCGGCCGTGTCGAACGTGTTGGCCGACGTCTTGAGAAGGTGACCGAGGCCTTCGCTGGATGCGGTGATCTCGGAGACGACAGCCCCCACCAGTGAGTAGGGCACGGCCAGACGAAGGCCCGCGAAGATCCACGTGGCGGTGGACGGCAGGATCAGCTTGAAGAGCCTGGCTCGTCGACTTGCGCCCATCACCGCCATCACGCCCAGCAGCTCTGCGTCGGTGTCGCGTGCTCCGGCGAACGTGTTGTAGAAGACGAGGAAGAAGCACACCATCGACGTCATCACGACCTTGCCCTCGAGCCCGATACCGAACCACAGGATGAACAGCGGCGCCAGCGCCAGCTTGGGCAGGCTGTTGACAGCGATGACGTACGGATAGAACACGTCGGCCAGGAACTTGACCCGGCCGAGCACGAAGCCGATCACCACTCCTGCGGTGGACCCGATCGTGAACCCGATGATCATCGCTTGCACCGTTGCCCACGTGTTGTCCGCAAGGGTTCCGTCGGTCAACCATGTCTTGAGCCGCTCGGCGATGTCACGTGGTGAGGAGATCCAGAAGTCGTCGATCACCGAGCCCGATAACAGCTGCCACGCGGCGAGCGCGATCACGACCACGCCGATACGGCAGCTGATGACGAGAGTGCGGTAGCGGCGCGTGCGCTGACGGAAGCGTCGTTCTTCGTCGGCGATGGCCTGCTCGCGATCGAGCTCGAGCACCTCGACGGGCGCGCTGGCGACGGTTGTCATGCGTTGGCCTCGATCCTGATCTGGCTGCTGAGGGCGGTCCAGAGTTCCTCGTGGAGCTCGGCGTAGCGGGGCTCGAACCGCACCTGGAACACGTCACGCGGGCGCGGCAGGTCGACCTCCCGGTCGAGCACCACCTCACTGGGCCTCTTGCTCATGACGAGCACCCGGTCGCCCAGGGCAATGGCTTCACCCAGGTCGTGGGTGATGAACAGGACGGTCGCGTTGGTGCGATCCCAGATGTGAAGCAGTTCGTCCTGGAGGACGGTCTTGAGTTGGCTGTCGAGCGCACCGAAGGGCTCGTCGGCAAGGATGACCTCGGGCTCGTACACCAGGGTCCGTGCCAGGGTGACGCGCTTTCGCATGCCCCCGGAGAGCTGTCGAGGGTACGCGTCCGCGAAGCCGGTCAGACCCACCAGCTCGATGATCTCGTCAGTCTTGGCCCGCATCTCCTCGCGGTCGGCTCCTCGCAGCTCGAGCGGAAGCTGGATGTTCTTTCGCACGCTCCGCCAGGGCAGCAGGTTGTCCTTCTGAGTCACGTAGCCGACGCGTGTGTTCGCCTTCGTGATCGGGCTGCCCTCATAGGTGACGTGTCCCCAGGACGGCGTGAGGAGCCCCGCCACCATGTTGAGCAGGGTCGACTTGCCGCAGCCGCTGGGGCCGACGACGCAGCAGAACTGACCGCGGGGAATCGTGGTCGAGAGTTGGTTGATCGCCACGAAGGGCTCGTCCTGACCACGGAAGCGCATCCCGACCGAGTCGAACTCGATGATTGGCGCCGCGCTGGCGGCGGTGACCGTTGGGGTGGTTGTCATGATGCGTCCTTATTCGGTGGGCTCGAGGCTTCGTTCCAGCGAAGCGTGTGGCGTGCCGCGCGCACGACGGCATGATCGATGAAGGTCCCGTCGGGCAGTCGCTGCGCTCCGGTGTCGCCTTCGGCCTCGTTGAGGATCCGTCGGGCGCGATCGACCTCATCGCTGGTGGGCGCGAACGACTCGGCGATGATCGCGAGTTGGCGAGGGTGGATCGCTGCGCGTCCCCGCATGCCGAGGCGGCGTCCCTGATCACACGTGCGGCGCAGACCGGTGTCGTCGTCGAGGTTGCCGAAGGGCGACATGGACGGCGCTGGCAGGCCGGCTGCGGCGGCAGCGGTGACGGCATGGATCCGGAACCAGTCGAAGGCCTCGTCACCCGAGGAGATCCCGACCTCGGCCGAGAGGTCTCCTTCGCCCAAGGAGACGGCCACGACCCCCGGCGCCCGCACGATTTCGCTGATCCTTTCCAGGCCTGCTGCCGACTCGATAAGGACATGCAGCCCCGGTGCCGACGGACCGAGATCACGGTGCACCCGGGTCACCTGCTCCGCGGTCTCGGCCTTGGGGAGTCGGATGACATCGACCTTGGGCAGATGTCTCGACTCCCGGAGCGCCGAGAGATCGTCGTGTCCCGCAGGCGTGTCTAGTGCGTTGATCCGAATGTGGAGTTCGACCTCGTGACCGGAAGGATCGTGCCTCTCGAGAAGCGCGAGGACCTCCCGTCGAGCGACCTCCTTTCGCTCCGGAGCAACGGCGTCTTCCAGGTCTGCGATCACCGCCGCTGCTCCTGAGCGCAACGCCTTTCCGATCACCTCGGGTCGGTGACCAGGCGCGTAGAGCCACGTCCCTGGATAGGTCATCGCACCACACCGTCATTCCGAAGCTCAACTATCTGCTCGAGAGTGAGGCCCGCCTCTCCCAGCACGGCGTCGGTGTCCTGACCAAGCCTTCGACCGGCCCACTTGACCGAGCCAGGGGTCTCGGACAGGCGGAAGAGCACGTTTTGCACGGCCACGGTGCCGAGGTCCTCATCCGGGATCCGGACGATGGTGCCAAGGGCGTCGTACTGGGGGTCGGTGACGATGTCGCGAACGTCGTAGACCGGTGTGATGGCAGCCTGGGCCTCGACGAACGCGTCGATCACTTCCTTCGAGTCACGGGCCGCGATCCACTCGCTGACTGCTCCATCAATCTCCTCGACATGCTCGACCCGACCCGTGCCCGACTGGAACCACGGCTGCTCGATGAGGTCGGCACGTCCGACGAGACTCATCACCCGTTCGGCGATGCTCTGCGCACTGGTCGAGATCGCGAGCCACCGTCCGTCCGCCGCACGGTAGATGTTGCGGGGAGCGTTCTTGTCCGATCGGTTGCCGTTGCGCTGCGGCACCTCACCGAGCGCCTCGAACGCGGTCACTTGAGGTCCGAGCAGCATCATGATCGGCTCGATGATCGCCATGTCGATCACCTGGCCGAGTCCGGTCTCCTCGCGGGCGGCAAGTCCGGCCATGATGGCGAAACTCGTCGCCAGTCCTGCGATGCCGTCAGCGAGGGCGAGCGGCGGAAGCGTCGGCGGCCCGTCGGGCTGCCCGGTCATCGCGGCAAATCCGCTCATCGCCTCGGCGAGAGTGCCGAACCCCGGCTCGCCGGAGCGAGGGCCGAACTGGCCGAATCCGGTGACCCGAGCGATGACAAGGCGCGGATTCATCGCAAGGAGCTCGGCAGGGCCGAGGTTCCAGCGCTCGAGAGTGCCTGGCCTGAAGTTCTCCACCAGGACGTCGGCGTCGGCCAGCAGGGTCCGCATGATCTCCTGCCCTCTCGCGTCGGAGAGGTCGAGCGCAACGGTTCGCTTGTTGCGACCGAGCTGCTTCCAGCCAAGCCCGACACCGTCCTTGGACGAACCGTGCCCGCGCACCGGGTCACCTTTGGCGGGGTGCTCCACCTTGATGACGTCTGCACCGAAGTCGGCCAGCATCGTGGCGGCAAGCGGGCCAGCGAAGAGGGTGGCCGCGTCGACCACTTTCAGGTGTGGGATGGGCGTCATAGCGACTAACTTATATGTTACTTGTTAGGAGTCAAGGGGGTTCGGAAAAAAACCTATAAGTTACGCTTTGCACCTGACAGGCCGGAGGAAGGAGCCACAGCGCCATGGCACGGAGGCGAACCGACCAGACCGCGCAACCGGCGCCGTTGGTCCTCGGAAATGAGTCAGAGACCTATGCCGATGCCGCCCCGCCGGTCTCCCGAGCGGACTACGTGCAGTCCATCTTGCGGCAGCAGATTCTGAGCGGTCGCATCCCTCCGGGCACGCCCATCCCCCAGGACGAGGTCGCAGCGCAGCTCGGTGTCTCGATCACCCCTGTGCGTGAGGCACTCCGCCGCCTGCAGAGCCTGGGCCTCGTCCAGTACGAGACGCACTTCGGCGCGACGGTCGCCGAACTCAGCAGGTCCGACGTCCAGGAGCTGTATCTACTGCGGGCCGAGGTCGAGGGCCTGGCCGCCCGGCTCGCTGCGGCCAATATGACTGCCGACGAGCTCGACGACCTCCGCCACGTCCATCAGCAGTGCCTGGCTGCTGCCGACGCCGATGATGTCTCTGCGATGGCGGAGGGAAGCCGCCGCTTCCATCGCGCCGTCGCGACTGCTGGTGGCCGCACGATCATCGCACGACACCTGCAGCAGATCTGGGAGTCGCATCCCGTGCCCGTCAGCCATTCGGTGTGGGCGCGGCCGCCGGTCGCCCGGCACGCCCTGGACTGCCACCAAGAGATCATCGACGCGCTCAGCCACCGGAATGCACAGGAGGCCGAACGCTTGATGGTCGACCACGTGCAGGTGGCAATCGCCGAGCGGATCGAGGCGACGACCAAGGTGGCGGAGAGTGACGGAACGCGCATCGGGTGAGAGACGACGCCGCTGCAGCGCCCAGCCATGCAGACTGGTCCCGTGCGCATCGATCCCATCGGCAACTACCTGGAGCGGCTGCACGCGCGCGCCGCGCACCTGACCGACGGCACCGTCGCCAGCTACATCCCCCAACTCGCGGACGCCGACCCGTCGACGTTCGCCATCTGTCTGGCCACGGCCGACGGCGCGGTCTACGAGGTGGGCGACAGCAGCGCTCGGTTCAGCATCCAGTCCATCTCCAAGCCGCTGACCCACGGGCTCATCCTCGACGAGCTCGGCGACGACGCCGTGCGTAGCAAGATCGGCGTGGAGCCCACCGGTGAGGCGTTCAACGCGATCGCGCTCGACCCGCAGATGGGAATCCCCGAGAACCCGATGATCAATGCCGGCGCGATCGCGGCCACCTCGATGGTGACCGGCGCCGACCGGGTGACCCGATTGCTGGAGACCTACTCGAGCTACACCGACCGTGAGCTGGCGATCGACGACGACACCTACCGCTCCGAGCGATCGTCCGGCCACCGCAACCGAGCCATCGCCCACCTTCTGCGCGGATCCGGCGTCATCGAGGACGACCCCGAGGAGGCGCTCGACCTCTACTTCCGGCAGTGCTCGACCGAGGTCACCTGCCGCGATCTGGCCCTGATCGCGGCCACCATGGCCAACGGTGGCACCAACCCGGTCACCGGGACGCAGGCGACCTCGCGGCCGACCATGCGCCGGGTCCTCACGGTGATGGCGACCTGCGGCATGTACGACGGCGCCGGCG
>Ga0164243_10012890_pt1 | contig 11800 bp, 9 predicted proteins | sample OricompcompostOP_FD_108781 | JGI IMG/M metagenome (GOLD analysis project Ga0164243, IMG submission 108781) | Organic Plus compost microbial communities from Emeryville, California, USA - Original compost - Organic plus compost (OP) | ecosystem: Engineered > Solid waste > Mixed feedstock >...
GACGTGGCTGGCGGTCCGCTTCCTGCTGCGCTTCTTCGAGACCAACCGGCTGACGCCGTTCGGGATCTACTGCCTGGCGGCCGGCGCCTGCGCGCTCGTCGCGCTCAACGTGTGAGGCTCAGCGGCAGAGGCGCGCCAGCGCCGCGGTCACCTGCTCGACCGCCTGCGCCGTCGTCTGCGCCGGCGTCACCTCGACCTCCGGCGCCGACGGCGGCTCGTAGGGGAGGTCGACGCCGGGCACGTCGCTGAGCGTGCGGTCGGCGACGGCTCTGTAGACGCCGTACGGGTCGCGCTCGCTGCAGAGCGCCAGCGGCGTGTTGACCCACACCTCGACGAACGGCAGGCCGTCGCGCTCGTGCAGCTCGCGGGCGGCGTCGCGACCGGCCGCGAACGGCGAGACGGCCGCGACGATCGCGACGGTGCCGGCGTCGGCGAAGAGGCGCGCCAGCTCGGCGAGGCGGCGGTTGTTCTCTCTGCGCTCCGCCGCCGTGTAGCCGAGGTCGGCGCAGACGCCGTCGCGCATCGCCGTCGCGTCGAGCCGGTAGGTCGCGCGGCCCCGCTCCAGCAGCGACCGCTCGAGCGCGTCGGCGAGCGTCGACTTGCCGGCGGCGGGCAGGCCCGTCAGCCAGATCGTCGCGCCGGTCCGTCTCAGCGATCTCCAGCGACCCTCGCGCGAGACCGCGCCCTCGTGCCAAACGACGTTCGCGCTTCTCACCGACCGGATGATACGGCCGGCTCAGCGGTACCGCCGCTTCGCGGTCGCCACGCAGCGCTTGCGCGCCTTCGCCGGCTTGCGCGCGCAGGCCTTCAGCGCGGCGGCGCGCCGCGCGCTCTTCGCGCAGGCCGCCCGCTTGCGCTTGGGGCCGGACTGGCAGCGCGCGAGCGCCGCTCTGAGCGCGCAGGCGTCGCGCTTGGCGCCGCTCAGCGCCCCGCAGCCGGTCGCTCTTCTGGGCGCCGGTCTCGGCGCCGGCTGCGGTCTCGGCTGCGGCTGCGGCGCGGGCTGCGGTCTGGGCTGCGGCTGCGGGGCGGGCTGCGGCCGCGGACCGGGGTTGATCGACGCCGGGCCCCAGTCGGGCTCGGAGGCGCCGGGGATCGTCAGTCTCGGCACGCCCTCCTCGCAGGCGCCTCTCGGCAGCGTGATCGTCCAGATGCCGTCACCCTCCTGCCACGCCATCGCGCCGCCGCCGGGGGCGAAGGTCGGGTCGCTGAAGCGGGCGCCGAGCGGGCCGTGGGAGGGGTTGGAGAGGGTGCAGGTCGGCTCCGGCTTGGAGGCGAGCCCGCTCGATCTGTAGAGCTGGATCGTGTTGTCGTCGCGGTCGCCGCGGACGAAGGCGATCGTGCCGTCGGCGGCGACCTCGCCGTCGTTGAGGTCCTCGCTCTCTCTGAATCTGCCGGCGTGGTCCCAGTCGTTCCACCACTCGACGACCGGCTGGCCGAGCACCATCGTGCCGGCGCTCGTGTAGTCGCCGACGAAGATGCGGTCGTTGCCGATCCACGACGGCGAGCCGCTGCCGCTGCCGGGGTGGCCGTAGACGTTGGGCGAGGTGAGGCCGGTCACGTCGGTTATGCGCGTGTCGTTGGAGGTCTCGAAGCTGTTGGTGAAGACGTGCTCGTAGGCGACCTTGGTGCCGTCGGGCGAGATCGCGGGCTCGAACGGGCCGCGCTGCATCGGCGCGACGGGGATCTCGTTGATCACCTCGCCGTTCTGCTTCATGCGCACGATCGGCGCCCAGTTCGGCTGCGCGCGGACGGCGGCGATCGTGCCGTCGTCGGCCTGCGACGGCGACTGCCACGGGTTGTCGGGGGTCCCGTTCGTCGTCACCTGGTACTGGCCGCTGCCGTCTGGGTTGGCGAGCCAGATGTTGGCGTCCTTGACGAAGACGATCGAGTCGGCGAGCGCGGGCGCGGGGCCGGCGAGGGCGGCGCCGCCGCAGAGGGCGAGCGCCGCGGCGAGCAGTGGGGTGCGGGCGGGCATCGGAGTCTCCAGTTCGGGTGCTCGACGACGATCCCAACGCCCGGCCGGGCGGCCCAGCGGGGGATTCCCTGACCGGCCCCCGACGCGCTCCCGGCGCGCCGGCGGCGTTGCCGCCGCCGCGACGCGCTGGAATCATGAGCGGGTGGCCGAGGCGAGCCGCATCTGGGCGCTGGGCGACTTCCCGCGGATCGCGCGGGAGACGGTCGTCGGCACCGGCGAGGTGCTCGTCGAGGCGTGCGCGATCGAGCCCGGCCAGCGGGTGCTCGACGTCGCCGCCGGCGCCGGCAACGTCGCGCTGCCGGCGGCGCGCGCCGGCGCGCGGGTCGTCGCCAGCGACATCACGACGGAGCTGCTCGCCGCCGGGCGGGCGCGGGCGGCGAGCGAGGGGCTCGAGCTCGACTGGGTCGAGGCCGACGCGCAGCGGCTGCCGTTCGGCGACGCGCTGTTCGACGTCGTCGTCTCCTCGTTCGGGGCGATGTTCGCGCCCGACCACGTCGCGACCGCCCGCGAGCTCCTGCGCGTCTGCCGCCCGGGCGGCACGATCGGGATGCTCAACTGGACGCCGGAGGGGTGGGTCGGCGGCTTCTTCCGCACGCTCGCGCCGTTCGCCGCCCCGCCGCCGCCCGGCGCCCAGCCGCCGTCGCTGTGGGGCCACGAGCCGCACGTGCGCCAGCTGCTGGAGCCGGGGTGCGCCTCGCTGCGCTTCCAGCGGCGCGTCGTCGCCGTCGACCGCTTCGCCGACCCGCGTGCGCTGGTCGACTACTACCGGGCCAACTTCGGGCCGGTGATCGCCGCCTTCGAGCGGCTCGCCGACGAGCCCGAGCGGGCCGCCGAGCTGGAGCGGGCGCTGCTCGACCACGCCGTCGCGACGAATCTCGCAGCGGCCGGCGAGCCGGCGCGGTGGGAGTTCGAGTACCTGCTCGTCGTCGGTCGCCGCGCGGCAATCTGAGCGCGATTCTGGCAACTAGCGATCGATTTTTCTCCAAAACGATCGAATCCGACCGTATGCTCCCGCTCGCACGACGCGAGGAGAGAGAGGAGCAAGGAGTTGGTCATCACCCGTTTGCTGCGCGGCGGGGCGGTCGCCGCGATCGCCGTCGCGGCGGTCGCGCTGCCGGTCGCCGCCTCCGGCGACGACGCGGACGCCGGCCCGGCGCCGACCGCGCTGACGGTCGAGCTGCAGCCCAGGCCGCTGGTCGTCGAGGAGCTGAGAGCGCCGAAGCTGGCGTGGCACGTCCGCGCCGACGCCGACGACGTCGTCCAGCGCGCCTACCAGGTGCGCGTCGCGACGAGCGCCGCCGACCTCGCCGACGGCGGCACGCCGCTGTGGGACTCCGGCCGCGTCGAGTCGGCCGCCTCGACCGGGGTCGCCTACGCAGGCCCCGCGCTCAGCCCCGCCACCCGCTACCGCTGGTCGGTCCGCACCTGGACGGTCAGACGCGGCACGCCGGCCGGCGAGCAGGGCACCGTCAGCGACTGGTCGCAGCCGGCCCAGTTCGGGACGGCGCGCGACACCTGGAGCGCGACGCCGATCTGGGTCGAGAACAGCGACAGAAGCGGCAGCTGGGGCGACTACACCGTCAGCGCGAAGCTGAGGATCGACGCGGTCGCCGGCGGCCTCCAGTTCCGCATGAAGGACGCCAGCAACGGCCTGATGTGGCAGTTCCGCGCCGACAACACGCTCGTGCCGCACACGCTCAAGAGCGGCACCTACACGCCCAACGGGAGCGCGGCGAGAATGCCGACCGGCATCAACCTCGGCGACGGGCAGACGCACGCGGTCGCGATCAGAGCGGTCGGCGACACCTTCACCACCTTCGTCGACGGCACCCAGGTCGACGAGCGCACGGTCGCCGGCTTCGCCACCGGCTCGGTCGGCTTCCGCAACGGCCGCACCGAGATCGCCAGATGGGACGACCTGACGGTGACCGCGCCCGACGAGACCGTCCTCTACCGCAACGACTTCTCCAGAGCGGCCGGCGAGATCCCCTGCGGCACCGTCGCCGGCGGGGTCCTGACCGTCGGCGTCTCCGGCGTCTGCGTGCTCGGCGGCACCGCCGACTGGGCCTTCCTGCGCGGCACCGTCGCGCTCGAGGACAAGCCGATCGACTCCGCCACGCTCTACGCGACCGCCAGCTCGCGCGACGACACGCGCCAGTTCGTCCACCGCACCTGGGTCAACGGCAGGCTGGCCGGCCTCGGCCCGACGCCCGCGCCGAGAGCGGGCACGCTCGCCTACGCCGGCTACGACGTCACCGACCTGCTCAGACGCGGCGCCGAGAACGTGCTCGCCGCGCAGGCCTTCACGCGCAAGGACCAGCGCTTCCTCGCCCAGCTCGACGTCGTCTACGCCGACGGCACGACGCAGACGTTCGGCACCGGCGCCGCCGGCTGGAAGGGATGGGCCGGCTACCAGGCGTACGTCGGCGGCGCCTCGATCGGCACCTCGTTCTTCAACATGCCCGCCGAGAACCTCGACGCGCGCACCTTCCCGTTCGGCTTCCAGGAGAGCGGCTTCGACGACGCCGGCTGGTCGGCCGTCGTCGAGATGGCGCCGCTGACCGGCCTCGTCGGCGCGCGGACGGTCAACCCCGTCGAGCGCGAGGAGCCGGCGGCGAGCGTCAGAGAGCTGGCGCCCGGCCGCGTCGTCGTCGACTTCGGCCGCAGCTGGATCGGCGGCATCGCGCTCCACGTCGCCGACGGCAGCGCCGGCAGCCAGGTCGAGGTCCGCCTCGGCGAGGAGCTCAACGCCGACGGGAGCGTCCGCTACGCGCTGCGGACCGGCAATACCTACCGCGACACGTGGACGCTCGCCGACGGCGAGCAGACGCTGCGCCACTGGGGCTACCGCGTCTTCCGCTACGTCGAGCTGAGCGGCCTGCCGGCCGGCTTCACGATCGACGACGTGAAGGCGACCGCGCTGCTGACCCCGTTCGACCGCGGCGAGTCGAGCTTCAGCTCCGACGACCCGGCGCTGAACCAGGTCTGGCAGTTCACGAAGAACTCGATCGAGGCGCTCGACTTCGACATCTTCATGGACTCGGCGACGCGCGAGCGCAGCGCCGAGTACGGCGGCGACACCTACATCAACCTGATGGCCGAGCACGCGCTCAGCTCCGACCGCGCGCTGGCGCGCTGGTCGACCGAGTACACGGCGTTCCGCCCGTCGTGGCCGAGCGAGTGGCGCTACGCGACGATCCTCGCCGCCTGGGAGGACTGGCGGCAGACCGGCGACACGAGCTCGCTCGCCCGCCAGTACGACGCGCTGCGCGCCTTCCTGCCGACCGCCTACGTGACCGCCGACGGCCTGCTGCGCAAGCCGAAGTCGGTCGGCGGCGTCGACGACCTCGTCGACTGGCCGGCCGGCGAGCGCGACGGCTACGTCTTCACGCAGACCAACACCGTCATCAGCGCCTGGGCGTACAGAGCGTTCGCCGACATGGCGCAGATCGCCGCGGCGCTCGGCAAGGACGACGACGCGACCAGCTTCGCCGGCTACGCGGCGAGACTGAAGCAGGGGATCGACGCGAAGCTGTGGGACGCCGACAGAGGCGCCTACCGCGACGGCCTCAACGACGACGGCACGCCGATCGCCCACTGGGCCTTCCACGCCAGCGCCTTCGCGCTCGCGTTCGGGATCCCGACGCCGGAGAGAGCGGCGCAGGCCGCCTCCTACCTCGACGGCCGCGGCATGTCGTGCAGCGTCTTCTGCGCCCAGTTCGCGCTGCAGGGGCTGACGAACGCCGGCCGCGCCGACGCCGCGATCAGGATGATGACCTCCACGGCGCAGCGCTCGTGGCTGCACATGATCGAGCTCGGCGCCGGCGCGGTGATGGAGGCGTGGGATCCGGCGCTGAAGCCGAACACCTCGTTCTCGCACCCGTGGGCGTCGAGCCCCGTCGTCAACGTGACGAAGGGGATCTTCGGGCTCGCGCCGGCGGCGCCCGGCTGGTCGCGCTTCACCGTCGCGCCGCAGCCGGGCACGCTCGGCTCGGCGTCGCTCACGACCCCGACCGTCCGCGGCGAGATCGCGGCGTCGTTCACGAACACGGCGCAGGACGGCCTCGTCCTGCGGCTGACCGCGCCGGCGAACACGGTCGCCGAGGTGACGCTGCCGCGCGTGCTCGGCGGCAGAGACGAGATCGTCGTCGACGGCGCCGCCGTCCCGACGACCGTCGACGGCGAGCTGCTGCGCGCCGAGGTCGGCTCCGGCAGCCACGAGATCACCGTCCCGCAGCCGCTCGACACCGCCCCGCACACCGCCTTCGAGCTGCCGCAGTTCCCGCTCCAGGCGCAGGGCACGATCGGCCCGGCGCGGCGCGTCGTCGTCGAGAACACCGGCGTCTCGGACCTGCGCGTGACGCGTGTGCGGATCAAGGACGCCGACGGCCTCTCGGCCGGCGACTTCGTCGTCGCCGACGAGAGCTGCACCGACGGCGACGTCGCCCCGCGCGCGACCTGCGAGGTGCTGGTGCGGTTCGCGCCCGGGCGCGCCGACGCCGTCTCGCACGCGAACCTGGTGCTGACCGACAACACCCCGGAGGGGACGTCGACGGCGGCGCTGAGCGCGACCAGCGGCGGCCTGCCGCAGGGGCCGAAGGGCGACCCCGGCGAGCAGGGGGAGAGAGGGCCGCAGGGCGACCCGGGCGAGCGCGGGCCGAGCGGCGAGCCGGGGCCGAAGGGCGACCCGGGCGCGCCCGGCGCGCCCGGCCCGGCCGGCCCCGCCGGGCCCGTCGGCCCCGCCGGGCCGAAGGGCGACAGCGGCGCGACCGGGCCGAAGGGCGACAAGGGCGACCGCGGCGCCCCCGGCCGCGACGCGCGCGTCGTCTGCCGGATCGCGAAGACGAGAGGCAAGCAGCGGATCGCCTGCACGGTCAGCTACGCGAAGGCCGGCAAGGCGACGAAGGTCCGCGCCGCCGCCCGCGCGCGCCTGACGCGCAACGGCCGCACCTACGCCAGCGGCCGCGTCGGCGCGCTGCGCGCGACCCGCGCGGTCGCCCGCGGCGGCCGCTACACGCTGCGCGTCGGCGGCCTCGCGCTCGCCGTCCGGCTGCGCTGAGCGACGTACGCCGCCTCGGCCTCGCCCAGCGGGGTCGAGGCGGCCGCGCCGTGGAGGTACTCGGCGGCGATCGCACCCCAGTCGGCGCCGGCCCGCAGCTGGCCGAGCACGACGGCGACGATCCCGTGCATGCGACGCAGCAGCAGCGCCTCCGGCGGCAGCGTGAACTGGTTGGCCTGCGCGCGGTCGGCCGCTCGCTCCTCGCGCGAGCGGGAGCGGCCGCCGGCGGCCCCGCGCTCCTGCGGCGGCCGCGCGTCGCCGGGGGAGAAGCGGCGGAAGCCGGGCCGCGCGTACCAGCGCGTCGCCAGCGCCAACGCGCCCATCGCCCACTCGTCGTCGACCGCGGCGGCGCGCGCCGCCGGCAGGTAGCCGGCGCTCGTCAGCGCCGCCTTCAGCGCGCTCGCGTCGCGGTCGCGGACGGCGGCGGCGAGCGCCGCCTCACCGGCGACGCGCTCCCGCGGCACCGTCCGCAGCAGGCCGAAGTCGAGGAAGCAGACGCGCCCGTCGGGGCACAGCAGGTAGTTGCCGGGATGGGGGTCGCCGAGCGCGATCCGGTCGCGGTAGGCGAGGCCGAAGAAGAAGCGGAAGACGATCTCGCCGTAGCGGTCGCGCGCGGCCTCGTCGAGCCGGCGGACGGTCTCGAAGCGGTCGCCCTCGACGTACTCGGAGACGAGCACCCGCTGCGTCGAGAGGTCGGTGCGGACGCGCGGCACGCGCGCGAACGGGTGGCCGCGCAGCAGCCGCTCGACGCGCCTCTGGCTCTGCGCCTCCAGCTCGTAGTCGAGCTCCTCGCCGATCCGCTCGCGCAGCTCGCCCATCAGCGCCCGGCCGTCGAGCCCCGGCGCCAGCCGCTTCACGAGCGGCAGCAGCAGCGCCGCGTTGCGCAGGTCGGTCTCGACCGCCTCGGCGACGCCCGGGTACTGGACCTTGACGACGACCTCCTCGCCGTCGACCGTCGTCGCGCGGTGGACCTGGCCGATCGAGGCGGCCGCGAAGGCGCGCTCGTCGAAGGCCGCGAAGGTGCGCGACAGCGGCCCGCCCAGCTCCTTGCGCAGCAGCGCCTCGAGCTTCGGGAAGGGAACCGGCGGCACGTCGTCGCGCAGCGCCGCGAGCCGTCTCTGCAGCTCGTCCTGCTGCTCCTCCGGCAGGCCGTCGAAGTCGGCCAGCGAGATCAGCTGGCCGACCTTCATCGCCGCGCCGCGCATCTGGCCGAGCTGCGTGACGAGCTGGTCGACGAGCGCCGCGGTGCGCTGGCGCTCGGCCGCCTCGGCGCGCTCCGGCGTGCGGACCCGGTTGGCGGCCCGCATCCCGGCCCAGCGGGCGCCCTGGCCGGCGACGAGGCCGCCGACGCGCGCCGTCCGCGCCAGCCGCCCCGTCGGCAGTCTGCCGGCGTCGGGCTCGTCGTCGCGTTCGGCGCTCATCGTTCGAGCTTAGGGCCTGTTCCAGCAGCCCGCCGGCATCCGACTCGGCGCCATCCTGAGACAGGCCCTTAGACTGCCCGCGGTGCGGACCAAGAGAGAGCTGTCCAGCGGCGAGTGGGCGGTGCTGGCGCTGCTGTGCGAGCGCCCGGCGCACGGCTACGCGATCGCGGCAGCGATGGCGCCCGACGGCGAGATCGGCCAGATCTGGTCGCTGCGCCAGCCGCTCGCCTACCGCGCGCTGCAGGTGCTGCAGAGACTGGAGCTGGTCGAGGTCAGCGCCGAGCGGGCCGGCAGAAGCGCGCCGAGACGGACCGAGCTGCGGGCGACCGCGAGAGCGAGACGGGCGGTCGCCGACTGGCTCGCCGCGCCGGTCCAGCGCCCGCGCGACCTGCGCTCCGAGCTGCTGCTCAAGCTCGCCTTCCTGCGCCGCGCGCGCAGATCGCGCGCGCCGCTGCTGTGCGCCCAGCGGGAGGTGCTCGAGCGGCGCGTCGCCGAGCTGGAGCGCGAGCAGGCGGAGGCCGCGCCGGCGCTCCACGACGTGATCCGCTGGCGCGCGATCAGCGCCGAGGCCGGGATCCGCTTCGTCGACGAGCTGCTCGAGCGCGAGGCTCAGTAGCCGGGGACCAGCCGCGTCGCGGCGGCCTTCCAGGTCGCGGCGACGCGCGCGCCGGGGCGCAGGTCGAGCGCGCCGACCGCCGCCTCGCTGACCTCGGCGATCAGCGGCTGGCCGGCGCTGAGGCCGAGGCGGACGCGGCCGCCGACGGAGGTCACCGAGACGATCTCGGCGACGAGGCGGTTGCGGGCCGAGCCGGTCCGCGGCGCGTCGAGCGGCTCGATCACGATCTCCCACGGGTAGACGCTCGCGGCGACGCGGCCGTCGGCGGCGTCGGTGCTGCTGAGCCGCCCGCCGCCGTCGAGCTCGACGACCGTCAGACCGTCGCTGCCGGCGCGCGCGGTGCCGTGCAGCACGACGGCGCCGGCGAAGTCGGCGACGAACGCGGAGGCGGGCGTCGCCGCCAGCTCCTCGGGGGCGCCGTGCTGGACGACGCGCCCGGCGTCGATCACGGCGACGCGGTCGCCGAGCGCCGCCGCCTCGGCGAAGTCGTGCGTGACGAGCAGCGCCGGCACCTCGGCGGCGCGCAGCACCGCGGCCAGCTCGCGGCCGGCGCTCGCGCGGGTGCGGGCGTCGAGCGCCGACAGCGGCTCGTCGAGCAGCAGGGCGCGCGGCCGCAGCGCCAGCGCGCGGGCGACGGCGACGCGCTGGCGCTCGCCGCCGGAGAGCGTCCGCGGCCGCGCGCCGGCGCGGTCGCCGAGCCCGAACCGCTCCAGCAGCGCCTCGGCCTCCCGGCGCCGCTCGCGGCGGGGCAGGTGGCGCAGGCCGTAGGCGACGTTCTGCCACGCGGTCAGGTGCTCGAACAGCGCGTAGTCCTGGAAGACGTAGCCGCAGCCGCGCCGCTCGGGCGCGAGGTCGATCCCGCGCTCGCGGTCGAGCCAGGTCTCGCCGCCGCAGCTGACGCGGCCGCGGTCGGGGCGCAGCAGGCCGGCGACGATCCGCAGCACCGTCGACTTGCCCGCGCCCGACGGGCCGGCCAGCGCGAGGCAGCGGCCGGCCGGCGCCTCGAGCGCGACCTCGAGCGTGAAGTCGCTCAGGCGGGTGCTCGCCTCAACGCGCAGCAACGCCGAGCGCTCCGCGTCCGGTGAGCAGCTTGACCGACAGCAGCAGCGCGAAGGAGACGCAGACGAGCACCGCCGAGAGCGCGAGCGCGCCGGGGAAGTCGGTCGCGAAGCGGTCGTAGATCGCCAGCGGCACCGTCTGCGTCACGCCGCGGAAGGAGCCGGCGAACATCAGCGTCGCGCCGAACTCGCCCAGCGCCCGCCCCCACGCGAGCGCGCCGCCCGCGATCAGCCCCGGGCGCGCCGACGGGATCGCGACGCGCAGGAAGGTGCCGGCCTCCCCGACGCCGAGCGTGCGCGACGCCTGCATCACGGTCGGCGGGACGGCGGCGAAGGCGGCCTCGGCCTGCCGCAGGTAGAACGGCGAGGCGACGAAGACCAGCGCGACCACGACGCCGGCCGTCTGCAGCACCAGCGCGATGCCCGCGTCCTCCAGCCAGCCGCCGAGCAGGCCGTTGGGGCCGAGCGCGGCGAGCAGGCCGATGCCGGCGGCGGCGGGCGGCAGCACCAGCGGCAGCTCGATCAGCGTCTGCACGACGCTGCGGCCGGGGAAGTCGCGCGTGGCGAGCATGTACGCCGCCGGAGTGCCGACGACGACGATGATCGCGAGCGCGATCACGGTCGTCCTCAGGCTCAGCCACAGCGCGTCGCGCGCGGCCGGGTCGCCGAGGCTGTCGAGCAGCCGGCCGGGGCTGGTGTCGGCGAAGATCGCGACGATCGGCAGCGTCAGGAACAGCAGCGCGCACGCGAGCGCCGCGAACAGCAGCGCGCCGAACGTGCGCGAGCCGCTCACGGCGCCGGCGGCGGCTCGAAGCCGGCCGCTCTCAGCGCGGCCTGACCGTCGCCGTCGATCAGCCCGTCGACGAACCGCTGCGCCGCCGCGGCGTGCTTCGACCCCCTGACGACCGCGACGCCGTAGGCGGCCGACGGCTCCAGGCTCGCGGGCAGGTCGATCGCCTTCAGCGCGCCTCTCGTCGCCGTCACGTCGGTGACGTAGACGAACCCTGCGTCGACGGCGCCCTGCGTCAGCTTGCCGACGATCCCCTTCACGTCCGGCTCCTCCGATCTCACGTTGGCGAGGATTCTCGCGCTCGCGGCGGCGGGAAGGCGGTCGAGCACTCTGCGCGTGTAGGAGCCGATCGGCACCGTGTCGGAGCCGATCGCGATCGTCACGCCCGGCCGCTGGAGGTCGTCGATCGAGGCGATCTCGCCGCCCTTCGCGCGGACGGCCAGCACCAGTCTGTTGCCGGCGAAGACGACCGGTCTCTCGACGAGCCCCGCTCTGAAGAGGTCGTCCGGCAGGCTCGTGTTGGCGGCCGCGAAGACGTCGGGCTTGATCCCCTGGCGGATCTGCGCGGCGAGGTCGTCGGAGCCGGCGAAGGAGAAGCGCACGTCGCCGAACGCGCTGCCGTACTGCTCGAAGGCCTCCTGCAGCGACGCGGCCGCCGAGACGGTCAGCGCGCCCGACCGCGACGCGGTCGCCGAGCCGGAGCCGTCGTCATCGCCGCCGCAGCCGGTCAGCGCCAGCAGCGCGACCGCCAGCACCGCCGCGAGCACCGTCAACCGTCGTCTCATCGAGCTCCTCTCCGAGCACCCGTCATCGCCTGGACGGCCGCCAGGCTACCAAGCGTGCTCAAAGTTTGACTAGCTCAGGGCGCGCGACACCGGCGC
>Ga0164243_10012891_pt1 | contig 11800 bp, 11 predicted proteins | sample OricompcompostOP_FD_108781 | JGI IMG/M metagenome (GOLD analysis project Ga0164243, IMG submission 108781) | Organic Plus compost microbial communities from Emeryville, California, USA - Original compost - Organic plus compost (OP) | ecosystem: Engineered > Solid waste > Mixed feedstock >...
CGGCTATGCCGACGGGGGAGCGGGTGACCATCTGCTCCAGCACCTGCCGGCTCATGTCCCAGCCCGGCGCCCCGGCGAGCTCCGACAGGAGCAGCAGCCGCCGCGAGGGGCCGCCGGCGTCCAGGGCCGGCGTCATCCGGGCCATGAGCCGCAGCCGTGTGCCGTCGGCGCGCACCGCCGTGAGCAGCCCCGCCCAGCCGCCCTCCCCGCGGCACCGGTCCACCAGCTCCGGCACCCGGTCCGCGTCCTCCGGCGCCAGCACCGCCGCGACCCCGTGCCCCACGACCGCGGCCGCCGGGTACCCCAGCAGCCGCTCGGCCTCCCGGGTCCAGCCGGTGACCTCGCCCTGGGCGTCGAGCAGCACGGGCACGGCGTCCGCCACGTCGAACCCCTGCCGGGCCACGCTCCGCTCGTCCTGTGAACCCACGGCCGACCTCTCTGTCGCTGAGAGCGGTCTACCACCACTTGTCCCCATCTTCGCCCTTCCGCGCCCCCTCGCCTCTCTGCGGGGGCCGGGAGTGTGGGAACGATGCCGTACGGCCGCCCGGGCGCACCGGACGGCCGTACGGCTCGCGGACGGGTCAGGCCAGGACCTTCTCCAGCGCGGCGAGCGCGCCCGTCAGCTCGTCCGCCGTGATCGTCAGCGGCGGCGCCAGCCGGATCGTGGAGCCGTGGGTGTCCTTGACCAGCACGCCCTCGGCCATCAGCCGCTCGCTGATCTCCCGGCCGGTGCCGAACGCCGGGTCGATGTCGACGCCCGCCCACAGGCCGCGTGCGCGGAACCCGAGGACGCCCTTGCCGACGAGGGCCGTCAGACCGCCCCGCAGGACCACGCCGAGCTCGGCGGCCCGGCGCTGGAACTCACCCGTCTCCAGCAGGTCGACCACCGCCGTGCCGACCGCGGCCGCCAGCGGGTTGCCGCCGAACGTCGAGCCGTGCTCGCCCGGCCGCAGCACCCCGAGCACGTCCCGGCGCCCGACCACCGCCGACACCGGCACGATCCCGCCGCCCAGCGCCTTGCCCAGCAGCAGCACGTCCGGCACGACCGACTCGTGCTCCACGGCCAGCGTGCGCCCGGTGCGGCCCAGACCCGACTGGATCTCGTCCGCGACGAACAGGCAGCCCGCCCGGCTCGTCAGCTCGCGCACCCCGGCCAGATAGCCGTCGTCCGGGATGACGACACCGGCCTCGCCCTGGATCGGCTCCAGCAGCACCGCCGCGGTCGTCTCGTCGACCGCCGCCTCCAGCGCCGCCAGGTCGTTGTACGGCACGATTCTGAAGCCCGGCGTGAACGGCCCGAAGCCCGCCCGCGCCGTCTCGTCCGTGGAGAACGACACGATCGTCGTCGTCCGGCCGTGGAAGTTGTCCGCCGCGACCACGATCGTCGCCCGGTCGGCGGGGACGCCCTTCACCTCGTACGCCCACTTGCGGGCCACCTTGATGCCGCTCTCCACGGCCTCGGCGCCCGTGTTCATCGGCAGCACCATGTCGTGGCCGGTCAGGGCCGCCAGGCGTTCGGCGAAACCGGCGAGCCGGTCGTTGTGGAAGGCGCGCGAGGTCAGCGTCAGCCGGTCCAGCTGGCGGTGCGCGGCCTCGATCAGTGCCGGATGGCGGTGGCCGAAGTTCAGGGCCGAGTAGCCGGCCAGCATGTCGAGGTAGCGGCGGCCCTCCACGTCCTCGACCCAGCTGCCCTCGGCGCGGGCGACCACCACGGGCAGCGGATGGTAGTTGTGCGCCAGGACCGGCTCCTCGGCGCGGATCAGATCGGCGGACGAACGGGTCTGCGCGGGCGCGGTCATGAGCGGATCTCCTGAGTGCAGCACTTGATGCCACCGCCGGCCTTGCGGAACTCCGACAGGTTGACGGGGACGGGGACGTAGCCGCGGTCGTCCAGCCGGGCCGCCAGGGCCTCGGCCTGCGGCGCGATGAAGACGTGACGGCCGTCGGACACCGAGTTCAGCCCGAACGCGGACGCGTCCTCCCGGGTGGCGAGCACCGCGTCCGGGTAGAGCCGCGCGAGCACCTCGCGGCTGCCGGCCGAGAACGCCTCCGGGTAGTAGACGATGTTGTCGTCGTCCAGCACGAACAGCGCGGTGTCCAGGTGGTAGAAGTACGGGTCCACCAGCGTCAGGCTGATCACCGGGTGACCGAAGAACTCCTGCACCTCGCGGTGCGCCTCCCGGGTCGTGCGGAAACCGGTCCCGGCGAGCACGTAGCGGCCCGTCCAGACGAGGTCGCCCTCGCCCTCGCACACCGACGCCGGACGGTGGACGTCGAAGCCGGCCGTCTTGAACCACTGGTCGTAGTGGGTGGACTCCGGGCGCCGCTCGGGCGCGTGGAAGAGGGATCCGAAGACGCGGCCGCCGACGACGACCGCCGAGTTCGCGGCGAAGACCATGTCGGGGAGGCCGGCGACCGGCTCCACGACGTCGACCGCGTGGCCGTGCGAACGGTAGGCGCTGATCAGTGTGTGCCACTGCTCCTGCGCCAGATCGACGTCGACCCGGACGTCCGGTCGCATCCAGGGGTTGATCGCGTACTGCACGGCGAAGTGTCTGGGTTCGCAGACGAGGAAGCGCCGCCGGCGCGGCACACGGGTTTCGGGCACGAAGGGGTTCCTCCGCTTCCTGCGGTGTCGATGAGGATTGTCTCCACGGTAGGAACGGACGCCGACGAGCGACAAGAAACGGGAAGTGCGTGTCCACGCAGCGATGCTGCGTCTTCAGGCAGGTCCACGCAGCACTGTTGCGTCGGCGGGCGCCGGCTGGCTGGCGCCCGCCTCCGGGCTCTCCGGGATGAGGTGGGACAGCACCATGACGCTGATCGTCTTGCGGATGAACGGCTCCACCCGGATGCGCTCCAGCACCTCCTCGAAGTGCTCCACGTCCCGCGCCCGCACGTGCAGCAGCGCGTCCGCGCCCCCGGTCACCGTCATCGCCGCGGTGATCTCCGGATGGTTGCGGACCACCTCCGCCAGACGCCGCGGCGGTGCCGCGCCCTCGCAGTACACCTCGACGTACGCCTCCGTGCGCCAGCCCAGCGCCGACGGCCGGACCGTGGCCGTGAACCCGGTGATCACCCCGGTCTCCCGCAGCCGGTCCACCCGGCGCTTGACGGCCGTCGCCGACAGGCCGACGCTCATGCCGATCTCGGCGAAACTCGTCCGGGCGTTGGCCATCAGTGCGGTGATGATCTTCCGGTCGAGTTCGTCGAAAGAAGCCGCGCCGCTGTTCATGAGGGCACTGTAAGCGCCCGGGCACCCAGGGCGAACGTCCCCTCCCGGCCCGTGTCCACCGGCGCCCGTTGCTCCTACACTCCCGTTCATGTTGCGCGCCCTGGCTGTCGATGACGAACGCCCCTCGCTGGAGGAACTGCTGTACCTCCTCAACGCGGACCCGCGGATCGGCAGCGCGGAGGGCGCGGGCGACGCCACCGAGGCGCTGCGCCGCATCAACCGCGCCCTGGAGTCGGGCCCCGGCGGAGCGGAGGCCATCGACGTCGTCTTCCTGGACATCAACATGCCCGGCCTCGACGGCCTCGACCTGGCCCGGCTGCTCACCGGCTTCGCCGAACCGCCGCTCGTCGTCTTCGTCACCGCCCACGAGGACTTCGCCGTCCAGGCCTTCGACCTGAAGGCCGTCGACTACGTGCTCAAACCCGTCCGCAAGGAACGCCTCGCCGAAGCCGTCCGCAGAGCCGCCGAACAGCGCGGCGCCACCCCGCGGATACCCGTGAGCGAACCCGACCCCGACCACCTCCCCGTCGAACTCGGCGGCGTCACCCGCTTCGTCTCCGTCGACGACATCACCCACGTCGAGGCCCAGGGCGACTACGCCCGTCTGCACACCGGCAGGGGCAGCCACCTCGTGCGCATCCCGCTGTCCACCCTGGAGGAGCGCTGGCGCAACCGCGGCTTCGTGCGCATCCACCGCCGCCATCTCGTCGCCCTGCGCCACATCGGCGAACTCCGGCTCGACGCGGGCAGCGTGAGCGTCGTCGTCGGGTCCGAGGAACTCCAGGTCAGCCGCCGCCACGCACGCGAGCTGCGGGACCTGCTGATGAGGAGGCCGTGACGATGCCGAGCAGCCCCGCCGACCGCCGGGTCGTCGTCACCGGCCCGCCCCGGCGCACCCGGACCCGCCGTGTCTCCGGCTACTACCGGCCGCGCACCGAGATCGACGAGCAGACCACCCTCGGCCACACCTACGTCCGCTCGCTGATGCGCACCCAACTGCGCACCGCCCTCGCCGTGTTCGCCGTCCTCGGCCTGCTCGTCGGCCCGCTGCCGCTGCTGTTCGCGGCGATGCCGGACGCCCGCCACCTGGTCTGGGGCGTCCTCGGCTTCGGCCTGTACGCGCCCCTGGTGCTGCTGGCCCGCTGGTTCGTCCACCGCGCCGAACGCAACGAACGCGACTTCGTCCGGCTCGTCGAGGACCGCTGACCCCCGCCCCGGCGCACCAGCCCGCCGCCCCGCAGACCGAGACCAGGAACCGATCCGGCCGTGAACTCCAGCTACGCCGTCCCCGCCGTCGCCCTCGTGGCCCTGGCGACCGTCCTCGTCGGCGCCTTCGGCCTGCGCATCTCCCGCACCACCTCCGACTTCTACGTCGCCTCCCGCACCGTCGGCCCCCGCCTCAACGCCGCCGCCATCAGCGGCGAGTACCTGTCCGCCGCCTCCTTCCTCGGCATCGCCGGACTGGTCCTCGTCCAGGGCCCCGACATGCTCTGGTACCCGGTCGGCTACACCGCCGGCTACCTCGTCCTGCTGCTGTTCGTCGCCGCCCCGCTGCGCCGCTCCGGCGCCTACACGCTGCCCGACTTCGCCGAGGCCCGGCTCTCCTCGCAGGCGGTACGGCGGCTCGCGGGCGCCTTCGTCGTCGGCACCGGCTGGCTGTACCTGCTGCCCCAGCTTCAGGGCGCCGGACTCACCCTGACCGTCTTCACGGGGGCACCGGACTGGCTCGGCGGTCTCGTCGTCGCCGTCGTGGTCGTCGCCATCGTCGCCGCCGGCGGCATGCGCAGCATCACCTTCGTGCAGGCCTTCCAGTACTGGCTCAAGCTCACCGCGCTGCTCGTCCCGGCCCTCTTCCTCATCCTCGCCTGGCAGGGCGACGGCGCCCCCCGGCACGCCTTCGACGAACCCGCGGCCTTCCGCGAGCAGCGCGTCGTCCGCGTCGACGACACCATCACGATCAGACTGCGCGACCCCCTCACCGTCACCGTCGACGGCACGGTCGACGGCCGCGTCCACGAGGACCGGCGCATCCGGCTCGACGCCGGACCCCACCACATCAAGAACGGCACCCGGCTGACCTTCGCCCGCGGCGACGAGGTTCCCGCCCGCGACCACGGCACCGGCGGCGGCCTCTCCCCGTCGCTGGCCGAGAGCCGCGGCGAACGCCCGCTGTACGCCACGTACGGGCTGATCCTCGCCACGTTCCTCGGCACGATGGGACTGCCGCACGTCGTCGTCCGCTTCTACACCAGCCCGCACGGCGTCGCCGCCCGCCGCACCACGGTCGCCGTGCTCGGCCTGATCGGCGCCTTCTACCTGCTGCCGCCCGTCTACGGCGCCCTGGGCCGGCTCTACGCCCCCGAGCTCACCCTCTCCGGTGACGCGGACGCCGCCGCGCTGCTCCTGCCCGGCCGCATGATCGGCGGTGTCGGCGGGGAGCTGCTGGGCGCCCTCGTCGCGGGCGGCGCCTTCGCCGCGTTCCTGTCCACCGCGTCCGGCCTCACCATGGCCGTCGCGGGCGTCCTCACCCAGGACGTCCTGCCCTCCCGGGGCGTACGGCACTTCCGGCTCGGCACCGTGTTCGCGATGCTGGTCCCGCTCGCCGCGAGCGTCCTGGTCGGCGGGCTGCCCGTCGCCGACGCCGTCGGCCTCGCCTTCGCCGTGTCGGCGTCCTCGTTCTGCCCGCTGCTCGTCCTCGGCATCTGGTGGCACCGGCTCACCCCGCCCGGCGCCGCCGCCGGGATGCTCGTCGGCGGCGGATCCGCGCTGCTCGCCGTCGCCGCCACCATGGCGGGCTTCCCCAAGGCCGGCGCGCTGCACGCGCTGCTCGCCTGGCCCGCCCTCTGGTCGGTGCCGCTCGGCTTCCTCACCATGATCCTGGTGTCCCTGGCCACCCCGGGCCGGGTGCCGCCCGGCACCGCGGCGGTCCTCGCCCGCTTCCATCTGCCCGAGGAACTGAGAGCGGAGGTCAAGGCATGAGCGGCTTCGTCGCGGGCCTGTGCGTCGCCATCCTGCCCCTGCTCGCCGCCGGCTTCTGGCTCGGCCGGCGCACCGCCCGCCCGCAGAGCCTCGGCGACCTCGGCACCCCCGTCGAGCACGCCACCTTCGAGACCCTGCACACCGCGACCCTCGCCGCGCCCCCGCTGCGCGCCGGACTCACCGAGGAGGCCGCCCGCAAGTCCGCCCGCCGGCTGCGCTCCCTGCTCGGCACCGACGCGCTGTGCCTGACCGACCGCACCGACGTCCTGGTCTGGGACGGCATCGGCCAGCACCACCGCACCCAGATCATGGAGCTCCTCGCCGGGCCCCTGGAGTCCGGCCGCGGCGAGGCGCTGCCCCTCAGCTGCGACAGCCCCGACTGCCCGGTGCGGTGGGCGGTCGTCGCCCCGCTCACCGTCGACGACCGGGTGCACGGCGCCCTCGTCGCGTGCGCGCCCCGCGAGTCCGCCGTCCTGGTGCGCGCGGCCGGCGAGGTCGCCCGCTGGGTCTCCGTGCAGCTGGAGCTGGCCGACCTCGACCAGTCCCGCACCCGGCTCATCGAGGCCGAGATCAAGGCGCTGCGCGCCCAGATATCCCCGCACTTCATCTTCAATTCGCTGGCCGTGATCGCCAGCTTCGTCCGCACCGACCCCGAGCGGGCCCGCGAGCTGCTGCTGGAGTTCGCCGACTTCACCCGGTACTCGTTCCGCCGGCACGGCGACTTCACCACCCTCGCCGACGAGCTGCACGCCATCGACCACTACCTGGCGCTCGTGCGGGCACGCTTCGGCGACCGCCTCGACGTCACCCTCCAGATCGCCCCGGAGGTCCTGCCGGTGGCCCTGCCCTTCCTGTGCCTCCAGCCGCTCGTGGAGAACGCCGTCAAACACGGCCTGGAGGGCAAGGGGGCGTCGTCGGCGGCCGCCAAGTGCCACATCGGCATCACCGCACAGGACGCCGGGGCCGAGGCCCTCGTCGTGATCGAGGACGACGGCGCCGGAATGGACCCCGACGCGCTGCGCCGCATCCTCGCCGGCGAGGTCAGCCCGTCCGGCGGCATCGGCCTGTCCAACGTCGACGACCGGCTGCGGCAGGTCTACGGCGACGAGTACGGACTCGTCATCGAGACCGCCCCGGGCGCGGGCATGAAGATCACCGCCCGGCTCCCGAAGTACCAGCCGGGAGTGCACTCCGCCGGGCGGCTCACCGCTCCCTGACGCTCAGCGGCTGACGACCATCCCCAGCGTGATCAGGCCCAGCACCACCCACCCGAACCACAGCCAGCCGTTGCTCCCCAGCGCCACCGTGTACGCGGTCACCATCACCAGACCGCCGACCGTGAGCGCTCCCATCGCCTTGGTGGAACCGTCCGCAGAACCGGGCATCGCGACACCCTCCTAAGGTTCGGTTCCCTCCATGGTGCCCCGATATCAGTTCCCGCGTGCGTTCAATGAGGCGAGATAGGCGTTGTACGCCTCCAGCTCCTTGTCGCCGTCCCGGTCGGCGGCCCGGTCCTTGCGGCGGGCCTGGCGCTGCTCCGAGCCGTACCACTGGAACAGCAGCGCGATCAGCACCAGCACCGACGGGATCTCGCTGAAGGCCCACGCGATGCCGCCGGCCGCGCCCTGGTCGGAGAGCGCCTCGATGCCGAGGGAGGCCGGCGGGTTCTTGAACGTCTCCACCATGGGGACGGACCCCATCATCAGCGCGATGCCGAAGAACGCGTGGAACGGCATCCCGGCGAACAGCTCCAGCATCCGCATCAGATGGCCCGGCCGGTGCGGTCCGGGGTCCACGCCGATGATCGGCCAGAAGAACACGACGCCGACCGCGAGGAAGTGCACCATCATCGCGATGTGCCCGGTCTTCGAGCCCATGAGGAAGTCGAAGAGCGGCGTGAAGTACAGGGCGTAGAGGCTGGCGATGAACATCGGGATGGTGAACGCCGGGTGCGTCACGATCCGCATGTACCGGCTGTGCAGCAGCGCGAGCAGCAGCTCCCGCGGGCCCTTGCTGCCCCGGGCGGCGGGCGGCAGCGCGCGCAGCGCCAGGGTGACGGGCGCGCCGAGCAGGATCAGGATCGGCGACAGCATGCTGATCACCATGTGCTGCACCATGTGCACGCTGAACATGACCATGCCGTAGTCGTTCAGCCCGGTGCACATCACGAGCAGCACGGTCAGCACGCCGACGACGAACGACACCGTCCGCGCCACCGGCCACGCGTCGCCGCGCCGCCGCAGCCGCACGACCCCCCACGCGTACAGGCCGAGCCCCACCAGGCAGGCGATGAGGAAGAACGGGTCCGTGGACCACGCGAGCCCCCGCCCCAGCGTGAACGGCGGCAGATCCGTCATCGTGCCGTGCCCGCTGTGATCCATCCGACGGCTCCTGTTTCGTGGGGGTTGTGCATTTCTGTCCGCACACAGACTAGAACTGCCCCCGGCCGCGCTCGCGGCCGGGGGCAGACTCGTCAGATCCGCGAGGTGTCCCCTACAGGACGCACTCGGCTTCCTCGTAGCGGTCGCCGGGGACCGTCTTCAGCGTCTCCACGGCCTCCGCCAGCGGCACCATCTCGATGTCCGTGCCGCGCAGCGCCGTCATGTGCCCGAACTCGCCGCGGTGCACGGCCTCCACCGCGTGCCAGCCGAACCGCGTCGCCAGCACCCGGTCGTACGCGGTGGGAGTGCCGCCGCGCTGCACGTGCCCGAGGATCACCGGCCGCGCCTCCTTGCCCAGCCGGTGCTCCAGCTCGATGGACAGCTGGCGGGCGATCCCCGCGAAGCGCTCATGCCCGTAGACGTCCTTGCCGCCCTCGTCGAATGCCATCGTGCCGGGCGCCGGCTTGGCGCCCTCCGCGGCGACGACGATCGCGAACCGCTTGCCCGCCTCGAACCGGGCCCCGACCCGCCGGGTCAGCTCATCGATGTCGAAGGGCCGCTCGGGGACGACGATGGCGTGCGCGCCGGCCGCCATGCCGGAGTGCAGCGCGATCCAGCCGGTGTGCCGGCCCATGACCTCGACGACGAGGACCCGCTGGTGGGACTCGGCGGTGGTCTTCAGCCGGTCCAGGGCCTCGGTGGCCACGGTGACGGCGGTGTCGAAACCGAAGGTGACGTCGGTGACCGCGATGTCGTTGTCGATGGTCTTCGGCACCCCGACGACCGGCAGGCCGCTGTCCGACATCAGCCGGGCCGCCTTCAGCGTGCCCTCGCCGCCGATCGGGATGATCGCGTCCAGGCCCAGCTCCTCGACGTGGCCCCTGGCCCGCTCCACACCGTCGCGCAGATGGGAGGGCTGGACGCGGGAGGAGCCGAGGATCGTGCCGCCACGGGCGAGGATGCCGCCCACCGCGTCGAGGTCGAGCTTGAGGTAGTCGCACTCCAGGAGGCCCTTCCAGCCGTCCCGGAAGCCGATGACCTCGTCGCCGTGGTCGACGACGGCGCGGTGCACGACGGACCGGATGACGGCGTTCAGGCCGGGGCAGTCGCCGCCGGACGTGAGGACACCAATGCGCATAGCCCGAAAACCTTCTCCACGTGGGCCGGGACCGGACCACGCTGTCCGGCTCGAATCCCCGCCACCCTAGCGGCATCGGGGGGCGGGGCCGAACCGTGCGTCCGCCTGCTGGACGGCCACGCTCACCTGTGCGGAGAGGCCGTCAGACGGGCTGCCGCGAGGCGCGTCAGGCGGGCTGCTGCGCGGCCGCGATGCGCTCGTTGCGCAGCGCCTCGTACCAGCGGTCGTCGGTCGGCGGCAGCGCGTTGACGTCGAGCGCCAGCTTCAGCAGCAGGTCCGCGATCTGCGGGTTGCGCGCGAGCACGGGGCCGTGCATGTACGTGCCGAAGACGGTGTCGTTGTACGCGCCCTCCGTGCCGTCGCCCGTGCCGTTGCCGTTGCCGAAGCGGACCTGGGCGAGCGGGCGGGCGGTCGGGCCGAGGTGCGTGACGCCCTGGTGGTTTTCGAAGCCGGTCAGCGGGGGCAGGCCGAGCCGCGGGTCGATGTCCGCGAGCACGTCGCCGACGCACCGCGCTCCCTCACCGCGCGTGGACACCACGTCGATCAGCCCGAGACCGGGCTCGCGCTGGCCGAGGTCGTTGATGAACTCGTGGCCGAGGATCTGGTAGCCCGCGCACACCGAGAACACGATGGCGCCGTTCTCCACGGCCCGCAGCAGCCCGCCGTCCCGGCGCAGCCGCTCGGCCGCGAGCCGCTGCGGCCGGTCCTCGCCGCCGCCGATCAGGTAGATGTCACCCGAGGTCGGGATCGGCTGGTCGCTGCGCACGTCGAGGCGGGCCACCTCGAGGCCGCGCTGGCGGGCCCGGCGCTCCACCACGAGGACGTTGCCCTGGTCGCCGTAGGTGCTGAGCAGGTCCGGGTAGATCCAGACGACCCGCAGTTGGTTGTCGCTCACTTGAAGTCCCCTGAAAGTCTCTTGGCTCAGTTGCCGACGCGGCGGCGCAGGTCCTGGAACGCGGTGTAGTTGGCGATGACCTCGATCCGTCCGGGCGGGCAGGCCCGCACGGCCTCGTCGAGGGTGTCGAACACCTGGAACTGCTGGTTCGCGACCTCCAGGCGCACCGCGAGGTCGAGCCGGCGGTCACCGACGACGCAGATCGGGTGGCCGGTCAGCCGCGTGTAGTCGACGTCCCACAGCCAGGAGGTGTCGGTGCCGTCGGCGCTGCGCGCGTTCACCGAGAGGATCACCGGGGTCGGCGGCGGGTCGATCAGGGAGAACGTCTCCAGCCAGCCCGCCGGGTTCTTCGCGAGCAGCAGACGCAGGTCCCGCTCCATGAACTGCACGACGTCGTACCGGCCGGCGACGGCCTGCACCGAGTACATCCGCTCCAGCGCGACCTGCGGGGGCACGCCGAACACGGCGGCGACGGCGGCCGAGGAGGCGGCGTTGGCCTTGTTGGCCCGCCCGGGCAGCTGGAGCCGGATCGGCCAGGCCGACCCGTGCGGGTCGAGCACGTGGTCGCCGGAGAGCGCCCAGCTCGGCGTCGGCCGGCGGAAACCGCACTCGCCGCAGAACCAGTCGTCGCCCGGACGCTGCATCACACCGCCGCAGGACGGGCAGGACCAGGCGTCGTCCTTCCACATCTGCCCGGCGGCGACCCAGATCACGTTCGGGGAGGAGGACGCGGCCCACACGACCAGCGGGTCGTCGGCGTTGGCGACGACCACGGCCTTGGAACCGGCCAGGCCCTCACGCCAGTTCTCGGCGAGCATCCGGGTCTCGGCGGCCCGGTCCAGCTGGTCGCGCGAGAGGTTGAGCAGCGCGATGCACTTCGGGTCGGTGTCGCGGGCGACCCCCGCGAGGTACTTCTCGTCCACCTCGATGACGCCGTAGCGCGACTCCGTGCCGCCGGCGAGCGCCGAGGTGATGCCGGCCGGCATGTTGGCGCCGAGCGCGTTGGAGACGACCGGGCCCGCGGCCCGCAGCGCCTCGGCGATCAGCCGGGTGGTGGTCGTCTTGCCGTTGGTCGCGGACACCAGGACCACGTCCAGGTTCTGCGCCAGCCGGGCGAGAAGGTCGGGGTCGAGTTTGAGCGCCACCCGGCCGCCGATCACCGAACCGCTGCC
>Ga0164243_10012892_pt1 | contig 11800 bp, 12 predicted proteins | sample OricompcompostOP_FD_108781 | JGI IMG/M metagenome (GOLD analysis project Ga0164243, IMG submission 108781) | Organic Plus compost microbial communities from Emeryville, California, USA - Original compost - Organic plus compost (OP) | ecosystem: Engineered > Solid waste > Mixed feedstock >...
ACCCAACTGCGCCAAAGGAGAAACTATGCGCCTTGTGATGACGCTCGCCGCCGTGGCCGTGCTGACGGCCTGCAATCCTGCCAGCAGCGACGAAGCGGCCGACGCCCGCCCCGTGCATGACGTGGCCTATTTCCTCGACCATCCCGACGAGCGTAAGGCGCAGATCGCGGAATGCCAGAACAACCCCGGCGAGCTGGCCGACACGCCCAATTGCAAGAACGCGATGGCGGCCCAGCAGAAAGCCATGTTCCGGGGCACCGGAATGCCGAGCATCCGGTAGGAGGCACCAAAATGGCAGCGTCCAAGGTCGCACGGGTCTATATCCGCGTCAGCACCGACGAGCAGGACGTGCGCCGGCAAGAATCCATCATCGAGAGCGCGAAGGCGGCCGGCTACTACGTGGCCGCCGTCTATCGTGAGAAGGCATCCGGCGCGCGCGCCGACCGGCCCGAGCTGTTGCGCATGATCGCGGACTTGCAGGCCGGCGAGGTTGTCATTGCCGAGAAGATGGACCGCATTAGCCGCCTGCCCTTGCCCGAGGCCGAGCAGCTTGTGCAGGCGATCCGCGACAAGGGCGCGCGGCTCGCCGTGCCCGGCGTGGTGGACCTGTCAGAGTTGACCGAGACGGCCGAGGGCGTGGCCCGCATCGTCCTGCAATCGGTGCAAGACATGCTCTTGCGCCTCGCCCTGCAGATGGCGCGTGACGACTACGAGGACCGCCGCGAGCGGCAGCGGCAGGGCATAGAGCTTGCCAAGGCCGCCGGCCGCTACGGAGGTAGGAAACCAAACCGGGCGCTACACGCTCGCGTCGTGGCCTTGCGTGAGGGCGGATCGAGCATCGCGGAAACCGCCCGGCTGGCCGGATGCAGCGAGAGCCAGGTCAAACGAATATGGGCCTCCCGCCGGCAGATTCCGGCGGCATAGGGCATCAGAAACCGGCCTCCCCTTCCCTACCCGTTAGCGATTACACGCGCCGGCCGCCCCGGCTTTTGGATTGCACAATCCAGAAAGCACGCAAGCGTGCTTTTGTTCAATAGACTTTGCAAGATGCGTGCTTTTTGGCTATCATTAAAGCGTCCCAACACGAATCAAGAGGGCGCATGTGAAAATCCTTGTTCTAGCAAGCCAGAAGGGGGGAGCCGGGAAAACCACCCTAGCGGCGCACCTTGCGGTTGCCGCCGAACAGGCAGGAGCCGGCCCGGCGGTCCTGCTCGACACTGACCCGCAAGGGTCACTTTCGGCGTGGTGGAACTCCCGCGAGGACGACACCCCGGCACTGGCCGCCGCCTCGCTGGCCGAGCTGCCCGCCAAGTTGCGGGCGCTGGCCGAGGCTGGTTTCAAGCTGGCCGTGATCGACACCCCGCCGGCCATCACCGAGGCTATCCGCGACGTGGTGAAGCTGGCCGACCTTGTGTTGATCCCGACCCGGCCCAGCCCGCACGACCTGCGGGCCGTAGGCAGCACCGTGGACATTGCGCAGGAAACCGGCCGGCCTTTCGCCTTCGCCGTGACGCAGGCCAAGCCGACCGCGCGGCTTACCGTTCAGGCCGTGGCCGCCTTGTCCGCGCATGGGGCTGTAGCCCCAGCCATCGTGCATGACCGCGTGGACTATGCCGCCTCGATGGTGGACGGCCGCACCGTAGGCGAGAGCGACCCCAAGAGCCGCAGCGCCGAGGAAATCGCCCAGCTTTTAGCTTTCGTGCAAGAACGCATGAACGCTAAGAAGATAACCAAAAAGAAGGAAACCGTTTAATATGGCTACCAAGAAACCCGCTGATTTGACCGGCCTTGTTGCCACGAAGGGCAGCGCCGCGCCGGTTGCCGACATGCCGACCCGTTCCCCCAAGGTGAAGGCCGAGGCCGAGGACGCGGCGAACAATGTGCCGTTGAATTTCCGCGTGTCGGCAGAGCTGCGCCGCCGATTCCGCATGTTCGCGGCGGCCAACGACCTTAAGCTAAACGAGCTGTTGCGGCTGGCCTTCGATGAATACGAGAAGCGCCACAGCAACTAGGGCGGCCCTATGAAAGAACCCAAGAAGATAGGCGATATTGTCGGCTCCGGTTTCTTGGACCGGCTGGGCGATACCTACCGTAAGCGCATCGAGGCCGCGGCCCGGCCCGGCGAGTCTTGGGAGCAGGTAGCGCAGCGCCTTCGCATTGAGGACAAACAGCAGGAGCAGGCACGCCGCGAGGCGCGCACCTCGGACGAGCTGACCGCCTCGCTTAACCGGTTGGGCGAAAGCATCAAGCGCACCCGGGCCGGCAAGACAGAGGCGCAGGGCGAAGCCGCAATGCGGCAAAAGTTCCTCGATAGGAGCTGGGCGGAGGAGCCGGCACAGGCCGCGCCTAGCTCGAATCTGCGAAAGCCGCCGGCCGATGACGTGCAGGCCGATTTCTTTGTGCCGGCGCTCTACGATGTAGGCACCCGCGATAACCGCAGCATGATGGACGTTGCCGTGTTCCGCCTCTCCAAGAAGGACAAGCGGGCCGGCGAAGTCATCCGCTACGAGCTGCGCGACGGCTACGTGGAGGTCAAAGCCGGCCCGGACGGCATGGCCTCAGTCTGGGATTACGACATCGTTTTGATGATGGTTTCTCATCTGACGGAGGCCATGAACCGGCACCGGGAAGGGAAGGGCGAGAAGCCCGGCCGCGTGTTCCGGCCGCACGTCAGCGACATTCTCAAGTTCTGCCGCAAGGGTGACGGCACGCGCCAGTTTGAAGAGGTCGAGGCCGCGTTAGCCCGTCTCCAAGGAACGATCATCAAAAGCGTGCGGGAGGTGCCGCGCGACGGCAAGCGCGCCATGCGCGAGGTCAAATCCGAAGGGTTGATTAGCTCCCATTCCGTCCTATCGCGCACGGACACCGGCAAGGTGGCCAGCGTTGAGATAGAAGCACCAAACTGGATTTACCGCGAAGTCACCGAGGGCAAGCGGCCGGATGTGCTGACAGTGCATCCCGACTATTTCCTGATCGAGCCGGGCATAGGTCGCTTTATCTATCGCCTTGCGCGCCGCGCCGCTGGCAGGGGCACGGCCAAGTGGTCATTCCAACTCATCTACGAACGCAGCGGATCGACCGGCACGCTAAAGAAGTTCACCGAGAACCTACGCAGGATCATCGGGGCCGACGATCTGCCGGAATACACCTTGCAGGAGGAAGCCGGGAAGGACGGCCCGCTATTGGTCATGAGGCACCGCGACGCATCGCCGGAGGCACCGCCGGAGCCGTTGGCCGGTCCCTAATAGACGGTGATGCGAATCGGCCGAGGCCCGGAAACAGCCCGTTTTTGGTGTCCGCAAACCCATACGTTTGCCGGACAGGGCGAATCAGGCACGGGGGCTGTGGATAGGCCGTCTATTAGGGACCGGGAACCGTCTATTAGGGACCGGGAACCGTCTATTAGGGGCCAAATCGCCGTCTATTAGGGACCGGCCTGTTTCGTAAGCTATTGATGCAAAACGGTAAATAGGCGATTTTTCGGCCTAAATCTTTTTAAATCTATATAAATCTCTTAAAACCCGTTCCGCCTGTGGGTAACTCGCAGCTTCCGGCCCCAGCTCCGCACTCGAAGAAAGGCACCGCCTCTTGGGGGGCTACGCCCCCCGCCGGCTCGCTCGCTTCGCTCGCCCCGGATCGCTACGCGATCCTCCCGCCCGGCATCCCCCCGGCGGCTACGCCGCCTGAAATGCGTTCGCTTCGCTCACAACGCATTAATAGCGCCGGCTGCGCCGGCGGGGGCCGGCCTGCCGGCCGGCAGGCTTGGCGAGAAAGGGAGCCGGCGGCCAGTGTCGTGGATCTCCTTTGACCTGGTTGCGGGCCGATAGGGTGGAAAGCACCAAAAGAGGCCGAGGCCGGAGGGCCGCGTGTAATCTGATACGCCTACGGCTGCGCTGGCAGCCCGTGGCGGCGTTCTTTAGGGCAGGGGAGGGGGGAGGTAGCGGCACCGGCCGGTGCGGCGCTCCTAGCGCGTCCTATGGCCTTCTAGCGTGACCGATTACACGTTGAAGGAATCCCCGGCCGGGCGGCCGGGGTCCGATTCCATGACAAAGCCGGCCGGCAGAGCCGGCCGGCCTTTTCGCCTATTGGCCGCTGGCCTCGCGCTGACGCCTCGCCGCGTCGAGGATGGCCCGACGCTGGCGCAGGACCGCCAGCTTGTCGAGCAGGCGATGACACAGCCCGGCATAGCCAGCGATCACGCCCACGACGAAAGACACGATCACCGAGAGGGCGAGGAACAGGAACAGTTCAAACATGGCCGTTCCCCTCACTCATAGGGGTTCGCATCGAACCGCCCGGCATATTCGGGGTCGGTCAGATAGTTCAGCCGCATGAGCAACCACGGGGCTTCCCCGTTGATAAGCACGATTTCGTGCTCGCGTGGTAGGCGCATAACTTCATCGGCCGTCAGCAGTTCGCGGCCGGTGAATTGCTGGGACACGCCCGAGCCGGACGAGAAGGATTGCCCGGCCGAGGTCGAGGTGTTGGCCGTCTGAAATTCGACCGTCATGCGCCCGAGGCTGTCGGACACATAGCGCGCCGTTTCCACGTCCGCCGTGCCGAAAAACTGCTTGGCCCCGCAGTTCGCCACGAAGTTTTGCCAGCGCGGATAGGTTTCCTTGAGCTGGTCGAGGTTTTGCGCGACCAGCCAGAACGCGCCGCCATAGCCCCGGATCAGCGGTAGCTTTTCCTCCACGATGTCCATGCGGCCGAGCTGGGGGAACTCATCAAGCAGGAACAGCACCCGATAGGCCGGCTTGCCGGCCGAGGCCATGACCGCATTGATGGCCTGCCCGAAGAACGCACGCACGAAAGCACGATTGGCCGAAAGGCGAGCCGGCGGCATCACCAGATAGACCGTGATCTTGCGGGCCTTGAGGTCATCCGGTGAAAAATCCGAACGCGAGAGCGCGGCCACGATGCGCGGATCATCGAGGAAGGCCAGATGCCGGCGCGCCGTCGAGAGGATCGAGCCGCGTTCCTTGTCGGGAGCGTCATTAAACGCGTTGGCCGCGCGCGCTGGCAGATCGTACCCGCGCGGGTTCGCGATCATCTGCGCAAGCACCACGTCGAAATCAGCGCCGCCCAGCATCAGCAACCGGCGGACCTCGCCCATGTTGCGCTGTTCGGGCGGCAGCGTGGCGACGTGGACCATAAGGCCACGTATCAGGCTCTTGGCCGTCTCGTTGAAATGGGCCGTGGCTTCCGAGGCGTGCCCTTCCGACACCACCAGCATATCGGCCAGCGTGGCGGATTCCCCCACCACGTCCGGGCTGTCCGGGTCGAGCCGATCCAGCCAGTTCAGACAATGCGACGGCTGGCCGGTGACGCCGAACGGATCGACTAGGAAAACCTCATGTCCGAGCTGGTCGCGCCGGAAGCGGGACGTGACGGCGTAGTTTTCGCCCTTCACGTCCAGCACGATCGTGCTGCCCGGATAGTCGAGCAGGGCAGGGATAACCGCCCCGATGCCCTTGCCGCTCCCGTTTGGTGCCACCGTCAGGACATGGCCCATGTAGCGCAGCCGGCTATCAAAGCCGTTCATGGCCTTGTCCGCGTGATCTGGCGCACGGCCGAGGGTGAACCCATGGGAATCGGCCAGAACGTGCCCGGCCGGTTGGTATCGGCCGCCTTGGATGCCGGCTTGCGTGTTCGACCAATGCGCCGACCCATGCAGGCCACCGCCAGCCACCGGGCCGACTGTCGCGGCGGCGACCGGGGCGGCCGTCATGCCGCGCAGGAAGGCCGGGAGCCGGGCATAGAGCGCCGAATACCAGCGCGACCGCTGGACCAGCACGCAGGCGGGCACATAAACGGCCAGCATAAGGGGCCACCGCACCCAGCCCGGAAGCATCCGGCCGAGGGGTTCCAGCCACCCACCGAACACGACATAGACCGCATAAAACGGAATGGTCGTGATCCACAACAGCATCAAGCCGCGCTGCACCTTGTGGGAGGGGAAGAAGGCGCGCAGGAAGGGCATATAGCCCAAGATTGCCACCACCAGAAAGACGGCGAGGAACGAGCTTCCTAAGCTGGAAAGTGCCCGCCACAGGCGATCCCCCATAGACGTGAAATTGCCGACTAGGCCGGCATCATGCGAAATCCGGGCCTCCCGTGCATCGTGGCGCTGTTGCACAGCATTGGCCGCGAGCTGGGCGCGGTTCATTTGCTCGACCTTCGCCAGCAGATTTTGGGAGAGCAGATCAATGCTGTTTCCAGATGCAAAGTTCACAATGTCGCGCTGCCCGTTTGGCGGGCCGTCACGGTATTGAGAAATCAGCCACGTGTAGGCGGCACTTGGCGACGCCGCGACAGGCCACCCATGCCTGTTAAATTCGCGGTCTATGCCACGCTTTATGTAGGGAACTGGATCGCACGGCGGCTGATTCCAGCGAATCGACGCACCCGGCGAATTACACGCACTCAGGCCCTTTCCGGAAAAGGCGTTTTCCGCATTCGCAAGATAGTTCCGGATGGTTTCCAGACCGGCGATGACATCCGCCCTCTTTCCGCTCTGGATGGCTCTTTGAGCGCCATTCACCAAGTCAAGCCCGGCCTTGTCTTGCCCCGCTATTGCTTCCTCAGCTTCGACCTGATCCAGCGACTTTTCTAGGACGTTTATCCCTGAAATTGTGCTCTCGATCCTCGCGCATGAAGTCCCTAAGAAACGGGCATCAAGCCGTTCCGCTGTTGCGCCTGAATGAGCAACAAGCCTCGTCTGATCGTATAGCTTATGCAGCGCGTCGGTATCGCGGGCAGCGGCGGCTTGTCGGACCGCCTCAACGTATGGATCGGCGCACGTTTCTGTTGCCGTGCCTTGGGCGTGTGCGGCCGTCGCAAAGGCGGACAGCAGCACCGCCATGAGAATGCTTTTCATACTCTAGTCTCCCGATGCAAATGCCCGCTTTCCGACCGCGCCCAATCTCTCCTTTTCAGCGGCTCCGTTCGGGCCTTTGATGGCGCTGGCGGCATCCAGCAGCGCACCAAGAATTACGGCTCTATCTTCATCACCCAACCCGGCTTTGATGACGAGGCCGCCCAATTCGATCTTATGCCGTGTGTCCTCTTTCCGTAGCTGTTCACGGGCGCGCGACAGGGACATTTCAGCCCTCGCCAGACGCTGCCTTGTTCGTGCTACCGCCGACCTTCTCACTTCCGCGAAACTTGGACGCTATAGCGTCGAACTCCGAGGCGAGCTGTTCGTCGGATAGATCGAGATCGACCAAACCGGCTTTAATAGCCAATCGGCCGATACGTTCGGCGGCTTCGGCTTCGAGCTGGGCCAGTCGCCGCTTTGCCGCTTCCACCTCAGCGAGCGCAGCGGCCCGGCGTTCCTGCAAGGTCTTACGTGCCATATCTAACCCTCCTTTTGGTGCCTAACACATTGGTCCGACTGCATCATAACCTATAACTTGACGGAGACGGTAGCGCGAGCGCAAAATCCCGAAACGAAAGTGAAGGGCGCACTTAGGAGTTGGCTTCGCCAACTCTGTGCGGCAGGGGAAACCCCTGCACCCCTTACAGGCACCAAAAGGAAAGCATGGCGATCTACCATTGCACGGCTAAGGCGGTATCTCGCAGCACCGGGCGCAGCGCGCCGGGCGCTGCCGCCTACCGTGCGGGTGACGTGCTGACCGATGAGCGCACGGGCGAGGTATTCGACTACACGCGCAAGGCCGGCGTGCTGTCCGCTGATATTGTCTTGCCGGAGAGCGCACCGGAATGGGCGAGGGACCGCAATAAGCTATGGAATGCTGCCGAGGCGGCCGAGCGCCGCAAGGATGCTTGCGTAGCGCGTGAATACGAAGTTGCCTTGCCCTATGAGCTGACCCACGAGCAGCGCCGCGAGCTGGCCTTGTCCTTTGCAAAGGAACTGGCGGAGCGGCACGGGGTCGCGGTGGACGTTTGCTTGCATGAGCCGGGCAGGGACGGCGACGAGAAGAACTTTCACGCCCACATCCTCACCACTACCCGCGTAATGGGGCCGGACGGATTGGCGGGAAAAGCAGAGATCGAGAAAGCGGGCCGGAACCGCACAGCGGACCTGAAAGAGACGCGGGCCTTGTGGGCACAGTTGTGCAATGAGGCATTGGAGCGCGCCGGCCATTCCGTGCGGGTCGATCATCGCAGCTATGCCGCCCAGCAGATCGACTTGACGCCTACCAAGCATATCGGGGTTTCGGCCGTTGCAATGGATCGTAAGGGGCTGAACCCCGAACGGGCGGAAATTCACGCGGAGACGCGCGCCGAGAATGCCGCAAGGATTGAGGAAAATCCCGCGTTAATCCTCGACAAGATTACGCGGACACAGGCGGTTTTTGATCGGCGCGACATTGCGCGAGAGCTGCACCGATACATTGACGATCCGCAGCAGTTTCAGGGCTTAATGCTTCGGCTCGAAAATTCGCCAGAGCTGGTGCAGCTTGCCCCCGAGCAGCGGGAAGGACGGCAGACTATTCCAGCCCGCTTGACGACGCGGGAAATGATCGAAGCCGAACGCGCCATGATCACCAGCGCGGAGGCATTGGCGGGCACGAAGGGGCACGGCGTGAATGTGGCCCGGCTAGGCCGGATTATCGGACGCTATGAGACGCTTTCCGACGAGCAACGCGCGGCCGTCGAGGCTGTCACCGGAGATAGTGGTCTGTCGGTCGTCGTGGGCGATGCCGGCACCGGAAAGAGCTTCGCCATGCGCGTTGCCAAGGAGGCATGGGAGGCCGAGGGCTACCGGGTCCGAGGGTGCGCCCTTGCCGGTAAGGCGGCCGACGAATTACAGGCCGGGAGCGGGATCGAGAGCCGCACCATTCACAGCCTTGAAGCATCATGGAATCGCGGGCGGGACATGCTCACCGAGCGCGATGTGCTGGTGATTGACGAGGCCGGCATGGTCGGGAGCCGGCAGCTTGGCCGCGTGCTGACGGCGGCCGAGAAGGCCGGCGCGAAAGTTGTCATGCTGGGCGATGACAAGCAGCTTGCGGCTATCGAGGCCGGGGCCGGCTTCCGCGTCATTTCCGAGCACATCGGAGCAGCTGAGCTGACCGAGATTCGGCGGCAACGGGAAGGTTGGGCGCGCGAGGCGAGCAAGGAGTTTGCACGGGGCGATGTGCGCGCCGCGCTGGACGCTTACAACGAGCGCGGGCACGTCCGCATTGTCGAGGACCGGGAAGCGGCCAGAAAGGCAATCGTGGCCGATTGGCTGGCCGACCGTCAGCGCGACGGAACGAGCGCCATCATGGCCCATGCGAACCGGGACGTGCTGGCGATGAATGCCGAGGTGCGCGAGGCGCGCAAGATGGCGGGCGAGCTGGGCGCAGGCGTGGAGATTGAGACGGCCCGAGGCCGGCGCGAATTTGCTGACGGCGACCGGCTGGTGTTTCTGAGGAACGACAGCGAGCTAGGCGTGAAGAACGGCACGCTTGGCACCGTTGAGCGGGTCGCGGGCGACCGCCTCGCCGTGCGGCTGGACGATGGCCGGGAAGTGGCTTTCAGCGCCGAGCAGTACGCGCACGTTGACCACGGCTATGCCCTGACCATCCATAAAGAGCAGGGCGTGACCGTGGACCGGGCCTATGTGCTGGCGACCGGCGGAATGGACCGCAGCCTTGCCTATGTCGGCATGACGCGGCACCGGGAGGCGGCGACCCTTTACGCGGGCGCTGACGATTTCACCGACCGTCGCGTGGGCCGGTTGGTCGAGCATGGCGCGGCCCCCTACGAGAACAACCCGGAAAACAGCGAGAGCTATTTCGTTACGCTCGAAACCGACAGCGGCAAGCGGCATACGATTTGGGGCGTGGACCTTGCCCGCGCCGTCGCGGAATCCGGCGCGGAGCTGGGCGACCGGATCGGCCTTGAGCATGTCGGCTCCGAAACGGTGCGCTTGCCCGATGGCACGACCGCCGAGCGCAATAGCTGGCGGGTGCGCGACGGCGCCGAGCTGGCCTATGAAAAGCTGGCCGGGCAGTTGGCGCGGGAGCGACCGAAGGAAAGCACGCTCGATTTTGCCGAGACGGCCTATCAGTTCGCGGAGGCGCGCGGCTTCGACGGCGAGGGCGTCGTGCGGCGCTGGATCGAGCGCGGCCGGGAAAAGCTGACCGAGCTGGGCGAGCGTGCCGAGAAGGCCATTACCCGCGTTCTCGAGCGCGCCGGTATCCGCCGCGACGTGCCGGCGATCGGCAGCGCGACGGCGGAGCAGATCGAGGCGCTACGGGATGGCCCGCAAAGGCCGCAGGAGCGGCCACAGGGCTTTGTTCCGACCGACCGGCACCGCGACATGGCCGAGCTTGTCGGCGGCCCGGAAACGGGCGCACAGCCGCCCCAGCAGCCCACGGGGCGGCAAGGTCAGGTTCTGGACCGGCTCCGCGCCGAGTTGACCGAGGCGCAGAAGTCCGGCGACGAGCTGCGCGCCAAGATGGCCGCCGGCCGACTGGACAAGGCCGAAAGGCTGGCCGCTGCCGGCGAACGGCTGGACCTGCACAGCGAGGCAATCCGCCGGGCCGGGTTCGACGCTTTGCGCGGCGACCAGCAGGCCGCGCCGGTCGCGCCGGCCGAACGGCAGCAGCCGGCCGGGTATCTCGACAAGCTACGCGACGAGCTGGCGGCAGCGCAGCAAGCCAGCGACGAGGCGGGGGCCGTGGCAGCAGCCGGCAAGGTGCAGAAGGCCGAAGAACTGGACCGCGCCGGCAAGCCGCTGACGCACCACGTCAGCGAGATCGAGAAGGCCGGCACGGCGGCCTTGCGGGAATGGGCGGCCAAACAGCGCAGCAATGCCGCGCCGGCCGCCACCATGACGCAGGAGGAAGCCGCGGCGCTGGAACGGATACGGAATGCACGGAACCGCGAGAAGCAGCGGGACCGCGACAGAGGGCAAGAGCTGGATTGACCACCACCGATAGGAGGAAAGACCGATGAACGACACCAAAGAAAACAGCGGGTGGGCTACCCCGGAAAACAGCCCCACGGGCTGGAACCCTGACGAAACGGACAGGCTGGCGGCCTTTGAGCGAGGATCGCGCGAGCGATCCGCCGCGAGCCGGGCGCAGCGCGAGGCGACGGCCGAGCGGGTCGAGGTTGTCGAGGTCCGCGACGTCACCGACCCGAGCCGGGTCTACACGCCGCTAGAGCGGCCGGAACGGCAACCGTTACAGGAGCGCGAGGCGAGCGCCCCGGAGCTGGCCGGCGGCGATGCGGCCAGCATCGAGGACAAGCAAGGCTGGGAGGCCCAGCAAGGCGAGATCGAGGCGGCCGAGCTGGACGCGGCCGATATCGAGGTTGAAGGCGAAGCCGAGCAGGCGGCCGCCGATCCGGGCGCGGGCTGGTCACAGGCGCAGTCAGCCGCCGCCGAGCTGGACGCGAGCATTGTTCATCGTCAGCAAGGCGGGCACCAGGTCGCGCAGCTTTCGCCGGCAGCGGAAGCCGCCCTAGAGCGCATCCGGGCGTCACGGGCGCAGGAGCGAGACTCCCGCGACCAAGAGCTAGAGCGGTGAAGCACCATGAAAATGGTGCGTTGTCGCTACTGCAAGCACGGGCCGATCCATGTCACGGCCCGGCGCTGTCCCCGATGCGGGGGCAAGGAGCCGGGTAGCCGGCCGCTGGAGATCGTCATTGCTCTTGTCGGGCTGTGCATCGCCGGGGTGTTGGCATGGCACTACTGGCCGATGTAACCCGGATGGAAAAGAAAAGGAGCGTCGGAGCAGCCTATGTTGATGCTTAAGATCGTTGGGGCGGTGGTCCTACTGATCCTTATTCTCGGCCTGCTGTTCGCATTTGACGAGCATGTCGAGCAGAAATTCGGGCA
>Ga0164243_10012894_pt1 | contig 11800 bp, 21 predicted proteins | sample OricompcompostOP_FD_108781 | JGI IMG/M metagenome (GOLD analysis project Ga0164243, IMG submission 108781) | Organic Plus compost microbial communities from Emeryville, California, USA - Original compost - Organic plus compost (OP) | ecosystem: Engineered > Solid waste > Mixed feedstock >...
CGCAACTTCCTTGCGGCGTTCGGATCGACGAGGGCTCTCCAGCGTCTCAAGCGCGAGCGTTCGTCGACGCTGACGAACATCCTTGTACGTTCTCTTGAGCTGCGCGGCTGTCTGGGCAAGCGGATCCAACGTATGGCTAGCCAGAAACGCGTCTTCCTCGGGAGTCCATGGTCGCCGTTCATCATCTCCAATGAGACCACCGGGTGCCGCGATCAGGATGCGTCGAGCTCGGACCGCGGCGTACGACCGACCCAAGTGGCGGGCGAGCTCCATGATGGACGCTTCGGGATGCGCACGAAGGTAGTCATCATCTTCACGTGACCAGCGTGTTGTCATCGCGATGTTTCTCCTTCGACCTCGCCGGCCGCGACGGTCAGTCGTCAATCAAACCTCGTTTCCGGAGTGTTACGCGTCGACCTCGTACTGACCACATCGTTCGGCCCAACTGCCGCGCGACATCGGACGCGGGGTCATTGATCCGCTCGATGACGATGGCATCTTCATCCGCCGTCCAGAGAGATCCATGGTTGTTCGCATCCTTTTGGGTCGCCGCTTGTTGCTCCGAATCGTACGCGTGCAGTTTGTCGATGATCTCGTTTCGCTGCTCATCCGGAAGCGTTTTGAACTTCGCTTTCACACGCTCGAGATCTTTACGCCTAAACTCGCGATTCCGATCGGGATTTTGCTCACGCCAACGGCGGACATCCTCCGTAGACGTGATTCCCCGTTCTTTCCGCCGATCCTGTTTGGCCTTGAGGTTTCGCCGTGTTCGTGCTATCCGGCAGGCTGGATGAGCGGCCGTCTTTATCCCAGGCGAACGCTGTATCGCCAATTCTCCGCATACAGAGCATGGTACCCAATAGATTCGCGACGACCAACCCTGCTCGCGCATGCGCCGTCGGTGATGGTTGATGAGTGACTGATCGACGCCAATCTCCCGCGCGTAGTCACTCGCGACCCATGATGGATCATCCATGTGGCGCCAGATCTCAGCCATCTCATCGTCGGTGAGTCTTCTCATGATGCGCCCCCAATGTACGCGAGCCGGGATTACTCCCAGCCCGCGTACTCGACCTCGCGGCACGTGTGATGATCGACGCCCATGCTCGACAGAATGCCGAACGGGACCGTGTCCAGCTCTTCGACGTCGGTGCCCAGCAGCGGGAACCCGTCGGTGCACGTGCCGATCTCGGTACCAGTGAGCAGGTAGCACGTGCGCGTGGTCCACGCCTCATCAGCGACGCGGGCGAAGAACCCGGCCAGCTCGTCGGCGAGGTCGCTCTCGATGAAGCCCATCTCGTCGACCACCGGGATCAGCGCCGCGCTCAGGCCCGCCTCGTTGAACTCCAGGCCCCAGTGCTGCGAGATGAACCCGCGCTCTTCGTCGTCTTCGAGGCTCTCGCAGAAGCGGACGTAGACCGCCGTGCCCTCTTCCTGGTATTCGCGGATCGTCTGGATCAGGTCGTTGTAGCTCTTCATGGTCGTCATCTCCGTGCTGGTCATCCGTGGGGCTGCATCCCCGTCCGATGTCTCTATATTACGCCATGGCGAAACATATGGCAAGGGGTGGCGCGGTCAATCCTCGACGGGCTTCGGGGAGCGGCGGCCGTCGGTGGCGAAGATCGCACGGAGCTGGTCGACATCCTCGGGGCGGTAGAGCCGGTCGCGCCCTATCTCCCACCCGATCTCATGCTGCTGGGAGCGGAGCTGCACCATGCGCCGGGATTTGCCGAGCTGGAGCGCGGCGTCATCGGTGGTCATGAGCTCGGAGATCGCGGTGTGACGGCCCTCATTGTAGGCGCGGGCGACGGCCTGCGCGATGACGTGCTCGGCGACGGCGGGGGAGTAGCGCGTCTGGAGCGACTCGAACGCCTTGTCGACGATCGCGCGGAGCATCGGGGTGAGATCGTAGTATGCTTGCACGTGCTGGTCATCCATGATGATCATCTCCAAAAGAGGCCGGAGGACTGCATATCCTCCGGCCTCGCTTCGTGGTGGCGGGTTAGTTCGCGGCGAGACGGTCGTTCAGGTACGCACGGATCGCCTCGGCTGCGATCTCGTCGTTCTCGTCCGGCTCGGCGTCTGCCGGGACGATGTGCCACTCGGCCCGGATGCGGTGGCAGTCGGCGATCAGCTCGTCGTCCGTCAGTGCCGCGACCGCAGCCAGCTCCTCATCGCGGTAGTCGTTCATGCCGAACGCCTCGGCGACATCCCCGTCGCCCTGATACGTGGTGCCGTCAATCGTGTAGGTCATCCTGGTCATCTCCTGCCCGCTCGGGGCGATTCGGGGCTGCATCCCCGCCGGTCGAGAACCCTCCCGTCCGATGCGTATATATTACGTCATGACGCAATATATGGCAAGTGTCTGGGACACGAAAACACCGGGACGGTGGTGTTCGTCCCGGTGTTTTCTACCTCTGGTATGCGCCCTGGGAATGGTGCAATCGCGAGGTCCCGAGCGATGGTGGTGGCTATCGCTCGGGCAGTGTATCAGGTATCAGACAGTTCTCGCCCAAACTCCGCAGCAATGTCGAGTGGCGCGTTGGCTCGCCTCGTCTGAACCCTCCAGGCATTAGCCAGAACACGCCGGCGTGCCTTCACAGAGCCAAGGGATCTGCCCGTGATGTGAGCGATCTGATCAATCGTCATCGACTCAAACAGCACATCCTCGTCTGGCGTCCAGCGTCGCATACGAAGCTCCACGCCGTTGCGATGGAGCGAGTCGTATATGACTGGATGGGTCAACCCCGTCTCTCTCGATATTTCGGCGATGGGAGACCCCCCACGATACATATCGACCACGACTTCATCTCGGCACCACTCGTGCGTATAGGTGTTGATGCTGGCTGGCGCGTTCTTCAGCATGACGGGTTGCTCGCAGATCGCGCATGGGGTCCACCAGATTCGTTCCGACCAGCTCCCAGCGCGGCGCACGTTGTTCCTGAGGTTTGCAACCGTTTGATAGTCCGCTTCGACGATCTCGGCGACTTCAGCACTTAACGATCGGTCTTCCAGACGATCGATCAGGATCGCGATTTCCTCCGGCGTGAATCGGCGCTGCTGAAGTGGGAGGATGAACTCATCGGCAAACTTCTCTCGCAGAAAGTTCCGTCGGTTGTGGACCTGTGTGCGTGCCATCCCGAGGCGTTCCGCCACGGCAGGAATCGGCTCGAACCACATTTCGAGCAGGACACGAGTTTCTTCCTTGGTCCACGTGTGCTTTGGTCTGGTCATCGCGCCACCACGAACGTCGCTCGCATCAGTTCCGGAGCCTCATCGAGGTCGATTGCCGCGAGGTCGTCGGTACCATACGCCTGCCCATCGATGACTACGACCGGCTGACCCCACGCGCTCGCCGCATGGTCGGTCGTGAGCGTGCCATCGCGCCGCGAACCGTCAGGGAGCGTCACGCTGACCGGGTAGCCGTGATGCAGCCACACGCGCGCCATTGCCGACGCGATACGATAGTCCGGCGTACGCACACCGCGCTCATAGCGACTCACAGCATTGCGGTCGAGGCGAAGACTTGGGTCGGCCTCGTTGACGAGGTCGGCGAGCTCTTGCTGGCTGGAACCGAGTTGCGCGCGAAGAGTGGCGACGTGCGTGGCGTTCATGAAACCTTCTTTCCGCACTTGTTGCAGAACACTACCCCGCCGGAGTAACGCGACAGCATATTCGCTGGATGGTCGCATGCAATCTTGTCGCCCGTCATCGGATCGGTGTCCTTTGCCTCGTCGAGGGCGGCGTCACCAATCTTGGCGACTGCTTGCCATGTCTCAGAATCGAGGACAGCCTCGTTATCACTCCCTCGAGCGATCACTTCGCCTGTCAGTACATAGCCGACCGGTGCGAGGTGGGCGTATTCGCGCAGGCTCATCGCCGCATAACCGCGCGGGTTGAAGACTCCGTCGTTCGAGCGAAGAGCATTTACCGAGATACCCGCCTCAAGCTGACCACTCGCATGGTTGGTTGAGCGTCCCATCTTGCGATCGCCAGTCACGCCATTGCTCCATCGGACGAACATCGGGCGCTCGTCCGTTTCAAGCAATGTCATGAGCTGATCGATCGTCTTGATGGTCTTCATCGGACATCTCCTCGGGGACCCTCCCCATCTGTTGATATCATTGTAGGCCGATGGCCTACATATTACAAGGTGATATCGTGACAGTTCCGCACCGCAGTGGGGATTGACAGTACGGCCACAGCGTCGATATCATGACGTTACAAGCGAACAGGGCTAGTCATGACCGCCCATAAGTAGCGCGCCGAGCCGCCGTCATGAACACCTCCGAGCAGGAGGGGCATCCCACGCGGGATGTCGATTCCGCATCTACCGATGAGGGTCGTTCATGGCTGTTGCCGCTCCGCCGTCCACCGAGACGGCCTCGCAGTTCATCGCGCGCGTGCTTGATCTCCTCCCGTTCCCCGCATCCGAAGCGCTCACCGGCGTCAAAGCCGCTCACGATCCGATCTGCTACCTGTGCGGTGGCGAGACTGGTGGTGAGGGCTGGGATCGCCGAGATGCGTTTACCGCATCCTTCACGAACACCAACCTCGCCAAGGTTCCCGCCTCCGTCACCGTCTGCCAGTCCTGCGCGGCGGTCAGTCGCGGCGAGTCGTGGGCTGCATACGCCGCGCGGCGTCCGGATCTCGGGCTCAAGACGGTGCACCCGATCTCGTGGCGGTCGTATCCGCATGCGATCACCGAGACGTCCCACACGATCCCGCGTGGGGAGGAGTGGCGACCACTCCTGCTTGATCCCCCCGATCCTCCATTCGTCTACATGATCCCGACGACCAACCAAAAGCACCTGCTCTTCCGCTGCGGGGTCGCGTACTCGCGCGAGTCGTTCCCCGTGCAGCACGAGGAGGATCGCGTCTGGATCACGCCGTCCGAGTTCCGCGAGGTCGTCGAGGCGGCGGAGCGGCTGTTCGCGCTCGGCATGAGTCGTGAGGCGGTCGAGACGGGGCGTTACCCGCAGGAGTCCATCCGCAAGGCGGGTCTCGCGGCGTGGCGAGAGGCCGAGGACGACTTCGCACCGTGGCGAGCCCGCAATCCCGCGTGGGTGCGCCTTGCCGCGATGTGCGGGGTCCGCCCGCAGCGACAACGCGCGGAGGTGACCGCATGAGCGAGCACATCTACGGATTCGACACCGACGATCGTGCCAGCGCGACCGCGGCGCTCCTGGTCTACGCGACGTATCGATCGCGCAACACGCGTCGATTCAAGGTCAGCACCGATATGTGGGCCGTGATCGAGCGCGCAGTCAAGGCATCCGCCAAACGTGCCACGACGCTGCCGCGCTTCCTGGAGGCGCTCAAGCCCAAGCTTGCGTGCGAGACGCTCTCGCCGCGCTGGATGGAGGTCGGGCTTGCCGGGGATCTGGAGCTGACGCCGATCAAGGGGGGTGGGTTCGTCGCGCTGGCTGAACAGGAGGACCGGCGCGAGTTCCTGACCGACCCCATCAACGATATCGACCCGAAGCCCGTGATCGACGTGCTGTATCGCGAGACGGCATGGATCGTGCTGCTCGTGCGCGATCGTCTCGAACGCGAGCGCCCGATCGAAAAGCGCTTCGCCGCAACCATTGAATCCCAGACAGAAGAAGAGGAGGCCGTCGGATGGACGCTCGTTTGATTGGTACGTTTCGGTTGAAGTCTCCGCTCTCCCACATCGGCGAGTCCATCGGCACCACGAGCTATCTCGTGCAGGAGCCCATCCTGCAGGAGGACGGCACGGTCGAGGAGGTGTTCTCGTACTCCGGGAACGCGTGGCGCGGCCAGCTTCGAGACCTGGCGGCTGCCTATCTGCTGGAGCATCTGGGCAATGTCCAGATCGGCGTTGATACGTTCCATCTCCTGTTTGGGGGAGGCAAGATCGGCGGCGAGCAGGTGGTCAATCTGGAAGCGGCGCGAGTGTTCCGCAAAGTCATCCCGCTGATTGCGGTGTGGGGCGGAGGCGTCGGCAATCAGATCATGCCCGGAAAGATGCGTGTCGGTAACAGCTACCCGGTCTGCCGAGAGGCGGCACCAGTGCTGCGCTGGCATGGCAATGATCGGATCTCCTACCGACAGCTCACGACCGAGAAATCGTTCAGCCGTAAGGACGACGCGAAGGACGAGCGGCTGACAAAGTTCATCGCGTTGCCGGAGCCGATGGTGCAACAGGTGGGGCTACTCGACGATCCCGCTCCAAAGAAGGGGGCGAAGAAGGGTAAGGCGGACGGCGAAGTAGCGGATCAGATGCGCATGACCTCAGAGTTGCTGATCGCTGGCACCCAGCTCGAGACCTGGATCGATCTGATTGACGTGACAGAGGTTGAGCTCGGATGCCTCGTCTCGGCGCTCGACCAGTTTGCGCGATCGCCTCACATCGGCGGACAAGCGAACAAGGGCCATGGACTCGTGGAACTGACGTATCGCATCCAGTGGCGCGATCAGAAGACGGACGACGGAAAGTACGCATCTCCGGACGACGATCGGTTCTTCACGTCAACTGAAGACGGACTTGCGATGGGGCCGGAAGCGACGCTTGCCAAAGAGGCCTATGATCGCCATCTCCAGTCAATGTACGATGCGATGCTCGCCGACAATCGCGCGGAGATCGTCAAGCTCCTCGGGGTGGCGGCATGATGGAGCCGCTACGCGTCTCGGTTCGACTCCAGAGCGGCTACGTTGCGGCTGACCCGTGGTCCCCATCGCTGGATGGCATCCTCGCGTACTGGGTGATGCGCGAGCAGCTCGGCGACGAGGCGTTCGCGATCTCGTCCGCCGGTGGGGGAGAGATGATCACACCAGACCTCCCACTGGCCCGTGAGGACGACGGGGAGGGGAACTGGTGGTGGGTGTGCTCCTCCCCGCTCGTCGCGCAATCGATGCGACACGACACATGGCACCATCGGCGCTTCGACTTCGCGCTCGGGATCGATCGCGTCAATCCCAAGACCAAGCGGGTACAGGTACAAGGCGGACCGTTCAAGGCGTACCGCAACCGCGTGACGAAGATCATCCCGCTCGATCGGCACATCCACTGGCACTGCATTGGGGATCGCGACGAGATCACGCGACTGCTTCGCCGGCTCACGTTCGTGGGCGCGAAGGGGGGTGCCGGCGAGGGCGTGGTGCTCGGCGTGGAGGTGACGCCGGACGGCGCGGACGAACTGCTCGCCCGAAATCACCGCCCGCTCCCCGTCAGCGTCGCGATGGAGCGTGGCCTCGCTGGCGCGGTGGCGGTGTACGGGATCCGGCCGCCGGGGCGCATCCCGGCGCATCAGACGAGGTGCGTGCTGCCATGAGCGGAGAAGCACTCACACGCGCTGATGCGCTCCGCGCCCGCTCGCAGTCGTTCCGCTCACGGGTGGATCGGACCTACAACGATCTCGCCGAGCAGATGCCACTCCTGCGCAACGCCTACGTGGCACTGTCAGGGGGTAAAGACTCGCTCGTGGCGTTGGCAATCATGACGGATCTCATTCCGCGAATCACAGCAACGTGGGTCGATGACGAACTCGAGCACGCCGAGACTCCGATTGCCGTGCAACGGCAGAGCGAGCACCTTGGAGCGACGTTTCAGACGAAGCTTGGAACCTCCACACACAACGGATGGTTTGTTCCTTGGGTGGATGAACCGTTCTGGAGAGATCCGCTTTCGGAAGCAGGCGATGCCCGCATGCCCTCCACGGAGTGGGCTCCGCTACACGGTTTCGATGCGGTGGTGCTCGGTCTGCGTGCAGACGAAGCCACCTATCGACGCTCGCATGCGAGGAGAAAAGGAACGTTCTACGAGCGCGCGAACGGACTGATCGTGTTCCAGCCGCTGATCTGGTGGACGATTGACGACATCTGGGCGTTCATCGCCTCGCGCGAACTTCCTTACCACCCCGTGTATGACACCCTCGCGAGGGCGGGCGTGTCGCGCGAACTGCAGCGCGTCGGCCCGTTCCCGCTGGCACCGAGGTGGTTCCTCGCCACGGTCGACCCGACGCTCCCCGCACGATTGGAGGCCCGCTATGGCCATCACTGGTGAGCCACATCTGCGCGTCATCACGCTGCAGCGCGTCGGCACCGATCCCATGGGGCAGGTGATGGCGACGGCTGCCGCTGAATCGGAGGAGGCCGCCACCGCGCTCCATGCTGGTGGACATATTGTCCGTCCATACTCGACGGTCCGCGATGGGGATGTGATCCGCGTTACGTGCATGCGTGAAGGTGTCGCGCGCGATCTCGCTCGCGGTGCGGCGAAGCTCGGGACTCTCCTGCACATCGGTGACATCGTGACGCCTGAGCACCTCACGTGGTCCCCGGAGTGGGTGCGACTCTCGACGCGATCACCGGTCCAGTTCCGTGCAGGACGGCTTGAGCATCGGAGTCAGAGTCGTATCGATATGCTCTTCCCTCACCCGGTGACCATCCTTTCAGCGGTGCATGAGCGGTGGCAGATTGACGAGTGGCCCGAGATCCCGATGCCGCGATCGACACAGATCGGCGGACACATCGAGCGCTATCGCGTCGTGCCGTATCGTGCAGGGCGCTGGGTGCATCGGGGATGGGAGGGAGAGATCGTCCTCGATCTGCGGCCGCTGAATGCCGAGGATCGCGCAGCCACCGGTCTATTGCTGCGATACGCCGCGCTCCGGAACGTGGGTGCGCACACAACGTATGGCATGGGGGCGATCGATGTCGCAGCCATGGACCGATGATGAGATCGCGTACCTGCGCGAGTGTCCGAGATGTCGCGAGTATCTGCCGTCGGAGCACTACGTCACGTCATCCGCGCTCTGCCGCGTCTGTCGTGGCGTGGCTCGGATGCGCCCGATGGTCACGACTGATAGCTGGCCCACACCTCGTCACCGCGAGCCGTGGACGCACGATGAGGACTGCTACCTGTCCGACAATGTTGGGACCAACACCTACGCTGATATTGCGCGTCATCTCGGACGATCACTCGGATCAGTGATCGCGCGAGCGGCGAAGACACACAACACGCCAATGCAAGCAGGGCTCCTGACGACGGCCGAACTTGCCGAGCTATTGGGCTGCTCGGTGCAGTATGTCGCGAGGTTGGCGAGATCGGGACAGATCCCGGCACGCCGGGTCCCGGGAGGACGGACATGGCTCTATCCGCTCGAAGTGGCAGGGACCATGCCGGACGGCAGTGAGACGGTCTCCGCAAGGATCAAGGCGTTTCGGCGCCAAGCTGCCAGGCACCGATTGGAACAGCACTGGAATCCAGACACGGATTGGACCGCGTAGTCAATGGGTGCGACCATGAAGCGCTGGACGTACGATGACCAGTGCTTCGCTTCGACGCACGTGACAAGCCTGACGTACGCGGAGATCGCGGCACGTATGGGCCGAACGGAGCGTGCCGTCCGACATTGGTGCGAGCGATCGCACAACACGCCGCTCAACATGCACCTGATGACGACGACCGAGGTGGCCGAGGAGTGGGGCGTCAGCGTGCAGTACGTCGCGCGCCTCGCCCGGCAAGGAAAACTCCCGGCACGTCGGGTGCCGGGAGGTCGTCGGTGGCTCTTCGATCCGGAGCGGGTGTCTAGTCGGCAAAAACACTAGCGGACAAGCTACTCTTGGCGAACGTCTGTGCGGCGTACGCGTAGAGTTCGGCGATGAGGCTGTTCCGCTCGGCGAGATAGCATTCGTTGGCCTTCATCCAGGCAAGCTCGGCGTGGCGTCGCGCTTCGTCGGCGGGGGCGAGTGCGGCGCCGGTCTCGGTGCTGGGGGACTCCTCGTAGGCGCGGTCCATGTCGTTCGCCTCCCGGGTCTTGCGCGTCCATTCAATGCCAGCGAGCTGGGCGTCTCTCGCGGCGGCCTCGAACGTATCGAGGTGGATGAATGTTGGCGCGTGCTGGGACCGATCGGCGTACCGGCGGCGGATACTGGCGACGGTGGTCGGAGCGGCGTTCTCGTCATAGTCGATGAGGTTGGCGACGATGCTGCGCGTGAGAAGCGTGAGATCGCGAATCATGGCGGCGTTCATGGGTCTGACTCCTGTTAGGTGATCGTGACGGGGGCTCCTCGGGAATTGATGGGGCTAGGATTCCAAAATCCTAGCCCCATCAATTCAAAACCGGCTCCCGCATTCCTCGCAGTAGCGGTCCGTCAGCTCGCCCTCGTGGTGGCAGTAGAAGCACTGCTGCACGTAGCGGATCTCTTCGTGACGGCGGCGGAACAGGCGGGTGATGATGCGCGTGATCATTGGGTGTGTCCTCCAGGGGGAGCGGCTTACGCCGCGCTCTTCCAGCCGCTGCGAACCTCGCTGACGAGCGTCGGCCGCGGGGCCGGAGGCGTCGTCAGGAGCAGCGTGTAGATCGCGTCGTTGACGTCCTCATACCAACCGGCGACCTGGTCAAAGTTCGCGGTGCGGGGATTGCGCATCGCCGTGAGCAGGCGCTCCCGCACCACCACCAGATCCTTGTAGCTCATCGTGCCGTAGTCCTTCGCCGTCATCATGTGTCCTCTCTCATTGGCCGGGGCTACCACCTCCCGACCGGCTGCTATCAGGTGTCAGGCGTCTATCTCTGACCACTCAATAGTACAACGTCTAGAGTGATGATGCAATAGCGATGATGCTAGTATTGTAGGGACAGGAGGTGGCGATGACAGATCGACCCATGCAAACGATCCGCGAACTGCGCGAGGCGCGCGGACTCACACAACAACAGCTCGCATCGGAACTCGGGATAGCGATGGTGACGGTCTACAGCTGGGAGCGGGGGCGAAACGAGCCAAAGGCCTCTCAGCTCCGGGCACTCGCGCGATTCTTCGGCGTCTCGATGGACGACATCGCGTTTGAGACCGAACACGCAAAAGCGGCACGGGAATGACTCCCATGCCGCTCTTGTAGACGCCTGACTCCTGGTAGTGGAGCGAGGACCTCGATTATACGCCGCGCCATGCCTTGACGCGCTCGGCGTCATCCGGCGTGACCCATCCGTAGATCGGCGGGCCGGGCGCCATGTCGTCATTGATCGTCAGGCAGACGCGTTCGGGATCGCGGTCGATCGGATGCCAGCGGAGGTCGCGGACGGTGCGCCACTCGCGCTTGCCGAACGGCGCGCGGACCTGCACGCCCTCGGCGTCACGGCGGAACTCGAGCTCGTAGGAAGCGTTGCCGGCATACGTCGCCGGGATGGTGATGGTGTCAGTCATGGGTACTCGCGGTGCGCACCGGATCGTGCGAGGGGAGTGTACGTGAACGGAGCCGCTGCCGGTTGCGCTCGATGAGTGCCTCGCGCACCCGCTCGCGGAGCCAGTCGCGCTGCCGATCGCGATCCCACTCGAGGATGTCGTCCGGCGCGTCCGCCTCGAACGGGCGCAAGAACATGATCGACGACGCGACGTCGTCGATCGTCTTGCCCGGTCGCGGCGGGAGACCCGCGCTGAACAGCGCGTGATGTCGCCAATGCGATCCGATGGGATGCGCGTGGACGTCGGCGGATGGTCTGCGGCCATGTTTCGGGAAATGCGCCGCCGGGGTGATGGTGAGACGCATAGTACCTCCAATCAGATGAGAAAGGGGCGCTTCTGCGCTCGTGATCGAGAGACGCCCGTCGTGCGGGCGACGGGCGTGGGGATGAGGATGGGAAGGATGCGGACTCGCGCTCTGTCCGGAGTCTTCGCTCGCATGCGAGTAAAGGTGCGAGTCCGTATCCATGACTAGATCATACGTTCTGATTCTCGGCGCGTCAAGAGGGGCGCGTCGGTCGTCGGGGTCACGCGCGTCTCGTGGCGGCCGGGGTCACAGCACCATCCTCCCCGGCGTCCCGCGCGACGTGATCAG
>Ga0164243_10012898_pt1 | contig 11796 bp, 12 predicted proteins | sample OricompcompostOP_FD_108781 | JGI IMG/M metagenome (GOLD analysis project Ga0164243, IMG submission 108781) | Organic Plus compost microbial communities from Emeryville, California, USA - Original compost - Organic plus compost (OP) | ecosystem: Engineered > Solid waste > Mixed feedstock >...
ACGTAGCGCGCGACCGAGGGGCCCGGCGGCTCGAAGCGCAGGATCTCCTCGATCGCCTGCGGGATCAGCGCGCGGTTCTCGTAGATCTGCCGGCGCTGGTCGGGATGCTCGGCCAGCACCTTGCCGGTCCAGCCGATCAGCCGGTTGGTCGTCTCGTTGCCCGCGCCGGCCAGGATGCTGGAGAAGATGACGATCTCGTCGCGGGTCAGCTTCCGCGTCTCCCCGAGCTCGTCGACGATCTCGGCGTTGAGCAGCTCGGTCATCAGGTCGTCGGACGGGTGCTTGGCGCGCCAGTCGACGTACTCGGCGAAGCCCTGGCCCATGAAGTTGTGCTGCGAGGTGTCCATCGGCTTGCCGGGCTCGGTGCGCAGGTTGGCGTCCGCCCGCTCCTGCACGCCCTTCAGGTCCTCCTCGGGGATGCCCAGCAGCATGCCGATGACGCGCATCGGCATCTCCTTGCCCAGGTCCTCGATGAAGTTGAACTCGCCGCCCTCGACCAGCGGGTCGAGCGCCTTGGCGCAGAAGGCGCGGATCTGCGGCTCCAGCGCGGTCATCCGCTTGGGCGTGAAGACCCGCGTCAGCACCCCGCGGTGGATGCCGTGCAGCGGCGGGTCCTCGAAGATGAAGGTGCCCTTCGGAATCGGCACGTTGTTCTTGATGACCTCCAGGATGCCGCCGCGCCCGGAGATGAAGGTGTCGCGGTCGCCCAGTCCCCGCTCGACGTCCTCGTAGCGGCTCACCGCATAGAAGTCGTACTCGTCGTTGTAATAGAGCGGCGCTTCCTCGCGCAGCCGGCGGAACACCGGGTAGGGGTCGGCGAAGTACTTCGGATTGTACGGGTCCCAGTGGACCGGCGCGTCACTGACAGCGTTCATCCCTATGTCCCTGTTCCGGTTCGGCGGCGACGGCCGCGCCCACGTCGCGGGCTCTGGCGGCCCCGAATTTGATACACGGTAGATCAATATGCACGCCGGCGCGACCCGTCAAAGCACTTGCGGGCACGGCGAATTGATCCAGGCTGTTTCAGCGGCGCCGCTTGCCTCCGGCACGCCGCGGCCGAAGCCGGATCCGGGGTCCGAAAAGCCTTCCCGGGAACCCGATTTCTTGCGACAGTGCTGTCGCAAAATTGGGAGGTCGCGATGGAGCTGCAAGGCAAGACGGCGCTGGTCACCGGCGGCGGCGGCGGGATCGGCGCGGGGATCGCCGAAGCCTTCGTCGAAAAGGGGATGAAGGTCGTCGTCACCGACATCAACCTCGACTACGCCAAGGCGGAGGCCGAGCGGATCGGCGGCGGCGTGCTGGCGCTGCAGCACGACGTCACCTCGCTGGAGAGCTGGGCCGAGGTGAAGAAGGCGGCCCAGGCGGCGTTCGGCCAGGTCGACGTGCTCTGCAACAACGCCGGCATCGCCCAGCGCTTCAAGCCGTTGGACGAGGTCTCGCCGGACGAGTTCGACCGGCTGATGGCGATCAACGTCCGCGGCGTCTACAACGGCGTGATCTCCTTCGTCGCCGACATGCGCGAGCGCGGCTACGGCCACATCGTCAACACCTCGTCGATGAACGGCATCCTGCCCCACGGCACCTTCGCCGCCTACTCGGCCAGCAAGTTCGCGGTCGCCGGCATGTCCGAGGCCCTGCGGGTGGAGCTCGAGCCGTTCGGCGTCGGCGTCTCGATCCTCTATCCGGGCCTGACCCGCAGCCGCATGTCCGAGGGCCAGGAGCCCGGCCTCGACGAGGAGACCGCCGCCGCCATCCGCTCGCGGATGATGCAGCCGGTCTGGCTCGGCCGCGCCGTCGCCCGGGCGGTGGAGACCAATCAGCTGCACATCATCACCCACCCGGGCCACAAGCCGCAGGTCGAGGCCCGCTTCGCCGGCGTCCTCGCCGCCCACGGCGAGCCGGCCGAGCCCGGCTACGTCGGCGGCCGCCGCATCTAGGCGACCGAGCCGCGCCTCCCCCGCTGTGCGGGGGAGCTGCGAGCTCTCAAGGCGAGATGAAACTGCGCCGCACCAATCCGGGCAGCAGCGTCAGCTGGCCGGCGGCGCGCAGCAGGAAGAACAGCACATAGGCCAGCCACAGGCCGTGGTTGCCGAGCGGCCGGCCGAGCCAGAGCAGCGCGACGTAGCCCACGAGCGCGGCGGCCATGGTCTGCAGCATCGCCCGGGTCCAGCTGGAGCCGATGAACACCCCGTCGAGCACGAACGAGGCGACGCCGGCGAGGGGCAGCAGCACCAGCCAGACGAGATAGGTCCGCACCGCGGCGATCACCTCGGGCGCAGTGCTGAAGCTGCCCGCCAGCTGCGCGCCGGCGGCGGCGTAGACGAGGGTGATGATGAGGGCCGCCGCCCCGCCCCAGGCCAGGAGGGCGCGGACCAGCCGGGTGAACCGGCGGCGATCCCGGGCCCCCAGCGCCTCCCCGCAGAGCACCTGGGCGGCGCTCTCGAAGCCGTCGAGCATCAGGGCCGAGAGCATGAACAGCTGGTAGATGATGGCGTTGGCGGCGAGCACCACCGCCCCCTGCTCCGCTCCGGTGCGCGTCAGCAGCATCACCGCGCCCATCAAGAGCACCGTGCGGGCGAAAAGGTCGCGGTTGAGCCGCAGCAGGCCGCCGAGCTCGGCCGGCGCCCAGGTGCGCGGCCGGCCCGCGACCGCCAGAGCCTGCTTCGCCGGCCCCTCGCGCCAGGCCATCGCCGCCAGCGCCACGAACTTGGCGGCCTCCGAGGCCAGCGTCGCCGCCGCCACCCCGGCGACGCCGAGCCCCAGGCCCAGCACCAGCGCCACGTCGAGGAGGATGTGACCGACGTTCGCCGCCACCTCCACCGCGAGCACCGCACGCACCTGGCGGCGGCCGATCAGCCAGCCGGTGAGCACGGCGTTGAACAGCCACGGCAGGCCGCTCCAGTAGCGGATGTCGACGTAGGTGCGGGCCAGCTCCGCCGTCGCGCCGTGCGGGCCCAGCAGCTGCAGGCCGAACGGCACGATCAGCGGCATGGCCAAGAGCAGCAAGGCCCCGATCGCCGCCGCCGCCCCCAGCGCGCGCACCAGAACCTCCGCCTGCGCCGGCTCGTCGCCGCGGCCGGCGGCCTGGGCGGCCAGCGCCACCGTGCTGGAGCGCAGGAAGTTGAAGATCGTCAGCAGCGCCATCAGCAGCCGCGCGCCGACCTCGACGCCGCCTTGCGCCGCGGCGTCGCCGAGCTGGCCGATCACCCACATGTCGGCCAGGCCGAACAGGGCGGTGGCGACGTTGGTCAGCATCGCCGGCAGGGCGATCGCCAGGATCGCCCCGTTCAGCCCGGCCTGCGTCGCCTCGGTGGTGGCGCCTCGCCCCATGGCGGCGTCATAGCGGGTGGTCGGCCGCTGTCATCCCCGTTTCGCAGCTCCCGGGGATGCGCACCCTCGGCCGATTGTCCGCAGGCCGACAGATCCGCGGGCGGACGACTGCTAGGCTGTCGGCTGATCAAATGAGGCGGGGCCCTGGGCGGAAAGATGCTCAAGGGATGCGCCGAGAAAATCTGGGGCGCGGAACAGCGCCCCCGGGAGGGAGTGAATGGCTGAGGTGATCAGCATCGCGCGCGCCGGTCGCGCCTGGGCGGTCAAGCACTGCGGCGGCTTTCTGGGGCACGCCAATTCGTACGAAGAGGCCGCCGTCATCGGCCGCGAGCTGGTGAGCTGGCTGCACAGCCAGGGGCGGCCCGCGGAGCTGGACCTGGGCGAGCCGCGCAGCTTCGCCCCGCCCCGCCCGACGAGCCTCTAAGCCTCCCAGAACTTCCGCGCCGCGCCGTCCGGATCGGCCGCCACGCGGCTTTCGGCATCGAAGATCATCGTCTGGCGGCCCGTCGCCTCGTAGCGCGGCCAGGCCAGGCCGTTCTGCGACGGATCGCCGGTGCGGGCGAACGCGATCCAGGCCTGGGACATCACCGGCGCGAGCTGCTCCGGCGCCGGGCCGGGCCCGAGGATGCCGCGCTTGGCCTCCACAGTCTCGAACACCAGCGGCACGTCCAGGCCGTGCGGCGAGCGCATCGCGCCGCCGAGCACCGGCGTCTCCCAGTCGAGGCGGTACATGTAGACCGGCGCGGCGCCTTGCGCGGCCTTGCGGCTGGCGAGCCGGATGGAGTCCATCCGCATCATCATGTCGGTGGCCAGGGCCGTGACCCAGTAGGTGGGCGGATCGTTCGGCCGCAGCCCCTGATAGACCGGGAAGGCCGCCGCCCCCTTCTCGCCCAGCATCGCCGTGAAGCGCGCCTTCGCCTCGGCCTCGGTCATCTTGCCGAAGGCCGGATCTGCCGAGAGGAACAGGGTCGCCTCGTCCTTGGTCGTGCCGACGATCACCGGCACGTCGCGGGAGATTTCGGTCGCCGCCGGACTGAACGGATGGGCCGGGACGGCGCGGCCGTCGAGCATCGGCGCCAGCGAGCGGCCGCGCCCCTCCGCCGCGGACGCCGCCTTGATGACCGCCGCCGCCTCCATGGTCTGCAGCTTGTGCACGTCGGTCTTGGCAAGGCCCAGGTTGGCGAGGGTGCGCTCGGCGAGTTCGGCCGCCGCCGCCTGCTCGCCGACGGTGACGCCTGGGCCGCTCTGCACGATCGCCTTGTGGAACAGGCCCTTGGCCGCGGGCATGGCCAGCAGCACGCTGACCTTCCGGCCGCCGCCGCTCTCGCCGAAGATCGTCACATTGTCGGGGTCGCCGCCGAAGGCCGCGATGTTGTCGCGCACCCACTGCAGCGCCAGCACCTGGTCGAGCTGGCCGAGGTTGCCGGAGTCGGCGAAATCGTCGTGCAGGCCGCCGAGATAGAGATAGCCCAGGGCGTTCAGCCGGTGGTTCAGGCTGACCACCACCACGTCGCCGCGGCGGCACAGCGGCGCCCCGTCGTACTGCGGATCGCCGGCCGAACCGATCGCGAAGCCGCCACCGTGCAGCCAGACCATCACCGGCCGCTTGCGCGCGGTCGAGGCGTCGGGCGTGAAGACGTTGAGCACGAGGCAGTTCTCGCTCTCGTCGCCCTGCTGCATGCCGGCGCGGAAGGTGGCCGTCACCTGCTCGGCGAAGGGCGTCATCACCTGCGGCCGGTCGCCGGCCATGCCGACGATCCCCTGCGGCGCCTGCGGACCGACGGCGAGGCAGTCGCGCACGCCGCTCCAGGCCTTGGCCGGCGCCGCCGGCTGGAAACGACGCTGCGCCGTATCGTCGCCGTAAGGGAGGCCGAGGAAGCTGGAGACGCCGTTCGCCCGGCGGCCACGCACCTTGCCGAGGGTGGTCTCGACCGGCGCGGTCAGCGTCGCCGCCTCCGCCGCGGGGCCGCCGCCCGCCGCCGCCAGCCCGACCGCACAAAAGCCCGCGGCCACCGCCGCCCTGCGCGTGATCATCTGCATCCTCCCAGCGTCCTTGCACGGATCATGGCCGCGCATTCGGCGCCTGAGAAGCTGCAGAATTCGAAGCTTTCGAAGGCTCCCAAGAGGCCGCGATGCATGCGCGCGAACGCCCCCTCCGTCTCCCGCCTGCGGCGGGATCCACCTCCCCCGCTACGCGGTGGAGGATCTTGGGCGTCAGTATGCTCCGCCACTTGCGGGAAGCTCAGGGAAGCCGAGGGGGCGTTCTCGGGGGGCGGATCTCGTCGCCGGCTTCCTCCTGCGCCGCGGAGCAAGCCGCACGCCCGGCGCAAGCAACACGGTTCGGTTGCGCCGGCGGCTGGGGACGCCGAAGCTTCCCGCCTGACCCGCTGAGCGCAGGAGCGCGCGATGAAGTTCGGTGTCTCCGCCAACTTCCCCTGGATGGGCCCGCCGATCACCGAGCTCGCCCGCGCCATCGAGGCGGCCGGCTTCGAGTCCATGTGGACCGGAGAGCACATCATCGTCCCGGTCGAGATCGCCGATCCCTACCGCTACGGCGTGATGCTGCCGGACAACTACCGGCACATGCCCGACCTGTTCGTCGCCCTCACGGCGGCGGCGGTGGCCACCACCCGGCTGGTCGTCGGGATGGACATCTGCCTGATCACCCAGCGCCATCCGCTGATCACCGCCAAGGCGGTCGCCACCCTGGACCGCATCTCCGGCGGCCGGCTGGTATTCGGGGTCGGCCACGGCTGGATCGCCGAGGAGTCCGAAATCTTCGGCGTGCCGTTCAAGGACCGGGTCCGGCGAGCCACCGAAACGGTCAAGGCGCTGAAGACCCTGTGGCGCGAGGAGGAGCCGAGCTTCTCGGGCGAGTTCGTCTCGTTCCCCAAGGTCCACTCCTATCCGAAGCCGCTGCAGCGGCCGAACCCGCCGGTGCTGATCGGCTCGGGCAACGAGAAGACCGACAACACGCCGATCCTCAAACGGGTCGCGGCGATCGCTGACGGCTGGCTGCCGGCCTTCCTCAGCCCCGCCCAGATGCGCGCCCAGCTGGCCGAGCTGAAGACCTACTGCGACGAGGCGGGCCGCGACTTCTCGGCGATGGACATCACCCTGCTGCTGCCGGCGTCGAGCCTCGGCGTCGGCGAGAAGGCGCCCTGGGCGGTGGACCTGGCGGTCTCGGACCCGCAGCAGGTGGTCGGCGAGTACGAAGCCGCCGGCGTCGGCCGGATCATCATCGGCCTCGACGACATGGCCGACGAGCGCGCCTTCGGCCGCATCGAGGACGCCGCCAAGGGCCTCGGTCTGATTTGACTCTCTCGCCGATCCGAGCGCCCCCAGCTTGACCGATTCGCCCTTCCCGCATTATTGACTGACCAGTTAATGAATAGAGGCGCCATGGCCGAGCGGCTCCCCCGACGCGCGCGCGCCAACCCCGAGGTGCGGCGGGCGCAGATCCTCGACGAAGCGGTCCGCGTGATCGGCCGGAGCGGCTACCACGGCTTCACCGTGCTAGAGCTGGCCAAGCGCTGCGGCGTCACCAACGGCGCTCTGCTCTACTACTTCGGCTCGAAGGAGCAGCTGCTGGCGGCCGTGCTGGAGGAGCACGATCAGCGCCTGGCGGACGCCGCCCTGGCGCCGAGCCAGGAGGTCCCCAGCGAGCAGGCGGAGGACGAGCCGCCGCGCGGAGACTGCTCCCGCGCCGCCGTTCTGGCGCGGCTGCGGCCACTCATCGAGCGCGCCGCCGCCGACCCCGAGCTCACCCACCTGCAAGCCGTGCTGCAACAGGAGGCGCTCGATCCCGCCCACCCGGCGCACGGCTATTTCGAGGCGCGCGAGCGATCGGTCCTGGAGGCCTTCGCCCGCATCGTCGCGCCGCACGTCGCCGACCCGCACGTCGCCGCGCGCGAGCTGTTCGCCATGATGCAGGGGCTGGAGCAGCGCTGGCTGCGCGCCGGGCGCGCGTTCGACCTGCCGGCCGCCTGGGATCAGGCCGTGGCGAAGCTGCTGCCGACAGCCAACTGAGGTTCTGGAACAAAGATGGAACCTTGCCGCTGGACGCGGCGCCACAGAGGCGCCAACGTGGCGCCATGAGCACCGATTCGAAGGGCTCCGCCATGCGCGGGCTCGACCGCATCAACCTGCGGCTTCCGGCGGAGACCTTCGAGGCGATCGACGCCGCGCGCGCCGACCGGCCGGGGGCCGTCTCGCGCAACACCTGGATCACCGAGGCCATCGCCGAGAAGCTGGCCCGCGAGGCCGGCGAACAAGCCGCTCCCGAGGCCGGGCGGCGTCATGCCTGAGTTCTATGAATTCTTCGCCGGCGGCGGCATGGCCCGCACCGGCCTCGGCCCCGGCTGGACCTGCCGGTTCGCCAACGACTTCGACCCGAAGAAGGGCGCGGCCTATCGCGAGAACTTCGGCGGCGCCGAGCTGAAGGTCGGCGACGTGCGCGCCGTGACCCCGGCCGACCTGCCGGGGGTGGCCGACCTCGCCTGGGCCTCCTTCCCCTGCCAGGACCTGTCGCTGGCCGGCGTCGGCGCAGGGCTGAGGGGCGAGCGCTCCGGCACCTTCTATCCGTTCTGGGACGTGATGACCGCGCTGATCGCCGAAGGCCGTGCGCCGGCGATCATCGCCCTGGAGAACGTCTGCGGCGCGCTGACCTCGCACGGCGGCAAGGATTTCGAGGCGATCTGCCGGACCTACGCCGACGCCGGCTACCGGGCCGGCGCGCTGGTCATCAACGCCGACCTGTTCCTGCCGCAGTCGCGGCCCCGACTGTTCGTGGTCGGGGTGCGCGCCGACGTGGCGATCCCCCCCGCCCTGCTGGTCGAGAGCGCGATGGAGCCGTTCCACCCCAAGGCGCTGCGCCGGGCGGTCGAGCGGCTGCCGGAGGATCTGCGCGCCGGATTCCTGTGGTGGGACCTGCCGCTCCCCAAGCCGCGGCCCCTGTCCCTGGCCGACGTCATCGAGGACGAGCCGGACAGCGTCGCCTGGCACAGCGCCGACAAGACCCGGGAGCTGCTGGCGATGATGTCGCCGGTGAACGCCGCCAAGGTCGACGCCGCCAAGCGCGCCGGGCGGCGCATGGTCGGCGGGGTCTACCGGCGCACGCGCCTGAACCACAACGGCGCCAAGGTGCAGCGCGCCGAGGTGCGGTTCGACGACGTCTCCGGCTGCCTGCGCACCCCCGCCGGCGGCTCGAGCCGCCAGGTGATCATGGTGGTCGACGGCGAGCGCGTCCGCACCCGGCTGATCTCCGCGCGGGAGACCGCCCGGCTGATGGGGCTGTCCGACGACTACCGGCTGCCGGGCAACTACAACGAGGCCTACCACCTGACCGGCGACGGCGTGGCGGTGGACGTGGTGCGCCACCTCGCCCGGCACCTGTTCGAGCCGATCCTCAGCCAGGCCGCGCCGCTGGCCGAGGTGGCGTGAGCCTCTTCGGTCCCGCGCCGGACTTCATCCGCCAGCCGCCGTTCGAGACCAACGAGCTGCGCAACGCGCTGGCGCAGTTCCTCGACGCGCCGTTCGAGCACGATCCCTCGGGCGCGCGGCCGGTGGTCGGCAACTACCGCTGGGGCGTCTACGCCTTCTTCGACTACGACGGCGAGCCGATCTACGTCGGCCAGACCAACGAGCAGCTGCGCACCCGCATCCGCCGGCACCTGACCAACCAGCGCACCGACGCGGTGGCGATGTCGGTGCTCGATCCCTTCGAGGTGTTCGAGATCGAGGTCTGGCCCCTGCCGCAGTTTCAGGCCGTGAGCGCCAAGGATCCTGCCGCCCGCGCCCATCTCGACGCGCTCGAGCGCCAGATCACCGCCCAGGAGATCGCGCGCTCGCGCTTCAAGGCGATCCTCAACGAGAAGGACCCGCCGCCGGGCGACCTGGTCGTCGAGACGCCGCCCTCCCACCGCGGCCGCATCGTCTCCGAGCGAGTGCAGGAGCTGCGCGGCCATCCGGACTTCCGCATCGCTCGCCGGGCGCTGATCATCTCGCGCCTCGCCCAGGTGATTTCCGAGCGGCAGGTGAAGGGCGGCCTCCGCCGCGTGCTGCAGACCCAGGCCCGCCGGCTCGAGTGGCTGGCCTCGCGCCGCTACGAGGCCACCGGCGGCGCCGCGGCGGTGCCGCGCGAAGGCGAGGACGACGCGGAGGACTGAAGCGAGGGGCGAGCGCCCGCCCCCCTCCCCTCCCCGCTCGTCCCGGCGAACGCCGCGACCCCGATCCAGCCTGAGCGTGTCGTGGTTTCATCTGCGCCCCGGCCTTCGCCGGAGCGAGCGGACCAGGGTTCGCCCTTAGATCTGCGCGGCCAGTTGCTCCCGCCGCGTCCGCCACAGCGAATAGAACACCCCCGCGGCCAGCAGCCCGCCGGTGATCGCCAGCGACGCCGGCGCCGGGAATTTCTCCCAGCCCATCGCCTCGGCGACGAACACCTTGCCGCCGATGAACACCAGCAGCACCGCCAGGGCCTTCTTCAGATAGGCGAACCGCGCGACCACGGCCGCCAGCGCGAAGTAGAGCGCCCTGAGGCCCAGGATGGCGAAGATGTTGGAGGTGTAGACCAGGTAGGGATCCTTGGTGATGGCGAAGATCGCCGGCACCGAGTCCACCGCGAACACCACGTCGGCCAGCTCGACCATGACCAGCGCCATCAGCGCCGGCGTGGCCCAGAGCACCGGGCGGCCGTCCCGGCCGGGCTGGCGGACGACGAACTTCGAGCCGTGGAATTCCTTGGTCAGCCGCAGGCGGCGGGCGAGGAAGCGGTAGACCGGGCTGTCGTGCGGATCCTTCGGCGCGTCCCGGCCGAAGAACATCTTCGCGCCCATGACGATCAGGAAGGCGGCGAACATCCACAGCACCCATTCGAACTGGGCGACCAGGGCCGCGCCGAAGCCGATCATCAGGCCGCGCAGGACGATGACGCCGAGCACGCCCCAGAACAGGATGCGGTGCTGATAGGCCGCCGGAACGGCGAAGGCGGCGAAGATGCTGGCGATGACGAAGACGTTGTCGAGGGCGAGGCTCTTCTCGACGAGGAAACCGGTGACATACTCGAGCCCGGGCTGGGGTCCGAGCTCCCACCAGACCCAGCCGCCAAAGGTCAGGCCGAGGGTGATGTAGAAGCCCGAGAGCAGCAGGCTCTCGCGCACGCCGATGACATGGTCCTTGCGGTTCAGGACGCCGAGATCGAGCGCCAGCAAGGCGGCGACGAGCCCGGCGAAGGCCAGCCACATCCAGAGCGGCTTGCCGAGCACCAAGCCGGTGAGGGCGAGATCAAGCATGGAATGAATTCAGCCAGAGCGGCAGGAGGGCGCGCGAAGGCTCGCGCCCCCTCCCCCGAGCCTCTCAAAAAGGATGCGACTCAGGCCGCACCGGCTTCCGGACCGGCTTCTGCGACGCGAAGCTCGTCCTTGATCCGAAGCTTCTGCCGCTTCAGGTCCTGGATGGCGAGCGCGTCGGGGATCGGCCGCCGGAGCTCCTCGCGCAGCCGCTGATCGAGCGAGCGGTGCCGGTTGCGAAGACGCCAGATGCGAATGTCGTGAGTCATGTGCTCCTCCTGATGGAGGGCGCGCCCGGACCCCGGCCGGCTGAATGGGGGGAGATAGACGTCCAGGCCCCGAGCGCACCCGCGCGGTCCGACTTCACAGCTGCCAGCAGCTGTCAGAGGGGCCCGGTCCCGCAACAGTCGAGGTAAGATCCGGCCCGGCTGGTTCAAGACGGGGCGCTCAAATTTTTCAGCTGGCCCCGCTCCGGCGGGATCGGGCCAGGTGAAAAACGTTGCCAGTTGGCAACGCGGCTCAGGTCACGAACCCGCACTGCGACCTGCAGGGCCGCGCCGGCTCCAGCGCATCGCCAACTCTGCGCGGCCGGGGCCTTTGAACCTTGAGCAGCCGCCGGTTCACCCAAGCGCCTGCCTCCAGAAATGCGGCGAGCAAGTCCTTGCGCCGAGCGCCGAACCACCTGCGAGTCGCGGGCCGCTTCAACGTCCGGAGGATGCCGCATGGATCTTGATGCTTCCCAGATCGCCGCCCTGGCGGCGGCCATCGCCCTGGTGGTCACCGCGCTGGGCAAAGCCATTGCGATGGTCGTCTGGGCTTTGCGCCACTGACGTGGTCGAGCGCCGCGCTCGTCGTGCTTAACCGTCGGCGAGCGCGGCCTTCACCGCCGCCAGCGCACCGGCCCAGTCGCCAGGCGTGGGCTGGCGGAACAGCCGGGCTGAGGGATACCAGGGGCTGTCGCTGCGGCCGCGCAGCCAGCGCCAGTCGCTGTCGAGCGCCGGCAAGAGGATCCAGGTCGGCGCGCCAAGCGAGCCGGCGAGGTGCGCCATCGAGGTGTCGATGGTGACGACGAGGTCGAGACCGGCGACGATCTCCGCGGTGTCGCGGAAGTCGCGGGCGCCGGTCGCTTCCGGGCGAAGGTCGCGGCCGAGCGAGAGAAGCTCGGCCTGCACCTCTTCGG
>Ga0164243_10012899_pt1 | contig 11795 bp, 15 predicted proteins | sample OricompcompostOP_FD_108781 | JGI IMG/M metagenome (GOLD analysis project Ga0164243, IMG submission 108781) | Organic Plus compost microbial communities from Emeryville, California, USA - Original compost - Organic plus compost (OP) | ecosystem: Engineered > Solid waste > Mixed feedstock >...
CAAGACGGCGGCCGTCCACGTCTCCAACATCCTCCACAAGCTCGGCGCCAGCTCCCGAACCCAGGTCGCCGCGTTGCTGTCGGGTTGAGCGGTTCCGGCTCGCTTCTCTCGGGTGGCTGTTCGCGGAACCGATCCATCGGCACGCGGACCGCGCCGTTCACGTAGCTGAGCAGGTCAATGCGTGCCCGAATCCCGACGGTCAAACGCGGGTCGACGGACAGGCACGGTGGACATTCCCGCAAGTGCGTGCCGGTCGCCCACCCATGATCGTCGCGCCGCGCGCGAGTGCTGGTCGCTCGGCATGCGCACGCTCATGCCGATGTGAGTGCGCCTGGCCTCTGCCATTGCCGCTTCGGTAAAATTCCTTCATGACAGCAGACAGCGCCACTGGGCGAAGCGGACAAGGCGCGGACGGTCCTGTCTTCGGAGATGCACGAGACGTGATCTGGAGTCGCATCAAGGCGTCTGGAATGGAATCGGAAATTAGCGAGCGATTCGGCTCTAGTGCTCCGATTAAGCTTCTTACGATCCTTTCCCGAACGGACGGGACATGCGGCGAGTGACGGTCGGGTCGCAGTCGGCAAATCTACTTGTTCCAAGCAATTTCGAGCACTGGACGGTGTTGTCGGACTATTTGGCCATCCTTGATCGAAAAGATCAGATGGTTGAGGCTTCCATCCGCCTGCCCTTCGCGACGCGCCTTCTTCCCCAAGTGCTGCCTGGCGTGGTCCAAGACCCTAATGGCGAAAACTTGCTGGAAGCCGTTGAGCCGTCTGACGATTCAGCCGAGGCAGCGGACAGGCTCAACCGACTCGTGGGCACGTTTCGTATTCTACTTACCCATCTGCCGCGATCCGCTTGCGGTCAGCTACGTGCCGCTTCTTAGCTCCTCAGCTCAGTCTTCGCCGGTCGTATCCTCGCCGATGAAAGCCGAGGAGACTCATTCGTCGACGGCGTAGAAGCAGGCAGCAGTCCGTCTGCCGTCCGAGCCTCAGGAGTGTTGTGGGTGATCCGATCAGGGATGTCGACCGCGAGGTCCCCGTCCCGGAAGTGTGGCGGCCGACCCTGGCCGCGATTGTCGACTCCCTGGTACGACGAGACGCCGTCATCGGCGTCGGCCTCCAGGCTGTGGATCCCATACCGCCCGAAACCTCAAAAGCATGCCTCGATGCAGTCGACGACTACGGCGACGTCACGCTAGTCCCATTGCCGGAACAGTCATGGGATACCTCAGTTGCCCTGTGGTACGGCGACCGCTGGCGGTGTCTGGTCGACCTTTGGACCGAGCAGGAGGGTCGGAGCGACCTCGTGCTCGACGTCGATGTCTTTCAAGACGGACCTGGCTATCGCTTCGCCGTTCAGTTGGTCTACGTCCCCTGAAACAAACGGGCACGGGCACGACCCGGCCACCCGCACTCATTTGCCGCCGATCGCGTGTTGGCGCGGTCAACGTCAGCTGGGTGGGCCGACGTCCGGCTTGGCTCGAGACGGCGGGCTCAGCTTGCTTGCATGCGGTCGGCGATCGGGAAGATGAACTGGCCTCGGCACCGATCCGGCCGGCGGGGTGCGGGTCAGGCGCTGGCCACGCGGGTTGGCACTATCGTTCTGACGTGCACATCCGTTTCGACGTCCCAGCCGATCCGGCCTACCCGGGCCGCGTGGCCGCCGTGCTCGGCAGTGTCGGGCTCCGCAAGTACGGCTATGTCGGCGCGGTGCTGACGGCGGTCGGTGCGATCGGTCTTGCCGTCTCGCTGGGGTTCGGCTGGGGCGACCAGATCGCGCCGCTGTACATCGCGATGGTCGTGGGTGGTCTGTTGGCGGTGCTGTATTCGCCGTTGGTGCGGTTGCGCGCTCGCCGCCGCTCGAATCGCTACGCCGTCGAGGGCGGCTACGACATCACCGACGACAACATCATGATGCACAGCGGCACCGAGTCCGGCGGCATCGCCTGGGACGGGGTCACCCAGGTGACGGAGACCTCAGAGTTCTGGATCGTGTACGTCGGCCGGATGCCGGCGACGGTGATCCCACGCCGCTTGATGTCCGTGGCGGACGCGCAGACGTTGCGGACCTTCCTGGCCGAACGTGGACTACTGCACCTTCGGTGAACTCATTCGCCGCGTAGCGGTGCGTGCTCTTCTGCCGCGAAGTGCTCGGCAAGGTGGCTGGCGGGCCGAGGACTGTCGTGGGTCAGCCATCGTGTTCGTGGAGGGCTTTCAGCAGGTCCTTGGCGGACTCACTGACGGGCACTGTGGTGTCCGGGGTGGCCGCGATTATGTGGAGCTCGGGTTCCAAGCCTGCCACGGCGTCACGAAGGGCTGCTTCGACGCTGCGGGTATGGCCCCGTCGGCGTCGACGAATCGCTGTCCCGGGCGTACGACGATTCGGTGAGTTGCTCAGACGGTTAGCCGTCGAACCTGGGTGGATCGAGGGCTCGATGATCATGCGTCGGGCGGTGGCGGAGATGCTCGATGTACAAGCCCGCAGCGGTCACAGCTACCGGAACTGCGATACCCCACCAAGCGCCGTAGATGAAGCCGAGGACGATCGTGACCGGCAGCCCGAACAACAGCGTCACGCACCCCGCGGCCGCCCCCAATGGGACGTTGTCGTCGTCTGAACCAGGCCGGGCCGGAAGCTCAGGGTGAGGGTCAGGCAGGTCAGCGAAGACACGCAGCAGATCTGCCTGCGTGATCGCCTGTTGGCACGCGACAACCCGCTTGTCGTACTCAACGGTGTCCAGTCTCCCGTCCTCCCGATGAGTGTCGAGCGTGGTGATTGCGGCTGCCCGCTCCTGCGCTCCGATGCGCAGGTCGGACTCACCCGCCTCTCGTAGCTCATCGGCGCCGGTCACCGGCTCAGCGTAGAGAACCGACGACACCCTTCCAACGGACATTCTCGGCCACTAGCGACCGCCCCGACCAAGCGTCACGGTGCCGCGGACCACCCCGGTGCACGGTCGTGCCGATGAGCACGCAGGCGGTGGTGACCGTGCTTGCTGGCTAGCTGGGCTGGGTGTCCCACCAGCGCGGAAGATGGACGTCTGGCGTTGTCGGGCTGGTGAAGTGGAATGGCACGCCGACGTGCTGGGCGACGGCCTGGGCCTGCTCGGTCGCCTGCTGTGCCTCTGTCCACGGCGGCACCTGGTCGTTGAACAGGCGGATGTCGCCGCCGTGCCGCAGCGCCGTCAACGGCACCCTCGTCGAATCGGTCATGATGTGGGCCCGGCCGCGGCCAGCAGTTCCTGCGCCTCGTAAGGCCCGGGCCGCGGCTGCGGCCCGCCGTCGGCGTAGGAGGTCGATGGCCGCGATCAGCCGGCGGGAGCACAGCAGTTCGTCGATCCGGTCCGACCACCACCACCTCCCCAGCATCCGCTTCTGCCGCAAGGGTGTACGCGGGCTTCCGTTTGACCGGAGTAGGCATGCCCAGCGGTGTCGCTGACGAGGCGGTGCGCGACGATCGACCGGTGCAACGTTTCGACAGCGTCGCCGGTGATCTGGTGGTGGGCACTGCCGTCCGCGCGACGATCATCAGTCACGAGCGTTGGGGGGTCATGGCCGAGGTTCTCGGACATGAGTCGGTGGGCGCGTCGGTCGACGGCGGCCTCATCGACAGCCCGTCGGGCTCACTTCGGGCATTGCCCGCGGAGTACCCGCCGGTCGGCGAGCAGGTCGACGCGGTCGTCGCGGAGATCAGCCGGTATCACCCGCCCGCCTGGATACGTCTGACGATGCGTGCCGCGGACCTGCGTGAGTTCGCCTGGCCGTGCGGATGTTGCGGTCAGCTGGCGATCCTCAGCCCGGGCGGCGACGGCGTCACCGTCGATGTGCGCAGTAGCGAGGGGCCGGGATGTGCGTCGTTCGCCGCGCACCGGTCCTGTCTGGCCGACCGTCTCGATCCGAGCTTCGACGGCGACCGCGCCCGGGTCAACGCCGTGGGACGCGACCAGCCGCCGTACCCACCGATCGGAGACCGATCGCTGGGATAGCGGCACCTACCCTGGATGCACCCTCGCGGCCGCGAGATCAGGTGCACCCTCATGCGGCGGACAGCGCCTTGATCGGTCGGCCGACCATTTCGGAGCCCGCTCAGGGGGAACGGGTTCCTGGCTGCGGCGTGGTCGTACCGGGAAGAGGGTTCCAACTTTCGGTCGTCAGGGTTTGGGCGACAGTGCCTGGAACCGCACTCCGACGGCCTGCTGTCCGGTGCGTCGTCGGTGCCCGTTCCAACGCGGCGGTGGGGGGCCAGCGCGCCGCTGGGCATCCGTACAGCCGATCATGAGGGTTGCGCTCCTTGTTCGTCCGCGACCTGGATGATCGTCTTGCCGGGCGTGCGGTGGTGGCGGGCGAACGCGGAGGCCGTCCCGGAGAGCGGTCGCACGGCGCTGACGATGGGGTTGAGTCGTCCGGTCCGCAGGCGCTGGGCGAGGTCGGTCAGCCGGGCGCGGTCGGGTTCGACGATGAAGAAGATGGCTCTCCCGTCTTCGGGCTGCACGGTGGGTGGCATGGCGATGGTGACCAGGGTGCCGCCCGGGCGTACCAGTTCGGTTGACCGCTCGAGGATGTCGCCGCCGATGACGTCGAACACCACGTCCACCTCGCCGACCTGCTTGAGGTCGCCGGCGTCGAGGTTGAGGAAGGTCTGCGCGCCGAGGCCGAGCGCGATGTCATGGTCGTCGGCTCGGCCGGTCGCGATCACGCGGGCGCCCACCTCTCGCGCGAGTTGGACGGCGATCGAGCCGACGCCGCCCGCGGCGCCGTGGATGAGGACGGTCTGGCCGGTCGTGAGGTGGGCGTGGTCGAAGAGTCCCTGCCACGCGGTCAGTCCGGAGATGGGCAGCGCGGCGGCGGTGGTGTGGTCGATGTCGTTCGGGAGGGGGGCGAGGTTGCGTGCCTCGACCGCGGTGTATTCGGCCAGGGATCCGTTGCGGGTCCAGTCGGTTAGGCCGAACACCCGCTGACCCACGGTGAGGCCGGTGGTTCCGGGGCCGAGCTCGGCCACCGTTCCGGACAGCTCGTGCCCGGGGATGCTGGGGGTCCGGTCGTGGCCGGCGCGATCGGACCACGTTGCCGGCCAGTCGAGTTCGCCGGGGGTGAAGCCCGCGGCGTGTACGCGGACGATGACGTCGTTTTCCGCGGCGTGGGGATACGGCATGTCGGTCAGGGTGAGGCCGCCGACACCCGCGTCACGGTCTCGTACGGTGATCGCTCGCATTCTCGGATCCTTTCCCGAATCTACGGTCGGTATGAGACGGTTGCGGAAACTCAGCTCGGCCAGGGCGAGGCGACGATGCGTTCGACCGTCCTCGTGCGCTGGAAGCCGGGGATGAAGTGCTCGAGCACGTCGGAGTTCACGGTGCCGTTCGTGGTCTCGGGCCGGTTCTTGAGCCCGTCGACGTGGGCTCGCAGAAACTCGTTCTTGAAGTCCCCTCGTGGGTGGACGGCGAGGATTTCGCTGACCTCGTCGCGTTCCAGTCCGTCCAGACCGAAGCCGAGCACGTCGGTCAGGACGCCGAGCTGCGTGGCCGCGATCTCCGGGGCCATCCGGGCGGGGATGCCCGGCGTGGTGTGCAGCGCGATCGCCGTCCAGACCGTCTCCGCGGCGGCCGTCTGGAAGCCCCGGTCGAGGAGGAACTTGCGTGCGTGGTCGGCGCCGTCGACCTCGAAGCGCTGCTCGACGTCGGAGAAGGGAGTCAGGAGGCCGGAGTCGTGGAAAATGGCCGCCAGATACAGCAGCTCCGGGTCCGGTTTCATGCCGAGCTTCTGAGCGTGAAGTAGGCCGAAAAGGAAGACCCGTCGGGAGTGGTGGTAAAAGACGGGGCTGGTCGTCTCCTGGACGAGCCTGGTTGCGTCGGCGACCGCCGCTGTCTCAGGAATCTCCAATCCCGCGATGCACTCTCGCATGACGTCTCACTTCCGGAAAGTGTGGGCAGTGAACCCGTTGTCCGATGTCCATGCTGCTCACCGAACGGCATGCGGCACCGCCTTCGTCCGGCCAGGAACCCCTTGTATCCGGACAGCTGTGTGCTCTACCACGCGTGCTGGAGTCATCGCGTGGTTCCCCGGCCATCTCCGGTGGCCGTGTGTTACCCATTAACGGTGGCCATGCCTCCCGCGTCGCCGACCCGACGGCGGTCGGTGCCCCCGGCGACCGGCCGGCCACCGCGTGGTTCCGGCTCTGGCGGGACCGCAGGGGCGAACGCGGCCGCCCATCGCGTCGCGATCCTGGTCTACGACGGGGTGACGTTGCTCGACGTCGCCGGTCCCGCGGAGGTGTTCAACGAGGCGAACCGGTTCGGTGCCGACTACCGGATCGTGCTGCTGTCGCCGACCGGTGCGGACATCACCGCGAACATCGGGGTCCGGATCGCGGTCGACGGCGACGTCTCCGCGGAGCCGGCGTTCGACACGTACCTGGTGGCCGGTTCCGACCTCTATCCGCGTGCCCCTGTCCCCGGCGACCTGGCGGACGCCGCACGGATACCGGCCGCGATGGCCGGCCGGGTCGCGTCGGTCTGCACCGGGGCGTTCGTCCTCGCCGCCGCCGGCCTCCTCGACGGCAAGCGGGCGACCACGCATTGGCAGGTCGCGCACGAGCTCGCCGCCCGGTGTCCGACGTGCCGCGTCGAGGCCGACGCGATCTACGTCCGCGACGGCACCACGTACACGTCGGCAGGGGTGACCGCCGGGATCGACCTGGCGCTCGCGCTCGTCGAAGAGGACCACGGGCCCGACCTGGCGCGCGACGTTGCCCGCGCCTTGGTGGTGTACATGCAGCGTGCCGGCGGCCAATCCCAGTTCTCGGCACCACTGCAAGGGCCGCCGCCCCGCTCGCCGGCTCTCCGGACGATCACCGACCTGGTGACCGCGAACCCCCGCGGGAAACACTCGCTTGGCGAACTCGCGAAACACCTCAACGTAAGCACCCGGCACCTCACCCGGCTTTTCCACGACGAGCTGTCCACGACACCGGCCCGCTACGTGGAGAACATCCGATTCGACATGGCCAGGGCACTGCTCGACCAAGGACACACCGCGACCCGAGCAGCGACCCTCGCCGGGTTCCCCAGCTACGAAAGCATGCGACGGGCTTTCGCCAGGAAGCTTTCGATCAGCCCCGCCGCCTATCAACGCCGGTTCAGCACGGCCCGCCGCGCCAACGGCCCCACAAGCGCAGCGCTTTGACCAAGACGAACGGACTCCATCCGATCTCGAACGGTCCATCACAATGACAACGAACGATGGCTAAACATTAAGTGGGAACAGGACGGCCGCCCGAGTCCGGATTCAAGTGGTTGTCGGCCGGATTGACGTGGTGATCCAGGGCAGCCGGTGTAACCGTGGAGAACGGACAGAGGTTTCCGAACCTGTCCAGGGTGTCGTCACTTCGAGGTATTCGCCAGCAACAGGAGGTATGCCAAATGACTTTCACTGATTTGTCCCTGCCGCCGGTATCGCCGGAGGATGCCGCGCCTCTCGTGGCCGCCGTGGTGGGTTCTGTTCTTCTGCCGGGCGACGAGGGATTCGACGACGAACGCGCCGTCTTCAACCTGAATCACGAACTGGTGCCCGCGGTGATCGTGGTGCCGGAGAGCGCGGCAGACGTCAAGGCTGCCGTCGCTTTCGCGGCGGCGCGGCACCGGCCGGTCCTGGTGAAGACCACCGGCCACCAGATGGTCGGCTCGGCGCACGGCGCCGTCGTGATCGCTACCCATCGCATAAACGACGTGACGATCGACGCGGTCGCCCGCACGGCCCGGGTCGGCGCTGGAGCGGTTTGGTCCGAGGTCGTCGCCAAGGCGGCCAAGGCTGGGCTGGCTCCGCTGAACGGGTCGAATCCCACTGTGGGAGTCGCGGGTTACACCCTGGGCGGCGGCCTGAGCCCGACTCTGGGCCGCTCCCACGGCTACGCCGCCGACCATGTCCGCTCACTTGACGTGGTGACCGCGGACGGCGAACTGCGGCACGTCACCGCGGCGTCCGAACCCGACCTGTTCTGGGCGCTCCGCGGCAACAAGGGCAATTTCGGAGTGGTCACCGCGCTGGAGTTCGACTTGTTCCCGGTGCCCCGCCTTTACGGCGGCGGCATCTACTTCCCCGGTGGGCGAATGGCCGACGTGCTTCGAGCCTGGACCGCCTGGCACCCCGGTACCCCGGAGACCATGGTCTCGTCGTTCGCCGTGCTGCGCCTGCCACCACTGCCTGAACTGCCCGAACCGCTACGCGGGGCGTTCGTGGTGTCTGTGCGGATCGCCTACGACGGCACGGCCGCGGACGGCGAGCGGATGGTAGCGCCGCTGCGGGCAGCAGCTCCGGCAGTCCTGGACACCGTGAGGGACATGCCGTACACCGAGGTCGCGTCGATCCACAACGAGCCGACCGAACCGCTGCCCTACTACGAACGGAGCATCACGCTACGGGAGTTCCCCGCGGAGGCGCAGGACAAGCTGGTCGAACTCGTCGGCCCGGATTCGGAAACCACCCTGACGATCGCCGAACTGCGTGCGCTGGGCGGGGCGTGGGACCGGGAGCCGGCGGTACCCAACTCCGTGGCGACCAGGGGCCTGCCGTACGTACTGTTGGGCGTCGCGGTCGGTCCGCTGTCCGAGGAGCAGAAGCTGGAGCGGTCGGTCGCCGAAGTGCTCGACGGCCTGGGGCCCTGGCGGGGGGACCGGCGCGTGGTGAACAACCTCGCACCGGAAGAGGCGACCGACGTCGCGGCGATCTACGGCCCGGAGCGCTACGAGCGCCTGGCGTCCGTGAAGAAGACCTACGACCCGGCCAACATGTTCCGGATCAACCACAACGTCGCGCCGGCCGCCTGATGAGACACTGACCCACCGTACGGCCCGAGTATCGACCGGCCACTGCGTACACTTTAGGGAAATAGTCCTGCTTTAGACGGATTTGACACGCCATCGCGACTGCGTACGCGACGTCATGGGTCTGTTTGGTGGGTGGGAGCGTCCTGCGACGATGCCTGGGTGACGTCCTTCATCTCCCACACCACCGTGGACTGTGCCGATGCGTACCCCTTGTCCCGATGGTGGCAAGCCGTCCTGGACTACGTCGAGGACCCCGACGATCCGAACGAGCCGGGACACGAGGAATGCATGATCTTCTCGCGCGACGGGAAGCATCGTCTGCTGTTTATCGAGGTGCCAGATTCAAAGCAGGTCAAGAACAGAATCCACCTCGACCTACGCCCGGTCGAAGGCTCTCGCGACGCTGAACTGTCTCGGCTGATCGAGCTGGGCGCGACCACCGTCGCCGATCGACGCAACCCCGACGGGACCGGATGGGTCGTGCTCGCCGATCCCGAGGGAAACGAGTTCTGCATCCTTCGCAGCAACGCCGAGGTCGCCGCTGGCCCAGCATGACACCCCACCGGGCCGACCTCACCTGAGTCATCGACGGTCTTGCCGACGTTGATTGTTTCGTGTCGCCTGGACGGATTTTCTCGCTCGGGCCGCATTCGTTTCCGGGCGCGGCGAGACGTGCGCCGGGCAATGAGCTATGCGCTGTCGTTGCCGTCGCGCAGGGATTGGATCATGCTCTGCAGGATCCGGAACGCGTCTGACTGCTCGGTCTCGGTCATGCCGGCCAGCATCCTGACCTCGACGGACCGGACCGCGATGGTCGCCTTCTCGAGGCTGCGTCGGCCGCGGGGCGTGAGGCTGGTGGGAAGAACCTTCCCGACGGGTGCCTGCGTGGGCCGGGTCACGTAGCCGTCCCGTTCCAGGGCTTGGAGCAGCACGTTCATCGTCTGCCGTGTCACGAACGCGCCCCGCGCGAGCTCGGAGTTCGACAAGCCCGGTCGTTGAGCCAGCAGCTCGAGGCAGGAGTAGTGCGTCACGCTCATCCCGAGCGGTCGCAGCACCTCCTCCATGGCTGTGCGGAGGGTGCTCGAGGCCTCTTTCAGCAGGTAGCCCAGTGACGTCTCCAGGTTGACGCCGACACCGTCTTGACTCATGTCAGTATTCTGACATAGAGTTGCCTGTGTCAGGAAGCTGACACGAAAGAAGGAGCATCATCATGCCCGCCACCGGCCCCGACTTCATCTCGCTCCAGACGCGCGACCTCGACGCTTCGCAGGCGTTCTACGAGCAGTACCTCGGCCTCGTCCGCTCGCCGGCCGGACCTCCGCACGCCGTCGTCTTCGACACGAAGCCGATCGCGTTCGCGCTCCGCGACGTGGTTCCCGGCACCGACCTCGCGTCCGTTGCTCAGCCCGGCATCGGTGCCGCGATCTGGCTCCACGCCACAGACGTCCAGGCCATTCACGATGCTCTCGTCGCCGACGGTCACACCATCGTCTCCGCACCGATCGACGGCCCCTTCGGTCGGACATTCACCTTCGCCGACCCCGACGGCTACCAGGTCACTCTCCACGACCGCGCCTGACAGGCCGGACGCCACCGGACGATCACCGTTCCCGAAGACCGCCCTTGCGCCCGAGGCTCGAGTTGAGCGGCCACTGATCAGTAGTCCAACCGCTGACGTCCCGGTCGGTCGTAGTGGTCGGGGGTCACCGACCGCGGCGCCCAAGCGGCCTCTTCTCGCTCTACCTGATGCGGCTCGACCTCGGACCCGTGTCCCGGGAATCGCGTGGCGGGCCGCTTCGGCACGCTGCCAGACTCGCCGCATGACGGGCATGGACAAGGCCGCGGAGATGCTCGCTGCTGCCCAGCGGGTGGTGGTCTTCACCGGCGCAGGCATCTCGGCCGAAAGCGGCATTCCCACATTTCGCGACGCGCTGACCGGTCTCTGGGCGCGCTTCGACGCCCAGCAGCTCGCCACGCCGGAGGCGTTCCGTGACGATCCCGACCTGGTCTGGGGCTGGTACGAGTGGCGCCGTGCGGCCGTCCGGCAAGTCGAGCCGAACGCCGGCCATCGAGCGGTCGCGGCCATCGAGCGGTGCGTCGTGGTCACCCAGAACGTCGACGACCTGCACGAGCGGGCCGGTTCCAGGTCGCTGATCCACCTGCACGGCAGCCTGTTCGAGCCGCGCTGCTCGGCGTGCGGGCTGCCGGCAGGCGACCTGCCTGAACACCCCGTGGAGTCACTCGGCGAGGGTCGCCGCCTACCGCCGCCGGCCTGCGGCCGGTGCGGCGCGCCCGTCCGCCCGGGCGTCGTGTGGTTCGGCGAGGCGCTGCCCACCCACGCTTTCGAGGAGGCAGTCGAGGCCGCCGCGAACGCCGACGTGCTGCTGACCGTCGGCACCTCCGGCGTGGTCTATCCAGCCGCCGAGATCCCCCAGGTGACCGCCCGCCTTGGCGGCCGTGTCATCCAGATCAATCCCGAGCCGACCCCACTCGACCAGGTGGCTACCGTCAACCTCACCGGCCCGGCCGCCGAGATCCTCCCTGCCCTGGTCGCCGCCGCCTGGCCCGGCCGTCCGAGCAGCTCGTGACTTACGGTCGCGGCAGAGGGTCCGGCGGCCCCGGCGTACCGACCGTGCCGGTGCGGCCGGGTACACACGTCGCGGCAGAAGAGTGAGCCGATCATGTGCATGTGTGGGGCCGAAGGTCCGCTGCGGTGCCGGCCAGGTTGGTCCGGAAGGCCGCGACTTCTGCGCCAGCGGGTTTCGGGCGTTGCATTACCCTCCTCGATCAGCGTGTGCGAAGGAGGCAACGTGACGAGGTGGCCGGAACCCGCAGAGAACGGTGACGGTGCTCCCTGAGCCGGACGAGTATCTACGCGGCCGTTGGGACGACCGCAACTGGTCCGCCGGCCGAGCGACACGATGCGCAGCCGAGCGTGGCGGTGCTGGACTCCCGGTCGGCGAAGCCGACC
>Ga0164243_10012900_pt1 | contig 11795 bp, 10 predicted proteins | sample OricompcompostOP_FD_108781 | JGI IMG/M metagenome (GOLD analysis project Ga0164243, IMG submission 108781) | Organic Plus compost microbial communities from Emeryville, California, USA - Original compost - Organic plus compost (OP) | ecosystem: Engineered > Solid waste > Mixed feedstock >...
CTCGAACGCACCTTCGACAGCCGCTGGAGCACCTCGGGGAGCGCCCGAGCCACGGCCGGGGCGGTGGCGGCCGACGACCGCAGGGTGAGCATCGCCTCGTCGAGCTTCTTGACCGAATCGCCGAGGTTCTTGCGCTCGTCGGCCAGGTACTTCATCTGGGCCCGGACCGCCTTGTCGGCCTCCTTCAGGTCGGCGTAGCCGCGCCCCTGTTCCAGCACCGACCAGGTCTTGTTCGGGTCGAACGCGTACCGGTCCTCGTCGAAGTGGCGGCTCTTGACCGCCAAGGCGAGGAAGATCGCCGGGATGCCCATGACGAGCATCATCGCGCAGACGATCGAGGAGAACTCGGGCGTCTGCATGACCCGCCCCCGGCGGGCCTTGAACCACTGAAGACGGCCCAGGACCGCGAACGCCAACGGCGTGGTCGCGAGCGCCACCGCCGCCGCCGTCACCGCAAAGGCGAACAGGGGGTCGCTCTGGAAGACGGAAAGCACTTGCGACCACCACCCTGTCTCGTTTATCGACTTCATCGACGCGGACCTCGGCGGACGGGGCGCGGAATCTCCAACAACGGTTTGACCGACCGGTCATTATAGCGGCCGGGGTTTCGGGGGGGCAATCCTTCAAAGGCCGGCGGGCGCGGTATGATTCAACTTGGGCAGTTCCGCCGCCGGCCCGACCGATTTTCCGGAGCACCTCGCATGCCCACGCCGACCCGTCGGGAGCGGATCGAAGGGGGTCTGATCGGCCTTCTGGTCGGCGACGCGCTGGGCGTGCCGTACGAGTTCCACCCGCCGGCGCAGGTCCCGGCGCCGTCGGCTATTGAGTTCGACCCCCCGCCCGGCTACCCGAGGGCGCACGCGCAAGTCCCGCCCGGGACGTATTCCGACGACGGGGCGCAGGCGCTCTGCCTGCTCGCCTCGCTCCTCGACCGCGGCCGGTTCGACCCCGACGACTTCGGGAAGCGGCTCCTCGCCTGGCACGACGACGGGTATCTCGCCGTCGACGGGGACGTTTTCGACGTCGGCATCCAGACCGGCCAGGCCCTCCGCGCCCTACGGGCCGGCACCCCCGCGCTGGAGGCCGGTCCTTCCGAGGAGCGGGCCAACGGCAACGGCTCACTGATGCGGGTTCTTCCCCTTGCCCTCTGGCATAAGGGGGCCGACGCCGAACTCGTCGAAGACGCCTGCCTCCAATCTTCGGTGACCCACGGCCATCCGCGCTCGCAACTGTGTTGCGCGCTCTACTGCCTCTGGGCCCGCCGCACCCTGGAAGGGGCCGCCGACCCGTGGTCCGACGCGGCGTCGGCGCTCCGCGGACTGCTCGCCGACGACCCCGAGGGCCTCGCAGAGTTCGAGACCTTCGTCCGCCCGGACGACCCGGCCGCCGTCACCGGCCGCGGTTATGTCGTGGACAGCCTCCACTCGGCCCGCTGGGCGACCGCCGCCGGGGCGTTCGAAGCGGTCGTCAAGGCCGCCGTCGCGCTCGGACACGACACCGACACCACCGCCGCCGTCGCCGGCGGGATCGCCGGCCTCCGCGACGGCCGCGCCGCGATCCCCGACCGCTGGACCGCCGCGCTCCGCGGCCGTGAACTGTTCGAACCCCTCCTCCACGCCCTGCTCGATCACGCCGGCTGACGCGCCATCTGCCAGACGCTGCCCCTGCTTATCCCTACGCCTTTCCACCCACCCTCGCACCCCACGGCCATACGGCGGTCGGCATTACCGGTCGGCGCTGTGTTATGGCGTTTTTGGAAAATTAAGAGACCGATTCTTTTGCCAAAAGTCCGATATCAGCGGATTTTGCGCTTTCAAAAAGTCCTAAATAAATCGGCGCCAAAGGTTTTGGATTCCTCGTTGGAAAAAAAAGCTGGACGATGTTGCAATCCCGTGACATGATCCAGGCTCTTATCCGATCTACTAGTCGCGAGAAGTGGCGTCTCTTCCAGACCCGAAGGGAGTTTTCCCGATGCGGACCCGTTCCCTCATGGCCATTTTCGGCCAGACCGTTTGCCCTTTGGTGGCCGCCGGCGCCTTCGTCATCGTCCCCACCGGGTGCGGGTCGGGGGTGCCGGAGACGGGGACCAAGGCTGAACAGCCGAAAGAGATTCAGCAGGCGAATCAGAACATGATGGACTTCATGAAGTCGAAGCAGGCCAAGAAGAAGTAACCGTCATTGGCTCACGAAGGAGTCCGGTATTTTTCCGGTCTCTTACAGGCCGGACAGCGCTTGATTAAGAATAAACGGCCTTTTCTGTCTGGCACGGCCTCCGATCCCGGCCGGGGCGTCTACTTTCCGTTCTTTGCCCTCATCGGCCTCGCATTGAAGGCGTCGCGCCTCCGCCCGGCGGATCGGTCTACCGGGCGCTGTCTTCGCAGTGTCGGTCGGCAACCCGGCCCATGCGCGTCGTCCGACCCCGGTACATTTATTGATTCCGTCTTTGCTGAGGAGGGTCTGATGAAGTCGTCCGTCCGCCGCGGCTTTACCTTGATCGAACTCTTAGTCGTGATCGCGATCATTGCCGTGTTGATCGCCCTGTTGTTACCCGCCGTGCAGGCGGCCCGCGAAGCGGCACGCCGCGCCCAGTGCGTCAACAACCTGAAGCAGATCGGGCTGGCGCTGCACAACTACCACTCGGCGAACAACACGTTCCCGATGGCGTCCTCGCTGAACCCGTTCACCTCCCCGTACGTCCTTCCCCCCCCCGGGTCGGGCGGTTGGAGCAACATCACGAGCTGGAACAACTGGAGCGCCCAGGGGCTGATGCTCGGTTATCTGGAGCAGACCGCGCTCTACAACGCGATCAACTTCAGCTACGCCCCTGAGTGGGCGGACAACCCGTGCTACTACATCAATTCCACCGTGTCGAACGCGGTCATCAGCAGCTTCGTTTGCCCGTCCGACGGCAACGCGGGTAAGAACGGCTGGATCAACAGCTACGCCGCCAGCCAAGGGACCACGACCTACGGCTATCCGTTCAATGACGCGGATTACAACACGTACCACAAGAGCACCGGCCTCTTCGCCTACCAAAGGAACTACTCGATCGCCGACGTGACCGACGGCACCTCGAACACGATCGCCTTCTCGGAGTTCATCGTGAACACCGAGAAGAACGCCCCTGCGCTGGGCAAGTCCGCCGGCAACGTCGGCTCCGGCGCCAACCTCAACTACGACGCGAGCGCCGTCGGGCTGGCCAAGGTCCAGGCCGATTGGCAGCTTTGCAGCGCATCGTTCCAGGGGGGCACCATCGGTAACGGCCCCGGGTCCCGCTGGTCGACGGGGGCGATGGGCTACACGATGTTCAACACGGTCGTCCCCCCCAACGGCGGCGGGAACGTGAAATGGAGCGCCTGCCGGATGGGCTGCTGCGCCCAGGCCCAGCACGCGGACTACGTCAACGCCACGAGCCGGCACTCCGGCGGCGTGAACGTCGCGATGGGCGACGGGAGCGTGAAGTTCATCAAGTCGACCATCTCGATCCCGACCTGGTGGGCCCTCGGCACCCGGGCCGGCGAAGAGACCATTTCGTCCGACGCCTACTGAGCCGTCCGGGCTCCCTTGTTACGAACCCGGCCGCCATTACTTGCCCGGGGTTTGGGGTGTGACGAGACGGGCACCCCGCCCCGGGCCGTTCGCCATGGCGGACCGGCGGTCGGGAGCATCCGCGGGTGGAACGCGTCCCGGTCGTGCCCTTGAAGGGGCGGTGCCGGTTCGTGTTCCCCTAGACGCAGACCTGGGATAGAATCCGCCGCTCGCACCCCACGCCCCGGCACCCGGGGCCGTTGCGGGCCGTTGGAACTCGCGCCGTCGGGGAGGGGGGCCAAGGACGGTCGCCCCCGAAAGCGGCCACGCGGCCTGACGTCGGACGCGAGCGAAGTTAAGACAAGCCACAGGGAAGGATTCCCGGCGTGATGCACGACGGCGGTCGGCGGTCGGCGGCCCGACGCGGTTGCGGTGTGTGTTCTCCCGTTCGCGCGACCCCCCACGGCCCGGGGCCAACCCGCACCCGGCTGGCGCTCTCGGTCTTGCTGGCCCTGGCGGCGCTGCCCGGCTGCGCCACGATGAGGCGCAACGCCGCCTCGGCCGACCTACGCCCCTGTGCCGACGGCTACGCCTACACCGCCGACGGCTGGCGGCTCGGCGTCCGGCACCTCCGGCCGGCCTCCCCCGACCCGAATAAGCTCCCCGTGGTGCTCTGCCACGGCCTCGGGCTCAACGGCACGTTCTGGACGATCACCGACCCGCGGACCCACCTCCCCGCGCAACTCCTGGCGCGGGGCTACGAGGTCTTCATCTTCGACTTCCGCGGCTCGGGCGAGAGCGCCCCCCTCGGCCCGGTCGGTCGGGTTAACGCCCGGCTACGCCAGACGCCCTTCTTGGAATGGGGCGAGGGGCGCTGGAACGTCGACGAGATCGTCCGGTACGACGTCCCGGCCGTGCTCGACTACGTCAAGTCGGCCACCGGCAAGGACCGCGTGAACTGGGTCGGCCACAGCCTCGGCGGGATGCTGATGTTCCCGTACCTGGAACTCTCGCCCGAAGCCGGTCGAATCGCCAACCTGGTCGCGATGGGGGCCACCATCGCGTTCGCCAAGGCCCCGCAGACGGACATGCTAAAGGCCAACCGGGGGCTCCGCCTGCTCGCCCGTGTCGCCAGCCCGGGGCGGCTCGGGCGGCCCTTGATGTTCGCCCGCTTCCCCGGACTCGACCGGATCGACCAGTTCTATTACACCTCTTCGAACGTCGATAAGACCACGGTCTCGCGGTTCTACGGCTACACCCTGGAAGACACGGGCCGCGGGGCCCTGGCGCAACTCGACCCCTACCTCGAATTCGGCCGGTTCGTCTCGGCCGACCGTTCGGTCGACTACGTGAGCCGGCTTCCCCAGGTCACGGTGCCGGTCCTGATGGTGGCCGGCGACGGCGACATCATGTCGGACGTCCCCTCCACCACGCTCACGTTCAACGCCCTGGGGAGTTCCGACAAGACCTTGATGCGGTTCGGCAAGGCCGAGGGGCACGTCGCCGACTACGGCCACTGTGACCTCGTCTGGAGCCGCCACGCCCCCCGCGAACTCTTTCCACCCCTCATCGACTGGCTCGACGCCCGCCAGCCCGTCGCGCCGACGCCCCAGGGGCCGTCGATCGCTCCGCCCGTCACGCCCGGTTCGAAATAAAAAACCGTCACCCGGTCGGGGGGGAGACCGGATGACGGCCTGCCGGACATGACACGTCCGGCCGATTTTACGAGCGGCTCGATTCCAGCACCCCGCGTCGGCCGTGAAAGGGAAGTCGGCCGGTGGTATTCGAACGTCGCCTGCTCTAGCCCCTAAGGCCCGGTTCCCGCAAAAGTGTGACAGCGGGGGGCGGATTTTTTCCCCGCGGCGGCCGGGGTCTCCCGGTTAACGGGAGCAGACCCAAGGACTTAGGGGATTGTTCGGTCTCGAAAAAGCCGGGGCGGATTAGCGCAGAAAGGCGTCGATGCAGACCTGCGACCAGGTTTCGAAGGCGTCCCAGTCGTCGCGGAGCCGGGCGACGGGGACGAAGCCGGTCTCGATCAGGTCGTCTTCGCGGGGGGAGACGGCCGGGTTTTCGAGCTCGTAGAGGTGGACGACGCCGAGGTGGACGCTGCCGACGGGGGTGGAGTCGTCGTTGATCAGGCCGACGCGGCGGAGGGTTCCGGGGCTGGCGATCTCGACCTCCTCGTCGAGTTCGCGGCGCAGGGCGATCTCGTAGGCGTCGAGGGTGCCGCGGCCGTCGGCGTCGGCCTCGGCGACGTGGCCGCCGACGCCCAAGGACCGTCGCCGGCGGAGCCGGGCCTCGCCGCCGCCTCCTCCCCGGGTGTAGCAGAAGACCGCGTCGCCCGAGCGGAAGACCACGTAGGGGATGATCTGCTTCAACGACGGGTCGTCTTCGACCTCCGAACGTGGCCGGAACGTCGCCAGGGTCGGCACGAGCAGCGATTCCAAGTAGCGGTCGGCTTCGGGGCTGAACCCCTGAAACCGCCCCAGCCGGTCGAACTCGGCGCTCGGGACGACCAGGACGCGCTCGGCGTGCGGCTGGGAAGGTGTCGCGGTCACGGTCATGCCTCGCGGGTAAAAAACGTTCGGAACGCCCCCGCCGTCTCGGAGTGCGCGGGGGAGGGGGCCTTCGGGGGTGGGTCGGGCCCACCGCACGAACTCATTCGGATTGTATCGACCGCGTTCGGCCGCATTCTTGAAGGCGGCCCCGACGGCGGGCGGGCCCGTCGCCCTCGCCCCTCCAGCCCCTTGATTAGCCCGGTCGGCTCGGCCATCCTTAGGGCTCCGTCCCGCCCGATTGCGTCCCGACCCCGTTCCCGCGCCCTCCTGCTTCGCGGGCGGTGCGGGTCCGAGGCCGAACGACCTTCCAAAATAAGGGAGCCCGCCAACGATGAGCCGACGTACGAACCGTCGACAGTTCCTCATGCACACCGCCGCGGCGGCGGGGGGCGCCGGCCTGCTGGCCGCCTCGCGCGGGCCCGTGTACGGTTTCCCGGTCAACGAGAAGCTGAACATCGCGATCGTCGGCGTCGGCGGCATGGGCGGCAGCCACGTCCGCGACGGCGAGGTCAAGAAGGAGAACGTCGTCGCCCTCTGCGACATCGACGACCGCAACCTCCACTCGGCCGCCGAGGTCTACCCGAAGGCCGAGAAGTACAACGACTTCCGCGTCATGTTCGACAAGATGGGGCGCGACATCGACGCCGTCATCTGCGCCACCCCCGACCACTGCCACGCGGTCGTGACCGCCGCGGCCCTGCGCCTGGGCAAGCACGCCTACACCCAGAAGCCGCTGACGCACACCGTTTACGAGGCCCACGTTCTGAACGAACTGGCCCGGAAGAACCCGAAGCTCGCCACCCAGATGGGCAACCAGGGGCACTCCAACGAGGGGGCCCGCCGGGTCGTCGAGGTGATCCGCTCGGGCGCGCTCGGCAAGATCCGCGAGGTCCACGCCTGGACCGACCGGCCGATCTGGCCGCAGGGGATCGACCGCCCCGCCGATAAGCCCCCCGTCCCCCACCACGTCCACTGGGACCTCTGGCTCGGCCCGATGCCCGAACGCCCCTACAACCCCGCGTACCACCCCTTCGCCTGGCGCGGCTGGTGGGACTTCGGCACCGGCGCCCTCGGCGACATGGCCTGCCACGTTGCTGATACCGCCTTCTGGGCCCTCGACCTCCGGCACCCGACCTCCATCGAGGCCCGCTCGGAAGGGGCCAAGCCCGAGACCGCCCCGAAGTGGAGCATCGTCACCTACGAGTTCCCCGCCCGGGGCGACCTCCCGCCGGTGACCTTCACCTGGTACGACGGCAAGAAGTTCCCCCCCAAGGAACTCATCGAGAAGTACGGCATCTCCTACCGGAAGCGCCGGGAGGGGGCGAAGCGCGGCGACGAGGACGCCTACGAGACCGTCGCCGGGTTCGAGGACAACGGTTCGCTCCTCATCGGCGACAAGGGGGCCGCCATCCTTGATACCTACGGGGCCGAGTACAAGCTCCTCCCCGAGAAGGATTTCAAGGACTTCAAGCCCCCCGCGCCGACCCTCGCGCGCTCCCCCGGCCACATGCGCGACTGGATCGAGGCCGCCAAGAACGGCACCCAGGCCTGCTCGAATTTCGAGTACGCCAGCGCCCTGACCGGCATGGTCCTCCTCGGCAACCTCGCCCTCCGCACCGGCAAGAAGATCGAGTGGGACGCTGCCAACATGCGCGCCACCAACGCCTCTGAGTGCGAAGAGCTGATCAAGCCCCCCTACCGCAAGGGCTGGTCGCTCTAACCGTTTCCGGGTCGGACCCCGGGCGTCCCGCAAAGGCGCCCGGGGTTCCGCGGCCCTTGGATCGGCGGTGTGTGCGGACGACCCTCGTGAGGTCCGAATGCAGGCCGTCGCGATTGTCATTCTCAGCATCGTGTCGGCGGTGGCCTACGGCGTCACGCACGACCAAATCACCGCCCGGGTTTGCGTCGAGTATTTCACGGTCGGCCACCCGCCGGTTTTTCCGACCGAGTCGCCCACGCTGCTCGGCATCGGCTGGGGCGTCATCGCGACGTGGTGGGCCGGCCTGCTGTTGGGCGTTCCGCTCGCCGTCGCCGCACGCGCCGGACGCCGCCCGAAGCGGGGCGTGCGGTCGCTGGTGAAGCCGATCGCCACGCTTTTACTCGTCATGGGCCTCTGCGCCGGTGTTGCGGGGTTGGCCGGCTTTGCCTTGGGGCGGGGCGGCGTGGTGTTCCTCCTGGAACCGCTGGCCTCGCGGGTCCCCCGGGCGAAACACGATCGGTTCCTGGCCGACCTGTGGGCGCACTCCGCAAGCTATTCGGTGGGGTTCGTCGGTGGACTTGTGGTTATCGCCCGGGTTTGGCGGTCGCGGGGGCGGCGGGATACGTCGGCGCCGTAACCCGCCAACGGGGGCTCGACCGGCGTGCGGGCTCGGCCTCTCCGCCCGGGGGCGGGGGGCACTTGGAGAGGGGCCTGTGGGTTGGAACGTCGTTGAGGAGTCGGCTTCGGTCCTGGCCGATTACGCCCGTTTGCCGATCGCGTTCCGGGTCGAACGCCGGTTCGAAGTCGTACCCGTCGACGCCGGTCTCGGAGGTCTGGTGTTCCGGGAGGTGGAGGTCGAGCGGCCCTACGTCAAGGACTACGACGCCCAAGAAGGGGGAGGGTTCGCCGGCTGGGATCTGACCAACTGGAGGGTGCTCTCGGTTTACGACGGGGGGGAGCGGGTCGGCGGCGCCGTGCTGGCGTACGACACGGCGGGCGTCGATATGCTCGAAGGGCGGACGGATTTGACCGTCCTTTGGGACATTCGCGTCGCCCCCGCCTACCGGCGACAGGGGCTCGGGGCGGTCCTGTTCCGCGCCGCGGAAGCCTGGGCACGGGAGAGGGGGTGCCGCCGACTGAAGGTTGAGACCCAGAACGTCAACGTCCCCGCCTGCCGGTTCTATGCGAAGCAGGGGTGTGTCCTGGGCGCGGTCAACCGGTTCGCGTACCCGGATTTCCCGGACGAGGTGCAACTCCTGTGGTACAAGGGTCTGGACTCCGACGCTTGAGCCGCCCCTCTGGGCCGTATCGCACGCCGCGTCGGACCCGGTAAAATCAAGACATACCCTCTTTTGGCGGTCTTCAAGAATCGGACCGGGCGCGGCCGGCCGACCTTAACACGGTCAAGGGGCGGGTGCGGGTCGACAAACCGGATGAACGAAGGGACGTGCGAGCGAGGAGCCCTACGATGGACGGGACATTCCGGCGGCGTCGGTTCATGCAGTCGGCCGCGGCCCTGGGCCTCGGCGCCGGTCTCGGCGGGGAGGCGCTGCGGGCGGTCACGCCCGCGAGGGCCGCGATGGCGGTCGACCCCGATGTCGTCCGGTTCCGGCCCGAGATCGAGCCGGTCGTCCGGTGGATCGAAGACACCCCGCGCGAGCGGATCATCGAGGTCGGCGTCGACCACCTCAAGAACGGCCTCCCCTACCGCGACCTCCTCGCGGGGCTCTTCCTGGCCGGCGTCCGCAACATCAAGCCGCACCCGGTCGGCTTCAAGTTCCACGCCGTGATGGTGATTAACTCGGCCCACCTGCTCGGCCAGACCGCCGCCGTCGGGGACCGGCTCCTGCCGCTCCTCTGGGCGCTCGACACGTTCAAGAACTCGCAGGCCCAGGACGTTAAGGAGGGGGACTGGACGCTCGGCAAGGTCGACGAGTCCCGGCTCCCCACGCCCGGCAAGGCGAAGGCCGAGTTCGTCCGCGCGATGGAGGCCTGGGACGGCCCGGCGGCCGACGCGGCGGTCGCCCAGCTCTGCCGGACCGCGGGCGCCGCCGAGGTGATGGAGCCGGTCTGGCGGATGGCGGTCCGCGACCACCGGAACATCGGCCACAAGCCGATCTTCGCGATGCAGAGCTGGCGCACCCTCCAGGCGATCGGCTGGCAGCACGCCGAGCCGGTCCTCCGCTCGCTCGCCTCCGGCCTGCTCGACCTCAGCGGCGATTCGCGCCCCGTCCCCGTCGGCCCTTACCAGGCCAACCTGGAGAACGCCGCGAAGGTCCGCGACGGCTGGCAGGTCGGCAAGGCCGACCCCTCCGCCACCCGCTCCCTCCTCGCGACGATCCGCCAGGCCGACGCCGAGGGCGCCTCGGCCGAGGCCGTTAAGCTGCTCAACGCGGGCGTCTCGCCCGACTCCCTCTGGGACGCCGTCGACCTCGCCTCCGGGGAGCTGCTGATGCTCTCCCCCGGGATCATCGCCATCCACGCGACGACCTCGGCCAACGCCCTCCACTACATCTACGGCGCCAGCGGCGACGACACGACCCGCAAGCTCGCCCTGTTGCAGGCCGTCGGCTGGCAGCCCCTCTACCGCGGCCGCGCCAAGCCGCCGGCCGGCACGCCGATCGACGCGATCGAGCCCTTGAAACCGGACGCCTCGGGCGACGAGGCCGTCGGCGAGATCTTCGACGCCGTCAGCCGCGACCGCCACCAGGCCGCGCGGAAGGCCGTGGGCTACCTCGCCGCGGGCGGCTCGCCCGACGCCGTCTTTGCCGCCGCACGCCGCCTGATCTTCCACAAGGGGCGCGACAGCCACGACTATAAGTACGGCGCCGCGATCTGGGAGGAGTGCCTCCTCGCCTCCGACCCCAAGTGGCACGCCCCCCTCGTCGCCTCCGCCATGTTCAACCTCCCCGGCGCCAGGACGGAAGACAGCCCGCTCATGATCCGGGCGCGGGAGGCGGTCGCGAAGGTGCTCGGCTGAGGGGGCGCCTCGCCGTTTCGGAACGAGCCCCGTGCCGGCCGGGTTAAGGCCTTGGCCGGCGCGGGGCGGCCCGGGTTCCGGGCGCCTCAGCGGCTGCGGGCCGGGACGCGACGGGACGTCAGAATGTCGTAGTACGGGTCGCTGGGCCGGATCGGCTGTCCCATGTCCTTGCTCGGGGCCCTCCAGACGTCCCGCTCGCCGAGCTTGAGCGTGACCTCGGCGTGGGAGAGCGGCGCCGCGGCGAACGACCATTGCGGCGGCCCGTCCCCGGTCCGGCGGGCCTCGATCATCAGCAGGATCTCGGGGTTGGTCCCGTTGGCGTAGATGAAGAGCGCCCCGTCGACCACCCCGGAGGCGGGGTCGGAGTAGCGGTCGATCGGGTGGGGGAGCAGCCGGAGCGCGTAGTGTTGCTTGTCCCAATACTCGCGCCCGGAGAACCGCGGGGCCAGGTCGCGCATCTGCCGCAGACGCCCCGCCTCGCTGGCGGCGGGGGTCGGCGCGTCGGGGATCGCGCTGAACGCCACCCCGGCCTTCGTGGGCGCCCAACGGATTGACCCGTCCTCGGCCCTGACGAGCCCCGTCGAGAGCGAGACGAACTCGAGCGACCACAGGGCATAGAGTTCGATCCCGACGACGGCGACCGGCCGGCCCGACACCTTCCAGGCCCAGAGGGAGCCGACGCTGAAGGCCCGGGTCGGGTCGGTCCAGCGGTGGAGCGGTTCCTTGGCCAAGGTGGCCGGGGTCTCCTTGCCCTGCTCGTCGACCGCGACGACCTTGAGCGAATGGGCGAGCTCTTCCATCTCGGCGAGCCGCCGGGCCCGCTCCTCCGCGTCCTTGTCCTTTGCGGAGGGGGTGGGGTCCTGGCCGTTCGCGTGCCGACCGGGGACCCCACCCGCGAAAGCCAACGCGGCGGCCAGGCCGATCAACCCGAACGTGCGAACCGGAGACGACCTCATCACGGGATCTCCTCACTCGGAGGTGTCGGGCCGGTCGGTCTTGAGGCCGGTCCGTGGTGTCAGCGCATGGCGGC
>Ga0164243_10012901_pt1 | contig 11794 bp, 8 predicted proteins | sample OricompcompostOP_FD_108781 | JGI IMG/M metagenome (GOLD analysis project Ga0164243, IMG submission 108781) | Organic Plus compost microbial communities from Emeryville, California, USA - Original compost - Organic plus compost (OP) | ecosystem: Engineered > Solid waste > Mixed feedstock >...
CCCCTTGGTCGCATCCCGGGGCAGAAGTGGGTTGAAACCCGTTGTGGGGGCAGAAGTGGGTCGAAACCTGGGGTGGGGGCAGGAGTGGGTTGACAGTCAGGGGAGGACGGCGGAGCGCAGGGGGGCGGTGGGGTCGGCCGCGCGGGTGGTGTCCAGGCGCGGGAGGGACTCGCCGCGCAGCAGCTTGCGCACCATCGACACCTCGCGCGGCCAGTCGGCGACGACGGCGCCCACGAGCACGTCGCCGACCAGCTGCAGCTCGCTCCAGCCGCCGTCGCGCGGGGCGCGGAGCAGCCGTGCCGCGCCCGGCTCGTCGTCGGCCACCAGCCGGCCCACGACCTCGAGGTGGTGACCGAGCTGGTCGGAGAACACCTCCGGTGCCGGCTCGACGGCGGGCAGCGGCAGCCCGAGCAGGTCGGCCGCCAGCAGGGCCGGGTCGCGCAGGGCCGAGAACCAGTGCCCGCCCGGCACCGCGCCGAAGTGCACGGTGTCGCGCGTCGCGACGTCGCCGACCGCCCACACGCCGGGCACGGCGGTGCGCCCGCCGCGACTCGTGGCGACGTGGCCGGTGGGCAGCAGCGGCACAGCGTCGCCCAGCCAGCCGGTCCGTGGGCGCACCCCGACGGCCGCGAGCACGACGTCGCCCGCCACGGTGCTGCCGTCGTCCAGCACGACCGTGCCGTCCTCGACCGAGGTGACCACGACGTCGGTGCGCAGCTCCACGCCGGCCTCGGCGTACCACGCGCGGGTCCGCCTGCCCGCGTCACCCAGCTGACGCCACATCGGCCAGGACCCGGCCTCGAGCACGGTCACCCGGCAGCCCGCGGCCGCGGCCACGCCTGCCACCTCGGCGCCGATCCAGCCGGCGCCGACGACCACGAGGTGGCGCCCCGGGCGGAGCCGCTCGCGCAGCCGCTCGGCGTCGGCGAGGTCGTGCAGCGCCGACGCGGCCGGCCACGGCCGCACCGGCGCCGACCCGGTCGCGACGACGACCGCGTCGGCGGGCACGTCGCCCGCGTCGGTCTCCACCACCCAGCCGGCATCGCGCCGCAGCCCGGTCGCCGACCGGCCGAGGTGGACGGCGTCGGCGAGCGCCGCCGGGTCGTGGCCGAGGTCCTCGGCGAGGTCGAGCGGCTCGAGCCTGCTCAGCAGCTCCTTCGACAGCGGCGGCCGGTCGTACGGCGGCACGGTCTCCGCGCCGATCCACACCAGCTCGCCGCCGTAGCCCTGGTCACGCAGCTCGGCGAGCGTGCGCAGGCCCGCGAGGCCTCCTCCGACGACGACCACCCGTGCCGGGTGCTGACCTGCCGAGCTCACGCCGCCAACGTAGCGCGCCTGCCACCGCGTACTCTCGGAGCGTGCCCAGCATGGACAAGGTCGCTGCCGCCCAGCAGCAGACCCCGGCCGCCGAGAACGACGCGCTGCCCCGCCGGTCCCACCTGGTGATGTGGCTGGCGATGCTCGCGCTGGTCGTCGTGCTCGTCGTCGCGCTCGTGGTGGGGGCGCGGGCGGCCGTGCTGGTGCTGTCGGCGACGCTGCTGGTGCTGGCGGTCGTCCGGGCCGTCGCCCCGGCTCCGGGTCCCTACGGGATCTCGACGCGCTCACGCGCCTTCGACGTCACGCTGCTCGCGGCTGCGGCGGTGTTCATGGCGGCTGTGACGCTCAGCCTGCCGTCCAACGTCCTCAGCTGAGCCCGGTCGCGTCAGCGGCGCTCGAGCAGCAGCGTCGGCACCGTGAGCAGGCCCGAGGAGACCCCCTCGAGCGCGCGGTCGAGCTCCTGCATGACGAAGCGGCGGCCGTAGCGTGCCTCGGTGCGCTCCACCAGCGCCGCGATCTCGGTGTCGTGCGCGAGCGCGTTCGCGGCCGTGTTGTGCACCGTGACGTCGACGACGTTCTCGCCCTCCCGGACGGCGTCGCTCACGTCGACCCGGTACGGCGGCGCGATCACGGCGCCGCAGTCGACGCCGTTGACCCGCACCTGCGCCACCTCGCCGACCGGGGCCCGGACCGCCGCACGGAACGACGGCCCGACCATGCCGCGCTGCGGGCTGGGCCCGTCGGCGAGCGAGGTCGCCGGCCCCAGGTCGAGCACCGCCCGGCGCGTCGCGGGCAGCGTGACGGCGACCGTGTAGGTCGCGCCGCCGGAGAAGCCGCTGCGGCCGGGCTCGTCCTCCCACCGGTGCGGCAGCGTCACGGGCGCCGCGGGCGCGTCGGGGAACGCGACCTGCCAGCCCGCCTCGAGCGGGAGCGCCTCGGCGGGCTCGGGCGCGACCGGCGTCGTGTCGACGTCTCGCCCGGAGACCAGCACGGTCGCCTGGTACGCCTCGAGCTCGACGTCGGCCGGTCCCGTGCCCGTGTGCGTCACCTCGCCCGTCGCGGGGTCCCAGCGCTGCCAGGGTCCCTCGGTGCGCACGGTGACCCGGGACGGGACCGCGGCTGTGTTGGCGAGGAACCGGACGTCCAGGCCGCCGACGCGCCGGTGCACCGAGCCGATCTCGGCGTCGGTGGCGAACGGCGCCTCGACGGCCTCGCGCAGCGCGGCGGGAAGCTGCGCCGTCGTCACGGCGCGCGACCCGGCCGGCGCGACCGCGGCGTCGATCGTGAGCACGGTGGAGCCTGCGCGCGCTGCGTCCTCCAGCCAGGCGCGGGTGGCTGGCGGCAGCGTGCGCGCGCCCGGCACCAGCACGACGGCGGGCGGTGCAGGAGCGACGTGCTCGACGACGTCGTCGTCGAGGAGCCGGTAGTCCAGGCCTGCGCGCCGGACCGGGCCGAGCACGTCGGCACCGATCGCGAGGTTGGCCTCCCGCCAGCAGTCGAGCGAGCCACCGATGCCGGCGGCGGCATCGGCGAGGAGGTCCTGGGTGGGGACGTGGACGGCGACGTCCGCCACGCCCTCGCCCTGCCGCAGCAGCCAGCTCAGCCGGGTCAGCCGCCGCACCAGGTCCGGCATCGTCGGCCACCAGGGGTTGCGGTCGTCGAGGCAGCCGGCGGCGTAGAAGAACCAGCCGAGGCCCGGGGCGTCCTGCGGTGAGTATGGCCAGCCGTGGCCGATCAGCAGCGTCACGCCGTTGAGCAGGTGCTCGTGCGCCTCGGCGAGCAGGTCGAGCGGGGTGGCGCGGAACGACGGCGACCGCACCCAGGTCCACGCCTCCGCCGAGACGACGTCGCGCCCGTAGTGGTGCGCGGCCGACGACGCCCACCGGGTCGCCGTCAGCTCGGTCCAGCCCCAGCCCTCGCCCTCGAAGGAGTCGGCGTGACGGTAGCTCGACAGCGTCGCGGGCGGTGTGCCGTAGCCCTGCAGCCGGAACCGCACGCCCCGCTCGGCCGCCCAGGCGCGCACGACCGCGACGAACCGCTCCTCGTACAGCTCGACGAGCGTGCGGTGGTAGTCGGCGCGGAACCGGTGCGCCTCCCCGCCGCCGTGCTGCAGCAGCAGCGGCAGCTCCGGCAGCAGCGGGTAGCCGCGGCGTCGCTCGAACTCCTCGGGCAGGTCGGGCGTCCAGTCGGCGTGGTAGACCTCGAGGCTGTCGCAGAACACCGAGTCGATCAGCTCCGCCGGCACCGCGTCCAGGATCGGGTCGGCGACCGCGGCGAGGTGGGCGCGGGTCGCGTCGGCGCTGTAGTGGTCGAGCACCGGGCCCTCGGCGCCCGCCGCGGCCCTCTTGACCTGCTGGCCGGTCGGGCGAGACCAGGCGAGCAGCACGTGGCGGGTGCCGGCGCCGTCCGGGACGTCGACGCGCCAGCCGTCGGCGGCGGCTGTCACGGTCAGCGGCACCGCGTCGGCGACCGGCTCCTGCGCCGAGCCCGGGGCCAGGTGCGCGGCGACGAGGACGTCGCCCGGGAACCCGGCCGCGACCCGCAGCGCGTGCGGCCCCTGCCCGATCTCGCGGCGGTCCCAGCGCAGCCCGCGCGCGGCGTGCGCGGGCGTCACGTGCGGGCCGCCGTAGGACCAGCCGCTGCCGAGCGTGACGTCGAAGCGCAGCCCGAGGTCGCGGGCGCGCTCCGCCGTCCAGCGCAGGTCGGCGAGGAGGTCGGGGGAGCCGAACGTCGTCGTCGCCTGTTCCAGCGGGTAGACGAACGCGACCTCGACGCCGCCGAGCCCTGCCTCGGCCATCGCGGTCAGCTCGCGGTCCAGCTCGCCGCGCTCGACCGCGGGGCCGAACCACCACCAGCGCATCATCGGGGCGGCGTCGCGGTGGTCGGCGAGCAGCGCGGAGCGCAGGTCCTCGGCGGTGACGGTGTCGCTCACCCCGTCGATCCTTCCCGACGGCGCCCCGACGACCGAGTGCTTGTCATCGCTTGCTGCCGCCGTCGATCGTGTCAGCGGATCGGGCGCAGGGTCAGCATCCAGGACCGGTAGTGCTCGGTCACGCTGCCTCCGAGCACCTCGACGGCGTCCGCGACCTCCTCGACCTCAGCGGGGGTCCAGTCGGAGAACGTCGCGAACAGCGCCCGCACCCGCCGGGCGTCGAGGTCGACCGACCAGCGGACCTCGTCGACCGAGACCGTCGTCAGCAGACCGCTCGCCGTGAGGTCCGTCTCGGTGCGCGCGAGGTCCTGCAGACCGTGCCGGGCCCGCGGGGCGGCACGGCGCGCCACCACCTCCGCGACCCGCTCGCGGAACGGCGTCACCGGTACGTCCTCGTCGCCGAAGACGTTCCGGAGCACGAGCAGCAGCCCGTCGGGTGCGAGCGCGCGGTGCAGCCGCGGCACCAGCACGGTGGTGTCCATCCAGTGGATCGACGTCGCCGCGACCGCCACGTCCACGCCTCCTGCGGGCAGCGGCGCCGCCTCGGCCGTGGTCTGGAGCACCTCGACCTCCGGGTGTCGTCGGCGCAGCTCGGCGGCCAGGTGCGGCCCGGGCTCGACGGCCGTGACCGTCAGCCCGGCGGCCAGTAGCACGCGCGTCGCCTGCCCGCTGCCCGCCCCCAGGTCGAGCCCCCGTAGCCCCGGTCGCAGCGCGCCGAGCTCGACCGCCCGGGCCCACAGCGCCGCCGGGTACGGCGGCCGGGCGTCGTCGTAGCCCGACGCCAGGCGGTCGAAGTGCATCGGGTCGGCCACGGGTGAAGACTAAGTGGCGGACGGCGCGACCCGGCCCGTCCGGCACGGGAGGAGCCGACCATCCGCAGCATCGTCTGGGACCTCGGTGGCACGCTGATCGACACCTACCCCGACGTCGACCGCGCGCTCGCGCTCGCGGCGTTCGGGGACGCCTCGCCCGGGCGGCTCGCCGAGGTCGCCGCGCTGACGCGCGTCTCCAGCGACCACGCGATCACCCAGCTGTCGGCGCGCACCGGGGTGGGCGCCGAGGAGCTGCGGCGCGCCTACGACGGCGTCAAGGAGCGTTGGGAGCACACGCCTGCGCCGGTGATGCCGGGCGCCCGCGAGGTGATGGCCGCGGTGTCGGCGCGCGGCGGGCTCAACCTCGTGGCGACCCACCGCGACCGCGCGAGCGCCGAGCTGCTGGTCGCGCGAACCGGGCTCGCGGTCGACGACATGGTGTGCGCTCCCGACGGGCACGCGCGCAAGCCCTCGCCGGAGATGATCGAGGTGCTGATGGGGCGCCACCGGCTCGACCCCGGCGACGTGCTCGCGGTCGGCGACCGCCCGGTCGACGTCGAGGCAGGGGAGGCGGCCGGTGCCACCGGCGTCCTGCTGGTCACGCCGGGCATCCCGCTGGACGCCGGGGACGCCCGGCGCGTCGGTCACCTCGGCGAGCTGCTGCCGCTGGTGGCCGACGACGCCTGAGACGCCGCCGCTCAGGCCTGCGGACGCCCGTCTCCGTCGGCCGCGGCCTCACCGGGACCGTCGCCGGTGCCCGGGTCCTCGACGAGCTCGGTCGCCTCGGCCGGCGCGTCCGGCGTCACGGGCGCCGTGGCCGGCGCGTCGGGGCGCGCATCGGCGCCCGGCACGGCCTCGACGTCGGTGTGGTCGTCGCGCTCGTACTCGGGCGCAGCGGCGGTGCGGTGGTCCTCGTCGCCGTCGGCACGGCCGGCGTCGGCGTCCATCTCGTCATCGTAGGTCGCGTCGTCGGCCCGCAGCCGCTCGTCGGCGGGGTCGAGCCGATCGGTCTCCTCGCTCTCCTCGAGCTCGTCGGTCTCGTCGAGGTCCCCGTCCTCGTCGGTCTCGTCGAGCTCCTCGTCCTCGTCGAGGTCGTCGTCCCAGTCCTCGTAGGCGACGGCGTTGCGCTCGACGATCATCGTGACCAGCCCGGCGATCACCGCGCCCGCGAGCGGCGCGAGCCAGAACAGCCACAGCTGCGACATCGCCCAGCCCTCGGCGAAGAACGCGGTCGCGGTCGCCCGCGCCGGGTTGACGGCCGCGTTGCTGACCGGGGCGGCCACCAGGATCGCGACCGTGAGCGCGCCGCCGATCGCCAGCGGGGCCGAGGGGTGCGGGCGCCGCGTGACCGCGAGCACGACCGCGACGAGGACGCCGGTGACGACGAGCTCGACCAGCAGGACCTGCGCGGTCGAGAACGTCACCTGACCGCCGGAGAGCGTGGCGATCGGGGAGTGGGAGCCGAAGCCGTTGGCGGTGGTGGAGATGAACGCCCGCGCGTCCGTGGCGCCGGTCGCCGCGGGCAGCTCGGCGGGCACGACGGCGCGCAGCAGGCCGCCGGCCGCGACGCCACCGAGCGTCTGGGCCACGACGTAGGGGGCGAGATCGGCCCAGCTCAGCCGGCCCGCGATCGCGGCGCCGAGGCTGACGGCCGGGTTGAGGTGGGCGCCGGAGACGGCGCCGAACGAGGCGACCATCGCGGCGAGCGCGAGCCCGCCGGCCAGCGCGACGTGCAGCGCCGTCGAACCCTGGGTGCCGAGGGCGCCGAAGGCGGCCACCACGACGATCGTCGTGACGAGCACGAACGTCCCGAACAGCTCGGCGGCGACCCGGGGGAGCAGCGACCGCTCGGCGAGCGGCACCTCCGGCTCGGGAGTCACGGTGGCGACGGGCTCGGTCGCGTGCTCGTGATCGTGCTCGAGGGCTGGCGTGGTCATCAAGGATCCTTCGTTCGGGGACGACGGCCGCGGGGCATCCTCGCATCCCCACCTGGGAACGGGCTCGGTCGCACCTGTGCGCCCGCCGGGTGGTCGCCCGGCCGGGAGCCGGGACGACGACGCCCGCCCACCCGGAGGGGTGAGCGGGCGTCGCGCCGCGGGTCGCTCAGGCGAGCGTCGCGAGGATCCGGTTGAGCGTGCCCGAGGGCCGCATGACGGCGTCGACCTTCGCCGGGTCGGGGCGGTAGTAGCCGCCGATGTCGACCGGCGAGCCCTGCACGGCGAGCAGCTCGTCGACGATCGTCTGCTCGTTCGCGGTGAGCTCCTCGGCGACCGGCGCGAACACCGAGGCCAGCTCGGCGTCGTCGGTCTGGCGCGCCAGCTCCTGCGCCCAGTAGAGCGCGAGGTAGAAGTGGCTGCCCCGGTTGTCGATGCCACCCACGCGGCGCGTCGGCGACTTGTTCTCCTCGAGCAGCGTGCCGGTGGCGCGGTCGAGCGTGTCGGCCAGCACCTGCGCGCGCGGGTTGTCGGTCGTCTGCGCGAGGTGCTCGAGGCTGACCGCGAGCGCGAGGAACTCACCGAGGCTGTCCCAGCGCAGGTAGTTCTCGCGGACCAGCTGCTGCACGTGCTTGGGCGCCGAGCCGCCGGCCCCGGTCTCGAACAGGCCGCCGCCGTTCATGAGCGGCACGATCGAGAGCATCTTGGCGCTGGTGCCCAGCTCCAGGATCGGGAACAGGTCGGTCAGGTAGTCGCGCAGCACGTTGCCGGTGACCGAGATCGTGTCCTCGCCGCGGCGGATCCGCTCGAGCGAGAACCGGATGGCGTCGACGGGGGCCATGATCTCGATCTGCAGGCCCTCCAACTGCTCAGGGTCGTGCTGCGACAGCTCCTCGCGGACCTTGGCGATGAGCTGGGCGTCGTGCGCGCGGTCGGCGTCGAGCCAGAACACGGCGGGCGCGCCGGTCGCGCGAGCGCGCGTGACGGCGAGCTTGACCCAGTCGCGGATCGGGGCGTCCTTGGTCTGGCAGGCGCGCCAGATGTCGCCGGCCCGGACCTCGTGCTCGAGCAGCACCGTGCCGCTGGAGTCGACGACGCGCACGACGCCGTCGGCGGCGATCTCGAACGTCTTGTCGTGGCTGCCGTACTCCTCGGCCTTCTGCGCCATCAGGCCGACGTTGGGCACCGAGCCCATCGTGGCCGGGTCGTAGGCGCCGTTGGCGCGGCAGTCGTCGATGACGACCTGGTAGATGCCCGCGTAGGAGGAGTCGGGCAGCACGGCGAGCGTGTCGGCCTCCTGGCCGTCCGGGCCCCACATGTGACCCGAGGTGCGGATCATCGCCGGCATCGAGGCGTCGACGATGACGTCGGAGGGCACGTGCAGGTTGGTGATGCCCCGGTCGGAGTCGACCATCGCGAGCTCGGGGCCCTCGGCGATGCCCTGCGCGATCGCGGCGGCGATCTCCTCGCCCTGCGGGTGGTTCTCCAGCCCGGCGAGGATCGCGCCGAGGCCGTCGTTGGGGGACAGGCCCGCCTCGGCGAGGGCCTCGCCGTAGGTCTCGAAGACCTGCGGCAGGAACGCGCGCACGACATGGCCGAAGATGATCGGGTCGCTGACCTTCATCATCGTGGCCTTGAGGTGCACCGAGAACAGCACGCCCTCGGCCTTGGCGCGCTGCACCTGCTCGGCGAGGAACGCGCGGAGCGCGGCGACGTCCATGACGGTGGCGTCGACGACCTCGCCCGCGAGCACCGGCAGCGCGTCCTTGAGCACCGTGGTGGTGCCGTCGGCGGCGGTGTGCTCGATGCGCAGCGTGTCGTCGGCACCGAGGACGACCGACTTCTCGTTGTGGCGGAAGTCGTGCGCGTCCATCGTGGCGACGTTGGTCTTGGAGTCCGGCGACCACTCACCCATCGAGTGCGGGTGCTTGCGGGCGTAGGCCTTGACCGAGGCGGGGGCGCGGCGGTCGGAGTTGCCCTCGCGCAGCACCGGGTTGACGGCGGAGCCCTTGACCTTGTCGTAGGCCTCGCGGACGGCCTTGTCCTCGTCGGTGACGACCTCGTCCGGGTAGTCGGGCAGCGCGTAGCCGAGCGCCTGCAGCTCCGCGATCGCTGCCTTGAGCTGGGGGATCGACGCCGAGATGTTCGGCAGCTTGATGATGTTCGCCTCGGGCGTCTTCGCGAGCTCGCCGAGCTCGGCGAGCGCGTCCGGGATCCGCTGCTCCGGCGTCAGCGTGTCCGGGAACGCCGCGAGGATGCGGCCGGCCAGCGAGATGTCGCGGGTCTCGACGCGCACGCCCGCCTGCGCGGTGAAGGTTTTCACGATCGGCAGCAGCGACGCCGTCGCCAGTGCCGGCGCCTCGTCCGTGTACGTGTAGATGATCGTCTGCTCGGGCACCGGGTCTCCGTTCGGCATGGGGAATGTCTCGATATCAAGATAAAGGACATGGCTGGTCAGCCTCCCATCCTGCCGCCTCCCGGCCCGCCCTGTCCCCGCGGCTCCGAGGTATTCGGGTCACACCCGCGGCCGCCGTGCCTGCGGTGCCGCGCCCAGCGGCTCGGCGGGGTGGCGGGTGGTGGCAGGATGGACGCCGGTAACACCACGCCATCGACGGCTCCTGCCGCGCGCACCGGGCCGAGAATCGGGACATCGAACGCATGAGCACCACCCCCGTCACCGTGACCGTCACCGGAGCAGCCGGCCAGATCGGCTACGCGCTGCTGTTCCGCATCGCCTCCGGCCAGCTGCTCGGCCCCGACGTGCCCGTCCGCCTGCGGCTGCTGGAGATCCCGCAGGCGGTCAAGGCGGCCGAGGGCACCGCGATGGAGCTCGACGACTGCGCGTTCCCGCTGCTCGCCGGCATCGACATCGCCGACAACCCGACGGACGGCTTCCGCGACGCCAACATCGCGCTGCTCGTCGGCGCGCGGCCGCGCGGCGCGGGCATGGAGCGCGCCGACCTGCTCGAGGCCAACGGCGGCATCTTCAAGCCGCAGGGCGAGGCCATCAACGCCGTCGCCGCCGACGACATCCGGGTGCTGGTGGTCGGCAACCCCGCCAACACCAACGCGCTCATCGCCCAGCAGCACGCGCCCGACGTGCCGGCCGAGCGGTTCACCGCCATGACCCGCCTCGACCACAACCGCGCACTCAGCCAGCTCGCCGCGAAGACCGGCACCCCGGTGAGCGAGATCAAGCGGCTCACGATCTGGGGCAACCACTCGGCCAGCCAGTACCCCGACATCTTCCACGCCACGGTCGCGGGCAAGCCCGCCGTCGAGGTCGTCGACGACCAGGAGTGGCTGGAGAACACCTTCATCCCGACCGTCGCCAAGCGCGGCGCCGCGATCATCGAGGCGCGCGGTGCGTCGTCGGCCGCCTCGGCCGCGAACGCGGCGATCGACCACGTCCACGACTGGGTCAACGGCACCCCGGAGGGCGACTGGACCTCGGTGGCGCTGCCGTCGGACGGCTCCTACGGCGTGCCGGAGGGCCTGATCTCCTCGTTCCCGGCCCGCTCGGTCGACGGGCGCTGGGAGATCGTCCAGGGCCTGGAGATCGACGAGTTCTCGCGCAGCCGCATCGACGCCTCGGTCGCCGAGCTCGGCGAGGAGCGCGACGCCGTCCGCCAGCTCGGCCTCATCTGACCTCGACGGCGGTCGCCCGACCGCCGAGCGCGCAGCCGGTCCCGCCTCGTGCGGGGCCGGCTGTCGTGCGTCGTGGCTAGTACGGCAGCGGCGTGAGGTCCGCCAGCTGCTCGCGGACCTTGGCGCGGAGCACCTTGCCGAGCATCGAGCGCGGCAGCTCGTCGACGACGTAGACCTCGCGCGGCACCTTGTAGCCGGCCAGGCGCTCCTTGCACCACGCGCGCAGCTCGGCGTGACCGATCGTGGCGCCCTCGTCGAGCAGCACCGCCGCGGTGACCCGCTCGCCCCCGCTGCCGTCCGGCATGCCCACGACGGCGGCGTCGGCGATGTCGGGGTGCGTCACCAGCACCTGCTCGACCTCGGTGGGGGAGACGTTGAAGCCACCGGTGATGATCAGCTCCTTGACGCGGTCGACGATCCTCGTGAAGCCGTCGGCGTCGACCGTCACGACGTCGCCGGTGCGCAGCCAGCCGTCCGGCGTCAGGCTCTTGCGGGTCTCCTCCTCGTTGTGCCAGTACCCGCGGAACACCTGCGGTCCCTTGACCAGCAGCTCGCCGGGCTCGCCCTGCGGCACCTCACGGTCCGGGTCGTCGGGGTCGACGACCTTCATGAGCGTGCTCGGGAACGGCACCCCGATCGTCCCCGGGCGCCGCGACGGCGCGAACGGGTTGCCGAGGCACACCGGCGAGGCCTCCGTCATGCCGTAGCCCTCGACGAGCAGGCCGCCGGAGACCGACTCCCACAGCTCGACGGTCGACGTCGGCAGCGCCATCGCGCCGGAGATGCAGAACCGCGCCGAGCGCAGGCTGATGCCGCGCTCCTTCGCCCGCCGGGCGGTCGCCTCGTAGATCGGCGGCACCGCGCAGTAGACCGTGGGCGGGTGCTTCCGGGCGGCGTCGAGCACCATGTCGACGTCGAAGGAGGGGAACAGCACGATCCGGCCCTGCTTGAGCACGCCGAACGTCATGAACAGCGTCATGCCGAACGCGTGGAACATCGGCAGCACCGCGTAGAACACCTCGCGACGCACCTCGGCGCCGTGCATCCACGCCTCGCCCTGGCGGGCGTTGGCGTAGAGGTTGGCGTGCGTGAGCATCGCGCCCTTGGGGCGGCCGGTGGTGCCGGAGGTGTACTGGATGACGGCGAGGTCG
>Ga0164243_10012904_pt1 | contig 11792 bp, 8 predicted proteins | sample OricompcompostOP_FD_108781 | JGI IMG/M metagenome (GOLD analysis project Ga0164243, IMG submission 108781) | Organic Plus compost microbial communities from Emeryville, California, USA - Original compost - Organic plus compost (OP) | ecosystem: Engineered > Solid waste > Mixed feedstock >...
CGAGCGGCAGCCCGTCGAGCGGCCGCGCCCAGTCGTAGAGCGTGTCGAGCGCGAAGAAGAGCGGCACGGCGAGCACGAGCAGGATCGGCAGCGCGGACGCGGGCATCTCGGCGATGCGGCGCAACACCGCGAACCACCGCGACCGCGTGGCATGCGCCATCATCACCAGCACGAGGCCGCCCGCCGCCGTCGTGATCGCGAACACCCACGCGGTGAGGTACGCGAACCACGTTCGTTCCGGCGCGAGGATCCAGCCCGCCACCAGCGCGAGCACGCCGACGACGGTCGCCACGCAGGCTGCGACGAGCGCGCGCGTGTTCATGGGGGAAGCTCCTCCATCGCGCGGCGGCGCAGCTCGTCCGGGAGATCGGCCAGGCGGACGGAGCGGCTGCGCTGCAGCGCGAGAACGTAGGCGACCACGGCCCAGCGCTCTTCGGGGGCGAGCTGGTAGGCGTAGCGCGGCATCATGCCATAGCCCTCGCTCACCACCCGGTAGTAGTGGCCGGGCGGCTTGGCGCGGATCGTCGGCGAGTGGAAAGACACCGGCTTCACCAGCTGCATGTTCTCGGCGACCACGGTGCGCGCCGTGCCGTCGACGCCGTGGCACGGCGAGCAGAAGCGGTCGTAGCGGTTGCGGCCCAGGGTGAGCATTTCGCCGGTGAGCGGCAGCGGGATCTGCTGTACGGGCACCCCGCCCTGCAGGCCGGTCGCGACCGCCTCGGGGAGCACGGGCGCGTCGCGGGGCACCGTGCCTTCGGGCGGCGTCTGCATCGTGCGGCCGTCGTCGAAGAACGGACTCCTCTCCCAGAGGTCGTAGCGCGGCTGCCGGAGCATGCGGTTCAGATCCCAGTCGGGCGGCACGAAGTTGTCGCGTGCGTCGCAGCCGGCGGCGCAGACGAACAGCAGCAAGGCGAGCACGCGCCTCATTCGCGCGCCTCCGGCAGCTCGACCACGCGCAGCGCCCGCGCTTCGCGCAGCAGCGGCAGCACCCGGTGCACGTCGAACCGCTCCTGATCGCAGCCGACGCGCAGGAAGAAGCGATCGATGCTCGCCCGTTCGAAGCCCTCGACCTCGAAGACCGGATGCCACAGGCGCGGCAGGCCGGCGAAGGCGAGCACGCCGAAGAAGGCGGCGAGCGATGCGCCGAGCACGGTGCCCTCGAACGTCGACGGGATGAACGCCGGCGCCGAGTCGAGCGGACGTCCGCCCACGTTGAGCGGATAGTCGAAGCCGTTCATCCACCACTGGATCAGGTAGGCGTAGGCGCCTGCGGCGAGGCCCGCCGCCAGGCAGTAGAGCGGGATCCGCGAACGCGGGAGATCGAGCGCCTCCTGCACGTCGCGGATCGGATAGGGCGTGAAGCTCTCGAGCTCGCGCAGCCCCGCCTCGCGCAGGAGATGGATCGCCTCGACGAGCGCCTCGGGCTCCTCGAATTCGGCGAGCAGATCACCGGCCATGCGCGGCCTCCTTCGCCCGCTCGGCGAGCTCGCGCTCCTCCTTCGCGAGCTCGTGCCGCAGCTCCTTCACTTCCGAGATGGGGACGAAGGGCACGAAGCGGAGGAAGAGCAGGAACAGGAAGAGGAAGAAGAACAGCGTGCCGAGGATGATCGCGCCGTCGACGAACGTGGGCAGGTACATGCGCCAGCTCGACGGCAGGAAGTCCCGGTGCAGCGAGGTGACGATGAGGAAGAAGCGCTCGAGCCACATCGCGACGTTGATGAAGATGGAGATCGCGAAGAGCGCGATCGCGCTGCGGCGGATGCGCCGGAACCAGAACAGGTTGGGGGCGACGAAATTGATGCCGTAGACGATCCAGACGATCCAGGCGTAGGGGCCCGAGATCCGGTCCTTCAGCATCGTGTACATCTCGAACTCGCTGCCGCCGTACCACGCGAGGAACGTCTCGACCGCGTAGGCGTAGTAGACGATCGAGCCGGTCACGAGCGTCATCTTGGCCACCGCCTCGAGGTGGCGCGTGGTGATGACCTCGTGCAGCCCGAAGATGCGGCGGATGGGGACCATCAGCGTGATCACCATCGCGAAGCCGGAGTAGATGGCGCCGGCCACGAAATATGGCGGGAAGATCGTCGAGTGCCAGCCGGGCAGCTGTGCGATCGCGAAGTCGAAGCTCACCACCGTGTGCACGGAGAGGACGAGCGGCGTGGCCAGGCCCCCGAGGATCCCGTAGGCGATGCGGTAGTGGTTCCAGTGGGCGGACGAGCCGCGCCAACCGAGCGCGAAGATGCCGTACAACCGGCGCTTGAGGAGCGTCGGGGCGGTATCGCGCGCCGCGGCGAGGTCGGGCACGAGGCCCAGGTACCAGAAGATGAGCGAGACCGTGCCGTAGGTGGAGATGGCCGCGGCGTCCCACGGCAATGCGCTGCGGAACTGCGGCCAGACCTGCATGGTGGAGGGGTACGGGAAGATCCAGTACGCGAGCCACGGCCTGCCGAGATGGAGCACCGGAAACATCGCGGCGTTGAGCACCGCGAAGAGCGTCATCGCCTCGGCGAACCGGTTGATCGACGTGCGCCACGGCTGCTCGAGCAGCAGGAGGATCGCCGAGATGAACGTGCCGGCGTGGCCGATCCCGATCCACCACACGAAGTTGGTGATCGCGTAGGCCCACGCGACCGGGATGTCGTTGCCCCACACGCCGATGCCGGTGATCACGGTGTACGCGATCGCCAGGGCCATGATCGCCGTGCCGCCGGCGGTGACGAGGAAGAGCACCTTCCAGGTGATGCCGCCCACCCAGATCGGCGCGAGGAGCCTGCGCGTGAGCACCGCGTCGGGCGCACGCGTGAGCAGCACCGACGGTTCGTCGACGGCCTTCGAGTAGGCCGCGCTTTCCGCACGGGTGTCCATCAGGCGGGCACCTCCTCGTTTTCGTTGCGCAGGTGCGCCAGGTAGCGCGTACGGGGCTCGGTGCCGAGCTCGTGCTGCAGCACCGCGTAGCTGTGCGGCAGCCCTTGCAGCGCGGCGACCCCGCTGTTCGGATCGGAGACCTGCCCGAAGACGATGGCGCCGGTGGGGCACGCGGCCTGGCAGGCGGTGCGCACCTCGCCGTCGCGCAGCTCGCGGCGCTCGATGCGCGCTTCGATCTGCGCGGTGCGGATCCGCTGCACGCAGTACGTGCACTTCTCCATGACGCCGCGCGCCCGGACCGTGACGTCCGGATTTTTCTGCATCTTCGGCGTCTCGGCCTCGTAGTCGTTGTACTCGAGGAAGTTGAAGCGCCGGACCTTGTACGGACAGTTGTTGGAGCAGAACCGCGTGCCGATGCAGCGGTTGTAGACCATCTCGTTGAGGCCGTCGGGGCTGTGCACGGTGGCGTTGACCGGGCACACGTATTCGCACGGCGCCTTTTCGCAGTGCTGGCAGAGCATGGGCTGCGGCAGCAGCTGCACGTCGTCCTCGCCGGTGCCGAGGCGGTAGCGATCGATGCGCAGCCAGTGCATCGCGCGCCCCTTGGCGGTGCCGATACGGCCGACGGTGGGGATGTTGTTTTCGGCCTGGCAGGCGATGACGCACGTGGCGCAACCGGTGCACGTGCCCAGGTCGATGCTCATGCCCCACTGCGGGCCATGCTGGGTCCACGCCCCGTAGAGCGAGGGGCGGCGGTCGTCGTGCGGGCGCACGAAATCCGGCTGGTTGCGGAAGGTCTCCAGCGTGTCGTGGAGGAGGATCGGCCGGTCGTGCATGTCGATGTGCGGCTGCCCCGACGCGAGCTCCACGCGCACGCGCTCGGTTCCGCCCACCGGCCGCGGACGCTCGATCGGCTCCACGGTGGCGCCCGCCAGATCCCAGGGCGCCGCGCGCGTGCGCAGCGGGTACGCGTCCGTGCCCACCACGTCGCGCTCGCGCGCGACCCACGCGCCCCAGCCCAGCGTGAGCGCCAGCGTGTCGTCCGCGACGCCCTCCGTCGGCAGCACGGGGATGCGGAGCGAGCGGTCGTTCCAGCGCACCTCGACGACGTCGCCTTCGTGCAGGTCGAGGCGGCGGGCGGTCGCGTGCGAGACGTGGGCCGGATTGTCCCAGCTCACGCGGGTGATCGGATCCGGCAGCTCGAGCAGCCACTCGTTGTGCGCGAAGGTGCCGTCGTGCAGCCGGGGATCGGGCCGCAGCGCGATCTCGATGCCGCCCGGCCGGGCCCGCGTGGCCATGGCGTTCACCGCGGGCGCCACGGCGTCGGCGCGGAAGGCCGCGGCCACCTCCGCGAACGCGGTGCCGGGGAAGAGGCCGCGCTGCACCGCGGCGTTCCATGTCGCGTCCGTCGGCGCGGCGCCCGTGCGCTGGTGGAGCGTGCGGAGCAGCCGCCAGGGGTTGGTGTCGGCGAGGCCGGCGAAGACCGCGAGCACCTCGAGGGCGTCGTGGCCGCCGTAGAGCGGACGCACGAGCGGCTGCCGCAGCGAGAGCGTGCCGTCGAAGGCGCGCGCGTCGCCCCACGACTCGAGCCAATGCGTGCCCGGCAGGAACCAGCGGCTCGCCTTGGCCGTCGCGGTCTCGCGCAGCGACAGACAGACGGTCTGCGGCACCTGCGCCATGCGCGCGCCGAAGCGGTCGTCGGCGAAAGCGTCGCGCACCGGGTCCACGTCGAGCAGCACCAGCGTGCTCACCGCGCGGGCGTCCATCGCGGCGAGCAGCGGCTCGAGGCCGAACGAGGCTTCGCCCGCCTCGACGATGGCCGTCGGCGTGTACGCGACGGTGCGGCCCACGTTGCCCAGCAGATCGTTCAGCGCGTGGGCGAGGACGTGCACCTCGGCAGGCTGCGTGTCGCCGACGATCACCACGCAGTCGCCGGCGTGCTGCAGCAGATCGCGCGCGGCCGCTTCGGCCCACGGCGCGTGGGGCAGATCCGCGGGCAGCCGCTCGAGCGCACCGCGCAGCGCGTCGGGGGCGCGCGGGCTGCCCCGCACCAACGCCCGCGCGATCGCGAGGAAGACGAGCGGCACCTCGCTCGGCCGGGCGCGGAGGCGGTGGTCGGCGATGGCGCCGGCGAGGCCCAGATCGGATTCGACGACGTAGAGCCGGTTCATGTCGTCCGCGGGCCCGTGGACGCGGCGGCGCTGCGCGAAGTCGTGCGACCAGCGCACGCCGAACGGTGACGTGCCGAGGAAGTCGGCGTCGATCGCGAGCACGCGAGTGGCGCGATCGAAGAAGCGCTGGGTGGCGAGCACCTGGCCGAAGGCCGCCCGCGCGGCCTCGTCTGCCGCCCGCGCGTACAGCGGCGCGTGGAAGTGGAACGCCGCCCGCGGGTAGCGCGTCCGCACGGCGTCGACGAGCGAGGCGGCCAGCGGCGACGTGGTGGGCGGCAGCACGAAATGCAGGCCTTCGCCGGGCGGCGGGACGCCGGCGCCGGGGAGGAGCGGGCCGAATTCCCGCACGAACGTCTCCCAGCCCGCGGGCCCCTCGCGCCGCCGCGGCAGGCGCGCGCGGCTCGGGTCGTAAAGGTCGAGGATCGACGCCTGGTGCTGCAGCCCCGTGGCGCCGAGGCTCGCCGGGTGATCGGGGTTGCCCTCGATCTTGGTGGGCCTGCCCACGTGGCTCTCGACGAGCAGGCCGGTGGCGTACCCGTCCAACGTCATCGTGGTGGCGTAGAACTGCGGCTTGCCGGGGACGACGCCCGCCGGCTGGACGGTGTAGGGCAGGATCGGCTCGCGCGGCGGCTGGCAGGCGGCGAGCGCGCCCATGCCGAGCAGCTGCAGGACATGGCGCCGGCTCCACCCGTCGTCCTCGAGGAGCGGGAGCCGGTGGCCCGTCGGCGTGGTCATCGGTGGCACCCCGTGCAGTTGGTGGGTGGCGCGACCCGCAGCTCTCGCTGCAGCAGGAGCCCCTGCACCGCCTGGTCGGGCGGCGGCCGCCAGTTCACGTCGGTGATGCGATCGAGGGGACGCAGGTGGGGGACCGGATTGCGGTGGCAATCGAGGCACCAGCCCATCTGCATCGGGCTCTCGGCGAAGACGAGCGCCATCGTCTCCACCTGCCCGTGGCAGCTGGAGCAGCCGACGCCCGCGTTCACGTGGGGAGCGTGGCTGAAGTAGACGAAGTCGGGGAGCCGGTGCACGCGCCGCCACGGGATCGGCCTGCCGGTGAACCAGCTGCGGCGCAGGGGCTCGAGCAGCGGGCTGTCGGGCCAGATCTGCCCGTGGCAGTTCATGCAGAGCTCGGTCGGCGGGACCGAGGCCGTGCGCGATACCGCTGCGGTGTAGTGGCAGTAGAGGCAGTCGATCCCGTCGTCGAGGACGTGGTGCCGGTGGTCGAAGAGGACGGGCTGGTCGAGCGGATGGAGCCGGTGCGTGTCGTACGGCGTCCGCACCCAGATCATCGGCGCGAGCAGCAGGACCGCGAGCCCCGCCACGCCGAGGATCAATGCGCCCCAGAGGGCGGAATTGCTCCATCGGGGGAACAGGGCAGGCATCGACGGCGACTCTCCGGAGCGGCGGGGTGCGGCGGCGTGCCGACCTTACGCACTGCGCTCCGGGTGCCTGAAGGCCCCCGTGGGGTTCGCTTCGATGTCTGGGGAAACGATCGCGGGCGGCGTGCGCAGCCGTCGAAACCGGGCACACGTCCGCCGTGCGGCTCGCTCAGGAGCCGCGGGGATCACGGCGAGCGTCCGGGAAATCGCCCGGGACGGGCGCGCCCGGACGAAACTACTTGGTGCGGTAGGTGATGATCCCGTGGGTGGGATCGTACGGCGAAACGCCGACCTTCACGCGATCGCCGAGGACGATGCGGATGAAGTGCTGGCGCATCTTGCCGCCCACGCGCGCCTGGATCGGCGGGCCCTGATCGAGCTTGACCGTGAACAGGCCACCGGGGTGCACGTCCGTGATGGTGCCTTCGACTTCGATGAGATCTTCGCGAGCCAGAGGAATTCTCCTGTGAACCCTGCGGTCGGATACCCGCAAGTCGCGGGGAAAATGCACGCATCCGCCGCAGACTGCAAGCGATAGGCCTTGTCGCGGGGAACCCGGGCGGGAGCGGAGCGCGCCGGCGTGGCCGCTCCCGGCGGCAGCCCTACCGCTCGTAGCACACCAGCGGGAAGCGGCGGGCGCGGGGCTGGTTCAGCGTCTTCCACGGATCGAGCGCGGCGGCCACGGTCTCGGTGGCGGCGCGCGCCGAGCGGCCCGCCGCGAGCAGCTGCAGGAGCATGGGCTCCGCGACGAACGCCATGTCGTCGAGCACGTCGGTGCTGTAGCCGATGAGCGCCCGCGCATGCAGCGCCTCCATGAGCCGGTGGGCCATCTTCTCGCTCCGCCCGAGCTGGCACGAGGAGAAGAGCACCACCTTGTCGTGGTTGGCGTGATTGACCTCGAGCGGCTGGCGGCCGTCGAGCTCCTCGCCGTTGGAGAGGCGGAAGCCGCGTTTGTCGTGGCCGTGGCCCGAGAAGATCAGCACGTCGCCCGGGATGGCGCGGCCGAGGAAGTAGCGCAGGTCGGCGAGCGAGTGCACGCGCTCGCTGCCCCAGCTCCAGCCCGCGCAGTCGCAGTACTCCTGCCAGAAGCGGCCGGCCTGCCGCTGGGAGGAGAGCGAGCGATCGAGGCGCGTGTCGAACACGAAGAGGCCGAAGCGGACCGGCCGCACCATCGTGAGCGCGATGTTCGCGCCGCGCGCACGGGCGTTGGTGTACCGCCGCCCGTGCGAGTCGACCAGCCGGATGGTGCGGCCGCGCTGGTACGTGACCACGCCGGTGACGCCCTGCACCCGGGCGTCGGTCTCCAGCTGGAAGCGGACCCTGGTTCCCTTCTTCGGCACCGCCGACATGCGCCCTCCTCGCGCCCCATCCGTGGACGAAGAGGGATTCTAACGGCCGGACCGACATTGCCCCCACGCCCGGCGGGGGCTGTGTGCGGCGGTGGACGGCGCCCCCTGGGCGGCGAGGGATTGCCCGGTGTTGGGCTGTCGGCGATCCGACCGGGCGCCGACCTCACCCCCGAGCGGGGTGTGAGGTCAGCGCCGGGCCTCCGCGCCCGGCGCGATCACCACCTTGCCGCCGAAGAGCTCGTCCACGCGGCCGAGGAAGGTGCGGAACTCCGCGTAGTCGGCGGCCTCGACCCGCGGCACGGCGATCGCGATGCGGCCGGTCGCCACCCACGCATCGCCGTCGCGGGCGAACGCGAGCTCGGCGGCGCCGAACTTCGACTCCACCTTGCCCGTCTTCGGCATCTGCTCGACGCCGTACCCGGCGGGCAGCTCGTAGCGCGTGCGAAAGCGATTCTCGAACGCGTGCCGGAGCACGAGCGGATGGCGGCGCACCGAGACCGGCGCGAGGCTCTCGGTCCACGAGCGCGCGTCGCCGAACGGGTGGAACGAGAGGCGTCCGCCGGCGAGGCGCTCGGCGTAGCCGGGCACCTGCAGGCCGAAGCCCATGTGCACCTCGTCCTCGAGCCTGCCGAGATCGCTCATCTCCAGGCGGGTCACGCTCACGCCGGGGAAGCTGCGCGCCCAGGCCTGCTCGAACGACGCCTTGCGGCCGTTGGCCGACGCGTACGCGCGGCGGTAGCCCGGCGCGGGGAGCCCGCGGATGGTGCTCTCGCCGTCCAGCACCGCGCCGCCGTCCGCCGCGAGGCGCACCGCGTGGCGCGACTCGTTGACCGAGAGCGACGCCGGCGCCTCGGGGATCGTACGGAAGACGCTGGTGCCGCTCGGATCCACCACCAACACCTCGGCGCCGCGATCGGCCTCGGGCAACTCGTTGGAGCCGGACCACTCGGCGGTGCCGTCGAGCCACAGATCGAGCTGCGGCACGTAGACGATGGCGTGGTTGAACACCGCCAGCGACGCCGGCGTCTCGCCGACGTGGCCCAGGTGGCGCATGCGCAGCAGCACGAGGCGCGAGTCGATGCCGACGGCGCGCAGCAGCGCGTAGGTGAGCGACGCCTTGTCCTTGCAGTCGCCGAAGCGCCGCCGCAGCACCTGCTCGACCTTGTACGGCTTGAACGAGTGGATGCCGAATTCGAGGCCGACGTAGCGCGTGTTCTTGACCACGTAGCCGTAGACCGCGCGCACGCGGGCGGCGGTGTCGGAGGCCGGGATGCCGTCGACGATTTCGCGGGCCACCCGCTCGATTTCCGGCGTCGGCGCGACCTGGTCCTTCACGAGGCCCCACCAGAAACGGGCCACCGACTCCCAGTCGCGGTAGGTGGACACGTGGAGGTAGCTCGCCACCTCGGACCAGCCGGGCATGTCGGCCTCGGGCTGGATCTTCGCCACGTCGTGCGCGACCCAGCGGTGCAGGCGGCCGCCGTCCGATTCCTCGTGCGCGGTGCCCTTCGGCTGGTTGGCGAAGATGGGCCGGCCCGCCGGCATCTCGAGCACGTACTCCCAATGCTCGGTGGGCACCGTGTCCTCGATGTAGCTGACGTCGCCGAAGTAGTCGCCGAGCAGGTTGTCGCGGGCGACGTCGTCGGTGCGGTAGACCAGCTCCACCACGTCGCCGGGCTGCAGCGACGGGAAGCCGATCACGCGCGCGCGGGTGTCGTAGTACAGCCCCGCCCACGGCTCGTTCATCGAACGGTCGCCCTCGGTGTGGGCGTCGACGATGGTGCCGTCGGCCTTGAGCACGCGCGCGCGCTCCACCTTCACGGCATCGCGATCGGGCGCGTAGCGGATGGACGTGGCCCGCCAGCGGTCGACGCCGCGGGGGTTCTGCACGCGGACGATCTGCTGCACGGTGCGCGACGCCTGGCCCGAGGGCAGCACGCGGGTCACGGAGAGATCGACCAGCTTCACCGCGTCCTCGCCCTCGTGCGGCTTCGCGGCGTTCGCCGCCTCGCGCAGGTCGCGGAGGAACGGCGCGGCGAACGAGGCCTCGCCGGGCGTGAGCGACTGCACCAGCTCCTTGAGCCGCGCGTTCTGCGGGGAGGCGCCGAGCGAGCGCTGGAAGAACGCGATCGCTTCGTCGCGCCTGCCATCGCGCAGCGCGCTCTGGCCGGCGCGTTCGAAGACCTCGCCCTCCTGCGGGCAGAGGCGCTGCGCCTCGTCGTAGAGCGCCGCCGCCTCGCGGGCCTTGCCGTTGGCGGCGAGGAGATCGGCGCGCCGCAGCAGCAGCGACACGTCGGGCGGACCGAGCCGCATCGCGTTCGCGAGCACGGCGTCCGCATCGTCCACCTGGCCCCGGTCGACGAGCACCGAGGCGAGCGAGGCCGCGGCGTCGATCGAAGCGGGCCGCAGCGAGAGCACCACGCGCTGCAGCTTCGTCGCCTCGTCGGCGCGGTTCTCGCGCAGGCGGTGGCGTGCGAGCGCCTCGAGGATCTTCGGCTCGCCGGGGAAGCGATCGGCGAGCGCCTCGACGAGCCGCGCGGCGCGGGCATCCGCCCCCTGCGCGTCGTACGCCTGGGCGAGCACGAGCTGCGCCGGCCAGTCGCCTGGCGCCTTCTCCGCGGGGCCCTGCAGCAGGCGCAGCGCGCGGAACGATTCGCCGCGGCCGAGCCAGAACTTCGCGAGCGCAGCCACCGCGCGCGCCTCGCCCACGGGCTCCGCCGCAGCGGCCTTCTCGAGGAACGCGCGCACTTCGTTGGCGTCGTCCGCCGTGCGCGCGGCGAGCAGCTGCGCATCGACGTCGTGCGGCGCGGCCCGGGCCGCCTTCGCCGCCGCCGCCTCGTCGAGCTTGTCGGCTTCGTCGAACGGCTGGCGCTCGGCGAGCACGCGCGCGTACGCGTAGAGCGCCTCCGGCTCGCCGCTCGCCGCCAGCTTCGCCAGCGGATCGACCACCGGCCGTGCGGCGCGCAGCGCCACCCCCGCCGGGATCGCGTCGGGCTTGCGGAAGCGGCCCTCGTGCGGCGCCGTCACGCGCAGGCCGCGAACGGGCCTGCCGTCCTCGCCGACCACGCGGGCGTGCAGCTCGAAGGGGCCACGGCTCCCCGCCGCCAGCTTGAGCAGCAGCACGTTGCGGCCCTTCTGCAGCGGCAGCGGCACCGCCGACTGGTCGAAGCGGGCGGCGTGATCGGCGGGATCCGCGAGGATGGCCTTGCCGTTCAGCCACGCCTTCGTCGCGCCGGGCGTGCCGAGATACAGCCGCGCGTTCGTGGCGGCGGGCGCGTCGAGCGCGACGAGCCCGTAGATCAGCACCTCGTGCGTGGGACGCACGGCCTCGTGCAGCGCGATCGTGCCGGTGCGGCCGAGCCCCTCGACCACGCGCCACGCCACCTCGCCCCGGAGGCCGGCGTACGTCTTCGCGAGATCGACCTCGGCCTCCGGCCCGTATGCCACGTCGAAGCCGCCCTCGTTCTCGTCGTCGAACGGGCCGACGATCGCCAGCTCGCGGATGGCGCCGATGGCGGCCAGGTGATCGTCCATGCGCGGCAGGCGGCCGCGCAGGCGCTCGACGTCCGCGAGCATCCGGTGGGCGAGCGCGCGCACCTCCGGCCCCGTGCGGCCGCTCGCCGCCACGCGCTGCAGCGTGTCGGCGCCGCGCTCGAGCGAGCCGCCCTGCTGCAGGACGTCCTCGAGCTCGTAGAGGTCGGCGGCGACGGCGGGCGTCCCCAGGCGCGCGAGGATGCGGGCGCGCAGCGCGTCCAGGCGCGCGGCGACGGCGTTCTCCGCTGCGGCGGGCGCGGGCGCAGCCGGGATCGGCGCGTTCTCCGCGGCGCGGGCGAGCGAGGGGACGAGCACGGCCACGGCGAGCAGGGGGCCGAGCAGGCGGATGGGGCAGGAGGGGCTTCGCATCGAGACGAGAAACGCCCGGAGTGCAGGAGGATTCCCGGCCCGCCGGTGGACGGGGCGTCGCAAGGCGTCCGGCCAAGCTCACGCGATGGCGGCGGCGCAGCCAAGGGAAAAGCGCGCGAGCC
>Ga0164243_10012905_pt1 | contig 11791 bp, 2 predicted proteins | sample OricompcompostOP_FD_108781 | JGI IMG/M metagenome (GOLD analysis project Ga0164243, IMG submission 108781) | Organic Plus compost microbial communities from Emeryville, California, USA - Original compost - Organic plus compost (OP) | ecosystem: Engineered > Solid waste > Mixed feedstock >...
CACCCGACCGCGACGGCCTCGGCGGGGATGGCGACGGGGGCGACCTCAGTGACCTCGGGCTCGGCGGTGGCGGTGACCTGGGCGGTGGCGGTCTCGGCGATGGCGGCGATCTGGGTGGTGGCGGGGGCGACCTCAGTGACCTCGGGCTCGGCGGCGGCGGTGACCTGGGACTGGACGGCGGCGGTCTCGGCGGTGACCTGGGTGGTGGCGGTCTCGGCGACGGCGGTCTGGGACTGGGCGGCGGACTCGGGCTCGGCGACGGGCTCGGGCTGGGCGGCGACCTGGGACTGGGCGACGGGGGCGGACTCGGGCTGGGCGACGGCGATCTCGGGATCGGTGGCGACCTCAGCTTCGACGGCGACCCGCAATGGCCCATCCCCTCGACCGGCGGCTCCGGTGTCGACCCGGACGACTGGTCGGCCGGCGGCGGCATCGGCTCGGGGGGCGGCCTCGGCGGAGTCTTCGTGCCGGGCACCGGCCTGCCGGGCACCGGCGGTGTGACCGGAGGCGGCACGGGCAGCGGCAGCAAGACACCGACCTACGACGACGGCACGCTCGGGTCCGGTGTCATACCGGACCTCGACGACCCTGGCCGCGGTGTCGGCGGCGGAACCGTGCTCGACGGCCTCAACCTCGGCGCGCCGGGCGCCACGTCGACCGACGGCGGCTGGACGGCCGGCACCGTCGGCGACCAGCGTGCCTTCTCGCTCGTGCCGGGTGCCGTCACCGGCGCAACCACCGGCACGGGCGGCGCTGGCTATCCGTTCATGCCACCCATGGGCGGCATGAACGGCAACGGGAACTCGTCGGACAAGGAACGGGAACGCAAGACCTGGCTGGCCGAGGAGGAGACGACCTGGGGTACGGACCCGCAGACGGTGCCGGCCGTCATCGGGCGCGGACCTTTGCCGACCGGCGAACCCGGCGAGCGCCCGGCCAGCGAGGCGACTCCGGGCGCGCCGGCGCGCCCCACCCGCACCCGCACGGTCCGCGCCCAGGCGAACCGTCCCCAGTGACCCGTCCAGGGTGACCGTCCAGGGTGACCGTCCACAGTGACCGTTCGATGTGGACGGTCACCCCATGAACAGCACATCGCACCAGCGCACGCCCAGGAGGCAGCGATGACCAACCCCATCCACAACGAACTCGCGCGGACCACGGTCGAACTGGAGCAGACCGTCGAGCGACTGACCGCGCTGCAGCAACAGCTCCAGGAGTCGACCTACTCGGCCACCGACCGCAACCGCGCGCTGACGGTGGAGGTGAACAGCACCGGAGAACTCACCGACGTCCGCTTCATCAGCAACGCCTACCGGAAGATGGCCCCGGCCGAACTCGGGCGACTCCTCGTGGACACGACCCGCGATGCCCGGGCAAAGGCGTTGGCGTCGATGCTCACCGGACTCACCGGACTCATGCCCGCCGGGCTACCGATCGAGCAGATCCTCACCGGTGACACGCCCCTGGACGAGATCGTCGCCGCGAGTATGGCCGAGTACGAGAAGAGCATGCCGGAGATCCTTCGCGGCGCCGGAGGCCAGGCATGAGCAGCCCCATCGCCGTCGACACCGAACTGCTGAACTCCGAATCGTTCCGCCAGTTCCGGCAGACGATCATCGCCGCTCTCCGGCTGTACGAATCGGGCGGCGCCGACAACTTCCCGCTCGGCGAAGACCTTTCGGAGGCTGATCTGGCCATCATCGCGCCCATCGTGAAGGCCCATCCGCAGGGCCTGCTCATGCTCCAGGCGCTCTTGGGAGCCTCGGGTGGCGATGCGACGAAGGTCGATCTCCTTGCCAGGATCCTCGCGGCTGCCGAAGACGAGAACGCCGACGCGGCGGACTTCTTCAACCGCACCCCCCGTTCCTGATTTCTTACCACGCGAGAACGTGTGCCGACCGGCGGAGGCGACGACACAGTGGCGATCATGTTTCCGAGATCCTTCGATTGGCTCTCGCTCCTGGTTACCGGGCAGCGGCCACCTCGGATCAACGAGGACAAGGTGTTCAGCCTCGCCGAGGCGTACCGCGCGACCGCCACAACTGTCGCCGGGTCCGCTCCGCACCTCGCCGACGCGGTGGAGCGGACCCGCCGGGGGGCGGTCGGCAAGTCCGGTGACGCGTTCCTGCTGACGATGGAGTCGTACGTCAAGCGCCGTCCCGCCGCCCTGGAGACCATCCAGACCTCGCTGACGCGGACGGCGGACCGGACCCGCAACTCGGGTACCGCCATCGAGCACACCAAGATCAGCATTCTGGCTGCGCTCGCCGAACTGTTCGCCGAGGTCCTGGTCGCGTTCGCGCTGTCGGCCTATTCACCGACAGCGATGGCCTGGCTCGCGGCCAGGTTCGCGGCGTTCCGCTTCTTCTTCAGAAGCACGCTGGTGCGGTTGGCCCTCTTCATCGCGTCCAATGTGGGCTTTGGCGCCGCCCTGGAGGTGCTGGTCGAATGGGCCTCGCAGCAGGTCCAGATCAACAAGGGCACCCGTGATCACCTCGACCGGAAGAGCCTTGGCATCAGCGCCGGGATCGGTGCCGCGGCCGGCGCTCTGGGCATGGGGATCGGGTATGCCCTCGGCTCCGCCACGAACCACCTGGTTCGCAACCGCATCACCCGTGGCGGCGCCGCTGACAAGTCGATCGAGCTGGGCGAGCACGCGGTCGTCGGCGGCGTCGTCGAGGGCCTGGCCGAAGGCATCGCCGGCATGATGATGGGCAATCCCTTCACCTTCGGCATGTCCGCCGTGGGCTCGGGCGCCTTCACCGAGACGGTCAGCGGCGCCGCCTCGCAGGCCGGTCAAGCGTGGGGTGAACGCAAGCGCGACGGTGACGGCGATGACGGCCGGAACCCACCGCACCGTCCCGACGTCGCGACGTCCTCGAACCCACCGTCGCCACCCCCCGCCGTCGACGCGCCGTACGTGTCCCTGCAGGACGACCCGACCAGTCCGCCGCCCATGACCGGCAACGGCAACGGCAACCCGAACAACGACAACACGGCCACCGGCAACCCAGCCGCCGGAGCCGCGAACGGCAACCCGACCAACCGCACCCCAGTCAACAGCAATCCGGCCAACGGCACCCCGAGCAACAGCAACCCAGCCAACGGCACCCCGAGCAACGGGGCTGGAACCAGCCACGACGCTGTCGACGGCGGGAGCGCGCACGGCCGACCGACGAGGCCGCAGACGAGCACCGATCCGTTCTCGGAGCCGACCCGCGTCACGGCCTGGAAGGACATCCCGGTCGGATCGTTGGCCATCGACGAAGGCTCCATGGCCACGACGGGGACGCGCGACGACGCGCGGTCCGGGCAGCCATCCACCCTCGGCAGCTGGGCAGTCGCGTCTTCGGCAACTCCAACGCCGACGCCCGTGTCCGGCGAGGGTCTCACCGGCACGCCGGTCACCAGCCAGGGACCGACGCCGACCACGTCCGTTGGTACGTCGGCCACCACCACAACGTCGTCCCCCACCACAACGTCGTCCCCCACCACAACGTCGTCCCCCACCACAACGTCGTCGACCGCAACGACATCGTCCACTACGACGTCGGCACAGTCGGCGCAGTCGGTGACCTCGTCCACGTCGCCGCGGTCGACGACCCCGCCCGCGACGAGCAGCGGACTGACCAGCCGGGGCGTCGGGGAAACGGCCTCGCCCACCCCGGCCCAGGCGAGGCCCAGCACCGTCGCGCAGGAGCCGTCACTCACCGCGCGGGCCGAGTCGGTCCGGCTGACCGCGCAGCCGTCGACCCCGGCACCGGACCGCCTCGACGCGGACCGTACGCCCAGCGACGACAACACCAGCAACGAACGGAGCCGCGATCGGCAGCGACCGGACGAGCGCCTGCTGCGCTCCGATGTGGACGATCCGACGCGCACCGACTCCGACTCCATCTCGGAGGATGGCGTCGACGCGGTGAACCGGGCGGTGGCGATGGCGGGTCAGCCCGGTCACCACTTCGACCGGTTGAGCCGGTGGATCGCCCAGGTGCAGCGTGCGCCGCGCGACGGCCGAGACGTGTCGGTCGACTGCCTGCCACGAGCGTGGGGTGCGTTCATCGCGGCCCACGATCGGACGGGCAACGCCACGGTCGCCGAGAGCCCGCTGGACACGCCCACCGCCGAGAGCCTCGCGCGCACGCTGGGTGGGAGCTTTCACACGGTCGACGACCCGCTGCGGCTGGTGGCCGCGGTGCAGGCGACGCCCGGCGCCATGCTGCTGGTCCATGCCAAGCCGGCGAACGCGCCCGGGCACGTCTACTGGCTGGCCGCCGACGACCGGACGCCTCAGGTGCGTCTGCGGTGGGTGGACACCCAGTCGCCCGGCACCTTCGACCAGCCGGTCGACCGCCGGCTGCTCGACCGGTGGGGCCGTCAACTGCTGGCGCCCGGCACCGAGGTGCTGGCCCTCGGACCCGACGGGCGGCCGATCGCGATCGACGGCGTGCGCAGCGAACCGCCCTCGTCGCGGACCGTCGAGGCGCTGCTGGATCCGTCGTTCGAGATCCGCCGTCCGCACGGCATGACGAGCGAGGTGCGCCAGCCACGCGGGCCACAGACCAACCAGTCCCCGGTGGACTCCTCGTTGCCGGCCGCGTTGCGGGTTCGACCGTCCTTCGTGGACTCCTCGCTGACGGCCGCGTTGCGAGCGAGCCTCGCCGCGCAGCGTCCCGACCTGAACCTCAGCGTGCCGGACCGGGATCTCACCACGCCCGCCGCCCGGGTCGAACTCGCCAACGAGCTCGGCATCGAGATTCGTGTGCACAGCACCACCGCGACCGAGCGGATCGTGCCCAGCAACGCCCCGCCCCAGCACCCGACGATCTGGGTCGACTACGACGCCGACACCCAGACCTACCAAGCGGTTGTCCCCTCGACGACAGCCAACGGCGACGGGCGGGACTGGGCGGCACGCGACCTGCCCACGCCGGAGCGGGCCAGGCAGATCAGTCAGTTCGTCGCGACCCCGCCGGCCGAGATCCGGGCGGAGGTCCGTCGGATCCGGTCGGCGCTCGACGATCCGCTCGTGGCCGCGCACGAGGATCTGGTGACCATCGCCGGGCTCCAGCCCGTCGCGGCCGAGATCGAGCGGCTGTGGCGCAGCACGCGCGCCAACCTGGTGCAGGAGTTGCGCGACCTCGATGCCTCGACCATCCCCGTCGAGCAGCGGGCGCGCGTCTTCCAGGGCATGCTGCTCTCGTCGGTGGCCCGGCAGCTGAAAGAGCGCTCCGACGAACTGGCGCTCATGGAGGCCACCGCCCGCCACCGGGCCCGTGCCGACCTGGACGCGGACGGCCGGTTGGCCTTCGCCGCGCGGCACGTCCCGCCCGCCAGCTCGTGGACGACGCAGCAGCGCGACATCGCCCTGATCCGCCATGCCGCCCGACTGGCGAGTCATGACCTCGACCCGGCGGACAGCCAGACCGGCGCACCCGCCCGGCCGGCGAACCCGAACTGGTACGCGGACATGCAGTCGGTCCTGGAAGAGCGGGCCGCCAGGCTGCTGCGCGAACCGCAGCGCGCCGACGCCGAACGCGCCGCCGTCACCGACGCGCTGGCCCGCTTCGTCAACGCGGTCCGCAACGCCGGCATCCGTCCCTCGGCGCAGTTGCCCCGGGGCTGGACGGCTCGGCTGAACGACTGGCTGACGGCGGCGCGTGACCGCGCGTTCGCGGCCCGCGGCCGGGCCAGCGCGGTCGCGGCCGATCGGCGGCGGCAGGCGGCGGCGCTGCGCGAGTCGCTGCTGTTCCAGGAGTTCCCCATCGCCACGATGTCCCGGGGCGTGCCCGAGGCGCAGCTGCGCAACGACGACTTCCTTCCGCTGGTCCACCACGTGCTCGGACCCGACATCACCACGGTCACCGACGAACATCTGCGCACCATCGACCGCTATATCGACGAGTTGCGGGCCAACGGTCATCCGGTCACGCTCGAGGCACTCCAGCGCCGGGCGGAGTTCGATCGTCCGGAGACCGGGCCCGACCAGGACTGGGTCGACGAGCCGGACCCCGACGACGACCAGCCGCAGGCGCAGCCGCGCGGACGCCGGTTGACGGAGGAGGAGCGACGCCAGGAGATCGACCTGCTCGTCCGCGCGCTACGCGACACGCGCGCCGACGGCGAGCAGCCATTCCTGCCGACCGGACCGGACATGGACCGGCGCGTTCGCGACACCCTGGACGAGTTGCTGAACCAGCTCCACCGCCGCTACCGGCGGCAGCACGCGGGTCGGGTGCCACCGAGGCCGTTCGGGGTGGCCGCGCTGCGCCAACTGGTGCTGCAGAAGTTGGGACCGGGCGAGTTCACGTGGGCCCGGATCGAGAGAGTCGCCAGGAACTACCAGTACAAGCGGGAGTGGCTCGCCGGTCACCAGCACACCCGCCGCTTCCGCAGCGCGTTTCGCAGTCTGCCCATGGAACGGTTGATGGGCCGGACCAAGGCCTACCGGGGCCAGGTCCGCCGGCTGCACCTGACCATCCAGCGGGCGACGTTGCAGCGGGGCGAACACGAGGCCGTCGCGATGCCCGACTCGGAGGCGAAGGTTCAGGCTGAGGTCGACGCGATCTGGCGGATCATCGCGCCCGGGGTTCTCCACGGCGCCACCGCGCGGGTCCGACTCGGTGACGGCTCCCACGCGGAGATCGGACGCCGTGACGTCCTGCACCTGGTCCAGACCCGCCGCGAGCACTATGCCGACTTCCGGGACAGGTCCTTCACCGACGTGAGCGACTACGCCTCGATGCGGCTGAACCTGCTGGGCCGGTCAGGGGGTCAGGTGACGGCGGAGGATCTGGCCGCCATGGCCGCGCTCGTGCACGATTCCCGTGGGCAGTCGGGTGGTCTGCTTCCCGCCTCCATCCGCAGGAAGCTCGGCCTCGTCCGCGACACGCCCTCGTCGCGAGGGCTGGCCGACGCCATCACCACCGGCTGGGAACAGGGGCCGGTGCGGACCCGCCCGGCGGCAGACAACGACTCGCACAGCCGGCTGGTGTCGGCCTTCCACGCGATCGACGACACTGGCGACAGCCTGAACTTCGTGCCCGAGCTCACGGAGTGGCTCAACGGGATCATTCCGCTGGGGCGAGGCGCGCTGTCCGAGTCGACGGTCCAGCGCAAGCTGGTCTCGCTCTTCGCGCAGGCGCTCGATGACGGCGCCGACATGGCCGTGACGGTGGACGGGCGGTGGTTCGACGTACGGCTGTGGGCGGTCGCGACGCAGCCGCCCAGAGTCCGGGAGGCGAGCCTCATTCCCGCCGGTCAACCGGGGAGCGAACGGTACTCCGGTAAGGGCGAGAACCGTATCTACCAGTACTTCGACCGTAGCGTGACCCAGACCGAGATGACGGGCTGGTCCGCCGAGGCCGGCGTCGCGGTCCGCTACACGCCCGCACCGGGTGCCAAGTTCCGTGTCGACGGCAGCGGCACCGGCGGGTTCGCCGGGACGAAGGGCCGGCGACGGCAGTTTGCCTTCGCCTCGTCGACCTACCAGTTCCAGCGGATCAAGGAGAAGCTCGGCAAGGCCGACCTGACGGTCCGGTGGGCGGCCCGGGTGCAGGACCGGGCCTCCGGTCGCTGGCGCGACTTCGAGTGGCGGGACGGGAGCGGCGCGCACCGGACCGACACCGTCACGTACTCGGTCGCGGAGTTCATGCTCCCGTTGCAGCGAGAGCAGCTCGACCGGCTCACCCCGGAACTGCGCAACCGCATCGACCCGGAATACCTGCAGCGCCAGGAGATCAGCGGCGTCGAGTTCCCGGTGTGGGACCTCGACCACGCGGTGCCCCGCGTGCAACTCGCGGACGGGATTCTGACCGCGTTGCGCGACATGCTCCCGCCCGAGGACTACGCGTTCTGGAAGCCGACGCTGGAGGCCGCCGTCACCAACGACACGCTGGCGATGCGACTCGGGGACGTCCTTCGCCCACCCGGTGACGACACGTTCCAGCAGGCCTTCCGCTACGACTTCCACTCCGGCGACCGGCACCTCAGCTTCTCGGTGTCACCCGCGAACCAGGCCCGGCCGATCGAAGCCATCACCAAGATCAGCGAGGTGAGCCGCAGTCTGGAGACCCGGTTCGATCGCGTGCTGGCCTTGCTCGCCAAGTCCCTGCTCAGCCGGGACCGCGTCGGCACCTGGCGGTTGACGGGCGTGGTGGCGGGTCGCATGCCACTCAGCGGCGCCCAGGCCCGTTACCCGTACGCGAAACGGTCGGGGACGCAGCACATCCGCTCGACCCGCACGTGGCTGACCAGGGCCAAGCGTCTGGGCGGACGGCTCCAGGCGGTGCTGGCCGACTTCAGCGTCCGGGTGGATGTGCACCATCAGGTGGGCAGCAGAGCGACCGCGGTCACCGCCGAAACGCCCGCCCGTTCCCGTACGGTGAACGGCTTTGCCCACTTCATGGTCGCGGCGGCCGATCTTCGCCGCCTGGGGCTGAGCCGCGAGCGGCCGATCGAAGATCAGCACTGGGCCGATGACCGCGAGGAGTCGGAGAAGCTGGCCCGCGACGCCACGCCCGATCCCAGCCGTCGGTGGTGGACACCCGGAACGGGCTACGGCATCACGATGGACTTCGTCGACGGCATCACCGGCGTCGACCGGCTCTACGACGAGATCGTGTCCTTCATGGTGGACCAGGGGTACCTGCCGACGGAAGCTCGCGGCGACGGGACAACCACGCCGTGGCAGCATCTGCAGGCATTCCAGTTCTCGGACGACCCGGCCGTCCGCGCGGGCGGCGCGCTGAACCAGCCGGGCATCCAGTTCCAGAACTGGCGCACGCTGGTGGGTTGGATCTCCACCGACTGGCTGCGGGTTCGCGGTGATGACGTCCTTGCCGGCAGCGACGGCCAGCCCGGTGTCGCGATGTCCTTTCCCCGGCCGGCCGAGGCCAGGTCCGAGCCGACGGGGCAACGCCAGGCGCGGGGCACCCTGACCATCGGCTTGTCCGCGCGGATTCTCGAGGACAGCCAGCGCCACGACGGCATCCATCCCTACACCATCCAACTTGGACACATGAACACCGACACCGCCAACGTCAAGAAGGGCACGGGCGCGACGCATGACCCCAGCCTGCAAGGGATGGTGGGTGCGGACTTCGGCGTGTGGCGGCCACGGCTCGGCGGCGGTGGTCAACTCACGACCGCGCACAACAAGCGGCTGGGACGGTCACAGTCCAGCGCGGTCAGCGCGGACACCGACGGGCAGAACATGCCGACGTCTCGGTACCAGATTCCCATCGAGTGGACGTGGCGCGCCTACGACCAGGACGACCCGGACTTCACGCCGCTGAACCAACCACCGACGATTCCCGCGCAGGTGACGCTGCTGCAACCCGACGAGCTCGCCACCACGCGCCGGGAGCCCAGCCTGGTTCCCCTGAACACGGACGTCGACCCCTCTCCGCTGGTCTCGATGGGGGCGCCGGTCTTCACCGTCGTCGGCGCGAACAACATCGCCGCGCTGCGCAACGAACTCACGGGCAGGGGTGGTCTTCCCGCCGCGCACGTCTGGGAAGACCTGCCGATGTCGGTCTACAAGAGCGTCCTGCCGCGCTCCCTGTCCGGCGGTGCGACGATGAACATCGGCAACCAGGCGGTGACGATCAACACCGTGCCCCAGGGCAGGCCCCAGGTGGTGCGGGTGTGGAAGCCGTACACGCAGCAGGTTCTCGAGGCGCAGGCCGGCCTTGAGGGTGGCGCCGACCGGTCGCGGGTTACCGCCGGGAACGTGGTCGTCAGCCAGCGCTTCAGCGAACACGCTTTCCTGGACGCCCCCGGCCTCGGCATGGGCAAAGGCACGGGCACGGTCTCGACCGACCTCTCCACGGTCGGCAGTTATCGAGCAATTTACCAAGATGACTGGATGGCGCTCGTGCGTACCGTCGTCGAGGACACCGTCACGCTGGAGGACGGGACGGTCGTCCGAGCCCCCAACGAGATCCTCCTCAACGTCCACCTCAACGACGTGCAGCGCTACCTCAGCGACTTCGACGACCCGCACGGCTGGCTGACCGCGCACTTCACCAAACCCGTGACGGACATCGAACAAGCGCTGGCTGAGGCGGACGGTGCCGATCGCGACAAGCTCGCCGCCGATTGGGTCGCAGCCATGGCCACCCGCGATGAGCAGTTGGGTGTGGTCGCCCCGGCGCGCACGATGGCCCGGGACACGACGACGGACCTCCAGCCACCGGCGAGTCTGCGCGACGGGCACTCCTGGGCCGTCGTCTGGCCGCTGTTGTACGCCGGCGGGCCCGGGGACCCGGGCCTGGGCGACCTGACCCGCGAGCTGAGGGCCGCCGCGCATGCCGTCGGCGGCACGGCCCTGGCCACCCAGATCGAGTCGCTACCGACCTGGACGAGCACGTTCATGGCTCGGTTGACCGATGGCGGAGCCGCGTGGACGCTGACCGCGAACGGCACCAAGTATCGGGTGGAACTCACCGCCAGGTTCGTCGGGCCGGGCCGCAACAGTCGCCCCGGCCCCACCGGAGAAAAGACCTACGAACGGGCGAACGACTACCAGGACCAGAGCACCAAGACCATCCGGACCTTGGCGGTCAGCGGTGCGCTCGCTGGTCAGGACTCGGTGCCCCAGGTGTCCTGGGCCGACGAATCGTTGCCCATCAACGTGCAGGTGGCCCAGGCGGCCAGCAGCCGTACGGAGACGGCGCTCAGCCGGGGCTCGAACCTGCTGGCGATGCAGGGCCTGCGAGCCAACAAGCTGACCGACTTCACCCAGGCCGTGGAGTACCGGTTCACGGTGCGGGAGCTGACGGGTCCGTTGCGTCCGCGCAATGACCGGTCCGGCAAGGTCATCGTGGACCACGCGGTGTCGGTGCCCACCGAGGGTACGACGTCGGCCAGCACGCCTCACCGGTCGCTGCCCATCAGCCTGCATCCCCGGCTCGACTTCAACCACCGGGTCATGGGCCTGACGGGACTCAAGTCGATCTTCGATGCAATAGACCGGACGATCCCGGGGAGGGCACAGGACGCGGACAGCAGGCAAGCGCCAGCCGGAACCCTCAACAACGAGAATCTCGCGCGCGCCCTGCCGGCGATGCTCACCCCCGAAGGCGCCGAGTTCCGGGCGGTCGCCACCGCGACGCAGATCATCGACCTCGGTGAAGGAAGCTCGCTCCGGATCCGTGCCCGCTACGGCAACATCGAGCAGCTCTACTTCATGGAGAAGGCGGAGTTCGAGAAGTACGACCACGGCACGGATCTCGCGGCCAGCTCCGCCGTGCAGTCGACGCGAGACGCCAAGAGCGTGACGGCGACCGCGCTCTTTCCGACTCCCGTCCCCGGACTCCTGGTTGGTCCCCGAGTCGCGGGCGGCAGGGACAGCGCCTCCGCGACCAACCGTGACGAGACACAGTGGATCGAACATCGCGCCTGGCTCCGCGCGGACAGCAGCGTCTATTACATCTACCTACCTCTTTATCTCTCGATCGACCTCGTGAACACGGGGCCGCTCTACGAGCGTCGTCCCGCACCGACGACCGTGCACACGGCCGGTGCCGTCGAGCTGGTGACGGACCGCGATGGCGCCCTCACCGCCGGGATCCCCGAGTCCGTGCTGCGCTCGGTCGTGCCAGAAGACAAGCGGGACAAGGAGTTTGGCAAGAAGGCCGCGACGGACGACGCCGACGTCCGACGCGAGGATGGTGAGCCGACGGTCGAGGCGCCCGCGGAGGTCGTCGACTCGTACGCGGAGCTGACCGCTCTGCTGGATAAACTCAGCCGCCGACCGGCGTCGCGCGCTCCCGACAGGGAGTGGGGC
>Ga0164243_10012910_pt1 | contig 11788 bp, 13 predicted proteins | sample OricompcompostOP_FD_108781 | JGI IMG/M metagenome (GOLD analysis project Ga0164243, IMG submission 108781) | Organic Plus compost microbial communities from Emeryville, California, USA - Original compost - Organic plus compost (OP) | ecosystem: Engineered > Solid waste > Mixed feedstock >...
ATCTGCTTTTACACCGCATTATCAAGTCTTCCTCTTCGCTACCCTCAAACTTCCTTATCAGACCCCCTGCAACTTGAGCCAAAGAGACGCATCAAGCTAACTAAAAGAGGAAAAATAGTTTGACGACTAAAATGAGTGGATGGTTCAGCGTCCTGAAAGGCTCCAGTGCTGGGAATAGCGAGCCGCAGGCGGTGCGAGCCCTGCCAGCTTCATGGTACCGCTCACCAGCCATGTACGATCTAGAGAGAAGGGCTATCTTTTCCAAAAAGTGGTTGGTTGTGTCCCACAAGGCGAGATTCGTCGAACCTGGCGACTTCCTCAAAGTCACCGAAGCTGGATTTACCTTCTTCCTCATCAAAGATCGTCAAGGTGAGATTAGAGCGCACCACAACGTGTGCCGCCACAGGGCATATCCCATATTGGAGAAGGATTCAGGCAAACTGTCAATACTGGCTTGCAAATACCATGGTACGTGTTACCTTTGAGCTCCAGAATCCTGTGTCGTCATGAGGTTGACCTTTCGTGCTCGGCTATAAGGCTGGTCATACGGATTCGACGGCAAGCTGGCCAAGGCACCCAAGTACCAAGAACTCCCCTCGTTCGACAAGGCCGCCAACGGGCTGTTCAGCATACATGTCCATGTGGACAAGCTGGGCTTCATATGGGTCAACTTAGACGCTGAGGCTACACCAGCAGTGTCTTGGGAAGACGACTTTTCCGAGGTTGACCTTCAACCACGCTTGCAGGGCTTCGATATGACCAAATATCGTTTCGACCATCAGTGGGAAATGGATGGCGAATACAACTGGAAGACCCTCGCTGACAACTACAACGAGGTAAGACTCTCTTAAGACGGAATTGGGGGACCTTGCCAGCCTAAGGTGTACGATATAGTGCTACCACTGTCCGACCGGACATCCGGCCCTCAACAATGAGACGGATCTCTCGAAGTACTGGGTTGAGACATCAGGCGGACACATCCAGCACTTCAACGTCGACAAACCAGACAAGGAGGGCATGGGCATTCACAGCACGTTTTACTACCCGAACGTCGCTATCACTATTTCGTGAGTACCCTAGGCCGACCCGTTTTCATCTACTGGTCCTTCTTTCCGTCCGTCGCTCACACTATTCACACGAGCGGGAAGACCGACATTCTTTTATATTATGCGTTGCATCCCAGCCTCGGCCTCCCAGACCAAGATGGAGTACGAAGTCTACAGGCACAATGATGCCTCGGATGAAGACTTTACCGGTATTTGGGAGTTTTTCAAGCAAGTTCTGCGAGAGGACAAAGACCTATGCAACGCCGCACAGAAGAACCTGAATGCTGGAATCTTCCTAAATGGAGAGCTTCATCCTCGAGTCGAAAAGGTACATCTGCTTTTGACCCAACTCGGCGCAGAAACAATATCCAACTAACTCCTCATGTGTGTATTATGCAGGGACCCTTGTTCTTCCAAGATCTGACGCGAAAACTCGTCATGGAGCACCAAAAGCAGGAAGAGACGGTCGGCCATGAGATTTGGCCAGCCACCCCAAGGCACAAGCTGACGGACAAGAACCAAGAGGAGGTCGATTTCTGCAATGCGCTTGACAAGGCTGCTTGTAAAGCGCGGAAGGCAGAGCTTAGTTGGTAGATCGGTAGATCGGTAGATATAAAAATTCTCTCCTAGAAATTCGGCCTTGCACCAGTCGCTATGGTATCTTGAGTTCTTTTCAATACATGTCACTTTAAAAAAGCACAGAAAAAAGAAAGAAAGAGAGAAAGAATTTGTCAATTAAACTCTTGCTTACCCCAGATTGATACTCATCCAGTCGTCAATCGCCCTGCTAAAGTCATCTGCTTGGAAATACAGGCCCTCATAGTTGCTCTCCGCTCCGATACCATCCACGTAGCGCTCTGCGTCCGCAACACCTGATGTTGCTTCAGGTGCCGTTCCAGGCCCGCTGGATGCGTGGTCCAGTGGCGTAGCGGCGTCATCCGGAGGGTAGGCTGGAGAATCCTTAGGCACAGTTTTGTGGCCTGAGATGCCGGCTGATCCTACCAGGTCGAACTCGGCTGTAGTTGTGTCTTGGTTGTTATCCTGGATTGCTGCTGGAATCTGTGCAAGTGAATCGTCAAACATGGATTGGTCCGCGGCGGCATCTCGCTGTCCAGCTCGCTCATATATCAACATATCCCACAGCAACTGCGCATTGATAGACGGGGCCTGGCGTAGTCCGGTGGAATTTTCGTTTCCAGCTCTAGTAGAAGGAGTAGTAGAAGGAGCAACGACAACACTACTTCGTAAATTATCTAAGTTGTCCGCCTATGGAGCGTCGCCGAGGCTTTTAGTACAGTAATAGAAAAAGAAAGAACGAGGGAAACGGAAGGGATGGTGTATTAGACAGTCAGGAATAGGAATGGGAATGCACGTACCATGACGGACACCCGCGGCCAGGTGGATCCCATGAGGCGTAAGAACTTTAAGCACTTGTCGAAGCCCGCCTGAGCCTTTTCTCGGAGACTCGGTTCTTCAACGAAGCTATGTTGAAGATGGATTGTGGCGACAATGACCACACAATGAGCCAATGATGGGTCCGATGGCTGGAAGGACTTCTTGTCCAACAAATCGATGAAGTATGTAATCCAACCGGCATGGCGAGTGATAAGATCAAAGGACTGGTGAATGAAGAATTGAGGCATGGTATGGCGGAAGTTCCGAAGGCGCATGGACAAGAGAAAGGGATGGTTGAGAAGGCAGGGGATGGCCGCATAGATGAATTGAAGGAACAGCCAGGGACCCCAGTAGTGACGGTGCTTCTGTAACGACTCAGGCGTCTGGTCTCCAAACTTATTGGCCGCAAAACGGTATCTTAAGGGAACGCTGCAATCAACTTCCAGATGGCGCTGCGTGACGGCCGAATAGTCAGACTGAGGACTCCAGGGCGGTGGCGTGTCCGGTCCAACATGAGATGCAGCGTAAATTCTAGCCATATGCCACACCTCGCTCAACTGAGAGGTGTATTTCAGAATGCCCATATCCGAGCGGCTGTTGAGACAGCTGGAGCCTCCGTCCAAGGGCACGGTAGGGTTTGTCGTTAATGTCCTGAAGGAGCTACGGCCGGTGATGGCGGCCAAGGTTTGCCATCCAATTAAGCCCGCTCTAGGATGATGCGTTCCAGGTACGACACATCCCTGAAGTTGCTGCAAGATGGAAATGCTTCTTATACAGTCGCTACATTCTAGCGGGTCACCAAGAGTGTTTATAGATTGAATACTGTTACTGAGGGCGCTGGCGATCGACAGATTCACCCCAGCTTGCATCGTATTCCCATCTGGCCAAAGGGGTCGGGGAAGAGAGGCCTTACTGTTAGCGCTGTCGTGGAGCAAAGATGGCTCATGTCATTAAATCAGGAGGCATTTCATTACTAACCAGCCATATCAACCATGCTCAGCAGACAGAGGGATTGCAAGGTCGACAGCTTCACACGGCGATTGACGAGGCAATCCATTGTACGCTGGCGAGAGAGCCTCGACATAGCGTCAAGGCGCTCTTGTTTAGACGGCGTGAGCGTATTGGGGGGGAACCTCAGGCTCAGGGCCTGCATGGCGAGGAGAAGTTCGTGATCCCTCGACTTTAGAGTCTCGAGGAATTTGTCTTCTGTGAAAAGGGATATGGGCTGATTATGGCACCATTTGAAGTACAGCCGGATGGCGTCGTGAAGCGTGGCGTCGTCCAGGACAAGGTGTGTAGTAATGCGTGGAGAGGCAGCCGGATCAAAGAGCCACGGACGCTGGTTCTCGGTGTTGTGCGAGGTATTACTACTGCCTGTAATCCACGGTCCTTCAACGACATGGCAGGATCCGGGAGTCGGAGCCTGGGACGGTGGAGTGGTCTGGCGAAGTGAGGCGGCGACAGGCCTACGAGAAAAAAGAAGGTGAGTAAGAAACAATGGTAGGTAACAAGAGCGAACAAGAAAACACAGGCCACCGACAGGAGCTGTTGAAGCAAATGATCCATTTTGCCTTCCAAATTATCGATGCGTTGTTCCTGGGGGAACTGGTTAAGATCGGGAACAGAACAAGTCGAAGCTATTCAAGTATGATAGGGAGAGCCACCATCTTCCGGCTGTGCCTTACGGCGCTGGTCTCGTGTTCACTCTCATTATAAACACATTGTTGCCCCAGGCGATGGCAATATGAGCACACAGGTCTCTCGCCTGGGCATCTGGTCTTTTTGCGGCTGCGATGCAAGTCAGTTAGGGTACAGGACATGGCCTAGCTTCTGGAAAGCTCTGGCGGAGGGACTTGTCGCACCGGCAAGGATCACAAGCTTGCCGCACCCGTTTTGGAGGACGCGTATCTTCCATGAGCGCGAGCACAAGTAGAAAGTATTTCGTTCTTCGGTCCGCTGATATGGGCAATCCAAAAATGTTCTAGCGACCGAGAATCGCATTGCAGGTCAGACGTAGCAGTAAGAGTAAGTAGAAGTAAAATTGAGCGGAAGTAAAAAGCGAGTAGAAGTGGGTTAAGCAGTTTAACTCCAGCATATAAATCCGAGCTCCTGGTCACATAAGTGGGGAAACGGGAACCTTGTACTTCGTACTCTCCTCTGATAGATTTGACTCTTATCGGATAGGGGATGCGGTGTTGTGTCGGCTGCCGAACTTGGTCTAGGACCTGGCAGCTTCCCCGCACCCCGCTAGTACTATTAAAGCTAGCAAGGCGTAAGAAGTGTCTTCTACCTTGATAAGCCTCAGAGAGCCCGCCACAGCTTGTCATCTAGTTTAGATGGTTGAGCTGAGCGCTTCAAGGTGTGCCACGAGCAGCCTGGGATCCAGACGTGAAAAGTAGGGACAAACGGCAAATGGATCACGTGAGAAGAGATTAGTCAGAAAGTCGCACTTGCAGGGAGCGACCGATCGGGCATTCCTACGAAGTACACACATCATTCCCTCGATGAAAACAGCTCTTGGATACTTCCAACACGTACGGTACCATCTAATTATTTGACGTTCAAGCAGGACTCGTCACCTTCAAAATGGAGACCGCGGCGGCGTTCGGTCTCACCGCCAATGCTATGCAAATACTCGAATACACCGCTAAATTGATCCAAGACAGCCAACAAATTGAGGAGCTATTGTCCTAAATGTGGAGGTGTCCTAAAAGGGGGTCCTCCGACTTAACCTTCGAGTTCAGATGCTCGCCGAGCGGAGCCTCGTCGCTCGGCTCTCCTATTATCTCTTCAAGTGCTGGAAATTTCTCTATCATGCCCTGCAGCGCCTTGATGGCCACTCTAAGCCTTGCGGCATCATCTGGTCTTTCCGTACTTGAGATAACGCTTCTGATATGCCCCACTAACAGCGTCCGCTCGGCTGATGGCTCTCTAATGATGCTAGAAATTCCCCGACTGATTGCCCTCTTGGCCCTCAAGTATTTCCCCCGAGCTGCGTAGATGAAGAGGGCAAGGATGACTTCGAAATAGTAAACTGGTGACGGGTCCACTTCGCAGAGTTGGGGGATCCACTTCAGCATCTGATCGTGGGCGGCTTGGGCGGCAGCAGCCTCTCTAAGCTTACTGGCCTGTTCCAGATAATAGACGATTCTGTCAGAAAGCCGGACAATCACGTCAGGAAATCCGTATCGCACAGCCACGTGTAGGGCTTTGATCGCCCCGCTGCCTAGGTTCCACGCCCTGCATGTGTTCCACTCCTCGCTCTTCTTTTCCTTATCTTTGATAAGATTCCACATCTCCTCTGCTATGTCCGTGATGTGCGTCTTGTCGATTAGCGGGCCGCCGCCGTGGTTGATGATGTGTTGCCAGCCTTCTACGACCATTCTGGCCATTATATGCGCAGTGCGAGGGTTCTCGTCCGCCACCATGGCAACCAGGATCTCTATACACGCCGTCCCGAATCTCTCGATATTTCGCAGGCTGCCCAAGTCGACCCCAGTTGTAATATCATCCTGCAGCTCTCTCATAAACATCTCCAGTTGCTCGTAACTCACGTAACCGTTGTCGACGACGTTGCGCAGGGCGAGGGACCAGATCTTTGCTAGATTTAAGGATAACTGTGCCAGCCGTGCATCTGCCCTACGCCCTTTGATGGCGGCGGCCAGCAGCTCTACCCCGAGTTTCGCTCGAACCTTCGCCTCCACCATCTGATTTTTGCGGAAGAAGCCCTCGAATTCCTCCACCCGGCAGGTCACCAGAACTTCCATCATCCGATCGCTGGCTTTTCCCGGGAAGGAAATGTGTCGGAGAGCATTAGCCCAACGCTCAGCTAGCAGCCGCACAATATCTTCATCTCCCAGCTCGATTGCCAGGGTCAGGATGGCTACTGCGCTCTTTGTAAGCACTTCCAACTTGGAGCTGGCTGTATTCGCCGCGTGAAGGGCCACGCCAGGTGTCTCGCGTTTCGCACCATGATTGCCCAGGATAAAACTGATAAATTCTGAGGCCTTTGCGGTGGACCTGACAAGCGGCATCAGCAGAAGATGGTAGAACCCGGGGTCAGAGGAGTTTCCAGACCCGCCGCCGCTTCCTTCGCTCACATCGCCGTCACCCATGTTATTTCTCGCCAACGCTACGAGCTGCTCAAACGCCATTAGCGCGAGCTGTGCTAGTAACTCGATGTCCTTGATTTTCCTTTCTCGGATCGCCTCCTTGAATGCGATGACTGTGATATTTGTGTAGTCTTCTAATACCGCTTCGTTGTTCATCATGACAGCGATCGTGAAATGGCGCAGCTGGCCCTTTAGTATCTTCGGCACCAGTGAAGACTGTCCATAATCTAGACCAGTCATCAGGACGGAGTTTTGGCGTAGTAGTTCGCACGTATTTACCTCCACGGCATCGTGGCTTCTCAACAACTGTTCCAGTTCCTTATTCTCGTTGGACTGTGCAGCTTCCAGGGCAGTACCGAATTGGCCCCCCGGCGCATTTACGTTGGCACCACTTCCCAAGAGAATCGTCACCACTTCCTCACTCTCTTTTGGGTGAGCGAACTTGTTGGCAGCGGCAGCGGCGACTTGCAAGGCAGTATCGGGACCACCCACTGTCTTGTTCGGGTCAAACCCCGCCTTGAGCAGCTTCTTCACGATTCCTGGGAGACCGTGAAACGCGGCGTCGTTGAGAGCAGTGCCATATTGATAGTTGCGCTGGTACTTCTTGAGTCGCCTGTCCTTGAGAATCTCGGCGACACATTTCTCGGATCGTCCCAATATTGCGGCTGCCAAGGGTGGCCCCAGTTTACTTACTACATTGACATTTGCGCCTTTGTCAAGCAACACGCGAACTATTTTGTCGTGGCCGCCGCAGCATGCGTCGATTAATGGTGTAACTGACTGGTTACCAATCTCCGTGTTTGCTCCTTTGTCTAGCAGAAGCTGCACAATCTCGAGGTCGCCCGATCTGACGGCGATGTGAAGGGGGCTGAGCCCGTGGACGTCAACTACATTAACGTCGAAGCCGAGGCTCAGCAATGTCTCAACCATTTCTCGAGCTCCGGCGTCCTTCCTAGACACGGCCCAGTGCACGGCCGTCTGTTGCCGGCTATCTCTTTCACCCCGTCGCAGCAGGCCTTTCTGGGCGAAAGCACGGACAAACCCAGGGCTGCCCAGGTAGCTGACGATGTGGGTATTCTCGATGCCGTCCGGAAAGTGCCGGCGTGACCCCACTAAATGCGCCTGGAAGGACAAACGCATGTTGTCTGACCGGTCGGCGAACTTGGGAAGCAACCTTCGTATCTCTTCTTCGCCGGCATGAGACAAATGATGTGCCCAGTTAGACGAAGCATACCTGAATAGCGGCTTGCTTTTGGCCAATGCATCTAAATCCCCAGACCCAAACCATTCGACATTTGGGAAGGGCCCCCTGGAGAATTCCTGGAAGGAGAGATACGTGATGCAAATTTCGGCAATCATCCCGTGAGCATCTGGTAACCACTTATCCCTTTCCTTTACCAGGTATTCTTTTGTCGAATAGTGGGCTAATTGGACGATGTGGCCTTCGTCGATCCTCAGTAGCCCGCAGCATACCCTGTTGATCCTGTCCACGGTTGCGACGTTGCTTTCCTCAAATTGGGACATCGTTACGTCCACAGCGAGCGCCTGCCGGAGTTCCACTTCAGTTAACGGGGGTGTGGCGAAGGTAGCCCACGTAAGTGCCTTCCTAGCCAATTTCTTTGGGCTTTCGGCTTGGTGGTTAATTCTCTCGAGAATTCTCTCATACGCAAGTGCCAGCGTTTCGGAGAGATCCTTGCCTTGTTGGAAATTGAGAAGCTGTTGTCGGACCTCCCACTCTGTCGACAGATCCTTCAACGCATCCCTATAAATACGAGCGAGGAGGAAGCTAGCACGCTGTCAGCTCATTACATCCGACAGGTATACGAAGATCGTCAAGGGCTCTACTTGCCACCCATCGGCTTTCCTAGTAATCTCAGCCTTGATTTCCTCCTTTAGGGCTAGATTTTTCTTAAACTTGTCTCCAAATTCAGCCATCCTACCGTCTAGGTAGTTCTGCACATCTTCGTCGCTGGCCCTAATGTCCAGCGAAAAGCACATGTATTCCCCGAAGAGCAGAGCGTCTTCTCTAACCCTAGAAGTAGCAAAGATGCACATGTCGGTCTCGGATTGTAGACTGACGATCTGCGATACGAACGCATGGCACTGAGCTGACGATCCGCACTCATCTAACGCGTCAATGACGACGAAGACTTTGTCGTACCAATTTCCTACGCGGCGAAAAACTTCAGAGAAGGTTTGTTGAGTGGACCGCGTGCCATCGCCCCGTTGGCCGTATGACTCGTATAGTTTGCGAGCAAACTGGAAAGTTTCGAGGGCTTCATCCGTATGCGGAAGGCTTAGGATTAGCTGCCCGAGAAGATTCTTGAGCAGACACTCGGGCTCGTGGTCTGATTGCTCCTGTTGGTAGTTCAAATAGAGATATGCGACGCCAACTTTCGGTCCACTTTCCTGTGGAAACCTACTATAAAGGTCCTTGATGACGGTCGCCGTGATGAAGGTTTTGCCGGCCCCAGGGATTCCGCTACAGAAAAGCGTAGCTTTTTCAGCTCCTAGCCATCCGCGATATTCTGGCGAGTCCAACAGCCATTTGCCCGTCCCATCTGATCTCCGGTTGATGGTTGATATCTGATCTACCTCGTAATTCTTGGGAGCGAGCCATTTGAACACCTCTTCACGACGTTCTCGATATCCTCTCACAGTCCTGCCGGGTAAGTCGTTACTTTAGTCTCACCACTAAAAAAGAAAGATCTGAGGTATCATTAGGCTGGGGAACACACCTTCGCTCGATCTGGAGTGCCATGTGGATATTCTTGCGGTATTGCTCTATTTCTTGGAGATGCTTCTTGGCCTTCTCTTCCGTCCGCGGCCACGTGATGATCTTGGCCATCCATTTGCGACGTTTCCCTGACGCTGAGGGGCCAGCATCGTCAATGTATGTCTCAAGGAGCTTGTCCAAACCCTCGAGCTCGCGCTTGCATGCCTCTACATCGCCATTGGGGATGGCTAGTGCTTTCTTCAGGGACTCGGACGCTGCTAATCGCTCATTGCCTAGACTTCTCATGTCATTCAGCAGGGCCTCCACCGAGGAGGCCGTATTCCGGATGGAACGGAGCAACTGTGGTGCGTTTTGAACAGAGTCTATGCGCCCTTTGATTGAGTGGCAAGATTTCGCAGACAGTTCAACAATGGCAATGATACTTGCCACGATGCCCAAAGCCTCGGCCATCGGTTAAGGCGTGTAGGGGTTGGAATTCTAGAAAATTTGGGTATTCTGCGGAACATTTTATGGTTCAGTTGCGGGGCTCCGGCACGTCGGCATCAGCTTCTTTCTTATATTCCCTATGACAGGGCGTGCACTAGCTCTTTGTGGTTGACATAGGGTATTATTTGTTGCGATTTGTTGCGACAGGGATATCTGCTGCAAGAGGATATCCGGGAGTAAGCTCGCTCATTGTGGGTTGGCGAAAACTGCCCAATGGAAGAGGGAAACCTCGAATCCGTGTGGCAATCCCATTACATATCAAGGAACATTTCCCGCAAGCGGGATGCCATTTTTGATTCGATGCATATGCAACGGGTGGCGCTGCACTAAGATATATTATTACGTGGCGGAAAGCCTGGGCTTAAGACCTTGAGTGTGAACGAATCGTATTAACAGTTGGCAATGATAAGCAAATGATAAGGAGTATGCCCACCAGAACTAATGTCATTGGTGAGGAACAGAACAGAGCGCTTTCGCCCAATCGGGCTTTCCTTTCTCCTTGGTTTTACGTCCGGGTCTATGACGTACGCCACAACTAACCTCTGTGCCCACCACTGTTTCCTATGGCCGACCCTGTCGAGTGTCGTTGGGGACAGCCTCGTCATTAGCGCGCGTTAATTCATGCGCACTGGCCGTCTTCGTCGCTCGCAGATATTCCTCCTGTTTTCTTTTTCGACGAGTGCATCTTTATGCCCAATGCCTGACAACAACCACCAGGGACTGGACCGACACCCGCGGGGGGCCGTGCCCGCCGACCTCCCCAGGAGCCAAAGGACGGGAACTTGGCTATATGTCATCTTGTGGATCCTCGACATTGGGTTAATTATCGCTGGTGCTATAGCTTACGGGCTCACGGAGACAGACTACGAACCGGGCCTCAAGCTGGTTTTTTCGAAGCTGGGGCTCCATGTCCAGCGCTTGGAGATCGCAATGGTTGGTGTCTCCAAGCTACCTTGAACTTATCCACTCTGTGAGGGACTATGACTCAGTTCGATACGACAGATGCGTTTGGCTTTTATTCTATTTTATTCACTTTTTTTCTTTTCTTCTTCTTTGGCTAATTGGTCTTAGGCATCGCTTGGCTGGTTCGTCGACTCTTTCCTCGTAGTCGTCCAGTCCGCCCAAGCCGATGCTGTACGCTCCGGAAGCGAGGGGAAGAGCGAGCTCTTAACCGCCGAACGCACTCTGCTCAGAGTATTTTTCCCATGGCACGGTTTTGCCGCTTCTTTATGGGCCGTAGCTGTCGGGTTGCAGACAACATACGTTATCCGCCCGAACAAGCTTGAGGTATGCGTCGACCATCCTAGCTTCACGCCGTGTCGGTGCGTGTTCGCGAGCTGGGTCATGGCGGTGATGGTCTTGTAAGTCCCCCCGGTTCTGGGAAGGATGGCATTCATAGGGTTTCAGCAACTCAGCTTGCCCGGGAAATATCGGTTGACACTCTTGATACGCCAGAGCATCGCACGTAGGGATCTTGATTTGGGCGACCCATATCGTCTTTCGGTACCGGGTCTTACGGATTGGTGACCGCGAGCCAGTGGAGCTTCCGAATTCCTTGAACTTACCATGTCACGTCGTTTCCAATGCCCTACCGCTGCAATTCACTCCTTTAAAGGGCAGACAAATTGGCGATACCGATCAGCACCACCAGATAGTGGCAGTGTAACTATTCCGTTTTGTACCCTGTTCTATAAACGCGAATTTGATCTTAGGCAAATCTTAAAGTTGTTCTCCGAATTGGTGCCAATCTGTACTCATATGAAACTCGGCACCGCGCGATAGGTACGAGGACATGCAAAGATGTTCAGGAACTAATTAAGTTCTGTGGTTGAAGGATTGTTTGGAGATTGTGTTCTCGACTGCGCACAAAAAGAGAAGGAGAAGAGGAAGATAATGCATCCGAAAACAAGAATGAGAGAAGAGAGAACGGAGACTATTTGTACATCTCCGTCTGACGGTCTTAATATACACATGAACAAAAACAAGAGAATCCTCGATGGTGTTGGGAATGG
>Ga0164243_10012911_pt1 | contig 11787 bp, 13 predicted proteins | sample OricompcompostOP_FD_108781 | JGI IMG/M metagenome (GOLD analysis project Ga0164243, IMG submission 108781) | Organic Plus compost microbial communities from Emeryville, California, USA - Original compost - Organic plus compost (OP) | ecosystem: Engineered > Solid waste > Mixed feedstock >...
AGCCGGTATTGACCAGCCAGCATTGCACCCCGCCCTTGGCGATGCGCTCCTTCAGCAGATTGCCGTAAACCGAGGGATGGCGCGGCATGAATGGCGCGCCGAAACAGGTCGAGAAGGTCGCGCTCGGCTCGGTCACGCCGATCTCGGTGCCGGCGACGCGCGCGGTATAGCCCGAAAGGAAGTGGTACATCGCCTGATCGGGGGTGAGCCGCGCGATCGGCGGCAGCACGCCATAGGCGTCGGCGGTCAGCATGATGATCGTCCGCGGAACCGGCCCCATATTGTCGGCCGAGGCATTGGGAATGAAGTCGATCGGATAGGAACCGCGGCTGTTCTCCGCGAGGCTGGCGTCGTCGAGGTCGATTTCGCGGCTGACCGGATCGATCACGACATTTTCGAGAACCGTGCCGAAGCGCCGCGTGGTCGCGTAGATCTCGGGCTCGGCCTCGGGCGAGAGGCGGATCATCTTGGCGTAGCAGCCACCCTCGAAGTTGAAGACGGCGGTGTCGGACCAGCCATGCTCGTCGTCGCCGATCAGCGTGCGGCTGGCATCCGCCGACAAGGTGGTTTTGCCGGTGCCCGAAAGGCCGAAAAAGACCGCCGTGTCGCCATTGGGCCCGATATTGGCCGAACAGTGCATCGGCATGATGCCCTGGACGGGCAGCTTGTAGTTGAGAATGCCGAACACCGACTTCTTCATCTCGCCGGCATAGGCGGTGCCCCCGATCAGGATGAGCTTCTCGGTCAGGTTGACCGCGATCACGGTTTCGCTGTTGGTGCCGTGGCGCGCCGGATCGGCGCGGAAGCTCGGCAGGTCGATGATGGTGAACTCGGGGCGGAAATCGGCGAGTTCCTCCTCCTCGGGGCGCACCAGCAGGGTTCGGATGAAGAGGCTGTGCCACGCATATTCGGTAACCACGCGAACGGTCACGCGATGTTCGGGCTGCGAACCGCCATAGAGATCCTGGACGAAGAGCGTGTCCTTCTCGGCGACCGCGGCCAGGAAATCGGCCTTGAGCGCGGCGAAATGGGCGGGGCTCATGCCCTTGTTGGTCTTGCCCCACCACACGGTGTTCTCGGTTTCGGCATCACGAACAATGAGCTTGTCATTTGCCGAACGACCCGTATGCCGGCCGGTGGCGACCACCAGAGGGCCGTCCTTTGCAAGGATGCCCTCGCCGCGCTTCACCGCCGCCTCGACAAGGGGCGCGGTGGTCAGGTTCCAGTGCAGGTCTGCGCCTGCCGTGATGCCCTGATCGCCGAGTGTGAAGCGAGGTACGCGGTCGTTCAAAGTCCGTCTCCCGGTGCGGGCGTCGCGATGTGCGGCGCCACGAATACCGGCGCTTATCCCCCGGAAATCCGGGCGTCAAACCGCCTGGGAAATGACAACGATGTCGTACGTGGAGCGGTTGGAATTGCCCGACGAGGGCGCATGCTCTAAACGGCGAGGAGAGCCTGATGGTCCGAGGAGGAAGCGCTTCGCGCTTCCGCCGATGACGTGAGTCAGGCTCTCATTTTTGGATGCAGACCTTGATTCACTTTTAAGGCCGATTGAGCCTAGAACGATCACGGTCTGGGGAGAAACGCCGTCCATGTCCGCAACGATCGCGCTCGTCGACGACGACCGTAACATCCTGACATCGGTGTCGATCGCGCTGCAGGCGGAGGGGTTCATCACCCGGCTCTACACCGATGGCGAGAACGCGCTGAAGGCGCTGACCGAGAATCCGCCCGACCTGTGCGTGTTCGACATCAAGATGCCGCGCATGGACGGGCTCGAACTGCTGCGCCGACTGCGTGAGAAGAGCAACGTTCCGGTGATCTTCCTGACCTCCAAGGACGACGAACTCGACGAGGCGCTCGGCCTCGCGATGGGTGCCGACGATTATATCGCCAAGCCCTTTTCGCAGCGGCTGCTGATCGCCCGCATCCGGGCGATCCTGCGGCGTACCGAGCTTGCCGCGCGTGTCGAGGGCGACGATGCAGCGCCGCCGGAACTGCTCGTTCGCGGACGGCTCGAGATGGATCCGGCGCGTCACCGTGTGACCTGGAACGGGGATGAGGTGACGCTCACCGTCACCGAGTTCCTGATTCTCGAATCGCTCGCGCGGCGGCCCGGCGTGGTCAAGTCGCGCGACCAGTTGATGGACGCCGCCTATCAGGAAGACCTGTACGTCGACGACCGCACCATCGACAGCCACATCAAGCGAATCCGCCGCAAGTTCCGCGAGGCGGACGGCGGATTCGACGCAATCGACACGCTTTATGGCCGCGGATACCGATTTACCGAGGAGTAAGGAGAGCGACCTGTCGCTCGTCTGGTCGGGCCGGCTGTCGCTCACCCGCCGGATTCTGGCGGTCAATATCTTTGCATTGCTGCTGCTCGCCGGCGGCTTCTTCTATCTCGACAGCTATCGCGCCAGGCTGGTCGACAGCCGCCGCGACCAGGCTGCCCGCGAGATCGAGCTGATGGCGCGTGCGGTGGCGCTCGCCACGCCCGATCACCGTGCGAGACTGATCGCCAATCTCGCCGAGGAAAGCGGCGGCCGGCTGAGACTCTATGCCGCCGACGGCACGCGCGCCGCCGACAGTTGGGATACGCGCCAGCCCAACTACACGCTGCGCGATCCGGATACCGAGCCCTGGCAGCGCCATGCCGCGCGTTTCCTGGACCGTGCGGTCGACCGGATCGTCGCCGCGAACCGGCTCGAGCGATTTGCCGAACCCGATCCGGACAATGCAGCGCGCTGGCGAGAAATCCGCAGCGCGAAGGATCGGCACGGGGCCGTGACCGAGCTACGCTACGCGCCCGATCGCACGCCGATGCTTTCGGCGGCGATTCCGTTGCCCGGGGCAACCGGCGAGACGCTGCTGTTCACCGAGAACGCGCGCGACATCACCCGTATCGTTCGCGCCGAGCGTTTTCGGCTGGGAATGGTGCTGCTCGTCGTGACCTTGGTCTCGATCCTGCTGTCGCTGTTCCTCGCGCGCACCATCGTGCGCCCGCTGCGCCGGCTCGCGCGCGCGGCGGTGCGCGTCCGGCTCGGCCGCGCGCGCGACGTCGAGGTTCCCCGCCTGCCCTCCCGTCGCGACGAAATCGGCATGCTCGCACGCGCGCTTTCGGACATGAGCCATGCGCTCAACATGCGAATCGACGCGATCGAGGCCTTTGCCGCCGATGTGACCCATGAGCTGAAGAATCCGCTGGCGTCGCTGCGCTCGGCGGTCGACAGCCTGCAGCGCGTCAAGGATCCCGACCTCCAGTCGCAGCTGCTTGACATCGTCCGTGCCGACGTGCTGCGGCTCGACCGGCTGATCACCGATGTCGCGGATGCCTCGCGGCTCGACGGGCAGCTTTCGCGCGCGGCCTTCGAGCCTGTCGATCTCGGCCCGCTGATCGAGGAGATATTGAAGGCGCGCGAGGTGCGCGGGCTGGATACCGTGCCGATCGCCTATGCGCGCCCGCGCAAGGGCAGCGCGGTGGTGCCCGGCGATGCATCCAAGCTGGCACGGGTGATCGAAAACCTGCTCGACAATGCGGTCTCCTTCTCACCGCCCGACGCGATCGTGCGGATCGACGCCACCCGCCGGGAGGCCGATGTGCTGATCGCGATCGAGGACAGCGGCCCCGGCGTTCCCGAGGCCGCCCGCGAGGCGATCTTTCGTCGCTTCCATAGCGACCGGCCGGAAGACGGCGCCTTCGGCCGTCACTCCGGATTGGGGCTTTCGATAGCCAAGACCATCGTCGACGGCCATAATGGCACGATCACCGTCCAGGACCGTGCCGACGGCCCCGGCGCGCGTTTCGTCGTCACCCTGCCCGCCGCGGAGGTCAGTGCTTGAGCCGATTGTCGTCCGAAATGATGCATGCCTCGTCGATCGCGATCGGCGGCCGCGCGGTGCTGATCGAGGGGCTGCCGGGTTCGGGCAAGTCGGACCTGTCGTTGCGGCTGATCGATCGCGGCGCGACGCTGATCAGCGACGACTATACGCTCGTGCTTCGCCGCCAGGACGGGCTGATCGCGACCCCCGCCCCCAATATCGCCGGCAAGATCGAGGTGCGCGGCCTCGGGATCGTTTCGATGCCCTATGCCGCCGAGGCGCCGGTGGCGCTGGTCGTGTCGCTGGGCGAACCGGTCGAGCGCCTGCCCGAGGCGGGCGCACGCCGCAAGGTGCTGGGCGTCGACATTCCCAATATCTCGCTCAACGGGTTCGAGGCGTCGGCGGCGATCAAGGTCGAGCTCGCGCTTGCGCAGGATGAAGCGGCATGACCAACGGCACGCGGCGCCCCAGGCGCATCCTGCTGGTCACCGGCATGTCGGGCGCCGGCAAGTCGACCGTGATGAACTGTCTGGAGGATATGGGCTGGGAGGCGGTCGAAAACCTGCCGCTCGGCCTGCTCGACAGGCTGCTCGCGGCGCCGCAGGCGCTCGGCACGCTCGAGGATGACCGTCCGCTCGCGCTCGGCATCGACAGCCGCACCCGCGGTTTCGATGCCGAGCGGATCATCATGCGAATCAAGCAGTTGCGCGAGCTGCACGGCCATGACGTCGAAACCGTCTTTCTCGACTGCAGCGGAACCGAGCTCGAGCGCCGCTTTTCTGAAACGCGGCGGCGCCATCCGTTGGCGCAGGACCGGCCGGTCGCCGACGGTATCGCGCGCGAGCGAGAACTGACCGGCCCGCTGCGCCACTGGGCCGAGCATGTCTTCGACACCACCGAATCGACCACCAACGAACTCCAGCAGCGCATTCGCGCGCGGTTCGGCGGCGCAAAGCCCGAGGATCCGACGCTGACGGTGATGTCGTTCGGCTATTCGCGCGGCGTTCCGCGCAACGCCGACCTGGTGTTCGACGTGCGCTTTCTGCGCAATCCGCACTGGGACGCCAAGCTGCGTCCGCAAACCGGGCTCGACGAGGCGGTGGGCGCCCATATCGCGCAGGATCCCGCCTATGATCAGGCGATGCGCCAGATCGAGGCGCTGCTGCTGCTGCTGCTTCCGCGCTACGCGCATGAGGGCAAGTCGTACGTGACGATCGCATTCGGCTGCACCGGCGGACGACACCGCTCGGTCCATGTCGCCGAACGCGTGGCGTCACGGTTGCGCTACGCCGGATTTTCGCCCACGGTCGCGCACCGCGATCTGGGTTCGACTCCTCTCGATGCGATGGAAGGCGAGCCGGTCGATGCGTGAAGGCAGGATGCAGGTAACTCGATGATCGGACTGGTGCTGGTGACCCACGGCCTGTTGGCCAAGGAATTTGTGGTCGCCATGGAGCATGTTGTCGGGCCCCAGGACGCGATCCGGCCGATCTGCATCGGGCCCGAGGATGATATGGATCTGCGCCGCAAGGATATCGCCAAGGCGATCGGTGAGGTCGATGACGGCGCGGGGGTCATCCTGCTTACCGATCTGTTTGGAGGAACCCCCTCCAACCTCGCGATTTCCTTGATGAAACCCGGTCATGTCGAGGTGATCGCCGGGATCAACCTGCCGATGCTCATCCGGCTGGAGGGTGCCCGTCGGACGATGTCGGTCAAGGAGGCGGTCGCCGCCGCGCGCGAGGCGGGGCGCAAATATATCAGCGTCGCCTCCGAAGTGCTGGGAGAATCGGTGTGAGCGTGCTGCGCACCGTCCTCATCGCCAACAAGCGCGGGCTGCACGCGCGGGCCAGCGCAAAGTTCGTCACCCTCGCCAGTCAGCAAAGCGCGACGGTGGAGGTCGAGAAGGACGGATCGACCGTGACCGGCACCTCGATCATGGGACTGATGATGCTGGGTGCCGCGATGGGCGACAGCGTCACCATTCGCGCCAGGGGCGAAGGCGCCGAAAAGGCGGTCGACCTGCTCGCTGCGCTCGTCGAATCCAAATTCGGCGAGGAATGAGGGCAGCGCCTTGCCCCGCGAGATCACTGGATTTTCGAACGAGACGGTGAAGCGCGTCCGCGCGCTGCGCGACAAGAAGCATCGCCGGCGCGAGGGACTGTTCCTGGCCGAGGGACTGCGCATCCTCGCCGAGGCCGAAGAGGCCGGCTTCCTCCCGGAAATGCTGTTCTACGCGCGCGATTCGGCCGCGCATCCGCTGGTCGCGCGGCTGACCGCGGCGACCGAGGCGGCGGGCGGCGAGGTGATCGAGACCATCCCCGACATCCTTCACAAGCTCTCGGGCAAGGAAAATCCGCAGACCGTGATCGGGGTGTATCGCGAGCGGCTGACCCCGCTCGCCCAGGTCGACCGCGGCACGGCGGACATCTGGCTGGTCGCGCAGGCGCTGCGCGATCCCGGCAATCTCGGCACCATGCTGCGCACTGGCGATGCGGTGGGCGCCGGCGGCCTCATTCTGATCGACGATTGCGTCGATCCTTTTTCGGTCGAGGCTGTTCGCGCCAGCATGGGCGCGCTGTTCACCCAGACGATCGTCGCCGCGCGCTGGCCCGATTTCATCGCCTGGCTCCGGAGCGGACCGGGCCAGCTCGTCGGCACCAGCCTCAACACCACCCACGACTATCAGGCGCCGCGCTACGAAAGCCCGACCTTCCTGCTCACCGGCAACGAGGCGCGGGGGCTGCCCCAGGCCTATGAGGCCGAATGCGACCTGCTGGTGAAGATCCCGATGCTCGGCAAGGCCGACAGCCTCAACGCCGCGGTCGCGACCGCGGTGATGGCCTATGAGGTGCTCAACCAGCGGCGGCGATGACGCGCAAAAGGGAACCATCGGCCGGTTTCGTTGTTGAGGCGATATGACACGGCTGTTCCCTGCCCTCGCCCTGCTTCTCGCCGGCTGCGCGGTCGTGCCCGGCGGCGAGCCCGAAACGCCCTCGGCCCCGGGCGACCGCTATCGCGCCGCAGGCACCGAGCCCTTCTGGTCGCTCGATATCGAGGGCGGACGAATGGTCTTCATCGACCGCGGCACCGATGCGCGTATCGCCGTTTCCCGCCCCGAACCGCGCACCAGCTTCAACGGGCACCGCTACGAGACCGGGCGGCTGACCGTCGACGTCACGCACAGCGAGTGCAGCGACGGAATGAGCGATCGAACCTATGCCGATACGGTGAGCGTGATGGCGGATGGCAGGCAGTATAAGGGCTGCGGCGGCGCGATCGTGCCGCCCGCCGAACTTTCGGGCACCAACTGGCGCATCGAAAGCGTCGGCGGCGTTCCGGCGGCGGGCGGGCGCGACGCCGCGATCTCGTTCACCGGCGACCGCATTTCTGGAAGCAGCGGCTGCAACCGCTTTTCCGGATCCTATGACCTCAACACCACGGCGATGACGCTGGGGCCGATCGCCGCAACCAAGATGGCCTGTCCGGGGCCCGCGATGGAGCAGGAAAATCGCCTGTTCGCGTTGCTCAAGGGAACCGTCGGCCTCGATTTCCGCAACGGCGACACGCTGATCCTGACCGGCGCGAACGGCCAGAAGGTCGTGCTCAAGCGGGCGATCTGATCCGCCTGCCCTATTCGGCGGCCTCGGCCTCCTCATCCTGATTGCCGAGCTTGGTGAGCGGGCGCACCGTGGTTTCGGCGACGGGCAACGGCTCGATCGTCCGCCCGCCGGTTTCGATCTTGAGCGCCTCGAAACGCTTGGCCTGGGTAAGCACCTGGCTTTCGAGGCTGCCAATGAAATCATTATAGGCGCCAGTGGCCTGGTTGAGATTCTTGCCGAGCCGCGAGATATGCGCGCCCATCGTCGACAGGCGCTTGTACAGTTCCTTGCCCGCCTCCCCGATCTCGTGCGCCTGCGCGGCCAGCGCCTCCTGCCGCCACATGCCCGCCATCACCTTGGCGAGCGCGAGCATGTTGATCGTCGAGGCGATGATCACCCCGTTGCGATAGGCGGTCTCGATCAAATCGGGTGCGCGCTCGGCGGCCGCGGCAAGGAAATGCTCGCCCGGGATGAACATGATCACGAAATCGGGCGACCGGTCGAACTGGCGCCAATAGCCTTTGCGGCCGAGATCGTTGGCATAGGATTTCATCGCCGCTGCGTGCTGCGCGAGCAGTTCGGCGCGCCGGCTCTCGTCCTCCTCGTCGAAAGCCTGCTCGAACGCGACCAGCGGGCATTTGACGTCGACCACGATGCAGCGGTCGCCGGGCAGGTTGATCACGCAATCAGGCCGCAGCCTCTGCCCGTCGTCGTTGACGCTGTTCTGCAGGGCAAAGTCGAGATTTTCAGCGAGCCCGGCCGATTCGAGAATGGTGCGAAGCTGTTCTTCGCCCCAGCGTCCGCGCGCCTTGGGGCTCGATCGCATGACGTTGGCGAGGCGCTGGGTCTCGCGCCGAACGCTTTCGTTACCCTGGGTGAGCTGCGCCACGGCCTGTTTGAGCTCGCCATAGCTGCCCTCGCGCTCTTTTTCGACGCGCTGAAGATTTTCCTCATAGCGCTTCAACGTGGTTTCAACAGGCTGAAGCAAGGCTTTGAGTTTGGCTTCATTCTGTTCGCCAGCCTGGTTGAAACGTTGATCGGCGCGTTCGAGGAACTGGCGCTGCGCCGCTTCGAACAGATCCTGCCCCACCCGGCTGAACTGCGCGGCGAGCGCCTCGCGCGTCGGTGCGGCGGCTTCCAATGTCGCCAAGCGGGTTTCGGCCGCCCGCGCACGCTCCGCGGCCTGGTCGCGTTCTTTGGTCAGGTCGTCGATTATCTGCCGGAGCTGCGGGATCGCGGCCGCGGGGCGCGCGCCGACGAGCCAGCCGATCAGCAATCCGGCGGCAAGCGCGGCGATCGCGGTCAAAACAATCCAATTCATCGCCAGAACATAGATCGAACACGGCTGCACGGGAAAGCGAAATCGCACCCCCGCGCCATCGGCTCGTCCCGTCCGCCGGCTTGCAACCGCGACGCGGACGAATGATTGTGGGGAGATGAAGTCGCTACGCCTGCTTGCCCTCGCACCGCTCGCGCTCGCCGCCTGCGAACGCCAGCCCGCCCCGAATGCCGAGAATGCGACGCCCGAACCGCCGCCTGTCGCAAATGTTGCGGAGGCAACGCCGCCCCCGGTCGCACCGGGAACGACATTACCCCCCGCCGACGCCAATCTGCGTTTCATCGGATGGTGGGCGCCCGACGCCAAGGCGTGCGGCGAGACGCCGTGGCTGTTCAACGAGCGCGGGCTGGAAACCGCCGGCGGGATGACGTGCAGCTTCGACAGGATCAACCAGGTTCCGGGCGGCTATGACATTGCCGCCACCTGCACTGCGCAGATGGAGGAAACCCCCGACAGGGTACGGCTGCGTTTCGCCGAATCGGCGCGCGCGATGATGCTCGAGACCGATGCCAGCCTCGAGCCCACGGGCCTGGTCTATTGCGGGCCGGGCGGCATGAAGGTGTCGATGCCGCAGGCCGAATAGCCCGCGTCGGCGGTCAACCGGAAATTCGACGGCGGTCAGGCCGCCTTGGCGCGCTCCTTGCGGGCCTTGGCGAGCTTTTTCAGGATCATGTCCTTCTTCAGCCGCGAGAGATGGTCGATGAAGAGGATGCCCTCCAGATGGTCCATCTCGTGCTGCAGGCAGGTCGCCAGAAGCCCGTCGAGCCGCTGCTCGTGCGGCTTGCCGTCATAGTCGAGCCAGCGCGCGGTGATCACTGCCGGGCGCTCGACGTCGGCATATTGATCGGGGACCGACAGGCAGCCCTCCGAATAGACCGACATCTCATCTGACGGATCGACGATCTCGGGATTGATGAAGACGAGGGGGCGGCGGACCGGCGGGCCGCCCTCCTCCTCAGGCTCCTGGAGGTCGATCACCAGCACGCGCTTGGGCACGCCCACCTGGATTGCGGCCAGGCCGATCCCGGGCGCGTCGTACATCGTCTCGAACATGTCGTCGATCAGCTTGCGGAGCTCGTCATCGACGGTTTCGACGGGCGAGGAAATGACGCGAAGCCGCGGATCGGGGGTCTCTAGGATCGGAAGAATGGCCATGGCGGCAAGATAGAACGGGAACAGCGCGCTTTCAACGCCCCTGAGCCCGGAAAGCCCGCGCCAGGAAAAGGCGTCAAGCTACCGGGCGCCGCGCGCGAAGCGCCTGGGCCAACGTGCCCTCGTCGAGATAGTCGAGTTCGCCGCCGACCGGCAGGCCATGCGCGAGCTGAGTGACGCGCACCGGAAAGCGCTCGATACGCTCGGCAATATAATGAGCGGTGGTCTGCCCCTCGAGCGTCGCGTTCATCGCCAGCACCACCTCGTCGATGCCGCCCGCCTCGATTCGGCGCAGCAGCTTGTCGATCGAAAGATCTTCGGGCCGAATTCCCTCCAATGCCGAAAGGCGCCCGCCAAGCACATGAAAACGGCCGGGAAACAGTCGCGATCGATCGAGCGCCCAGAGATCGGACACCTCCTCCACCACACAGAGCGCGCGGGCGTCGCGGCGCGGATCGGCGCAGATGCCGCAGGGATCGCTGGTGTCGACATTGCCGCAGACATGGCAGGTCGAAAGCCGCTCGTTGACTGCCTCGAGCGCGCGCAGCAGCGGCGTCATCGCGCCTTCGCGCTTCTTCATCAGGTGCAGAACCGCGCGGCGCGCCGATCGGGGGCCGAGTCCGGGGAGCCGTGCCAGCGCCTGGGTGAGCGCGTCGATTTCCTGCGATGCCATTCGCATGACATAAGGGGTTGCGCTCCCGTCTGCCAAGCGGTTGAGAAGCAGGCATGCGTATCGCCTTCATGGGAACTCCCGATTTCGCGGTGCCGACGCTCGACGCGCTAGTCGCCGCGGGACACGAGGTCGCCGCGGTCTATAGCCAACCGCCGCGGCCGGCGGGGCGCGGCAAGGCGCTGCGGCCGTCCGCGGTGCATGCCCGTGCCGAGGCGCTTGGGCTCGGCGTCTTGACGCCAGCCTCGCTCAAGAGCCCGGAAGAGCAGCAGAAATTCGCCGCGCTCGATCTCGATTTCGCGGTGGTCGCGGCCTATGGTCTGATCCTGCCGCGCGCGATTCTCGATGCGCCGCGGCATGGCTGCCTCAACGTTCACGGCTCGCTGCTGCCGCGCTGGCGCGGCGCGGCGCCGGTGCAGCGGGCGATCCTGGCGGGCGACGAGGCCACCGGGGTCACGATCATGCAGATGGAGGCGGGGCTCGATACCGGGCCGATGCTGGCCAAGGTCGCGACCCCCATCGGCACCAAGACCGCGGGCGAGCTGACCGACGAGCTGGCGCGATCGGGTGCGGCGCTGATGGCGGAGGTGCTCGCGCGGCCGGACGCCTATCCGCCGGTCATCCAGCCGGAGAAAGGCGTGACCTATGCCGCCAAGATCGACAAGGCCGAGGCGCGGCTCGATTTCTCTGGCGATGCCGCCGCCGCCGAACGCCAGGTTCGCGCGTTCAATCCCGCCCCGGGCGCTTTTTTCGAGTTCTCGGGCGAGCGCATCCGCGTGCTTGCGGCCAATGTCGAGCCCGGCATGGGCGTGCCGGGCACGCTGGTCGACGACATGCTCGGCATCGCCTGCGCGTCGGGCGTGCTGCGCCCGGTGCGCGTGCAGCGTGCGGGCAAGGCCGCGATGAATGCCGGGGAGCTTCTGCGCGGTTTCGCGATTCCGGCGGGAACCAGGCTCGAATGACGCGCTTCGCGCTCACCGTCGAGTTCGACGGGCGCCCCTTCATGGGCTGGCAGCGCCAGGCGCACGGGCCGAGCGTCCAGCAGGCGATCGAGGAGGCTGCCCTCGCGATCACCGGCGAGGCGGCGGCGGTGCACGCCGCGGGACGCACCGATGCCGGCGTCCACGGCCTCGCAATGCGCGCGCATCTCGATATCGGAAAGCCGATCACCCCGTTCAGGCTGATGGAGGCGCTGAACGCCC
>Ga0164243_10012912_pt1 | contig 11787 bp, 11 predicted proteins | sample OricompcompostOP_FD_108781 | JGI IMG/M metagenome (GOLD analysis project Ga0164243, IMG submission 108781) | Organic Plus compost microbial communities from Emeryville, California, USA - Original compost - Organic plus compost (OP) | ecosystem: Engineered > Solid waste > Mixed feedstock >...
GTGCATCAGGAACGGGGCGTAGCCGAGCATCGTGAAGAAGCCCCAGTTGTAGAACAGCCCGGTGAGGCTGGTGGTGGCGAGCGCGCGGTGGCGCAGCGCCGTCAGCGGTTCGCGCAGCCGCTCCGGCCGCTCCGCGCGCCCCGTCCCTGCGCCGCCTCCGGTGCTTGCGGCACGGCTCGGCAGCAGTACGGACGTGGCGACGAGCGCGATCGCCATGAGCACCGCGACGCCGAAGAACGGACCGCGCCAACTGACGTCGCCCAGCAGCCCGCCCAGCAGCGGCCCGGTCGCGATGCCGACGCCGAGCGCCGTCTCGTACAACACGATCGCGCCCGCAAAGCCGCCGCTGGCCGAGCCGACGATCACGGCCAGCGAGGTCGCGATGAACAGCGCGTTGCCCAGCCCCCAGCCGGCGCGGAAGCCGATGATCCCCGCGATGTCGCCGCTGGCGCCGGCGAGCGCGGAGAAGACGACGATCAGCGTCAGCCCGGCGACGAGGGTGCGCTTCGCGCCGAGCCGGCTGGAGACCCAGCCGGTCACCAGCATCGCCGCCGCCGTGACCACGAGATAGCTGGTGAACAGCAGCGTCACTTCGCTCGGCGTGGCCGCCAACTGGCTGGAGAGCGCGGGCAGGATGGGATCGACCAGCCCGATGCCCATGAACGAGATCACGCACGCGAAAGCCACCGCCCATACGGCCTTGGGCTGGCGGAACGGGCTCGCGGTCGGCGTGCCCGCGGCGGACGGGGCCTGCTCCGCCGCGACAGAGGGCTCCTCCGCGGCCCCCTGCCGCCCGGCCCGCTGCGGCCCGGCGGCACCCGGCTCCCCGCCGGGTGCGGATCTCTCCGGCGTCTTCGGTATGTCGGCTCGGCTCATGCGGGCTTCCCTTCGCCTCGGCTGCGGAACTCGCTGCTCAACCCGTTGCCCAACTCAATGCCCAACTCATGCCCAACTCGGCTGCGCGGACGGCGGGTTGAGTCCGTCCCCGGACGCGGTCGCCGCCGCGTACGGGCTGCCGCCGGCGTGCCGCGCCGGGGCGCCGCCGGATGATGCGGCCTCGCGCCCGGCCCATGACCACGGCGACGGTCCGGCCGGCGGGCGTCAACTCCCCGCGTACGAATGGCGCTTGGACGGCGGGGCGCAGCTCGTTGTATGCACCAAGGAAAAGTAACGCCGGTCGGTGCAGGGGGCAATGATTCGTTCCGCCGGGCCGTTCGCAGTCCGCTCCACGGCGCTTTCAACTGCGAACGGCGAGTGCGGACGGCGAGGGCTGCCCCGCGGTCGAGGCGCGTCCGAGCCGCGGCCGCGGCCGGGCTCGGTGCGGCGGTTTCAGCCCACTGCGCCGGCGCCGTGCGTAGCGCGGTAAGCAGTCAAATTCCCGGTATTCTCCGGTCATTCGGCACCCAAGCGGACAACTTCGATTGCCTCTGCGCACTTTGTTGACGCGTTACTGTCAGGACTTGTAGCTTCCCGCCGAAATCGATCGCTCAGGTTCGGCGAAACCCTCCACGGGCGCCGCCGGATTCCGAGTGGCACATGGCAAAAACTTTCTCCGCCAGCGGGGATGCGCGGCTTCGCGCGTTCCTGCCCCCACCTGGAAGGAAAACCATGTCGCGCACCACGAACACCAGCACCAGACAGGCGGCGAAGCACGGCAAGAGCCGGCGTCGCCCCGCCGTACGGCGCAGCCTCATCGCGATCTCCGCCGCCGCGGTCCTCGGCACCGCCGGCATGAGCGTGTCCGCCTACGCCGGCGGCTCCGACGGCCTGCCCCCCAAGTCCGACCGGAACAAGGCCAACGCCGAGATCCTGGACCCGCGTTGCTCCGTGCCGCCGGACGCGGACATGAAGGTCAACAAGCAGGTGCACGACATCGCCGTGCAGCGGGGCGCCAACGACAAGGTCATGCTGGCGACGTTCGAGGCCGGCTGGGTCGAGTCGCACATGAACAACCTGAACTGCGGTGACCGGGACTCGCTCGGCGTCTTCCAGCAGCGTCCCAGCGCCGGCTGGGGCACGCCCGAGCAGTGCATGGACGTCGTCCACGCCACGAACGCCTTCCTCGACCAGGCGATCCCGAACGACAAGAACAACCCCGACCAGACCGCCGGCCAACTCGCCCAGAGCGTCCAGCGTTCGGCATACCCCGACCGCTACGACCAGAACGAGGGCAAGGCCCGCGAGCTGATCAACGCGGCGGGCTGACACACCCCCCACGGGCCGGCCGGCTGACCACCGGCCGACAGGACGCGGCCGCCGCTCAGCCGCGTCCCTGCGAGCCGGCTCCGTACGGTCCGCCCAGCTTCGGGACCGTGCGGAGCCGGACCTCGCGCACAGCGGAGCGCGGCCCAGACCGCGTACGCGTCCAACAACCCCTGGACGCCGAACTCTCCCGCCCCCGGCGACCGCCCCGTGACCCGCTTCGAAGCGGAGAGTCCGGGCCGCCCGGCACCCGCGGAGTAGACCGACCCGGAGACGCGCGGGGACGGCCTCTGCGACTTAAGTCCGTTATCTCCCTAATCTTCCGACTATGGGATGTCGGCAGCTTCTTTTGTGCTGCTCGGTTCGGGACAACGTGGGTGAGGACTGATGGTCGAACATGGTGAGCGGCGTCGCGGATACCGGGAAGGACTGGGCGGCGAGCTGCTCGCCGAGTTCCTCGGCACACTCGTACTGGTCCTGCTGGGCACCGCGTCCGTCGCGGTCGCAGTCGTCGGACTGCCCGGATCGGGCCGCCAGACGGCCGCCTTCGGCCCGGCGAACTGGCTGATCATCTCCTTCGGTTGGGGATTCGCCGTCGTCTTCGGCATCTACGTCGCCGGCGGCATCAGCGGCGCGCACATCAACCCGGCGGTGACGCTCGGGTTCGCGCTGCGGCGCGGCTTCGCCTGGGCCAAGGTCCCGCCGTACTGGGCGGCGCAGCTGGTCGGCGCGTTCCTCGGCGCCGGTATCACCTACGCCGTCTACCGGTGGGCCATCGACGCCTTCAACAACAAGGCGGGCATGTCCCGCGGCAAGTCGCTCGACACGTTCGGCATCTTCGCGACCTGGCCCGCGCAGTCCTTCGGCGGCTCCCTGTGGGGTCCGCTGCTCGACCAGATCGTGGGCACCGCGGTTCTGGTACTGCTCGTCTTCGCCATCATCGATACGCGCAACACCGGTCCCGGATCGAATATGGGACCGTTCCTGATCGGCATGATCGTCCTCGTGATCGGCCTGGCTCTCGGTACGAACGCCGGCTACGCCATCAACCCCGCACGCGATCTCGGGCCGCGGCTGTGGACGTACATGGAGGGCTGGGGCTCCATCGCCTTCCCGGGCAAGTTCCAGTGGTTCCACAGCTATTGGTGGATTCCCATCGTCGGCCCGCTCATCGGCGGCGCCGTCGGAGCGCTGGTCTACGACGGGTTCATCGGCCACGTCGTACAGGCCCGCCAAGGGCTGCCGCCGGAGCCCGGGCGCGCGGGCGACGAAGCCGAGGAGCGATGACCGGCCACCGGTGACGGCCGCCGCCGGCGGCGCGAACGACGTGACGGCACGGCCGCAGACAGCGGTACGTGCCGTCACTTCTGCCGCCACCCCTGCCACTCCAGCTGTGCGCCCCCGGCTCCCGCAGCGGCCAACTCGCGGGCGAGGATCGGCCGATGACCGCCGCACCGCGCGCCCACTCGTTCAACGCGGCCGCCGCCCAGTACGCCGCGAGCCGCCCCTCCTATCCGTCCCGGCTCCTCGACGTACTAGAGGAGATCACCGGCCGCGGCCTCGCGGGCGCCCGCGTCGCCGACATCGGCGCCGGCACCGGAATCGCCGCCGCGCTGCTGCGCGAGCGCGGTGCGGACGTGCTCGCCGTCGAGCCCGGCGACGGCATGGTGGCCCAACTCCGCGGCGCCTTCCCGGAGTTGCCCGCCGTGCGCGGAGACGGCAACGCGCTGCCGCTCGCCGACGCCTCACACGATCTGCTGACGTACGCCCAGTCCTGGCACTGGACCGACACCGGCCGCTCCGTCCCCGAAGCACTGCGCGTCCTGCGACCGGGCGGAGCGCTCGCCGTCTGGTGGAACACCGAAGCGTCCGACGTGCCGTGGATCGCCGCCCAGCAAGAGCGCCTCGCACAGCACTGCGGCGTGCCCCGGCGTACCGCACCGCCCGCCGACGACGCACGCGCCGCGCAGCTCGCCGGACTCGCCGAACTCCCCGTCGTACGCCGCCGGTTGCGCTGGAGCCGCACCGTCCCGCTCGACACCCACCTCGCCAACATCGGCACCCGCTCGGCGCTCCTCGTCCTCGACGAGGCGGACGCCCGCGCGTTCCTCGACGGCGAGTGCGCCCGGCTGCGCGAAGTCTTCCCGGACGAGGCGGTGGAGGAGACCTACGTACTGGACCTGCTCGTGGCGACCCGCCCGTGAGCGCAGGTACGGGCACCGCCTGGCCGGACGCGAGGGCGCGAACCGGCCCGGATGTCGGTGGCGTTGGGCAGAATCTGCGGCGGCGCCGGGACAACTCCCCGCGCCCCGCGAGCTGTTCAGGTTCCCGCCTCGACGGAGGTCCCATGCCGTATCCGAAGCTTCCCGCGCCCGCGCCCGGCGAAGCGCTGCTGACCTGCGCCTGCTACGAGCAGGACACGCCGCTGTGGAACGGCGTCCTCCGTGCCCTCGGCGGCCGGCGGGACGGCGACGTGCTCGCCCTCGCGGACGGATCGGTGCGGCTGCGCCTCGCCCGGCACCCGGGCTGGGGCTCCCTGCACGGCGGCAACGTGCCCGCGCTGCTCCCGGAGAGCTGCGAAGCGCCGCCCGTCGCCGTCCTCGCCGACACCGCCGCCGTGTACGGCGGCCATCTGCTGCTCCTCGTCGACCTGCGGGACGTGCCAGGGCGGGGTGTCCGGATCCCGGCGGACCGGCTCGCCTCCGTCCTGAGATCCGTGCTGGACGGCTCGCTCCGCTTCGACCGGCTCGTACGCGACATGGACCGCATGGGCATACACGGCGGCGACGGCGGCGCGCCCGCGACCCCCACACCGACGGCGGTCGTTCGCCGTACGTACCCGCAACTGCCCGCCGGAGACGGGACGTTGCTGGTGCGCACCGACTTCGCGGACGGCGCCGGCTGGCAGTCCCTGCTGGACGCGCTCGGCGAACGGGACGAGGACGGGCTGTTCACCGGCGAGGGGCTGACCGAAGGGCCGGAGCTGTTCGCCGACCTCGTCGAAGGCCCGGAGTTCGCCCACCTCCAGCCCGGCCAGGTCCCCGCCCTGGTGCCGCCCGCGACGCACCCCGTCATGGTCGTGCTCGCCGACGCCGAAGCCCTGGCCGACCCGGCGCACCCGCTGCTCGCCGTCGACCTCTACGACACCCCGGGCCAGGCCGCCCGCGTCCCCCTCGCCGAGATCGGATCGATGGCCGTCAACCTGGAGATAGCCAACATGGACTTCGGCGACTTCGTGTAGCCGCGCCGCCGGCCGGCCCCGGCCCTGGCCTGAACTGCGGCCTAGGCTCCGGCTGTTGACGACGCCGGAGAGCCGGCGGCACCCGTACCGGCGGCCGGCGGCTCGTAGCCTCCGGTGTCCCACGAGTCGCCGAGTATCCCGTCGTGGCTGCTGTGCAGGGCCGTCAGCGCGGCGAGTATGCGCGGATCCCAGCCCTCCGTCTCCGCCGTCAAGTGCCGCGCCTCGAAGCCGCTTCCGTAGTCCAGAACGCAGGTACGTCCGGCGAAGTAGCGCACTCGGCGCGGCGTACGGAAGAGGTCACCGCCGCCCCCGAGGAGGCTCGCCACCGCGAGCACGGACTGGAACGGAAAGATCAGCCACCACATGCACCACCAGAACCAGCGCCCCTTGTAGCCGACCGCGACGGGCCCTCCCGCCGGCTGCACCGTCCAGCGGGTGCGTACGTGCCCGCAACTGAACGAGCGCTCACGGGTGATGCTGCCGACGCACTCGCCGGCCGGCCCGTACACGTCGTAGTGGGCCGGCTGCCCCTCGGCGGCGGAGGAGGTGACGACGCGGGCCCACAGGTGCCGCCGGTGCGGGTCGGTCCACATCGCGAAGGAGCGCACGCCCTGCTTGCGCGCCGCGACGTACTCCGCGGCGCCGCCGCGCGGCAGCTCTCGGTCGAGGAAGATCGGGGAGTCGTCCGTGCCCAGGCCCGTACCCACCAGCTCGTACCGCGCCCGGCCGTCGTCCACCGGCTTGGCCTTCGGCTTCCAGCGGCTCTTCCTGCCGGCCTCCCGCTCCGGGGAGGTTCGCAGGGAGAGCCGCAGGGCGACCGTCACCGTCATGTGCTGCCCCTCGTCACCGCGTTCGTGGTCCTCGAACAGGCAACGTAGCAGCGGCCGGTGACAGGAGAAGAGGACGGGCAGGTCCTCGCGGCGTACGGCGGCCGACCGTTTCCCGGGCCGGGCCCGGCCGGGTGTGCTGTGCCGGGCTGTGCCGTTCGGATGGCGGGCCGGGCCGGGGCCGGCGCCGCCATCCGAACGGGCGGCTCGTACGCGGAAGTTGACGCCGCCGGCCGTCCTCCGGCACGGCCCTTCCCGGAACTCCGCCCGCTGTTACGGGTGGCCGGTGCAGGCGAACACCGGCTTCTTCCACTTCTTCCCGAGGTATTCGACCCGCACGTACGACGACCACGGATGCAGGCCCACGGTGCGCTGCTTGAACTTGCCGCCGTTGTTGTAGCTGCCGACGAGCCGGGCGTCGCTTCCGAGCAGTGCCTGCCGGACGTTGACGCGACCGGTGTTCTGGATGATGACCTGCGGTTCGCGGCTGCTGCCGCAGCGGTCGTAGCGCTGCCACTTCTGGCAGTACGTGTACGCCGACTTCTTCTTGCACGTCCATCCGCCGGCCAGCGTGTGCGCCCCCGCCGAAGTGGACCGCGAATTCCCGGACTTGCCGTGTTCGCTGCTTGAGGATGCCGGACTGCTGCCGTGTGTGTTCATCGCGGCGCCGGCCATGCTGCCTCCGCCGACGATGAGCACGCCCCCGGCCGTAGCCGCCGCCGCGAAAAGAAGCAGCCTCTTCTTGTGAACCTTCATCGCACTCGTTCTCCGATTGCGGGGTTCGAGGCGGGAGAGCATTCCAGCGGGGTGTGCGAAAGGCGTTCCCTCGCTGTGCGGCATGCGTTCCGTGGCGGTCGGAATCGAAGGTCTCTCGCGCGCGGGCCGCCCGGTTCCCGCGAAGTACGGCTCCCGTTATGCAGCACTGGCAGCGCCGAGCAGGTCAGTCCGCGGAGGCGATGCCCACCGGGCAGCTCACGCCCGTACCGCCGATCCCGCAGTATCCCGCCGGGTTCTTCGCCAGGTACTGCTGGTGGTAGCTCTCCGCCGGGTACAGCGGGCGGTCGGCGGCCGGGAGGATTTCGGTCGTGACGGTGCCGTGGCCGGCGCCGGTGAGGACCTGCTGGTAGGCGTCGCGCGAGGATTCGGCCGCCGACTGCTGGGCGGGGGAGTGGGTGTGGATCGCCGAACGGTACTGCGTGCCCACGTCGTTGCCCTGCCGGAACCCCTGCGTCGGATCGTGCGACTCCCAGAACAGCTTGAGCAGCCGGCCGTACGAGACCCTGGCCGGGTCGAAGACGACGCGTACGGCCTCGGTGTGGCCCGTCAGGCCCGAACAGACCTCGTCGTAGGTGGGGTTGGGCGTGCGGCCGCCCTGGTAGCCGACGAGCGTGGTCCAGACGCCCTCGGTCTGCCAGAAGATCCGCTCGGCGCCCCAGAAGCAGCCCATCGCGAAGTCGGCGACCTCAAGGCCGTCCGGGTACGGGCCCAACAGCGCGGTGCCCAGGACCGCATGGCGCTCGGGGACGGTGAACTCCCGCTCGGGGCGGCCCGGCAGGGCCTCTTCCGCAGTCGGGAGGTGGTTCTTGTGGTGGCCGAAGAGCATCGTTCGCTCCCCTTCGTCTGAGCCTCGTCTGAGCCGGTTCGTACCACCCGGTTCGTACCACCCGGCCCGCACGAGCCGGTCGTGCACGCCGACGGCGCGGCGCGGTCGCCGGCCGACCGGACGCCGCCGCCCGTCGCGGGCCGGCGAGCGCCGCCCGGCGGACGGATGAGCACCACCGGGCGCCGGTGCCGGACTACGAGCCGGATGTGGTGCCGGAGCCGGGGCCGGTGGCGGCCCTGGCTCCGGACTTCTTCTCCTGCGCGTTCTCGTCGTCGTGTTTGACGTGTCCGTCGGGCTTGCCGTCGCCGTCGTGCTTGTCGGGCTCGCCGTTCTCACCGGCCTCCGCGGAGCCTTCGTCCGCGGAGGCTTCCGTACCCTCGTCTCCGGAGTCACCCGAGCGGGACGGCGGCGGCTTCTCCTCGAAGTCGATCTTGTGCATCTGCCGGGTCATCGACTTCATCAGCATCCACACCGCGACGCCGAGCGCCGCGAAGACGATGAAGCCGAGGACGCCAGGCGTGACCTTGTCCTCGTCCAGCGACTTCGCCAGCGGGAGGAGATGGAGCACGGTCGCCTGTGCGGGGCTCGCCCAAGTCAAGGGATCCATACCTCAATTGTCGCGGACGCCCGCGAAGAGGTCGTCCTCGGGGAGGGACGTATCCACGAGCGACTTCGCCAGCTCGTACTCCTCCGTAGGCCACACCTCCCGCTGCACGTCCATCGGCACCCGGAACCAGCCTCCGTCGGGGTCGATCTGCGTGGCGTGGGCGATCAGCGCCTTGTCGCGGATCTCGAAGAAGTCGCCGCACGGCACGTACGTCGTGATCGTGCGCTCGCGGCCCATCGACTTCCAGCGCTCCAGCCACTCCCCGTACGGCGACTCGAAGCCGCGCTCCAGCAGCGCGTTGTGCAGCGCCTCGGTGCGCGGGCGGTTGAAGCCCTGGTTGTAGTAGACCTTCAGCGGCTGCCAGGCCGGGCCGGCCTCCGGGTACTTCGCCGGGTCGCCCGCCGCCTCGAAGGCCGCCATCGAGACCTTGTGGGTCATGATGTGGTCGGGGTGCGGATAGCCGCCGTTCTCGTCGTACGTCGTCATCACATGCGGCCGGAACTCGCGGATCAGCCGCACCAGCGCGCCCGCCGCCTCGTCCACGTCCTGCAGCGCGAAACAGCCCTCGGGCAGCGGCGGCCGCGGGTCGCCCTCCGGCAGACCGGAGTCGACGAAACCGAGCCACGCCTGCTTCACCCCGAGGATCTCCCGGGCCTCGTCCATCTCCTTCTTGCGTACTTCGTGGATGTGTTCCTCGATGTACGGATCGCCCTGCAGCTTGGGGTTGAGGATGGAGCCGCGCTCGCCCCCCGTGCAGGTTGCGACCAGTACGTCCACCCCCTCGGACACGTACTTCGCCATGGTGGCCGCGCCCTTGCTCGACTCGTCGTCGGGGTGGGCGTGCACGGCCATCAGTCGCAGCTGCTCAGTCAAGACTCGGTCCTCGTTAACTCGTCACGGTAGACGGCTTCTATAGTGACCGAATCGGCAGCGCGATGTATTCCCGCCCGCCTCTTGGACAGTTGGCCATGGCGGAGGGCTCGATACGCGCCGAGCCGGACGCCGCCGCGGCGGTCCGCCCCGGGTGGAGCCGCGCACCGCGGCACAGCGACGCGACGACGAAGAGGAACCGGAACCCGTCATGGCCGAGGTACGAGCCGGCGCCGGTGCGGCCGGCGAGAGTTCTTCCGTGCCCGGCGCCCGCGCGGGCGGGGACGCGGAAGCCGCCGGACCGGGCGCCGCGAGCCGCCCGGCGCGACCCCCCGAGGGCCGCTACGGGCAGTCCGCGGGCGGGAGTTCGTGGGAGCGCGACGCTCGTACGGACCGGAGGCTGAAGGTCGTCGGGCTCGTGCTCGGCCTGTTCGCGCTGGCCGGCATCGGCTGGCTCGGCTACGGCTACCTCGCATCGCAGTCCGTCAGCGGGGAGTTGATCACGTTCAAGGTCGTCTCGCGGCATGCCGTGGAGGCACACTTGGAGGTGCGCAAGGGCGCGGGGGACGAGGGGGTCTGCACGATCCGTACGCTGGCCGAGGACAGCAGCGAGGTCGGCCGCAAGGACGTCGCGGTGCCGGTGGGGAAGCAGCGGATCGACAAGGTCGTGCAGGTCCGTACGACGTCGCGGGCGACCAGCGCGGAGTTGGTCGGCTGCCACGAAAGGCAGAGCACAGGCGGTCGTTGAGCGGTCACTCGCAGTCCGCTCTTCTTCCCTTTTCCGCCGGAATTGTTAGGCTCGTAGTTTCCGCCCGCCCATACTGGCGCAGCCTCATGGGCAGGGCGTTGCTTTTATCCCGAGTACCGACGAGGAGCACCTGTGACCCAGACCAGCGACAACGTCACCTGGCTGACCCAGGAGGCGTACGACCAGCTCAAGGCCGAGCTGGAGTACCTGTCGGGTCCTGCACGCACCGAGATCTCCAAGAAGATCGAGGCGGCTCGCGAGGAGGGTGACCTCCGCGAGAACGGCGGGTACCACGCGGCCAAGGAGGAGCAGGGCAAGCAGGAGCTGCGCGTGCGCCAACTTGAGCAGCTGCTGGAGAACGCGCAGGTCGGCGAAGCCCCCGCCGACACCGGTGTGGTGGCTCCCGGCATGGTCGTCACGATCGCCTTCGACGGCGACGAGAGCGACACCCTGACCTTCCTCCTCGCCTCCCGGGAGTACGCCAGCTCGGAGATCGAGACCTACTCCCCGCAGTCCCCGCTCGGTAACGGCGTGAACGGCAAGAAGGTCGGTACGGACGCCGAATACGAGCTGCCGAACGGCAAGATGGCGTCGGTCAGGATCATGGATGCCAAGCCCTATCAAGGCTGATCAGGGCTGAACGCCCGCGCGGCGGTGGGCCGTTGCGAAGCGCCCGTGCTCCGGAGAAGTGCACCGGGAAGCGCTTCGCCGCCGGCGCGGGCAGTCACCCGCCGCGGCGCGCTGCCGCCGCGTACGCACGGTGACGCGACGGACACCGGCCCCGGGCGAACGGCCGCCCGGGGCCTTCGTGTTGGCCCCGGCCCCGGGCGGGCCGGGCGATCAGGCCGTCGCCGTCTTGTACTTGCGCACCGCCAGCGTGCGGAACACGACGATGATGGCCACCGACCAGATCAGCGAGGCCCACGCCGGATGCTGCATCGGCCAGGCGTCGGGCACCGGGTAGTGCGCCGGGAGGTTGCCGAACAGCTGGCGGCACGCCTGGACCGTCGCGCTGAAGGGGTTCCACTCGGCGATGTGCCGCAGCACCGCGGGCATGTTCTGCGAGGGCACGAACGCGATCGAGATGAACGTCAGGGGAAACAGCCAGATCAGCCCGCCGGAGGTGGCGGCCTCGGGGCTGCGCACCGACAGCCCGATCAGCGCCCCGATCCAGGTGAAGGCGTACCCGAGGAGCAGCAACAGGCCGAATCCCGCGAGGACTTTGAAGCCGTTCTCGTGCGTGCGCCAGCCGACGAGGACGGCGACGACGGCGAGCACTATCAGCGTCAGCGTGGTCTGCACGAGGTCGGCCAGCGTGCGTCCGGTGAGCACCGCGCCGCGCGCCATGGGAAGTGAACGGAACCGGTCCACAAGGCCCTTGTGCATGTCCTCGGCGATGCCCGCGCCGGAGCCGGCGGTGGCGAACGTGACGGTCTGGGCGAAGATGCCGGCCATCAGGTACTCGCGATAGAGGTCCGGATCGAGGCCCGCGCCGGGGAGGTTGATGGAGCCGCCGAAGACGTAGCTGAACAGCACCACGAACATGATCGGCTGGATCAGCCCGAAGATCACGACTTCGGGGATGCGCATCATCCGGATCAGGTTGCGCTTGGCGAGGATCAGCGAGTCGGAGACGGACTGGGCGAGGCCGCCGCGGGCTGCGGGGGCGGCTGGGCCGCGGACTCCGGA
>Ga0164243_10012913_pt1 | contig 11787 bp, 4 predicted proteins | sample OricompcompostOP_FD_108781 | JGI IMG/M metagenome (GOLD analysis project Ga0164243, IMG submission 108781) | Organic Plus compost microbial communities from Emeryville, California, USA - Original compost - Organic plus compost (OP) | ecosystem: Engineered > Solid waste > Mixed feedstock >...
TCGACATGGGTGAAGCCCATGTCCGCGGCATACGCCGGCAACTGTTCCGCGAGGTCGCGGTAAGTCAGCCACTCGGCTTGAGGCCCCTTGCGTCGCCATGAGCCGAGATGCACCTCGTAGATGGACATCGGCTGGTCGAGGGCATTGATGTTGTCGCGCGCCGGGGTGGGCTGTGGCAACGCCGCGGCATCCAGGATCACCGAGGCCGTCGCTGGGCGGATCTCGGCTGCGAAGGCGACCGGGTCCGATTTCAGCGGCAGCAGCGCGCCGGATCGCGTGACGATCTCGTATTTGTACTTTTGTCCGGGCTGCACGTTGGGAATGAAGATCTCCCAGTAGCCGTTGCCCCGCACACGCATCGCATGCCGCCGGCCGTCCCAGAGATTGAAGTCGCCGACGACGCTGACCCGCTGCGCGTTAGGGGCCCAGACCACGAAAGCGACGCCGTCGACTCCCTCGAGCGTCATCGGGTGAGCGCCGAGCTTGTCATAGAGGCGAAGATGGTTGCCTTCGCCAAGCAGGTAGAGGTCGAATTCGGACAGTACCGGCGGGAAGCGGTAGGGGTCCTCCAACTCCACGTCGCCGTTGCCGTAACGTGCGCGCAGCCGGTAATAGCTCGGATTATCCAGCGGTCCCTCGAACAGGCCGGCCGGATCGAGGCATGCAAGTTCGTGCTCCTCCTGGCGCCCAATCGCGATCACTTGGGTGGCATCGGGCAGGAACACGCGGACCAGCGTGCGGTCGTTCTCGGTATGCGGGCCGAGATAATGGAAGGGATCGGGGTGTCGGCCGGCAATCACCTGCCGCGCCACGGGCGACAATTGTGTCATGGAATGACCCCGCGCTGCTGCAGAAGGCGGACAGTCGCATCGAGCGGAATATGCAACCAAGCCGGCCTGTTATTGATCTCGTACTCGATTTCGTACAGCGCCTTCTCGAGCAGGAAGACGTCGAGCAATTCGGTGATCTGGGTTTCATCGGCTGGCCAGAGGCTGGCGTCGGCGATGCTCTCGCGGTAGGCCTCCCAGTAGGCCGCCGTGAATTGATTACCCCATGCGCGGATGTGCCGATTGAGTGTGTCGCGCTCCTCAGGATTGAGGTTGGGTTCGCGGTCGATGGCGGCGGATACGGCATAGTCGATCGAGCGCAGGAAGCCGGCGACGTCTCGCGCCGGTGGCGCCTTGCGGCGACGTTCGTCAAGCGACCGGAGCGGCTCGCCTTCGAAGTCGAGGATGTAGGCATCCTCCTTGGCGAGGAGAATCTGGCCGAGATGGAAGTCGCCGTGGTGCCGAATCTTGACGCCGTCAAAACGGGCATTACGACCGGTTTCGACGTAGGTCAGGATAGCATCCTTCCGCTCGAGCAGACGTGTCACCAGCGGCGCCGCGATATCCGACAGTCCGCGCACCTGCTCGAGCTGCGCGAATGTCGCCTTGGCGCGTGCCGCCATCGCGTTCGTCCAGCCCGTGATATCGTCCCGTGTAATCGGCTCCGGCGCGAAGGCCGGATCGTTTGGGTGGCTACCGAGCGCGATATGCAGTTCGGCTGTGCGCTTGCCCATCTGCCGCATGCGCTGTAGCAGAAAGCCAGTATCGGCGCTTTCGGCGACGGCTTCGGTCGGTAGCAGCCGCTGCTCGTCGACAAGACGGTCTAGCGAGGCGCTGATGACGCTCCATGCGTCCCCTTGATTGCTGATGTAGGCGTGTACGACGGCAAGCGCGCTGCGGTTCTCGCCCTCGACCATTTCGACGGTACCGAGCAGCATCGGCGCATTCTGGAACTGTGCCACGTCCGCAAGAAAACGGCCCATTTCAACTTCCGGATGGATGCCCGGCGTAATGCGGCGCAGGAACTTGATCACGTACTGCTTGTCGACGATGACCGATGTATTGGTCTGTTCGTGATCGCCGCCGCTGATGCTCTTGGCTTCCGGGGCTGGCATGGCCATGAAGGCGTCCGTCGGTCGGAATTCGACTCGCGTGCGGTCCTGGCCGATATCGGCGCTCTCGCGGATCTTGGCGAGCACGGTCTGCACGAATTCCGGCTCGATGCAGGCATCGAGCAACGTGCCTTCGCGTGAACCGCGCCGCACGGCGGCCAGGATATTGGCCGGCCCGCGATCGATCGCGGTGTGACGTGTCCAGCGGATCGTCAGCGGCAGGAAGTAGCGGCTGGTGCCTTGCGAACTCTCCGCATCGACCAGGAGCATGGCAAAACGGTCTTCGCCGTGCTCGATCGTGACGGCTGCGGAGACCTTGGTCGAGATGAGTCGAGAGCCTTTTTCGGCGAACCATCGCCTGTCCGGAATAAAGCTCGGCAGCACATCGGCCTCGAAGGCACGGCGTGTCCAACCGTAGACCGCGCTTTCCCAGGTGGGCCCGAGGACCAGCGTCGTCAGCTCCCGCGGCAGGACAGTCTCGGGCTCCCTTTCATCTTCGTTCACCAGGTGGAACCAGAAGAAGCCGTAAGGCGGCAGCGTGACGAGATAGGGCAGGTCGCCGATGCGCGGGAAGCGCGTGCGTCCCAGCATCTCCCGCGGAATGCGGCCCTTCCACGGGCTCATGTCCAGTTCGACGGCCTGGGCCGCGCGCGACATGTTGGCGACGCAAAGGATGGCTTCGTCGCCGAGCTGACGAACGTAAGCGAGCACGGCCCTGTTATTCGGACGGATGAAGGTGAGGGTACCGCGGCCGAACACCTTGGTGGACTTGCGAACGTTGATCAGCCGTTTGGTCCAGTTCAGCAGCGAGGACAGCGAGCGCGACTGCGCCTCGACGTTTACGGCCGAGTAGCCGTAGACCGGATCCATGATGCAGGGCAGGTAAAGCTGCGCCGGGTCGCACCGCGAGAATCCACCGTTGCGGTCCGGCGTCCATTGCATCGGCGTGCGCACGCCATTGCGGTCGCCGAGATAGATATTGTCGCCCATGCCGATCTCGTCGCCGTAATAGAGGATCGGCGTGCCGGGCATCGACATCAGGATCGAGTTCATCAGTTCGATCTTGCGCCGGTCGTTGTCCATCAGCGGCGCGAGGCGGCGGCGAATGCCGAGATTGATGCGGGCGCGAGGGTCCGAGGCGTAGGTCGACCACAGATAGTCGCGCTCCGCATCGGTGACCATTTCGAGCGTCAGTTCGTCATGGTTGCGCAGGAACATTGCCCACTGGCAGTTTTCCGGAATTTCCGGCGTCTGCCGCATGATGTCCGTGATGGGGAAGCGGTCTTCCTGCGCGATGGCCATGTAGATGCGCGGCATCAGCGGGAAGTGATAGGCCATGTGGCACTCGTCACCCTCGCCGAAATACTGTTGCACGTCCTCCGGCCATTGATTGGCTTCGGCCAGCAGCACCTTGCCGGGCGCGTAAGTGTCGAGTTCGGCCCGCAGGCGCTTGAGCACGGCGTGGGTCGCGGGCAGGTTCTCGTTGTTGGTGCCTTCGCGCTCGCACAGATAAGGCACGGCGTCGAGGCGGAAGCCGTCGACGCCGGCATCGAGCCAGCGCTTCATCACCTGCAGCACGGCGCTGACCACGCGCGGGTTGTCGAAATTCAGGTCCGGCTGATGCGAGAAGAAGCGGTGCCAGTAAAAGGCTTGCGCTTCGGTATCCCAGGTCCAGTTCGATTTCTCGGTATCCGTAAAGATGATGCGCGTGCCTTGGTATTTCTGGTCGGTATCGCTCCAGACGTACCAATTGCGCGCGCTCGAGCCTTTGGGGCTTCGTTTGGCGCGTTTGAACCAGGGGTGCTGGTCGGAGGTGTGATTGACGACGAGCTCGGTGATGACGCGCAGGTCGCGCCGCTTTGCTTCCTGCATGAAGCGGCGGAAATCCCGCATGCTGCCGAAGCTCGGATTGATGTCGCCGTAGTCGGCGATGTCGTAGCCGTCATCGCGCCCCGGGCTTGGATAGAACGGCAGCAGCCAGAGCGTCGTAACGCCGAGATCGCGCAGATAGTCGAGCTTCTCCGTCAGTCCGGCGAAGTCACCGACGCCGTCGCCATTGCTGTCGGCGAAGGCCTTCACATGCAGCTGGTAGATGACGGCGTCCTTAAACCATAGATCGTCTTCGACGGTCTTGGACGCGAGGTCGATGGTCGGTACGACGTTCATGGCGGTCTTACGGGGTGCAGCGGAACAAAACGGCGGGGTCTTCGGAGGGATCGATGCGCAGGCGCGTGCCGCCCCATTCCAGCATCCGACGCTCGCCGGTCACGAGATTCTCGATCATCCGAACGGGGCGCCTATCCTCGGGCGGCCCGATCTGCTGATCGCCGAAATGCAGCCAGAATTCGCGCGGGGCGCCGGTGAGCGAAATGGCGCCGGCAACGGCGTTGTCGCCTTTCACAGACTCCTTGATGAAGCCGATGACGTCGTCGCTGTCGACTTGCAAGAAACGAATATCGGCCGTCTGCAACAGCGCGGGGTTGCGCCGCCGTATCGTATTCAGGCGCTTGAGATAGTCCTTGATGTTGCCCGGCTTGTTCCAATCACGGGTCTTGATCTCGTATTTCTCGGAATTGAGGTACTCCTCGCGGCCGGGAATAGGCGCGTGCTCGATCAGTTCGAAGCCATTGTAGATGCCGTAATTCGAGGACAACGTCGCGGCGAGGGCGGCACGCGATTTGAACATCCACACTTCGCCGGTCTGGAGCTGGACCGGTAGGATGTCGGGCGTCGTGACGAAGAAGTTCGGCCGGAAGTAATCGCGCTCGGGGTAGCCGGCAATCTCGCTCACATACTCCTGCAGTTCCTGCTTGCCCGTGCGCCAGGTGAAGTAAGTGTAGGACTGCGAGAAGCCGAGCTTGGCCAGCGCCTTCATGACCTTCGGCCGCGTGAATGCTTCCGCCAGGAAGATCACGTCGGGTGAGCGCGTCCGAATTTCCCGGATCAGCCATTCCCAGAAGGGCAGTGGCTTGGTGTGCGGATTGTCGACGCGGAAGATGCGCACGCCGTGGCCGACCCAAAACAACAGGACGTCCCGAAGCGCCTCCCATAGCGCGATGCGGTCGGCGCACATGAAGTCGGGGTTGACGATGTCCTCGTACTTCTTCGGCGGGTTCTCCGCGAAGCGGATCGAGCCGTCCGGCCGGTAGCTGAACCATTCCGGATGATCCTTCAGCCAAGGATGATCCGGCGAGCATTGCACCGCGAAGTCCAGCGCGATCTCCATGCCGTGCTTGGCGCAGGTATCGACCAGACGCCGGAAGTCGTCGAGCGTGCCGAGCTCGGGATGCACGGCATCGTGGCCGCCATGCTCGTTGCCGACGGCATAGAAGCTGCCCGGATCGCCGGGCAGGGCCTTCAAGGCGTTGTTCCGGCCTTTGCGGTTGGTGTGCCCGATCGGATGGATCGGCGTGAGATAGAGGACGTCGAAGCCGAGCGCGGCAATTTCCGGCACACGTGCAATGCAGTCGTCGAAGGTTCCGTGCTGTCCGGTGACGCGGCCCTGGCTGCGCGGCACCATCTCGTACCAGGCGCTGGCCCGCGCGCGCTCGCGGTCGGCCACCAGCGGAACGATGTGACTGCGGGTGAGGTCGGGACGTGTCTCGCTCTTTTCAATCGCTGCCGCGACGACATCGTCGAGCAAGACAGCGGGGTCCTGTTTGGATGCGAATTTGCGCACCGCCGATTCGACGACCAGCCGCGCCTCTCGATCGTGCGGCATTAGCTCTACGAGGAGCTCATGGCCTTCGCGCGCCACGAGACCAACATCCTGCCCGGCTTCCTGCTTCAGCAGAAACTCTTTGCGCCAAGTGGCATAGTGATCGGTCCAGGCTTCGATGGCGAACATGTACCAGCCGGGCACAGGCGGCGTGAATCGGCCGCGCCACCGGTCGTTACCGTGCGGCAGCATCGGCTCGCGATGCCAATTCGTATCTTGATCGGCGCGCCAAAGGAGGGCGGCGGCGAGGACATCATGACCTTCGCGAAAAATGTCAGCCCAGACGTCAACGGATTCGCCGGCAACGCGTTTAACCGGGTACCGGCCGCAATCGACACTCGGGAAGATATCCTCGATGCGAAAGCGCGGTCCGGTCGGATCGGTGGGAGACACCTCCCATGCCTCGTGGCGAGACGAATGCTCCATGCGTATCGCCGTACGCTCCGGTCCGAATTGTTTCATTGGTCTCTATTCTGGCTGGCCTCTGGGAAGAACCGAGTAAAGAGCCGAAAGTTCCATGCATTTGCTTTCTCCGCGCTCTCCTCGGCCACACACGAAAAGCGAAGAACATGAACGACTTGACTGCCTCGGCAGAGGCGTGGGGCATCGAGCCCGGCTATCATGATGTATTCGGCAATTGGCATCCGGCCGGCCCGCAAACGCTGCGGCGTTTGATTGAGGCTCTGTCGGCCGGGCGCGCCAAGCCCCCGCAGGTTGAATATCCGCTCTTGCCCGAGCATCCGATGCGGTGCTGGCAGGGTGATGGACGCCGGCTATGGGGACTTGCGGTCCAGCTTTACGCTCTGCGCTCGGCGCGCAACTGGGGACACGGCGATTTCACCGATCTCGCCAAGCTGGTCGAGACGGCGGGCGCGATGGGCGCAGGCGCGATCGGTCTCAATCCGCTGCACGCGTTGTTTCCGGATCGGCCCGGCGCACCAAGCCCCTATGCGCCGAACAGCCGTCTCTTTCTCAATCCGTTCTACATCGACGTCGATGCGGTCCCGGAGTTTCCCGGCATCGACGCGGCCGGGCTGACCGACGACTTGCGCCGCCTGCGCGAAAGCGAGCTGATCGACTACGACGGCGTGGCGCGCGCCAAACTGCATGCCTTGCAGCTTGCCTACGAGCAGTTCGCCAAGAAAGCTGCCAAGGAGCGGCGTTCCGATTTCGAGGCCTATCGGACGGAGCAAGGCGAGGCGCTGACGCGGTTCGCGTGCTTCGAAGTGCTGCGGCAATTGCACGCGCCGAAGCCGTGGTGGGACTGGCCGCAGCCGTGGAAAAACCCGGATCGCTCGGCTTTGGCGGAGTTTCGGCGGCAGCATCTCGGCGCCTGCGAGCTCCAGGAGTTCATGCAATGGACCGCCGACCGGCAGCTTGCCGCTTGCGTGAGCGCTGTACGCAAGGCCGGCATGCCAATCGGTCTCTATACCGACCTGGCCGTCGGCATCGACCCATCGGGCGCCGATGCGTGGAGCCGTCAGGACACGATCGTCGCATCGGTCTGTGTCGGCGCGCCGCCCGACGAATTCAATACCGCCGGACAGGACTGGGGGCTCGCGCCGTTCAATCCGATGACGCTGTCACAGGACGACTTCGCGCCGTTACGGCAGTTGATGCGCGCTGTGATGCGCCACGCAGGCGCGATCCGGCTCGACCACGTCATGGGCCTCAAGCGCATCTTTATGATCCCGCAAGGCATGGCCGCTTCAGAAGGAACCTATGTGCGCTATCCGTTCGAGCCGGTCTTACGGGTCATCGGCGAGGAAAGCTGCCGCCATCGATGCATGGTGGTCGGCGAAGATCTCGGCACAGTACCGGAGGGCTTCCGCGAGACGACGGCCAAATGGGGCATCTGGACCTATCGCGTGATGCTCTTCGAACGCGATGGCGACGGCCGGTTCAGGCCGCCCGAATATTATCCGACCGATGCGGTGGCGACCTTCAACACGCACGATTTGCCGAGCCTGCAGGGATGGCTGAGCGCGCACGATTTGCGCGTGAAGCGGGCGCTGGGCATCGATCCGGGAGAGACGGAAGAGGCGCGCGTGCACGCTCAGAACATGCTGCGCGCCACTTTGTCAGCGCGCGCCGCAGGCGAGGCCGACGGCGTTCCGGCCGCGATCGCGTCCTTTCTCGGCGACACGCCCTCGAAGCTGGCCGTGATCGGTCTCGACGACGTGCTGGGTGAGATCGAACAGATCAACGTCCCTGGCACGACCGACGAGCATCCCAACTGGCGGCGCAAGCTGCCAGTCCCGGTCGAGCAACTGGCTGGTCACATGGGCTTGCAACGGGTGGCCCGCGCTTTCGCGCGGGCCGGTCGTAGCCACAAATCCTAGGTCGTCGGCACGTGCCAGATATCGCGGGCGTATTCACGGATGGTGCGGTCGGATGAGAACCACGCCGTGCCGGCCGTGTTGAGGATGCTCATCCGCCACCAGTCGGCCGGCGTCTGCCAGAGATGGTCGACGGCGCGTTGCGTATCCCAATAGGCGTCGAAATCCGCCGCGACCATGTAGCGGTCGTAGTCCTCCAGCGCCCGGACGATCGGATGGTAGCGGGCTGGATCGTCGGCTGAGAACATGCCGCCTTCCAGGCTTGCCAGCGCGGCCTTGAGGCGCGGCGAGGCATCGATTGCCTGCTGGCCGAGGAAATGCCCGCTTACCTTCTCCGCCACCTCTGGCGCCGTCATGCCGAAAATCATGACATTCTCGATGCCGACGTATTCGCTGATCTCGATGTTGGCGCCATCGAGCGTGCCGATCGTAATGGCACCGTTAAGGGCGAGCTTCATGTTTCCGGTGCCGGAAGCCTCCATGCCGGCGGTGGAAATCTGCTCCGAGAGATCGGCTGCCGGCACGATGACCTCGGCGAGGCTGGCGCTGTAGTTCGGAACGAACACCACCTTCAGCCGGTCCTTCACCAGCGGATCGTTGTTCACGACGTGCGCGATGTCGTTGATGAGCTTGATGATCAACTTGGCGCGGTCGTAACTCGCCGCCGCCTTGCCGGCGAAGATTTTCACCCGGGGAACGGCATCGCGGTCGGGATGCGAACGGATCTCCTGATACAACGCAATGGTTTCCAGCGCGTTCAGAAGCTGGCGCTTATACTCGTGGATGCGTTTGATATGCACGTCGAACAGCGCGTGCGGATCGACACGGACGCCCGTCGCCTGCTGCATGACGGTCGCAAGCCGCGCCTTGTTGGTGAGGCGCGCGCGCCGGTAATGCTCGACAAAACCTGGTTCGTCGGCGATGCCACGGATCTCTTCGAGACAGCGGGGATCATCGAGAAAGCGCTCGCCGAGCCGCTCCACCAGCAATTGCGTAAGCGGTTGATTGGCCTCGTACAGCCACCGCCTGAAGGTGATGCCGTTGGTCTTGTTGACCAGCCGTGTCGGCGTCGTTTCGGCGAGATCGTGAAACACCGTCTTGCGTAGCAAATCGGTATGCAGGGCCGAGACGCCGTTGACGCTCGCCGAGCCGAGGAAGGCGAGGTGCGCCATGCGCACGCGCTTCTCACCGCTCTCTTGGATGAGCGAGACGGATGCGAGAAGCGTCGGATCGGTCAGCCCGCGCTTCCCCGTTTCCTGCAGATGCAGCCAGTTGATCAGATAGATGATCTGGAGATGGCGGGGCAGCAGGCGGCCGAGCAGTTCGACCGTCCAAGTCTCCAACGCTTCCGGCAACAGCGTGTGATTGGTGTAGTTAAGCGTGCCCTTGGTGATGGTCCACGCTTTCTCCCAGGAGAAATCGTGCTCATCGACCAGAATGCGCATGAGTTCGGCGACGGCGATGGCCGGATGCGTGTCGTTCAGCTGCACCGCGGCCTGGTCAGGTAGCGTCTCGAGCGAGCCGAAGGCGGCAACATGGCGTTGTGTCAGGTCTTGCAGCGAAGCGGACGTGAAGAAGTATTCCTGCCGCAGCCGCAGCTCCTGGCCTTCGGGGGTGCTGTCATTGGGATAGAGGACGCGCGAAATTGCCTCGGCACGCGCACGCGCCGCGACGGCGCCGACATAGTCGCCCTGGTTGAAGGCCGCGAGTTGGACAGGGTGCGCGGCACGCGCCGACCACAACCGCAATGCGTTGACGTGACGTCCGCGCCAGCCGGCGATCGGCGTGTCGTAAGGCAGGGCCAGTACCGTCTCGGCCGGATACCAGATGGCGCGCGCGGTGGCGTCGTCGCCACCGACATATTCGACCGAGCCGCCGAAACCGATCGAATATTCGGCATTGGCGCGCGGGAACTCCCACGGATTGCCGCGCGCGAGCCAGTCCTCCGGCAATTCCTGCTGCCAGCCGTCGACGATGCGCTGTTCGAACAGGCCGTTCTCGTAACGGATGCCGTAGCCAAACGCGGGAATGCTTAGCGCCGACATGCTGTCCATGAAACAGGCGGCGAGGCGGCCGAGGCCCCCATTGCCGAGCGCCGCATCCGGTTCGCAGCGGCGCAGATCGTCGAGTTCGACGCCGAGGCCGCGCAAGGCGCCGCGCGCGGCATCGACCAGCCGCAGATTGGTCAGCGTGTCGAATAACAGCCGGCCGATCAGGAACTCGATCGACAGGTAGTAGACGCGCTTCTTCTCCTGTTTGGCGATGCGCTCGTCGGTCTTCATCCAGATGTCGATGACGTGATCGCGTACCGCGAGGGCGGTCGCGCAGTACCAATCGTGATGCGATGCGCGATCGCGATTCTTACCCAGCACATAATGCAGCTTGGCCTGTATCGCTTCGCGCAACTGCGCCTCGTTGGCGGCGCGGTCGGAGATGCTGGATATGTGGGGCTTATGCTTCACTGTGGGCATGGACGTCATATGGTTGGGGCCTGACGGCGATAAATGATAATGGCGAGTTCCATCTAACTGGGCTGTCCCCTCGAAGCTGTAGTTTAGGGACGCTGTGTCACATGAAAACGGCCGTAGACGGCAAAATGCGATCACAAGACGTGACGCAATGAATCATCCACAACATGGCGTTATCATGCCGCATTGCCACATGGTCGTGCCGCGATGCAGTAGGCGTCCAGGCAGTAGACGTGCACACGACAGTGGCAGTTCCATGATGGAACTTTTCGTGCTTAGGGACCGATCGTCGCCTTAATTCGCTCGGCCGTCAGTGGAAGCTCCCGAATCCGCGTGCCGGCTGCATGAGCGATGGCGTTCGCAACAGCCGCCGCGGTGGGGCCCTGCGCCGCCTCACCCGTCCCAAGGAACCGCTCGGTTGGACGGTCGATGACGTGCACGGCGATGCTTTCGGGCACCAGCGGAAAGCGAATCATTGGAAAGCTCGACCAATCGCGGCTCGTAATTCCTTGTCGGTCGAAGGTGACAGCTTCGTACAGCGTCCAACTCGCCGATTGAACGATCGCGCCCTCGATCTGGTTGCGTATGCCATCGTGATTGACGGCGAGACCGCTGTCGACCGCGGCGACGACGCGGCCAAGTGTCACGGCGCCGCTTTCGCGGTCGACGTCGAGTTCGAGTGCGATCGCGCAATAGGCCGCGAGGTTCTTGTAGCGCGCGAAGGCAAAGCCATGGCCGCGTCCACGTGGCAGACTAGGGCGCGCTTTCCAATTGAATTCGGTCGCGGCTTTCTCGATCACGTCGCGCGCGCGCGGGTCATCCAGATGCCGAAGCCGGAACTCGACAGGATCGGCATTGGCGGCCTCCGCGAGTTCATCCATGAAGCTCTCGATCGAGAAGATGTTGTGATACGCGCCCAATCCGCGCAAAGCCGATACGCGTAGCGGCATTTGTGGGATGAAGTGGCTGACGACACGCCCGTTGGGAACGGTGTAAAGCGGGATGGCATTGCGATCGCCGCCCCCTTCGGGTTGCGGGATCGGTTTCGGCGCGGGCTGAGGGAAAGGCTGCGCCAGATAAAGCGCGGCAAGCAGATTGCCGGCCGGCCCTTCGGGCCGCGTCGAATGCGTGTTGCTCCAGACGTCGTATTGCCAGGAGACGAGCTTCCCGCCGGCATCGAGCGTCGCCGACACCTCGGAAATCATGGCGGGGCCGAAGGGCTCCCAGCCATGCTCGTCCTCGCGCATCCACTGGACGCGGATCGGACGGCCGGGCGTCGCCCGCGCGATCAGGGCCGCATCGGCGGCGACGTCGTCGGCGGCA
>Ga0164243_10012914_pt1 | contig 11786 bp, 9 predicted proteins | sample OricompcompostOP_FD_108781 | JGI IMG/M metagenome (GOLD analysis project Ga0164243, IMG submission 108781) | Organic Plus compost microbial communities from Emeryville, California, USA - Original compost - Organic plus compost (OP) | ecosystem: Engineered > Solid waste > Mixed feedstock >...
CGCCGCGCTGCTGTTCGCGTTCCCGCCGTACGGGCTGTGGCCCCTCTCGCTGGTGTCCGTCGCCACGCTGAGCCTGCTCACCCGGGGCAGGACGGGCCGGCAGGGTGCCTGGCTGGGCCTCGCGTTCGGCTGGCCCTTCTTCCTCGTGCTGCTCGCATGGCTGCGCGTCGTCGGCTGGGACGCGGTCGTCGGACTCGCCTTCATCCAGGCGCTGTTCATGCTGGGACTGGGCGCCGCGCTGGCCGTCACCTCACGGCTCACGGCCTGGCCGCTGTGGGGCGCCTGCCTGTGGGTGACCGAGGAGTTCCTGCGCGACCGCATCCCCTTCGGCGGCTTCCCCTGGGGGCGTCTCGCGTTCGCCAACACCGGTTCCCCCTACACCCCGCTGGCCGCGCTCGGCGGTGCCCCGCTGGTGACGTTCGCCGTCGCGCTGACCGGCGTCCTGCTGGCCGCCGTGGTCCTGGCCGCCTGGCGGCTGCGCGCGGCTGCGGCCCGCACCACCCGCGCGTACGCCACCGCGGGCGGCGCGCTGCTGACGGCCGCGGCCGTCACCGTCGTCGGCCTCGCGGTGCCGGTGCCGGTGAAGGCGGACGACACCGTACGGATCGCCGTCGTCCAGGGCGACGTGCAGCAGCCGGGGATGCACTTCCTGGGCCGTCCCATGCAGATCCTCAACAACCACGTCGAGGCCACCCTCGGACTGGCGAAGCGGATCAAGCAGGGCAAGGAGCCCAAGCCCGATCTGGTGATCTGGCCGGAGAACGCCTCGGACCTCGACCCCTACAAGTACCCTCAGGCCGGCGACCGCATCGACGAGGCCGTCAAGGCGGTCGGGGTGCCCGTGCTGGTGGGGGCCCTGGTCGACCACCCCACCAAGCAGGGCTACGTGGAGAACCAGGGCATCGTGTGGGACCCGGAGAAGGGCCCGGGTGCCTCGTACACCAAGCAGCACCCGGTCCCGTTCGGCGAGTACGTGCCCTTCCGTGACCAGCTCAGCAAGGTCATCACCCGCCTCCAGCAGATCCCCCGGGACTTCTACCCGGGCGACCACACCGGGGTGCTCCGGACCGGCCCCGCCCGGCTGGGTGACGTCATCTGCTTCGAGGTGGCCTACGACGAGATCCCCCGGGACACGGTGCGGGACGGTGCCCGGGCGCTCGTCGTACAGACCAACAACGCCACCTACGGCCGGACGGGCCAGCCGGAACAGCAGCTGGTGATGTCCAAGCTGCGGGCCATCGAGCACGGCCGTGCCGTGGTGACGGCGGCGACCAGCGGCATCAGCGCCATCGTCGAGCCGGACGGCACCGTGCGGCAGCGCACGGAGGAGTTCACCCGCGACGTGCTCACCGGCACGCTTCCGCTCCGCGACGATCTGACCGTCGCCGATCGTGTCGGGGCGGCCCCCGAGTGGACGCTCGCTATCGTGGGCGTGCTCGCCTGCGCCGGGGCCTGGTTCCTGGGCCGCGGGGACCGTGGCGCCCGCCCGCGCGCGGCGGCCCCGGCCGCAGCACCCGGCGTCGGTCAGGGGGACGACCGGCGGGAGGCCGGTCACGCCCGCCCCACCGGACGGGCGGCCGGCGAGGACCGCACGGCCGGCCGCGGCGAAGCAGCCGACGCTGCCGGCGCGCCCGGCGACAACGACCAGCAGCACCGAGAACAGCACGACCGACAGGCTCAAACGGAGGGGCAGCACCAGTGACGGACGGCGGACAACGGCGGTACGGCCCGCTCGGCACGGCCCTGGTCATCATCCCGACCTACAACGAGGCCGACAACATCAAGCCTGTCGTCGACCGGGTGCGCCAGGCGGTGCCCGAGGCCCACGTCCTCGTCGCCGACGACAACAGCCCCGACGGCACCGGCAAGATCGCCGACGAGCTCGCGGCCGAGGACGACCACGTGCACGTGCTGCACCGCAAGGGCAAGGAAGGGCTGGGAGCCGCCTATCTGGCCGGCTTCCGCTGGGGCATCGACAACGGCTACGGCGTACTCGTCGAGATGGACGCCGACGGCTCCCACCCGCCCGAGGAACTGCCCCGGCTGCTGACCGCGCTGGGCGGCGCCGACCTGGTGATCGGCTCCCGCTGGGTGCCCGGCGGCCGGATCGTCAACTGGCCCAAGTCCCGGGAGTTCCTCTCGCGCGGCGCGAGCACCTACTCGCGGCTGCTGCTGGACGTGGACGTACGGGATGTGACGGCCGGCTTCCGTGCCTTCCGCAAGGAGACGCTGGAGGGCATCGGGCTGGACTCCATCGCCTCCCAGGGCTACTGCTTCCAGGTCGACCTCACCCGCCGCACGGTGCACGCCGGGTACCACGTGGTCGAGGTGCCGATCACGTTCGTCGAGCGGGAGCGGGGCGACTCCAAGATGAGCCGCGACATCATGGCCGAGGCGCTGTGGCGGATCGCGGCGTGGGGCGTGGAGGACCGCGTCAAGAAGGTGATGGGGCGCAAGGACCGCTGATCCGGGCCCTACGCGTCGCCAGGCACACTGGAAGCATGACGACGCGCGCACCCTTCCCGTACGAGCCCCACGGACAGGACCGGGGCGGGGCGGACGGCGGGCCCGGGGCCGGCCCCGGCGGGACCCGGCCGCCCAGGCCGCCCCGGTCGAAGGTCCGCACCCTGGCGCCGCTGGCCGTCGCCGCGTGGATCGTGCTGGAGATCTGGCTGCTGACCCTGCTGGGCCAGGCGGCCGGCGGGCTGACGGTCTTCGTGGTGCTGGTGGCGGGCATCGTGCTGGGCTCGGCCGCCATCAAACGCGCCGGGCGGCGCGCCTGGCGCAATCTGGCCGAGACGGTGCAGCGCGCCCAGGAGCAGTCGCGGGGCGCTGCCCGGCCCGGTGACGAGCCGGCCGCCGAGGGGAGGGGCGGCAACGGCACGGCGATGCTCGGCGGGCTGCTGCTGATGATTCCCGGCCTGCTCTCGGACGTGCTCGGGCTGCTGTGCCTCTTCCCGCCGACGGCCCGGCTGCTGCGCGGCGCCACCCGGCGCTATCTGGAGCGCCGCAGCGGTTTCCCCGCGGGCAGTATCGGCGACGCCTACCAGCAGGCGCGGGCCGCCGAGCAGCAGGTGCGGATGCACCGTCCCGACGGCAAGGTCGTCCAGGGTGAGGTCGTCCGCGAGGACGAGGGCGAGGACCGCCGAGGGGAACGCTGAGAGGAACACAGAGCCGTCCCGCGGGCCTGTGACCGGCGGGGCCGCTCCGGCGGACGCGTCCCTGGCCGGCGGACCCGGCGGTCACGGGCGGCGGCTCTCCTGCACCGCCCGTCACGCGCGCCAGACGCTGCCCGGCCCCCTGGGGAGGGGGGCGACCCTCCCGGTGACCGTCATCGTTGCGCGGCCTCGGTGTGGATGCCGTACGTTTCCGGATCGACCGGGCGGGCCGACCGGGGAAGGTTGGCGACCACGAGCCGGTAGGACTCGGTGACCAGCTCCTCGACCAGGTCCTCGTCCATCGGGCCGCCGGGCTCCAGCGTGATCCAGTGCCTCTTGTTCATGTGGTAGCCGCGGGTGATGTCCGCATGGGCCTCGCGGAGGGCCTCGGCCTCACCCGGCTCCGACTTCAGGATCACGACCGGTTCGCCGGGCGCGCTGGTCATCAGCATGAACACCTTGCCGCGCACCTTGAAGACCTCCCAGCCGGGCCCGAAAGGATATTCGAGCGAGGCGGACGGCAGACTCTCGGCGTGGCGCAGGGCCACCTTCTGCAGCGTTTCCCCATCCACGGCCCGCTCTCCTCCTCATCACCGGAAGCCCCACGTTCCAGCCCACACTATGTACGGACACGCGCGCTCTGCCAGCGGGAATGACACCGCGAAGGAGCGGCGGACCGGGTGTGCGCGCACAGGAAAGAGGGCCCGGGGCCACGCGGTCGTGCGTGGCCCCGGGCCCTCTCGTGATGTCGCCCGGCTGCCCGGGCGGGCGGATCAAGCCGACTTGCGCTTGCTCCCGCTGTTGTCGTCGCGCGGGTGGACCGCGAGGTTCATGGTGCCGGAACGCAGCACGGCGAGCCTCTCGGCGAGGACCTCCTCCAGCTCCTCACGGGTCCGCCGCTCCATGAGCATGTCCCAGTGCGTACGCGCGGGCTTGGTCTTTTTCTCCTCGGGACCCTCCCCGTCGACCAGGAGTGCCTGGGCGCCGCACACCTTGCACTCCCACTCGGACGGAATCTCGGCCTCAACGGAGAACGGCATCTCGAAACGATGGCCGTTCTGGCATGCGTACTCCACGGCCTGGCGCGGGGCCAGATCGATGCCGCGGTCGGTCTCGTAGCTGGTCACCACGAGTCGCGTGCCGCGAAGAGCTCGCTCACTCATGAATTCGTGCCTCCCGGGCTTGTCGCCCACAGGACAGGTGTCGCTGTCGTCGTCATCCGGTCAACGTCCGGCTGCCGGTGAAGATTCCCGCATGGGGAGATCACCCACCCGCCACGCGCCTCCACCGTGGCGGAGGGGCCGCGCGCCGCTGCTCCTCGTGCTGCCGCTTCGTTGATCTGCGGTACCCCCCGGTGACCGGTTTGTCACAACTGACAGAAGATGTCACCCACTGTTCGCATCTCTTCGGCGTGCAGTAACGGTCCATCCCGGTGGGCCAAAGGCGTACCTTACCGGCCCGACACCCGCAGGTCTAAATCCGGCCGGGCGGGAGGTTCCCCACGGCGGCAGCCGCGCGGCGGACGGGTACCCGTGCCAGCAGGACGAAACCGAGGGCGAAGAAGACCACCAGCGACAGGATGGCATACCGGTAGTCACCCGTGAGCTGGTAGGCCAGGCCGAACACCAGTGGTCCCAGCCAGCTCGTCCCCCGGTCGCTGATCTCGTACAGCGCGAAGTACTCCGCCTCCTTGCCCGCCGGCACCAGATGGCTGAACAGCGAGCGGGACAGTGCCTGGCTGCCGCCCAGCACCAGACCGATGCCGACCGCCAGGGCGTAGAACCACACCGGCTCCTCGCGCGGCAGGAAGTAGCCGGCGCCCACCGTGACCGTCCACGCCACGAGCGAGCCCAGGATCGTGCGCTTGGCGCCGTGGCGTGCCGCGAGCCTGCCCAGCAGCAGCGCCCCGGCCACCGCGAGGACCTGCACCAGCAGGATCGCGCCGATCAGTGTCGTCTGGTCCAGCCCCAGCCCCTCGGAGCCGTAGACCGACGCCTGCGTGATCACTGTCTGGATGCCGTCGTTGTAGAGCAGGTACGCCAGCAGGAACAGCAGCGTCAGCGGATAACGGCGCAACTCCCGGAAGGTGTCGGCGAGCTGGCCGAAGCCCTGTCCCAACGAGACCCGGACCGCGGTGTGCTGGGGGACGGGCCGCTCCCGCAGGCGCAGCAGCGGCACCACGGTGAAGACGGCCCACCACAGTCCGGCCGACGCCAGGCAGATGCGCACGGCCACGGACTCGGTGACCCCGAGCGCGTCGTGGCCCAGGAACAGTGCCAGGTTCGCCACGAGGACGAGCGCGCCCGCCGCGTAACCGAACGCCCAGCCGCGCGAGGAGACCGCGTCACGTTCCCCCGGTGTGGAGATCTGCGGCAGGAAGGCGTGGTAGAGCACCACGGAGACGGCGAAGCTGACGTTCGCCACCACCAGCAGCACACCGCCGAGCAGATAGCGGTCGCCGTCCAGGAAGTACATGCCCGCGGTCGCCGCGGCGCCGAGGTAGGCCGAGACGCCCAGCAGGGGCTTCTTCCGTCCCGTCCGGTCGGCGAACGCCGCGGCGAGCGGCATCACCAGGACCGACAGCAGTACGGAGGCGGAGACCGCGTACGGGAAGAACGACCCGGCGCGCACCGGGATGCCGAGCGGATGGACGTAACCGTCCGCGTCGGCCGCGGCCTTGGTGACCTCGGTCAGGTAGGGGCCGAGGAAGACCGTGAGCACACTGGTGGAGAAGACCGAGTTGGCCCAGTCGTAGAAGTACCAGCCGCGCTGCTCGCGCCGCCGCTCCCGGACGTCGCCCAACTCCTCGGTCCCCGCCCGCTGCCGACCGGACCGCTCCGCGACCGCGCCCATCCCCGTGCCTCCCCGTCGCCCACGTACACCGGCGGTCCCGCACACGCTCCGGGGCCGGTCACCGGAGACTACAGTCACCCCCCGGCCGCCGGCCGAACCGGAGACGGCCGCCCGCAACCACAGCCCCCTACGGAAGGAAGAGCCCCGCCATGCCAGCCGCACGCGACCAGCCGGCCGGCGCCGCAGCGCCGGCCGAGCACTCCCTCGACCTCGGCGGGCGCCGCCTGGCGTACCTCGACTCCGGCGGCGACCACCCCGTACTGCTCGCCCTGCACGGGCACTTCGGCCGCGGCCGGCTCTTCACGCCGCTGGCCCGCGCCCTGGCGGGCCGCTACCGGGTCGTCGCCCCGGACCAGCGCGGCCACGGCCGCTCCGACAGCGCGTCCGACTTCACGCCGGAGGGGTACGCCGACGACGCCGTCGCGCTTCTCGACGCGCTCGGCATCGGCTCGGCCGCCGTTCTCGGCCACTCCATGGGCGGGGCCGTCGCCTACGTCCTGGCCGCCCGCGCCCCGCACCGGGTGCGGGCCCTGGTCGTCTCCGACATGACGGTCCTCAACCGGGAGCCGGAGACCCGGCCCGTGCTCGACTGCACCGGCTGGCCGCGCCGCGCCCCCAGCCGGGCCGCACTGGGGGCCGCTATCGAGGCACACGGCATCCCGGACGCCGGGTACTTCCTCGACAGCGCGGTCGCATTCCCCGACGGATGGGGGCTGTTGTTCGACGCCGACGACATGATGGCCTCGCAGCACGCCTTCACCGGCGATCTGAGCGCCCACTGGCGCGCCTCCCGGCAGCCCGCGCTGCTGCTGCGCGCCGAGCACAGTTTTCTGCTCTCCGAGACGGTGGCGCAGCGGATGGTACGGGAGCGCCCGCACACCGAACTGGTGACCTTCCACGGCTGCGGGCACTGGCTGCACGAGGACGACCCGGACGGTTTCGCCCGGGCCGTGGGCGATTTCCTGGACCGGGTCCTGGGCCGGGAGGGGGCGGACCCGGAGCCGGCCGTCCCGTGATCACTCCCGTGGCCAGGCGCCGCGTTCCGCGAGCAGGTCCCGGAGCATCTCCAGCCTGTCCGTCATGATCCCGTCCACGCCCAGGTCCAGCAGCGCCTCCGCCCGGGCCCGGTCGTTGACGGTCCACACGTGAACCTGGAGGCCGCGCGCGTGCGCGGCCCGCACGAAGGCCCGGTCCACGACACGTACCCGCCCGTGCCGCTCGGGCACCTGGGCGCAGCCCGCGCCGGGCGGGAGCCGCCAGGGCAGCCGGTAGGCGCGCAGCCGCAGGGCGAGGGCGCCCGAGGTGCCCAGTGAGGTCAGCAGCCGCGGCCCGGCCAGTGCCCGTGCCCGGTCCACGCGTGCCTGCGAGAACGAGCCGACACACACCCTCTCCCAGGCGTCCTCGCGGTCCAGGAGCTCCAGCAGCGGAACGAGGGCGCTGCCGGTCTTCAGATCGACGTTCCAGCGCTGTGCGGGGAAGGCACGCAGCAGATCGGCGAAGAGCGGCACCGGCTCCCGCCCGGCGACCCGGGCGCGGCGCACCTCGTTCCAGCTGAGCCGGGCGATCGGGCCGGAGGCGTCGGTCGTCCGGTCCAGCGTCGCGTCGTGGAAGGCGACCAGCGCCCCGTCGGCCGTGGTGTGGACGTCGGTCTCCAGGTAGCGGTAGCCCAGCCCTACGGCGCGTTCGAACGCCGCGTGGGTGTTCTCCAGTCCCGCGGCCGTGCCGCCCCGGTGTGCGAAGGCCAGCGGCCCCGGATGGTCGAAGAAGGGGTGGCGGGGTGCCGGGATGCGGGGCGTGGTCGGTCGTCCGTTCGTCACCGCCGCAGTATCGCGCGCCGCCGGCCGCCGCCGCGGGCCACCACCCGCGGGGCCGGCTGGGCCCCGGGGCTGCCCGGCAGCGCGAAGACGCGGAGGAAGAACTGCGCGAGCGGGCCGATGGCCAGCGCGTACAGGACCGTACCCACGCCGGCCGAACCGCCCAGCAGGATGCCGCTGATGAGCACCGCCACCTCGATCCCCGTGCGCACCAGCCGGATCGAGCGGCCCGTCACCTTGTGCAGGCCCGTCATCAGGCCGTCCCGGGGGCCGGGTCCGAAGCGGGCCGAGATGTACAGCCCTGTCGCCGCCCCGTTGAGCACCACGCCGGCCACCAGCAGCACCACCCGCAGGGCGAGCGCGTCGAGCTGGGGGAGCAGCCACAGTGTCGCGTCCATGGACAGGCCCACCATGAAGACGTTGGAGACCGTGCCCAGGCCCGGGCGCTCGCGCATCGGCCACCACAGCAGCAGCACCAGTGCGCCCACGATGATGGAGACCGTGCCGATGGACAGGCCCGTGTGCTCGGCGACGCCCTGGTGGAAGACGTCCCAGGGGTCGAGCCCCAGTCCCGCCCGGACCATCAGCGCCGCGCTCGCCCCGTACAGCGCCAGTCCCGCATAGAGCTGGACGAGCCGCCGGGGCAGCCGCCTGCCAGAACCTCGCGATGCTCTCGATGCGGACAAAGATCCACCCCTTCTCGTGCCAATGGACGTTTCCATGGCACTCTGTGGCATGGAAGCAGGCCAGTTCTACGGCCAATCCTGGAGAGGTGGACCGCAACGATGCCGCATTGGAACTCCGCGGTGGGAGCCCCCCAGCTCGCCCGGCTGCTGGGATCGCAGCACCCGGTGCGCCGGGAGCGCGGCGGCACCGCCGTGCTCCCGGCCGAGGACGGGACGGGCGGCGCCGCACGGGCGGCGCACGACGGCACCGGGAACGGCGCGGAGAACGGCGCCGCCCCCGCGTCCCGCAAGGTGCCCGCCTACCGTTCCCTGGCCGACGGGCTGCGGCTCCTCGTCCTGGAGGGGCGCATCCCCGTGGCGACGCGGCTGCCCGCCGAACGGGAGCTGGCCGCCGCCCTCTCGGTGAGCCGTACCACCGTCGCCGCCGCCTTCGAGGCGCTGCGCGCCGACGGTTTCCTGGAGTCCCGGCGCGGCTCGGGCAGCTGGACGACCGTCCCGGCCGGCAAGCCGCTGCCCACCCGCGGCCTCGACCCCCTCCCGCCGGAGAACGAGGGCACCGTCATCGACCTGGGCTGCGCCGCACTGCCCGCACCCGAGCCGTACATGAGCGAGGCGTTCCGGCGGGCCCTCGAAGCCCTGGCGCCCTACTCCCACACGCACGGCGACTACCCGGCCGGCCTGCCGGTGCTGCGGGAGGCCGTCGCCGACCGGTACACCGCGCAAGGCGTGCCGACGATGCCGCAGCAAATCATGATCACCACCGGGGCGATGGGCGGCGTCGGCGCGCTGGCACGGCTGATGGCGCCCCGCGGCGAACGCATCGCCGTCGAGCACCCCTCCTACGCGAACATCCTCCAGCTCCTGCGCGAGACGGGGGGCCGCCTGGTTCCCGTCCCCATGGCGGGCCACTACACCGGCTGGGACCTGCCCGCCTGGCACCGCACCCTGCGGGAGGCCGCACCCCGGCTCGCCTACGTGGTCGCGGACTTCCACAATCCGACCGGCGCCCTGGCCGTCGAGGAGGAGCGCCGCGAACTGGTCTCGGCCGCCCGCGCCTCGGGCACCGTCCTGATCGCCGACGAGACCATGGCCGACCTGCCGCTGGGTCCGCCCGGCGCCACCGGTACCCCGGCCACCGGCGCCCCGGGCCTGGAGATGCCGCCGCCGATGGCCTCCTACGACCCGGGCGGCTCGGCCGTCATCACCGTCGGCTCCGTGAGCAAGTCGATCTGGGCCGGGCTGCGGATCGGCTGGATCCGCGCCGCGCCCGAGATCATCCGCAGTCTCACCGCCGCCCGCGCCTACGCCGACCTGGGCAGCCCCGTCCTCGAACAGCTGGCCGTCACCGAGCTGATGACCGGGGACGGCTGGGAGAAGGCCGTCACCCTGCGCCGCGAACGTGCGCGGGAGAACCGCGAGGCGCTGACCGCCGCGCTCCGCGACCACCTGCCCGACTGGGAGTACACCGTTCCGCACGGCGGCCTCACTCTGTGGGTGCGCACCGGCGGGCTCTCCGGCTCCCGGATCGCGGAGGCCGGTGAACGGCTCGGCGTGCGGGTGCCCTCGGGGCCGCGCTTCGGCGTGGACGGCGCCTTCGAAGGGTTCGTGCGGCTCCCGTTCACCATCGGCGAGCCGCTCGCCCGGGAGGCCGCGGCCCGGCTGGCCGCCGCCGCCGACCTCGTCCGCTCCGGCGCCGCCACCCCCTCGGACCTGCCCCGCTCCTACGTGGCCTGACGGGCGGAGGCCACCGTGCCCCGGCCCGGACCCCGGCCGCCCCGCTCCCGCTTGCCCTCCCGGGCCTGCCGGCCGCCCCGGTGGTCGCGCCCGCCGCGTTCGCCGTCCCGGCCGCCGTACCCGCCGTCCCACCCGTCGTGGTGAGGGGCCTCGGGGGCGGACCGCGGCGGGGCACCCGCCGTGGGGGGACGGGCCGGGGCGGGCGGGACCGGGGCTGCCGCCGGGGTGTGGCCGAGGACCGCCGGCCGTGCGGAGGGCTCGTGCACCGAGCCGGGCAGCAGCGACCACACCGCCCGCCGTGCGGCCTCGCCGGCCGTCTCGTCGAACGGGTCCGGCGTGGCCGGCACCTGGAGCCGCAGGACCGGGCCCGTGCCCAGCCGTGCGAAACCCCGGCCGGGCGGCGAACCGGCGGGCGGGCCGGTCTGCGGCGTCTGCCCGAGGACCGCGCCCGCCTCCTCGGGCCGGACCGCGCCCAGGACCACACGCGCCCGGGCATGGGCGAACACCTCGTGAGGCAGCTCGTCCAGGGCCGCGAACGGTTCGGCCACCACCACCGTCACCCCGGCGGCACGGCCGTGGCGCAGCGGGGTCCGCAGCAGCTCCAGCAGGCCGGGCCCGGCCCCGGCGTCCGGCCCGGCGGCCTGCGGGAACCGGGGGAGGGCGAGCGCGGTGGGCCGGTCCAGCAGCACCCACAGGGGCCGCCGGACGTCCTGAGGGAGGTCCTCGCCGCGCTGCCGGGCCCGGCCGGCGGCCAGCAGTCGCCGTTCCGTCTCCCGGTCCGCCCACTCCAGCGCGGACAGCGCCCCCGGCAGGGTGGTCTCCACGCCCAGCACCCCGTGCCGCGCCGCCAGGCACGCGAACTCGCCGCCCCCGTCACCGTCCACGATCAGCACATCGCCGCGGCGGCAGAGGGCCTGGAGGGCCAGCGACCGCAGCAGCGAACTCGTCCCGGCCCCCGGCAGACCGACGGCCAGCAGGTGCGGCTCGGTCGAACGCGGCCCGGTACGCCACAGCACGGGCGGCACGTCCCGCATCCCGGCCCCGGTCAGGAGCCGCACCGGGACGGTCCGCCGGACCTCAGGGCCGTCGGTGAAGCCGAGCACGGCCTCCCCGGGGGCGGTGACGAACGGCTGGACGGGGATGTCGGTGGGCAGCGGTTCGAGCGCCGTCATCTCCAGCCGGTTGCCCTCCTGGTCCCAGCAGAAGCGGTACTCGCGCTCCCGGCCGGTCTTGGCCGCCAGCACCGCCTCGATGCGCAGGCGTTCGGCCGGTTCGCCGTCCCGGAACCAGGCCGGGTAGCACAGCAGCAGCTCGCTGATGCGGCCGTCGCGGAAGGCGAACTCCTCGAAGACCTCGGTCCAGTCGCCACCGTGCGTGTACAGCGGTGGCGGGGCCGGGTCGCCCACGGGGGCGAAGTAGGGCACCAGCGCCTCGTACAGGGCCCGCAGCCGGGTGCGCTCGGTCTCGTCGGGGCCGGCCGGCGCGGCGTACGGCATCGCCGCGCGCTCCCTGCCGTGCCAGGCGGCGGCACCCAGCAGGGC
>Ga0164243_10012915_pt1 | contig 11786 bp, 16 predicted proteins | sample OricompcompostOP_FD_108781 | JGI IMG/M metagenome (GOLD analysis project Ga0164243, IMG submission 108781) | Organic Plus compost microbial communities from Emeryville, California, USA - Original compost - Organic plus compost (OP) | ecosystem: Engineered > Solid waste > Mixed feedstock >...
CGCACGACGTCCCTGTAGCCGGCGATGTCGGAGGCGACGACCGGCGTGCCGGCGGCGAACGCCTCCGTCAGCACCATCCCGAAGCTCTCGCCGCCGAGCGACGGCGCGCACAGCACGTCGGCCCGCTCGAGCACGCGGCGCTTCTCGTCGTCGTCGACGCGGCCGAGGATCGTGATGCCGCGGTCGTCGAGCAGCAGCGGCGCGACCTCCTCGCGGTTGGCGCCGACGATCGTCAGCTCGACCGGGATGTGCTCGCGCAGCGCCTCGTAGGCGCGCAGCAGCACCGGCAGGCCCTTGCGCTCGACCGCCTGGCCGACGAAGGCGACGCGCAGCCGGTCGCTCGGCTGCTTCGGCGCGCCGAGGTCGGGCACCGCCACGCCGTTGGGGATGATCCGGTAGCGGCCGCCGAAGAAGCGCTGGGCGGTCCAGGCGGCGGCCTCCGAGACGGCGATCCGCACGTGCAGGTGGTTGAGCATCCGCCGCGCGCCGAGCAGGTTCGCGACGTTGTTGGAGAAGCGGTTGGTCGAGTAGGCGTGGAAGGTGCCGACCAGCGGCGCGTTGGCGCTGACGCAGGCGTCCCAGCACAGTCTCGGCGCGACCGGCTCGTGCAGGTGGACGACGTCGTAGCCGCCGGTCCGCAGCTCGGTGCGCATCTTGACCAGGCCCGACGGGGTCGACATCAGGTTCGAGACCGCGCCGTTGGCGTTGAAGCCGATCGTGCCGCCGAGCGGGATCAGGTAGTCGGGCACGGGACGCTGCTGAGGAGCAGCGCCTCTGTGCAGGATCCGCGTCCGGCGATCGTCGGGATCGAATGGTGCCAGCACGCGCACGTCATGGCCGTCGCTCAGAAATGACTCGGCGAGGGCCTCGATGTGCCGAGTGACGCCGCCCGGATAGGTCCACGAATACGGTGAGACCAGGGCTATGCGCATCGAGGCAGGATGCTATCGCGTTCCCCGGGTGGATCGGCTGGGGGTATCCGAACCTTTACAGAGCACTCATGCGCCGCGGGCGCTCGCGGCGGCGCGCCACGATCGTGCTGCTGCCCGCCATCGACGTGCTGGCGCGGCCCGCGCGGCCCGCGGAGGATCGATCGCACCTACCCTACTCCCCCGGAGGAGCGATCGATGACGACCGCCGAGCAGCAGCTGACCGACGCCGACGTGGAGGCCTATCGCCGTGACGGCGTCGTGGCCGTGCGCGACCTGTTCGACCGCGACGAGGTCGCGCGCTGGCGGGCCGCCGCGCTGGAGGCCTCGGCGCGCCTCGCCGACAACCAGGGCGACGCCGTCTTCACGCAGAACGTCAACGTCTGGCGGGCCGACGAGCGGCTGCGCGCGCTGACGCTCGACCCGCGGCTGGGCGCGCTGGCGCAGCGGCTGGCCGGCGTGCCGCTGCGGCTGTGGCACGACCAGCTGCTGATCAAGCAGCCCCGCAACGCCCGCGCGACCGAGTTCCACCAGGACCAGCCGTACTGGCCGCACCGCGGCGCGCGGCAGACGCTGACGGCGTGGATCCCGCTCGGCGACGTGCCGGTCGAGCGCGGCTGCATGACCTTCATCCCCGGCTCGCAGCGGCTGCGCGAGCTGGAGCGCCACCGCCTCGACGAGGCCGGCAGCCTGTTCGCGCTCGCGCCCGAGCTGCAGTGGCGCGAGCGCGTCACGATCCCGCTGCGCGCCGGCGACCTGACCTTCCACGACGGCCGCACCGGCCACATGGCGACGCCCAACCTGACCGACGAGGCGCGCGTCGCGCTCGCGGTCATCTGGGTCGACGCCGAGACCGTCTACGACGGCTCGCCCCACCCCGTCACCGACCCGCTCGACCTGCGGCCCGGCGCGCCGCTCGAGCACGAGCTGTTCCCGCGCGTCGCCGCCTGAGATGAGCGGGGAGCGGGCGCCGATCGAGCTGCTGGAGCGCCGCCTGGTGCTGCCGGCGGCCGGTCGCGCCCTCTCCTGCGAGCGCGTCGTCGTCACGGGCGAGCGCGCACCGCACCGCCACGCCTTCGTCGAGGTCGTGCTGGTCGCCGGCGGCGCGGGCCTGCACGTCACCGCCGCCGGCGAGCGGCCGCTGGCGCGGGGCGACGCGCTGCTGCTCGGCGGGACCGAGTGGCACGCCTACCGCGTCGAGCGGCGGCTCGAGGTCTGCAACGTCTACCTCGCGCGCGAGCTGTTCGCGCGCGAGCTGGCGTGGATCGGCGAGGACCCGCTGCTCGGCGCCCTGCGCGGGCCGGGCGGGGAGCCGGCCGACGGCCTGCTCGACGCCCGCCTGGAGCCGGACGAGCTCGACCGCTGCCTCGCGCTCTGCGACGCCTTCGCCGCGCTGCGCCGGCCGACGCGGGCGCGCGAGGCGGCGACCGCGCTGCTGCTGCTGGAGGCGCTGGCGGCGGCGCACGTCGCCCGCGAGGGCGCCGGCGGCGGGCCGCTGCGGCCGCCCCCGCCGGCGGTGCGCGAGGCGATCGCGCTGCTGCGCGAGCGCTATGACGAGCCGTGGACGCTGGAGCGCCTGGCGCAGGCGGTCCACCTCGACCGCTCGCACCTGACGCGCAGCGTGCGGGCCTGCACGGGGATGCCGCCGATCGCCTACCTGGCGCAGGTGCGCGCCGAACGGGCGGCGGCGCTGCTGCTGGCGACCGACGCGACCGTCTCGGCGGTCGGCGCCGCCGTCGGCTGGGCCGACCCGGTCCACTTCGCGCGCCGCTTCCGCGCGCACTGGGGCGTCAGCCCGAGCGCCTACCGCCGCGACGGGCGCGACGGCGGCTGATCAGCTCAGACGGCGGAGACCTCTTCCTCCTCCGCGACGCGGAAGGAGGAGCCGCAGCCGCAGGCCGCGACGACGTTGGGGTTGTCGACCTTGAAGCCGGCCCCCTGCATCTCGTCGACGTAGTCGATCACCGAGCCCTGCACGTACGGGAGGCTGGGCTTGTCGACGAGCAGGCGGATGCCCCTGTCCTCGAAGACGACGTCGCCGTCGCGCTCCTGGTCGAAGGCGAGCGCGTACTGGAAGCCTGAGCAGCCGCCGCCGCGGACGCCGACGCGCAGACCTGCGGTCTCGATCTCCGATCCCTGCGAGGCGAGGAACTCGTGAACCTTCTCGGCGCCTTTGTCGGTGAGCGTGATCATTGCGTCTCCGTCGAGTTCGGACCCATCACTTCATTCAGTGTAGCGACCCCTCAGGGCGGCGGCGAGCCTCGCTACCCTAGGCCCATGGCGACGAGCGAAGAGCTGAAGCAGCGCATCGAGGCCGCGCTCCCGGGCGCGTCCGCGGAGGTGTCGGGCGACGACGGGCAGCATTTCCAGGCCGTCGTGGTCGCCCCGCAGTTCGAAGGGCTGTCACGGATCGCGCAGCACCGGCTCGTCATGGACGTGTTCGCCGGCGAGCTGGGCGGCTCGATCCACGCCCTCTCCCTGCAGACCAAGGTGGCGTCGGCCGCCAAGTGAGGACTTCATCGTGAGCGAAGAGACCAACCCGCTCCGGGACGCGATCAGAGAGGCGATCGCCGAGAACCCGGTCATCCTGTTCATGAAGGGCACGCCGGAGCAGCCGATGTGCGGCTTCTCGGCGCGCACCGCGGCGGCGCTGCAGGCGCTCGACGCGCCGTTCGCGGCCGTCGACATCCTGCCCGACCCCCGCATACGGCAGGAGCTGTCGGCGCTCTCCAACTGGCCGACGATCCCGCAGCTGTTCGTCAGAGGCGAGCTGATCGGCGGCGCCGACATCGTCGCCGAGATGTACGAGAGCGGCGAGCTGGCGGACGTGCTCGGCGTCGAGCGGCCCGCCCAGCCCGAGCCGGCCGCCGAGGCCGCCGACGGCAGCGCGCCGCTGTCGATCGAGAACCGCCTCGGCTGAGCCTTCGCGGCGGCGGCGCGCGCCGCGCGGCGGTCTCCCGCGAGACCGCCGCCGCGCGCCGTCCCCCGCTCAGCCGCCCCTGACGACCCGCAGCGTCAGCTGACCGCGGCCGTCGATCCGCAGCCGCGGATCCCGCAGCGCTCTCCAGCGCAGCTTCCCGAGCCGCGCCGTCACGCCGTCCCAGCGCTGCGCGGCGCCGAAGCCGGCCTTGACCTGCGCGAAGGTCTGCGCGCCGCCGCCGCCCGAGCCGTCTCCCCCGCCGTCGCCGCCGCCGGCGTCGAGCACGATCGTGATCGTGTCGCCGTCGCTGGCGGCGCTGTCGAGCGCCGTGCCGGCGAGCGTCAGCGTGCGCTCGCCGAGCGGGGCGTCGCGCGGCACCGTCAGCGTCAGCGGGATCGTCCGCAGCGGCCCGCGGTCCTCGCGCACGCGCAGCCGCAGCCGCACCCGCTCGCCGCGCCGCACGGTCGCCGGGCCGCTGACCGAGCGGATCGTCGCCAGCCGCAGCCCGCGCTCGAAGGCGACCTCCGCCTTCACGCTCGTCACGTGCAGCGCGGTGTAGCGGGCGCTGTCGATCGCCGTCAGCGCGTTGGTGACGTCGTTGCCCATCGCCAGCGCCAGCCCGGGCACGCCGCCGGTGTCGGCGCCGTTGACGACGTAGCGGTCGCAGAAGCGCAGCGGCGCTCTGCTCTCGCGCAGCCGCACGGTCAGGCAGAGGCGGCCGCTCTCGCGCGCCGGCGCGCCCTCGAACGCCTTCGTGACCGCCTGCATCAGCGCCAGCGGCGCGATCGTCGGCAGCAGCCCGTGGCCGAGCGGGTCGCCGACCGCCGACTCGTCGGCGACGAGCGTTCGCTGCGTCACGGTCGCCTTGCGGTCGCGGTCGCGCACGGCGACGGTGACCGGGATCGTCGGCGCTCTCCCGCCGACGCCGCCGACGACCGCCGAGGCGGCGTCGTTGGAGAGCACGCCGAGCGCGTGGCCGGGCGAGGCGAGCTTGTACGAGGTCTGCTCGCTCGTGTCGTTGGGGTTGTCGACGACGGTGTAGACGTAGGCGTCCTGGAGCGTCAGCGCCCGCCGGCCGACGCCGTCGAACTGGTGGCCGAAGCCCCAGACCGTGTCGCCGTCGCGGTAGGTGACGGTGCCGATCGCGCTCAGCGCCAGCGCGCCGCTCGCGTAGGCGGCGCCCATCGCGGCGCCCGGCACCAGCGGCTGCGGCGCGAAGGTCGCCAGCGGCCCGGCGGGCGCGGCGACGATCGTCCTCCCGGCCGCGCGCGCGGAGCGCTCGACGAGCCGGCCGAGCGCCGGCGAGAGGCCGCCGATCGTCAGCGGCGTGGCGACCGGCCTGACGCTCGCGGCCGCCGCCCGCGGCAGCGTCCGGGCGCCCGACGGCGGTCTGCGCGGCAGCTTCAGCATCGACTCGATCGGCGTCACGAGCCCGACGTCGTTGCCGTACTGGCCGATCGTCGCCGAGACGGCGCCGGCGTTGCCAATCGTGCCGTCGGGGCGCGCGCAGTAGACCGGGGAGCCGGAGAAGCCGGAGGCGATGCCGCTGCCGGCGACCGCGTCGCCGCTGACGCGCACGAGGATTCTCGGCCCGCTGCCGTCGACGTCGTCGACGACGTCGAGCACCTCGACGCCGAAGTCGCTGATCGTCGTCCCCTGCACGACCGTGCGCGCGGTGCACGTCATGCCGCGGTGGATCTCCGAGAGCGGCACGATCGGGTCTCTGGCGGCGGCCGCGGGGGCGCCGACGGCGGCCGCGACTGCTGTCACGGTGAGTGCGCGGACGAACATGCGCGGCACTGTAGTCACCGTTCCTGAAGGTGCGATGTGGCGCCGGCGCGCCAGCGCAGGTGCTCGACGATGCGGTGCGAGTCGCAGATCGCCTCGCCGTCGATCACCAGCAGCGGCACGCGCGTCTGGCCGCTGAGCGCCCTCACCTCGGCGCGCGCGGAGCGCCGCTGCGGCGCTCGCACCTCGTCGTAGTCGACGCCGGCGGCGCGCAGCGCCCGCGCGACCCGGCCGCACGGGCAGAGCCAGTCGGTCGGTGTCCGGCAGCGGTGCAGCGTCGTGCGGCCGTGCGCGCCCATCGGCGCAAGTGTGACGAACCGCACGCTGCGACGCCCCGATCGTCTAGGGTGCGCCGGCATGGCGCCCGTCGCGATCGTCACCGACACCTGTCACTACCTGCCGCGCCAGCTCGTCGCCGCGCGCAGGATCCACGAGGTCAGCCTCTACGTCCACTGGGACGGCCGCGAGGACCGCGAGTCGCAGCTGCCCGACTTCGACGGCTACTACCGCCACCTCGCCGGCGCCTCGGCGCTGCCGACGACCTCGCAGCCGTCGATCGGCGACTTCCTGTCCGTCTGGGAGCCGCTGCTCGACGACGGCCGCGAGATCGTCTCGATCCACCTCGCGGGCGGCATCTCCGGCACCGTCGGCGCCGCCCAGCAGGCGCGCGAGACGCTCGGCGAGCGGGCCGAGCGCGTGCACGTGCTCGACTCCTCCAGCGCCTGCGGCGGCGAGGGGCTCGTCGTGCTCGCCGCGCAGACGGCGGCGGCGCGCGGGATCACCGCCGCCGAGGTCGTCGCGCACGCGCGCGAGGCGCGCGCGGCGCTGAAGATGTGGTTCGCGATCGACACGCTCGAGTACCTGCGCCGCGGCGGCCGCATCGGCACCGCGCAGGCGTGGCTCGGCTCGGCGCTGAAGATCAAGCCGATCCTGACGCTGGAGGAGGAGATCACGCCGGTCGAGCGCGTGCGAACCTCCGGGCGCGCCTTCGAGCGGCTGGTCGACTACCTGCGCACGCGCAAGGACGACGGCGCCGACGGCTGGGTGATCCAGCACATCCAGGCGCCGGAGGAGTGCGCGCGGCTGGTCGAGCGCGGGCGCGAGATATTCGGAACCGACCCGGTCTTCGTCTCCGAGATCGGGCCGGTGATCGGCACGCACGTCGGCCCGGGGCTGCTCGGCGCCGGCGGGATTCCGCTGCGCTACCTCTCCTGAGCGCAGGCTGGCGGGACCCGACCCTGCCCAAACCTGTGCGGAACCTCCGCGTTTCCCATCGCAGCGGATCGGGGAGCAATGCTTGTGGGAGCCCGCACAGGCGTCCCGGCAGGGGTGCTGAAGTCGCCTGTCGGGATCAACGGGAGAACGAGGGAGACCGGGGAATGGCTCTGCTCCAGATCATCGGGATCGTCATGATCGCTTGGCTCGCGGTCTCAGCGCTCGTCGTCGGCCTGGCGGCCGCGGCCGGACGCGCCGACAACCGCGAGCGCAGCCTGCGGCTCGCGCAGCGCGCGTCGCTGGCCGACAACCTTCCCGAGACGCGCAGCGCGCGCGCTCGCACCCGCTTCGTGCGCAGATCGCAGCACGCGGCGGTGGTCGCCGAACGCCAGTCGGTGCCGCCGGGCGTGCATGCCGCGATCCGCTGAGCGCGACACCAACTCGGCAGCCGCCGTCGTCGGCGAATGGGGCGCTCAGCCTCGGCGGCGGCGGCGCCGAGCGAATCGGCGCCCCGGCCGCGACCGGCGCCCAGACCCGCCGCCCCCGGCCCGCGCCGCCGCTACCAGCGGCGGCGCTTCTTGCGGTTGCGGACGCGCCGCAGCGTGACGATCCCGCTGACGGCCGCGATCCCGCCGCCGAGCACGAAGCCGGCGACGGCGGCGGCGATGATCGCCTCTCTCTGCTTCGCCGCCAGCTGCTTGCGCCAGTCGGTCAGCTCCTCGACCTGGTCGCGCAGCAGCTCCAGCGAGGCGCCGAGGTCTCTGCGGTTGGCCTCGATCGAGGCGCGGATCTCGTCCGGCGTGCGCGCGGGCATCAAACCACCCCTCTGACGGACGGGGTGTCGTCCGCCGACGACTGCACCGTCTCCTTGATCTTCTTCGCCTCCTCGATCGCCATCTCGGGCGACGGCGGGCTGCCGGCCTTGACGGCCTTGTAGGCGAGCGCGCCCGCGAGCGCGCCGAGCAGGAACAGCAGCAGCGCCACGACGAGGAAGCCGAACCAGTAGTTGTCGCCCCAGCCGCTCAGGTCCCAGATGCCCCAGGCGAGCGACTCTATGAGGTAGAGCAGGCCGACGACGGCGAAGATGCCGGCGGCGATGCCGACGACGGCGCCCTTGACGAGCTTCGTCACTCTCGCGCTGATCTCGGCCTTCGCCAGCTCGATCTCCTCGCGCACCAGCAGCGAGGCCTTCTCGGAGACCTCGGTGATCGCCTGCGCGATGTTCTTGGGTGTCGGATCTTCAGCCGGCAACGCGCTTGAGGACCCGCGCGAGCACGAGGCCGCCGACGAAGGCGGCGCCGACGTGCAGCTCGGGTCTGTCGAGGGGCAGGCCAGGGATCGCCAGCGGCGGGGCGGCGGCGGGGGCCGAGCCGGCGGGCGCGCCAAGCGGCACGCTCACGGTCGGCTCGGCGTCGGCCGCGGCCTCTTCGGGCGCGCCGCCGAGCGGCACGCCGGGATCGCTCGCGCTCACTCCGGAGGCTCCTCGCCGAAGGCGCGGATCCAGATGAACGTCGCGAGCCGCTGGGTCGCGATGCTGGCGAGGGCGCCGATGCCGGCCAGCAGGCCGGACCAGATCAGGCGCTTGACGAGATCGCTTTCCTTCATCAGTTCGGGCATTCAATCAGCTCTCCCGGCGGCTTCACTGCGCACCCTCCGCGCGCTCCAGGCCGCCGCAGATCGTTTCGACGATGAGGGTCTTGGCATCCTCGTATTCCCGATCACCGACCGGCAGCAACGAGAAGATCCAGCCTGTCAGAACCTGCTCGACGGCGCCATAGAAGGCGAGCGCGGCGAAGTCCGGCGTGACGGTGCCGCGGAAGCTGCCGTCTCTCTGGGCGCGGTCGACGATCGCCGCGATCTGCTCGTAGGCCTGGCGGATCTGCGGCAGGTGCGTGCGGCCGAAGGTGTTGGCCGCGCGCGTCACCTCGACGATGATGACCTTCATCAGGTCGGGGTCGTGGCGGTAGGAGTCGACGATGAAGCCCGCTATCGCGTACAGCTTCTCTCTCGCCGGGATCTGCTGCGCGTCGACCTCGGCGATCGCGCGCAGGAGGATGTCCCAGCGCTCGAGGAAGAGCGTGTCGAGGATCTCGTCCTTGCTCTTGAAGTAGTGGTAGACGAGGCCGTAGGCGACTCTCGCCTCGTCGGCGATGTCGGAGACGCGGCAGGTGTGGAAGCCCTGCCGCGCGAAGACGCGCACGGCCGCGTCGAGGATCAGGCGCCGCTTGTCGACGGCCGGCTGGGCGCGGGCCATCAGCGGCCCGCCTCGCACGGGGCGGCGACTGTCGGGTTGCGGTCGCGATCGTCAGTAGAGTTCAGCTGGATCGCCGCGGCGCGCACGGTGTGGTGGTCCTCCAAGACGGTGCAGATTGACTGGTCAGTCAATCCCGGAGAGATGAGGATACCGCAGGCGCATGGCGTCATCGACCGACGATCCAGGAGTCGTGCAGGGCGGGATCTCGGAGCCGGCGGGCGCGGTCGCGCTGCCGCCCGGGCCGTTCGGCCCCTACCGCGGCCGCTTCGGCGCGGCGCGGCCGGCGCCGCTGGCCGCGCTGGCGCTGCCGCCGGCGCGGATGGCGCCGCTGCGAGGGACGCGGCCGCTGAAGCGGTGGCGCTACGTCGGCGTCTTCGGAGAGCAGCTGATGCTGTGCGTCGGCGCGGTGCGCGTCGGCGTGGCGCACCAGTCGTTCTGGGCCGTCTGGAGCCGCGCCTGCGAGGGCCGGCTGCGCGAGCGCACGCGGCTGTCGAGAGGCGGGGTCACGCTCGCGCTCGACCGGCCCGGCGTCGTGCGCGTCGCCGACGAGGGCGTCACGATCGACCTGCTGCTCGACGAGGTCGACGGCGTCGAGACGATCTGCCCCCACGGCGGCGCCTACGCCTGGACGCGCAAGCAGGGCGGCGTGCGCGCCCACGGCACCGTCGTGCTCGACGGCGTCGCGCACGACCTCGACGCCTGCGCGGTGATCGACGACAGCGCCGGCTACCACGCCCGCCGCACCGCCTGGCGCTGGTCGGCCGGGGTCGGCACGACCGCCGACGGCCGCGCCGCCGCCTGGAACCTGGTCGAGGGGATCAACGACCCGGCGCATGCCAGCGAGCGCACCGTCTGGCTCGACGGCGTGCCGTCGGAGGCGGCGCCGGCGCGCTTCGCCGACGACCTCTCGGCCGTGACCACCGCCGACGGCGGCGACCTCCGCTTCGCCGCCGAGGCCGTCCGCGAGCGCGAGGAGAACCTGCTGCTCGTGCGCAGCTCCTACCGCCAGCCGTTCGGCACCTTCGCCGGGGCCCTCCCGGGAGGCATCCCGCTGGCGACCGGCTACGGGGTGATGGAGCGCCACACCGCCCGCTGGTGAGGAGCGGCTACTGCGCCTCGCGGCGGTTGTCGCGCTGGCGGCGCAGCTCCTCGATCAGCAGCTTGGAGTGGATCGCGCCGATCAGCTCGCGCAGCGGCTCGGCGCCAGACTGGACGATCTCGACGGCGCGGTCGGGGTCGACTCTGGCGGCGAGGCGGTGCAGCAGCGTGCCGACCTCCTCCTCGACCAGCGGCTGGAGCGCCTCGCGGTAGCGGATCGTGTCGTAGACGGTGAAGCCGATCGCCTCCTCGAAGCCGCCGGCGCGGAAGCGCGAGATCGCCTCGATGATCTGCACGTCGTCGGCGTCGTAGCCGCGGCTGGTCGGCGTCAGCACGCCGATCTGCTCCATCCGCTCCAGCACGTTGTGGGGGACGTCGTAGCGCTCCTGCACCGCTCTGCGCGAGCTGCGCGTCCGCTCCCCCTGGGCGACCGCCCGCTCGAGGATGCGGTCCTCCAGCTCGACCAGCGCCTCCAGCCGCTCGGGATCGTCGCGCAGCGCGTCGCGGATCACCCGCAGGGGCATGAAGCGCTCCTCCTGCAGCCGCTTGATCAGCCTGATCCGGTCGACGAAGTCGGGCGGGTAGTAGGCCATGTTGCGGCTCGTCCGCACGACGCCCTCCTGGTCGCCGAGCAGGCCCTCGCGCAGGTAGTGCTTGATCGTGCCGGCCGAGACGCCGGAGCGCTCGGCCAGCTGCGACATCTTGAGCAGGCCCTCCTCGCGCGGGCTGGGCGCCGCCTCAGCCACTGCTGGCACCCTGCGCGCCTGCGGATTCGGCGCCAGCCGAATCCGCAAGGGAATCGCCGCCAGCCGATTGCCCGCCAAGGAACGACCCCTGCACGCCGCTCGGCGGCCCGGCCACGACGCCGGCCTCCTTCAGCGCCGCGATCTCCGCGGCACCGTAGCCCGCCTCCTCCAGGACCGCGTCGGTGTCGCCGCCGAGCGCCGGGCCCGGCGCGCGCGTCGGGTCGCCGGGCGTGCGGCTGAGCTTGATCGGCAGCCCGAGCAGGCGGACCGGCTCGCGCGCGCCCGGCTGGTCGAGCGAGACGACCATCTCGCGCGCCCGCACGAGCTCTGACCCCAGCGCCTCGTCGAGCTCGAGCAGCGGCTCCAGGCAGCAGTCGTGCTCGGCCGCGAAGGCCGCCCACTCGTCGCGTGTGCGGGCGGCGAAGATCGCCTCGACCTGCGCGTGCGCCTCGCTGCCGGGCGGGTCGAACTGGCGCTCGACCAGGTCCTCGCGGCCGACGCCGCGGCACCACCCCTGCCAGAACTTCGGCTCCAGCGCGCCGAGCGTCACCCAGCCGTCGGCGCAGGCGTACGGGCGGTAGCAGAGCAGCGCGCCGCTCAGCGGCAGCTCGCCGCGGCGCAGCGCTCTGGCGGCCGGGTCGTTGAGCTGCTGGGCGGCGAGCATCGCCAGCCACGACAGCGCGCCGTCGGTCATCGAGACGTCGACGAGCTGTCCCTCGCCGGAGCGCTGGCGCTCCTGCAGCGCCGCGAGGATCCCGACCGCCGCCATCAGCGCGCCGCCGCCGACGTCGGCGACCTGGCCGGCGTTCTGCACCGGCGGACCGCCGCGCTCGCCG
>Ga0164243_10012916_pt1 | contig 11785 bp, 7 predicted proteins | sample OricompcompostOP_FD_108781 | JGI IMG/M metagenome (GOLD analysis project Ga0164243, IMG submission 108781) | Organic Plus compost microbial communities from Emeryville, California, USA - Original compost - Organic plus compost (OP) | ecosystem: Engineered > Solid waste > Mixed feedstock >...
CCTGCCCGAGTTCTTCTGGCAGATGAGCTTCCGGGCGAAGACGCACGACGACGACCGGACCGCCGTGTGCATCTGGAGGGTCTGAATGGCCTTCACGCCCCATCCGCTCGACCGGCACCGTGCGACGCTGCCCCTGGAGTCCGACCCCCTCGACAAGGGCGGCCAGGGGGTGGTCACCCGTGTGCTCGGGCCGGAGAACCTCGTCTACAAGGAGTACATGCCGCAGGCCGGCCAGGTGAACGGCGCGGCACTTGCGGAGCTCGTCGAGTTCGGTCATCGCCAGACGGCCACCGAGGTGCGCGCGCTGCTGCACCAGTGCGCCTGGCCCGTCGCGAGGGTCGTGCACGGGGGCCAGGTGACCGGCTTCCTGATGCCGCACGTGCCCCGGGACTTCTACGGCACGATCGGCGGTAAGCCCAAGCTCGTCGAGCTGCAATATCTGCTGTACGAACCGAACTGGGCGTGGCAGGACCTGCACCAGCCGGACGTCCACGGCCGCCTTGAGATCGCGACGCTGGCCGCCAAGCTGATCGACCTGCTGCACACCCACGGGTGGATCGTCGGGGACCTTTCCTTCCGGAACCTCCTGTGGCGCCCGGGCCAGCCGTACAAGGTCTTCATGCTCGACTGCGACGGCCTGCGCCGGCACGGGGCGGAACCGGTGTTGCGGCAGGCGCACACGCCGGACTGGAAGGATCCCTACCAGCCCTCCAGCGGGCCGGACATGGACACCGACCGATACAAGCTCGCGCTGCTGGTCGGCCGGGTGCTCTCGCGGACCCCGTCCGTGCGGCCCGGTGACGAGCCGGCGCTGCTCCCCGGCCTGCCGGACCATGTGGTCACCGCTGTCGGGGAGCTCTTCACCCGTGCGCAGGGCCCGCGCGGCACACGTCCGATCGCGGCCGAGTGGGTCCAGGCTCTCATCGGCCGCAAGCGCATCGCGGTGACCCGGCCCGCTCGGCAACAGCGGTCCGTGCACTCCGGGCCTGACGCCCCGATCCGCCTGCCGGGCACGGGCCGTGTCAGTGTGCCGGTCAGCAGGCCGGCACGGGGAAGCAGACCGCCCCTGCCGCCGCCACCGTCCCCACCGTCCACGGAACGGAGCTGGACGTCGGTCTCTCCCATGGGCGGACCGACGACGCCCGCAAAGGACGGGAACAGGCGTCAGCCCGCGCATCAGCCGCGTGTCTCCCGACCGGGCGAGACCATCTGCGGCCTCCCCGTGGCACACGAACCGGTGCGCTCCAAGCCCGCACCTGCCGCCCCTCCCCCAGCACCGGTGCCCGTAACACCTGCCCAGCCGATTGCACCTCCTGCGGCAGTGACAGCTCTGCCAACCCTTGGTCAGCGGGTGGTGGCCTCGGATACCTATGCCGAGCAGCGGCGGCTGGCTCCCCGGGGCGGCGTCGTCGATGACGATACGGTCGCCCGGATCATCGACCACCTCGCCGGGGGCACCGGACGGGGCTCGGTGGCGGACATCGCGCAGCGGCTCGGCGAGACGCCTGACCGGACGGTCCTGTTGATGCGGGCGCTGAAGAACCTGCTCAACGTGGAGCAGACCGATGTGATCATGCTCAAGGACCGCGACCGTACGGTCGAGCTGAACGTGCGACTGCTGGAAGAGCAGTTCCTCGAGGAGGATGAACCGTGACGGCGAAGGTGAGCCGGGCAAGGCGGCGGCAGATCATCGACGCTCTCGGCCGCGGGACCGTGCCGCGCAACGGCCTGGATCTGTTCGCGGTCGGCATGGAGCGGTTCGAGAAGGCGCTCGACGACGATCTGACAGCGGTGACCGCCGGAAGCTCGGGATTCAAGGCGGTTCGCGGCGAGTACGGCTCGGGCAAGACGTTCTTCGCCCGCTGGCTGGCCGAAAGGGCCAAGCGGAAGAAGATGGCGACCAGCGAGATCCAGATCTCGGACCGGACCACGCCCCTGCACCGGCTGGAGACCGTCTACCGGTCGTTGATCGGTGGGTTGAGCACCGCGAGCTCGCCGCCGAGCGCGTTGCAGGACATCGTGGACACATGGCTTCTCGCTCTGGAGGATGACGCCGGGGTCGCGAAGGACGACCGCAGGGCGATGAGCACCGCGGTCGAGGAGCTCATCGAGTCACGGCTGGCCGAGACCGCGAAGAACGCGCCGGCGTTCGCGACCGCGCTGCGTTTCTACCGCCGCGCCAGGCTGTCGGGCGACCATGCGACCGCGGACGGCCTGCTCGCCTGGGTGCGCGGCGAGCCGAACGTCGCGTCGAGCATCCGCCGCTATGCCGGGCTCAAGGGGGACGTCGACTCGACTTCGGCCCTGTATTTCCTGCAGGGCCTGCTCGTGGTGCTGCGCGACTGCGGTTATCCGGGGCTGCTGGTCGTGCTCGACGAGGTCGAGACCCTGCAGCGGATGCGCAGCGACAACCGTGAGCGGAGCCTCAACACGCTTCGGCAGCTCATCGACGAGATCGACAAGGGCCGCTTCCCCGGCCTCTATCTCGTCATCACCGGCACTCCCGCCTTCTATGACGGTCAGCAGGGCGTGCAGCGATCCCCGGCCCTGGCCCAGCGGCTGCATTCCGACTTCAAGACCGACGCGCGGTTCGACTCCGCCCGCTCGGTGCAGATCCGGCTCACCGGCTTCGACCGCGACAAGCTGGTCGAGCTGGGCTGCGCCGTACGCGACCTGTACGCCCAGGGAGACCCCGCCGAGCAGCGCATCAGGAACCTCATCGACGACGCGTACGTCAAGGACCTGGCCACCGCCGTCGCCGGACACCTGGGAGCCGGCGTGGCGCCGCGGATCTTCCTCCGCAAGCTCGTCGCCGACGTGCTCTACCGGGTCTCGGACCACGAGGATTTCGACCCCCGGCGGGACTACCGGCAGGTCACGGTCACAGAGGGAGAGCTGAACGACGACGAGCTGAACGCCTTCCGCCGCGGCCGCCCGGCGGTCTCCGCGGACGATGTGGAGCTCGACCTGCCGTGACCTCGCCGACACTCGCACTTCACCCGACGATCGCGTACCACCTCACCAACACGCTCGGCTGGGCCCGGCTGCGGCCGCTGCAGCAGGAGGCGCTACGTCCCATCGGCGAAGGGCGGGACGCGCTGTTGATCGCGCCGACGGCCGGAGGCAAGACCGAGGCGGCGACGTTCCCGCTACTGTCCGTGATGGAGGAACAGACCTGGACCGGCCTGTCGGTGCTGTACGTCTGCCCGCTGAAGGCCCTGCTCAACAACCTGCTGCCGCGCCTTCAGTCGTACGCGGGCTGGCTCGGCAGGCGGGTCGAGCTCTGGCACGGGGACGTGTCCGGCTCCCGCCGTCAGGCGATCCTGCGGGATCCGCCCGACATCCTGTTGACCACCCCGGAATCCCTGGAGGCCATGCTCATCAGCAACGGGGTGGACCACCGCCGCCTCCTGGCGGATCTGCGGGCAGTCGTGGTCGACGAGGTGCACGCCTTCGCCCGCGACGATCGGGGCTGGCACCTGCTCGCCGTTCTGGAGCGCCTCACCCGGCTGGCCGGACGGCCGCTCCAGCGCATCGGCCTGTCGGCGACGGTGGGCAATCCTCGTGAACTGCTTTCCTGGCTCCAGGGTTCGGGCGCGGGGAGCCGGCCTGCGGAAGTGATCGCCCCTGGCATGGGAGCGGATTCCGGAGCGGCCGATGTGGAGCTGGACCACGTCGGCTCCGTCGCCAACGCCGCCCGCGTCATCGCGGCACTGCATCAGGGCGAGAAACGGCTCGTCTTCTGCGACTCCCGCAGGATGGTGGAAGAGCTCGGTCAGTTGCTGCGCGACCACGGCGTCACGACGTTCCTCTCCCACTCCTCCCTCTCGGCCGACGAACGGCGCCGCGCTGAAGAGGCCTTCGCCCAGTCTCGCGACTGTGTCATCGTCTCGACCTCCACGCTGGAACTGGGCATCGATGTCGGAGACCTGGATCGAGTCATCCAGATCAACGCTCCGTGGTCGGTCGCGTCGTTCCTCCAGCGCCTGGGCCGTACGGGCAGGCGCTCGGGAGTCAGGCGCAACTGCCTCGTCCTGGGCCTGACCCAGGAGGATCTCCTCGCCTCCGCGGGGCTCCTGCTGCTGTGGAGCACGGGTTACGTCGAGCCCCTGCAGCCGCCGCCCTCGCCTCGGCACATAGTCGCGCAACAACTCCTCGCGCTCGCCCTGCAGGAGGGCCGGATAGGCGACGCCCTGTGGCCGGACTGGTGGCGCGGCCTCGGCCCTTTCCGTGAGCAGCACGCGCGCCCGGTGCTCGACCATCTCATCGACCAGGGCTTCCTCGAGCGAGACGGCGGCGCGCTGCTCGTCGGCCCTCAGGCCGAGCAGCGCTTCGGGCGCCGGAACTTCATGGACCTCACCGCGGTGTTCACGGCCCCGCCGGAGTTCACCGTCCTGCGCGGCAACGCCGAGATCGGCCGGACGGATCCCAGCCTCCTGACGTCCGCCGTCACGGGGCCGCGCCTCCTGCTGCTGGCCGGCCGCACCTGGGTCGTGGACTGGATCGACTGGAAACGACGACGATGCTTCGTCCAGCCCGTTGAAGGAGGCGGCGGCAAGGCCCGCTGGGCGACCACGATGTCCGGCGGCGCTTCCTTCGCCCTGGCACGCGCCATGCGGGACGTCGTTCTGGGCGCCGACCCTCCGGTGAAACTCACCCGCCGGGCGGTGACCGGACTCACGCGGATACGGGAGGACAGCCACGACCTCGTCCACCCGGGCGGCACCGTGATCGTGCGAAACGACGGCGACCTGCAGTGGTGGACCTGGGCCGGATATCGCGCCAACGCCACGATCAAAGCCACGCTCGGCCCGCTCGCCGATCCGACCCAGCGCGTGGACGACCTGCACGTCAGGCTGAGGAACGACCTGACCGGCACTCGGTGGCGGCAGGACCTCGCCGGCGAGCTCAGCCGACCCGACATCGACGACAGGGCGCTGAACGGCCTCAAGTTCAGCGCATTGCTGCCCCGCGAACTCGCCGTCGAGACGCTCGCGACCCGTCTGGCCGATCTCCCCGCCGCGGCCGCCGTGCTTTCGGAGCCCGCGCATTTCACGCTCCGATGAGCATGCCTATCCGGCGATGACCCGGCCTGATCAGTCTGGACCATCCCAGCCGAGTATCTAGAAATTTGTGCCGGTTTTCGGAATGATCAACCGGTTGTCACGTTCCAAAAGAAAGGGATGACTGACGACTATGTCGATCGGCCACCTCGTCGCGCAGTACCAGGCCTATGCGGCAGCCGAGCCAGAGCGGTTCAGTATGACCATCTCCGAGTCGCTGGACGATCTGGTCCTTCGGCTGGGCGATGAGATTCACGGTCTGGAGCAGACGGTGATCGCCGATCCGGACATCGTCCGGGATGAGTTGTCTCGCTCGCTGAAGGCGCTCGCTGATCGGCTCGCCGAGCAGGGGCACCCCGATAACGAGTTGCTCGCGCGCCGCATAGTGCTCGCCCTCTCGGAGGGCCGTGATCGGCTTCAGCTCGCGCGGGCGCTGAGCGAGCTCGCCGTGCCGCTCACGGCGCTGGGCCGGCTCGACGATGCCGTCTCCGTACGGCGCCGCGCTTTCCGCATCCTTCGCACCCTGGCCAAGGAGGACGTTACCCGCTGGCTGGATGTTGCCGCGGAGGCCGAACCGTACAGTGCCCTGCTCGTCCATGTCGGCAGTGTGCTCGACGCGATGATGGTCTGCCGGCAGACGGTCCGCGGCCTCGCTCCACTCGTCGAGATGGGTTTGGACTGGGCGCGGGAACCGTACGCTCGCTGCCTGCTGCGTCTCGCCCAGCGCGTGGCCGAGGACGACGACCTGAAGGAAGGCATCCGGCTGGCGGAGAAGTCCATCGAGCAGTTCCGGGCTCTGGGAGGGGGCTACGGTCTAGCCCTCGCGCTCAACATCCTGAGCAACCTCAAAGTGGACGACGGTGACCTCGCCGGAGCCCTCACGACCTCCCAGGCCGCGCTGGAAGTGGCAAGGAATCTGGCCGACGGCGACTACCGTATGACACTCGCCATGGCGCTGCAGACCACAGCCTTACGGCATGCGGATCTCGAACAGTGGAACCAGGCACACGAGAGCCTCATTGAGGCTGGGGAACTCTTTCCGCTGCTGCTTGCCGAGGATTCCGGAGCGGCCCCGTGGTACGCGAGTTTCCTCAGCGACCTCTCCCAGGTTCAGGCGAAGCTCGGCGATGCGGACGCCGCGGTAGAGACCATGGAAAGGGCCACGCAGCTCTACCGTGACCTTGCCCGGCAGGACCCGGCCGCCTACCTGAGCGAACTCGCGCTCTCCCTCGTCAATCTGAGTCACCGCCACGCGGCCATCGGTCAGCACGCGAAGGCGGTGTATGCGCTCCAGGAGTCGATCAAGCACTACCGTAAGCTACGCAAGGAGGACCGAGAGTGGACATCCGACCTCGCTAGCGCCCACCGCTTCCTTGGCGACCAACTGACAGCACTCGGCCAGCACGAACCGGCGCTGAATGAGACGCGTGCAGCCATCAAGCTCTACCGCGAATGCGCGGACCCTCACCTCGGCGAATCCCTCAAGATCTTGGGAACCCGACTGCATAACCTTGGGCGTACAGAAGAATCGGTGGCAGCCACAGCCGAGGCAGTCGAAATCTTCCGTACCGCTGGAGACCTGCCCCAGCTCGCACACGCGCTGTTCAACCTCGCGATCACGCACAACGTCTCCGACGAAATCAACGAGGCCGTGCGATCCGGCAGGGAGTCCGTCGAGTCGTATCAGCGCCTGTACGACGACGACACAGGCTGGGCCGTGGCCCTCGCTAACGCGCTGAGCTTCCTCGGCTCCGTCCTCGAGCGAGCCGGCCAGTTCGACCATGCGATCACCGCCGTCGAGCGCGCGGTCAGCCTCCTGGAACGGCTCTACGAGCCCGGCGACGATCAGCTCGGTGCGGATCTCGCGCGGGCGCTGCACAACCTGAGCCGCTACCACGAGGAGGAGGGACGCCTGGAGCGAGCGCTGGAGCACATGCGGCGATCCATCTCTCTGTACGGCGAACTGACCCAGCAGGATCGTGACCGGTTCCGCCCCCGACTGGCGAGCGCCTGGCTCTCACTCGCCATCTACCTGTCCCGGCTCGGCGAAGCCGAAGAAGCCAGATCCGCGGCCGCCCTGGCCGTCGATCTCTGCCGGGAGACCGGAGCCCGGGAAGACCTTGCCGATGCGCTCTTCCATCTCAGCAACCGGGAAGCCGACCTTGGCCGTACCGAAGAGTGCGTCGCCGCCCTCAGCGCGGCCCTCGAGATCTACGAAGAGCTGTCCCTCGTCCAGCCCGACCCGTACCTTGCCAGGATGGCAATGTCGCTGGACAACCTTGCCACTCGCTATTCGAGCCAGGGCGACCCAGGGCGGGCGCTGCCCCTGCTTGAACGCGCCGCAGACATTTGGGGGCAGATGGACGAGACCGGCCAGCTTGCCGGGACTTTGCAACGGCGGCTCTTTGTCCAGTCCTGCCTCGGGCACGACATCGAGGAGACGGTCGAGCGCGTCACCAACATCCAGCAGGACCTCGCGGTCACGGTCCGCACGCTCAACGACGTGGCCCAGGAGCTGATCGGCGTCGAACTCCTCGACCCCGCGCAGCAGCTCCTGGCTCGCGCCTCCGGGTTGTGGGAAATCCACCTCCTCCAACAGCCCGACGCCGAACCGTTCCCCTACATCCACCTGCTCGACTCAAGAGCCACCATCATGTTCAGGCTCGGGCTTCACGAGGAGGCCGCCGCCGCAGAACTCGGCGTGGTGGAGCTGTTCGAGCCGCTCGCGAAGGAGGATCCCGTCAGCTATCTGGCCGTGCTGGCGACCGTCCGAGCCAGGTTGGCCGATTACCTACGCGCCGCCGGCCGGAACGTCGAGTCCCTCCATCACCAGCGCCAAGTCGTGGAAACCTACGAGAAGCTGGCCGCCTCCGACCCCAGCCGGTACCGGCCCTCCCTCGTCGTCTCCCTGACCGACCTCGGTGAACTGCTTCGAGACCTCGACGACGACGATGCCGACCCTGTACTCACACGGGCCGCCACCCTCCGTGCCGCCCTCTCCGGAGACCTTTGAGTGGCATCGACTCGGATGAGGCCACCGCTGGCCAATATGGGGCTGGTAGTGGGCGGGCTTCGTCGGCCTGGTTTCCCTGCCGGCGCACCCGCGACGCGGGAGAAGGTCGATAGCCGCCGGCGCAGGGCGACCCGCCTGTCGGCCCAAGATCCGGCCTGGTCCGGCCACACCATGTCGCAGGGGGCCGTCCCCTGGATCCCGACGGAATGTCGGTGGGCTGATGCATGCTGAACACTGCGAGCCTGGATTTGTGAGCCTCGATTTGTGAGCCTGGATTTGTGAGGGGGGTGTGCGTGCGGAGACCGCGTGATGCCACCGGCCAACGGCGTCAGCCGTACTCCGTTTTCGAGTACGGCGCGCCGACCGGCATCCGGAGGCGTTGCACCACATGTCCCGCACCGACAAGACCGACCCGCTCATCGTCCGGCTCTGGCATGGCGATCTGACCCGCGAGGCCTGCCACGACCACCGCGCCGAGTCCACCTGCGACCTGCCCGCCAGCCTCAAGGAGGATCTCGACGCCTCCTGTACGCGCTGCACCTGGGAGTTCCGCTGGACCGGGATCCGCTGCTGTTGCTGCGGCATGTGCCGTGCCCAGGCAAGATACCGCCGTCTCCTGCGGGGCATCCGGACCGCCGACAAGGCACGGTTGGCGCGGGGGGCCAAGGCCTGTGTCCGTGGCCATGCAAAAGTAGCCGTAGGTGGCCGGGTTGAGGTCACCGCTGGTGGCCAGTTTTAGTCCCCACTCCTGTTCTGTGCGTCTGCGTGTCGTGGGGAGGGGCGTGCCCCTGAACGGTGATCGTGACGGTGTCAGCCAGTCACAAGATCACCGCTCAGGGAGTCTGCCCGGCCATGAAATCTTCGGGGGAAGTCATGGACATCATCGCCGCCTACCGGGAGGTAGGCACTTACCGTGGTGCCGCAGAGATGTGCGGCACCACGCACAAGACCGTGAAACGCATCATTGAGAAGACGCTGGCCGGGGACAAGACGCCGGGCCGTAAACAGCGGGAACACAACTACGACCAGGTGATTGATCTGGTCACCGGCAAGGTCCGCGCGACGCACGGCAAGATCTCGGCCAAGCGGCTGCTGCCGCTGGCTCAGTCCGCCGGGTATGCGGGGTCGGCGCGGAACTTCCGCCGCTTGGTCGCCCAGGTGAAGAAGGACTGGCGGCGTGACAACCACCGGGGGCGGCGTCCGGCGGTCTGGACGCCGGGCGAGATGCTGGTCATCGACTGGGGCGATGCCGGGGGCGGGCTGCATGTGTTCTGCGCAGTGCTGGCCTGGTCCCGCTTCCGGTTCGTCCGCTTCGCCGACAACGAGCGCGCCGCCACCACCCTGGCCTTCCTCGCAGAGTGCTTCGAGACGCTCGGCGCGGTGCCCGCGATGGTGCTGGCCGACCGGATGGGCTGTTTGAAGGGCGGTGTGGTGGCCAACAAGGTCATCCCCACCGCCGACTACGTCCGCTTCGCCACCCACTACGGGTTCCGCCCGGACTGGTGCGAGGCCGCCGACCCCGAATCCAAGGGGATCGTGGAGAACCTCGTCGGCTACGCCAAGCGGGACCTGGTCGTCCCGCAGGCTCCCTTCGACGACCTGACGGTGGCCAACGTCGCTGCCCGGACCTGGTGCACGGAGGTCAACGCGGTGGCGCACTCGGAGATCTGCGCCATCCCGGCCGAACGCCTGATCGCCGAGCGCAAGGTGATGGGAGCCTTGCCGTCGTTGCGCCCGCAGATCGGCAAGCCCTCTGCCTGCCGCAAGGTCGACCGGCTGTCATGCGTGCGGTTCGGCTCGGCCCGCTACTCGGTGCCCAATCGGCTGATCGGGACGAGGGTGGCCATCGGTGAGACCGGCGGCGTCCTGCTGATCACCGACCTGGCCACCGGCGAGGTCGTCGCCGAGCACACCCCGGTCGCCCCCGGCGAGGCCTCCATCCTCGATCAGCACTACGGCGGGCCGCGTCCGGCACCCCGCCGCGCGGCGCGGCCCCGCACCGAGGCGGAGAAGGCGTTCCTGGCGCTCGGCCCACCTGCCGAGACATGGCTGGCCGGCTCGGCCGCCTCGGGCAACACCCGGCTGGCCGGCGACCTGGCCGAGCTGGCCGCTTTGCACGCCGCGCACGGGCAACAGGCACTCCTGGCAGCGCTGGAGCGGGCCACGCGGTTCCGCCGCTGGCGAGCCGAAGACATCCGCTCCATCCTGGCCGCCGGGACCGGGACACCACAGCCCACCGCAGCCGGGAACGCGTTGGTGCTGGAACTGCCACAGGTGCCTACCAGGTCCCTGGCCGAGTACACCCCCGGCAAGATCGGACAGGTGTCATGACCGCCGCCACACCCCCGGCGCTGGCCGCCGACATCGACGCCGGACTGCGCCGCCTCAAACTGGCCACCATACGCAGCCTGGCACCCGAACTCCTGCTCACCGCCCGCACCCAACGGTGGAACCCCGAGGAGTTCCTGCGCACCCTCATCGATGCCGAGCTGGCGGCACGTGATGCCTCCAACGCCCGTACCCGGATGAAAGCCGCCGCCTTCCCCGTGATCAAGACAATCGAGGAGTTCGACGTCGCGGCCTCTTCCATCCCCTCCGCGACCTTCGACTATCTGGCCTCGCTGGAGTGGATCGGTGCGGCGGAGAACTACTGCGCGGTCGGTCCGGCCGGCACGGGCAAGAGCCACAGCCTTATCGCCTTCGGCGTCGCCGCCATCGGCGCCGGCTACAAGGTGCGCTACTTCACCGCCGCCGAGCTGGTCGAGACCCTCTTTCGCGGCATGGCCGACAACTCGGTGGGGCGGGTGATCGACAACCTGCTACGCGCCGACCTGGTGATCATCGACGAGGTGGGCTTCGCCCCGCTGGATGACACCGGTGCCCAACTGCTGTTTCGCTTCGTGGCCGCCGCCTACGAACGCCGCGCGCTCGGCATCGGTTCGCACTGGCCTTTCGATCAATGGGGCCGCTTCCTGCCCGAGCACACCACCGCTGTCAGCCTGCTCGACCGACTGCTGCACCACAGCATCGTGGTGGTCACCGAGGGCGAATCCTTCCGCATGAGGCAGGCCCGCACACGAGACCCGGCACGCCACACCAAAAAGTAGCCAACTTCGAAGACGTGGGGACCTCAACCTGGCCACCAACGGCGACACGCACTTGGCCGTTGACAAGCGTGCGAGTCTTCCGCTGCTTCCCACCGAAGGCGCCTTCCGTAGAACGCGGGACGCTCCGCTTACCGGACCGTCCGTTGAGATTCCACTTGCCCGCGCCGTTGGCCACGCAGTGCCTCCTTGGAATAGGCCGTAGATCGTTCTAAGGACGATAAGTCATCCCAATAGGGCGCGGGAGAGGTAAATCACCTCCTGCGGGGGCACTCCGGCTCCGGGGTGATCACCAAGGACCTGCGCATCGCCACTGACCGCAGTTGGCTGAGGCAGGAGCCTGATCAACCCGCCCGCCATCGACCCGGGACAAGCCGAGCAGACCAAGGCCGCCTCCCCTTCGGGCGGGTCGACGGCGGACGGGGTGATCAGGAGGCGCGGCGTGCGCGGAGCGGGGCAGGCTCGTGCCCGTTGCGTGCTCGTTCGGTTGGGCGATCAGCGGGAAGCCGCGGGGACTCACGGTGACTCGACCGCCGTAGGCCCAGGTCAACGTTCTCCCAGCTCAGATGGCATGATCGTGAAAGACTTCCCAAGCTGACAGCACG
>Ga0164243_10012917_pt1 | contig 11785 bp, 10 predicted proteins | sample OricompcompostOP_FD_108781 | JGI IMG/M metagenome (GOLD analysis project Ga0164243, IMG submission 108781) | Organic Plus compost microbial communities from Emeryville, California, USA - Original compost - Organic plus compost (OP) | ecosystem: Engineered > Solid waste > Mixed feedstock >...
ATGGTGGCGTAGGTCGGGGCCACCCGGCTCCACTGGCCGACCAGGTGCTGGCAGCGTTCGATGCGCGCGTCGCTGCGATAAGTGGCGTGTTCCGGCGGCGGATAGGGAAACATGATTTCCCAGTTTTTCGGCACGCCGAATTGCGAATCCTGCGCCAGGATTTCGAACAGGATCGACGTGCCCGAGCGCGGCAGGCCGGTGACCACGACCGGCGCGTCGATGACCTCGGCGTCGATTTCCGGGTGCGCCTTGTAGGCGGCCTCGATGCCCAGGCGCGCCTCGAGCCAGCGCAAAATATCCGAGCGCGTCATCAGGCGCCCGACCAGATGCAGCTGCGCCTCCTCGTTGACCGCCTTGACGAAGACCTCGAAGCCCTCGCGCCAGCGGTCGTCGCCGAAATCATCGAAGCCGGTATTGCGCCGCGCGGTATCCAGCAGCTCCTGCGGATCGAGCGGAACCAGGCTTTCGATATCCATGTAACGCCCCTCGGCGTTGACACGCTCCACCCATTCCGGGCGTGGCGGTGGCGTCCAGCCGCTGACAGGAGTGTTGTTGCTCATGCGGATGCTCCGAAGATGTCGCGGAACCGGTGTGGAACGGAGTTCGCACCGGCGTTTTGCGTTTTTATCATAGGACAGATGGCTTGTAAAAAACAATCGTCGGTGGGATGATGGCGGCCATCACGGCTGTTCGGGTCCACGGATTTTTTTCATGGCAAAAATTGTCGTCAAATACGATTGCCGCGCGCCGGCGGCGGTTTCCAGCATGAATTTCACCGAGTTGTATCGGCTGGTGCTGGAGCAGATCGCCTGGATCGACCGGCAGGGCGTGCCGGTCACCATCAATTTTTGCGTGCACCACGGCGCCGAGGACGGCTATCTGCCGGGCAGCCTGTCATTCGCCGCGGCCGCGGCGGCGGTGACCCGGCACTGCCGGCTGCGCGTCAATGTGATCCTGCCCTACCACGATCCGATCCGGGTGGCGGAGGAAGTGGCGGTGCTCGACCAGCTCAGCGGCGGCCGCATCGAATTGCTGCTGTTGGGCGGTTACGTGCCTGCGGAAATGCGCATGTTCGGCATTGAACCTGCGCAGCGCGGCCGGTTGATGGAGGAGGGCGTGATGGCGCTCAAGCGCGCCTGGAGCGGCGAATCCTTCGAGTTTCGTGGCCGTCAGTGCCGGATACGGCCGCTGCCGCTGCAGCAGCCGCATCCGCCGTTGATCATGGGCGGCATGGCCAAGGCCGCGGCACGGCGCGCCGCCCGGCTCGGCGATGCCTTCGAGCCGGGCCTGCCGGCCAGCTACGAGGTCTACCGCGCCGAGTGTGCGGCGCTGAATAAAACCCCGCGCAACGAGGGCAAGCTGGCGTTCGCGCATCTGTTCGTGCACGAGGACCCGGAGGCGGGCTGGCGCGAACTGGCGCCCTATGCCCTGTACGAAAGCAACTGTTACGCGCGCTGGCAGGCCAGCGCCGCGCAGGACTGCATGTTCAGCGAAGTGATCGACCTGGATACGCTGCGCGCGTCCGGCGCTTATCAGGTGGTGTCGCCGCAACGGATTCTGGCCACGCCGCTGGATGCGGATCACAAACTGCTGCTGCATCCGCTGCTGTCGGGATTGCCCGCCGACATGAGTTGGCGCGGCCTGGAATTGTTTTTCAACAAGGTGGTGCCGGGCATTCAGGTCGACGCCTGAATCCCGGGAGCATTGGGCATCGGAGTGTCAGAGTGCCGAAAATAGTCGATCACGATCAGCGCCGCGAATTCATCGCGCGGGTCTGCTCGGAAATCATCGCCGAGCAGGGGCTGGAGCAGGCCACCATTCGTGAAATCGCCGCGCGCACCGGTTTTTCCAAGGGCATCATCGAACATTATTTCGATGACAAGGACCATGTCATCGACATGGCGCTGGCGTGGGTGAACGCGCGCTACGAGCGGCGTGAACGCCGCGCCACCGCCGGCCTGCATGGCCTCGACGCGCTGCGGGCGCGCCTTTGCTGCGTGATGCCACTGACGCGTTCGGCCACCCAGGATTGGAAAATCCGGCTGCGCTTCTGGAGCCTGGCGGCGATCGACGCGGATTTGCAGGGGGCGCAGAGCGAACGCCTGAAGGCGACCCGCGAGCGCTTCGAGCACGACATCGGCGAGGCGCTGGCCCTGGGCGAGGTGCACGCGAACATCGACATCGTCACCACCGCCAATCTGCTCACGCACTTCATTTCAGGCGTTTGTTGCCACGCGCTGATCGCGCCGGCGTTTTACAACAAACGCTACCTCAAGGCGGTGGCGGAGGAAGTGGTGGCGGACCTGCGTGCGTGTCGCGGCCCGACTCTGTCGCCGGTGAAGGCGGTGGCGCTGCGTTGACGTTTTTCCGGCGATGGGCGCCGCCCGCGCGCCGATCGCGATGTATTTGCTCGCCGCCGCGCCGCGATGATTTCGCGCGCGCTTTCTGAAGAGGAGAAAAAACCGTGACCACCGATTACGATCGTCTGTTGTCCGAATCCTGGGACAATTTCTGTGATCAGCTCAAGGCCGCCGGCCGCATTCCGTTTCGCGATCAGGTGCCGGCGCAGCCGGTGGACCGGGCGGCGGGATTCCGGCTGCTGTCGCGCAATATCGCGCTGGCGCTGATGTTCCAATACGAAAACAACGATCCGCTGCATCCCGAGCTGATGCACACCTTCGATCCGCTGCGCAAACAGGGCGGCGACAATACCGACGCGATTTACCACAGCGCCCAGATCAACGGCACCGACACCTATCGCATCAGCGGCAAACGCGGCGACGCGCGTTATTTCGCGGTGACGCTGGTGGAAGCCGGCGGCACGCCCTGGGGCGGCAAAGTGCCCTGCATGCTGTTCGGCGATCAGATCAAGGTGGAGCCCGACGGCAGCTTCGAACTGTTCATCAGCCCCACGCCGCAACCGGGCAACTGGTTGCAGAGCACGCCCGATACCTTCCGGGTGACGTTCCGCGAATTCTTCGCCGATTGGGAAAACGAAGAGCCGATGCAGGCGCGCATCGATCGCCTCGGCGATGCGCCGCCGCCCGAGCTGGACCCGCAAAGCCTGAGCCGCGGCCTTGCCAGCGCGGCGCAATGGGTGCACGACTCCATCAATTACTGGGCCGACATGATCGAAAAATGGAAGGCCCGGCCCAACACGTTCTTGTCCTATCGCCAGCTCGACGACAACAAGATCGACGCGACGCCGGGCGGCGAGCCGCTGATCGCATATTGGTCGCTGCCGCGCGATGAGGCGCTGATCGTGCGCGTGCGCCCGCCCAAGGCGCAGTACTGGGCGGTGGAGTTCGGCAGCTACTGGTGGGAGACCATGGATTATCGCTACCGCCTCAGCAATACCAACTGCCACTACGCGCAGCTGGAGGACGACGGCGAGCTGATCGTGGTGGTCAGCCACGAGGACCCCGGCCTGCCCAACTGGCTCGATCCCTCCGGCTTCGCCGAGGGTTATGTCACCTTCCGCTGGATGCTGGCCGATCATTATCCGGTGCCGCAGTGCACGCAGGTCAAGCTCGATCAGCTGGCCGCGCAATTGCCGGCCGGCGTCAAGCGCATCAGCCCGGCCGGGCGGCGCGAGCAGCTGGCCTCGCGCCGGCGCGGCATCGTCAAGCGCTTCGGCGTGTTGTAGGCGCGCGCAGCGCATCTGCCTGAAAACGGGGTCTTCGCCCCGTTTTTTTTGCCTGATCCTTGAGGCGGGGCGAACGTGAAATTTTGTTAAGCCTGTGGTGTTGCGGCGTCTCGAGGCATAGAATCGGGCGGGCGAACAGCGTTCATAATTAGGTCCGCTGAGTCTATCCGTCAGCGCGCTGGCTGGCGGCCCTCTGCCGAGAGGTGTGGTTTTACCGATGTATTCGATGTCTGGCAGGAGTGGTGCATGGGGGTTCTGACCGGAAAAGTGGCGATCGTCACCGGCGCCGGTGGTGGCATCGGACGGCCGACGGCGCAGCTGTTGGCCGCGCACGGCGCGCGCGTGGTGGTGGCGGACATCAACGAGGCCGCGGCCGCGCAAACCGCGGCAGCCATCGCGGACGCCGGCGGCGAGGCGCTGTGCCAGCGCGTCGACATCACCCGGGAAGAAGACATCCGGGCGCTGGTGGCGGCCACCGGTCAGCGCTTCGGTGGCGTCGATGTGCTGGTCAACAATGCCGCGGTCGGTTCGAGACAGGATCACGACATCCTCGGCATGGACACCGAAGTCTGGGATCAGGTGATGCTGGGCAATACGCGCGGCACCATGTTGTGCTGCAAACATGTGCTGCCTTCGATGATCGAACGCGGCGCGGGCGCGATCGTCAATATCGCCTCCGGCGCGGCGCTGACCGGGCAGCTCACCAACGCCGCCTACAACGCGGCCAAGGCGGCGGTCATTTCCATCACCCAGTCGGTGGCCACCATGTACGGCAAGCAGGGCGTGCGCTGCAATGCCATCGCGCCGGGACTGATTCTGCATGAACGCCTCGCGGCGTTTTTTCCGCAGCCCTACATTCAGATGGATCGCGACAACGTGCTGACGCCGCAACAGGGTACGCCCGGGGATATCGCCGAGGCCGTGTTGTTCCTGGCCTCGCCCGCGTCGCGTTTCATCACCGGCCACGTGCTGCCGGTGGATGGCGGCCTGCTGGCGCACTCGCCGTTCTACGCCCAGGCCCGCGCCCTGCAGGAGGGGCCGGAATACCGGGCCAGCGGCGTGCTCGGCGCCGAATGAGCCGGCGCCGCGATAAAACGCAGTGAAGAAAAATTCAGAACGATAACAACAAGCCGTGGTCTTCGAAAAAACGTCAGTGAAAAAATAACAGCATAAAAACACAAGGCGATGCCATCGCCCCTCAGTAACGGAGAAAAAACATCATGCGGAAAGTCGCTTTGGTCACCGGCGCCACGCGCGGTATCGGCAAGGCCTGCGCGCTCAGTCTGGCGCGTCATGGTTTCGACATCGTCATCACCGGCCGCACCGTCAAGGAGGGCGAAGGCACCGCCAGCATGCCGTTCAGCAATGATCAACGTCAGGTGGCGGTGCCCGGCAGCCTCGAAACCACGGCGCAGGCGGTGCGCGAACTGGGCCGCGAGGTCTTGCCGCTGCGCATGGATGTGCTGGACCGCAATTCGATCGACGCCGTGTTCGAGGAAACACTGGCGCGCTGGGGCCGCATCGATGTGCTGGTCAACAACGCCCTGTATCAGGGGCCGGGCCTGATGTTCCCGTTCGCGGAATTCACCTTCGATCAATTGGAAAAAAGCGTGCTCGGCAACCTGGTCAACCAGGCTTACATCGCGCGCAAGGTATTGCCGGTGATGATCGCCCAGGGCGGCGGTGTCGTGGTCTGCCTGAGTTCGGGCGCGGCGATTCAGCCACCGCCGGTGCCGGTCGGCCAGGGCGGTTGGGGTTTCGTGTACGGCGGGCCCAAGAGCGGCTTCCATCGCATCGCGGAATTCATGCATGTCGAACACGCCGGTGACGGCATTGTCGCGTTCAACGTCGAGCCGGGTTTCACCGTGACCGAATCCACCCTGGCGATGTTCGGCCAGAACGCCGCCGAAGAGGGCCTGGGCGATGCCACCAGACCGGAAACCACCGGCGATGTGGTGGCCTGGCTGGCGACGGCGCCGCAGGCGAAGGAACTGGCGGGCACGCTGATCAGCTCGCCGACGTTTTTCAAATCGCGGGGCATTCAGTTCCCGTGAGGCTCCGCGAACACGATTTCGTGTTCAATCCGCAACACGGGCGTGAAGTCGCGCCCGGTCGGTCCCGATAATGTTAACAACGACGAGGTAGCAACCATGCAGAATTTCAAAGACAAAGTGGCCGTGATCACCGGCGGCGCCAGCGGCGTCGGCCGCTGCATCGGCGAGCGTTTCGGACGCGCCGGCGCCAAGATCGTGCTGGCGGATATCGAGCAGAAAGCCTTGGATAAAACCGTATCCGAGCTGCGCGCCCAGGGCATCGACGCCATCGGCGTGGTGACCGACGTGACCAAATACGAATCGGTGGAAGCGCTGGCGGAGAAAAGTTTCAGCCATTTCGGCGCGGTGCATCTGCTGTTCAACAACGCCGGTGTCGGCGCCGCCGAGGCTCCGCATTTCTGGGAGGCGCCGCTGACCGAATGGCAGTGGGGTTTCAACGTCAACATCTGGGGGGTGATCCACGGCGTCAAGGCGTTCCTGCCGCGGCTGGTGGCGCAGAATGTCGAAGCGCACGTGATCAACACCAGCTCCGGCAACGGCGGCCTGATTTTCTATCCGCAGAGCCCGATTTATTCCGCCACCAAGGCGGCGGTGACGGCGATGACGGAAGTGCTGCACTTCCAGCTGACCGCGGAAAAGTCGCCGATCAAGGTGTCCTGCCTGTTCCCGGGCCCGAACGTGGTGGCCACCGGCATCTACAACTCCGAACGCAACCGTCCGCAGGATCTGGCGCCCACGGGCGAAGCGCCGAAAAAAGCGGTGACCTCCCTCGACGACATGAAAAAGCAGATGGAAGCGGTGGGCATGAAGCTGGAAGTGACGCAGCCGGAAGAGGTGGCGGAATACGCCTTCGAAGCCATCAGCAAGGACCAGTACTGGATTTTGCCGCTGCGTCCGGAAACCGAGGCGCGCGTGCGCGAGCGTTTCGACAACATCCTCGCCCGCCGCAATCCGACCCCGCCGGGCTGATCACCCGGCAACACCTTCACCGGCGTTCACCGCCTTTCGACGGCGCAACCACAAGGAGCGGACGATGACCGATTCGAACGAAGCAGAGGGCTGGCCGCGCCGCGATTTCCTGCGCGGCGCCGGTGCGCTCGGCGCCCTGGCCGCGGCCGGCGCGCCGGCCTTCGCGGCGCAGGCGGCACAGGCGGCGGGCCCCGCCAGCCGCGCGGCGTATGAACGCCTGGTGCAGTCGTTGGCGCAGATCGGCGCGCAGTGGCTGAGTCCAGAGCGCGGCGTCAGCCGCGCCCAGGACATCGCCGAGGGCTATCGCGCGCTGCTGCATTTTCTCGATGTGGGCATTCGCCTGTATTTCGAAGGCGATCCGAACCGGCCCGAATTCAAGCCGATCGTGACGCCCACCATCAAGATGCAGGGCGACAATCCCGACGCGTTTTATTTCTACACGCGGATTCGCGGCGATCGCAATTACCGCATCCGCGGCCGCCAGATCGGCGAGGTCTACCTGTCGTTCACCGTGCACCGGGGCGACGGCCAGGGCGGCTGGGCCGAGGGCGTGGACGCCGAGAAAAATTTCCGGCACCTGAAATTCAAGCCGGACGGCAGTTACGAATTATTGGTCGGCCCGGATGTCGACCCCGAACAGGGCCTGCGCACCGGACCGCGCTCCCAGGAAATCGTTTCCCGTCACTATTTCGAATTGGCGCACAGCGCGCAGCTGGACCCGGCGCTGCGCCCGCACCTGACGATCGAGGCGCTCGATCCGGACCCGCTGCCCGGCGCGCCGGACGACACGAATATCGCGCAGCGGCTCGAAACCGTGCGTCATTTTCTGATCGCCAACACCATCGCTCAGCCGCGTCCCGATCCCGCCAGACTGCCGGCGTGGTTCAGCGCCGTGCCCAACCGGCTCGGCGCGCCCGCGCGCTGGAGCGAGAAGGACGGCGGCGGCCTCGGCGCGGTCGACAACGCCTACTCCGCCGGCCGTTTCGTGCTGGAGCCGGAGCAGGCGCTGGTGATCGAGGGGCGCCTGCCGCAGTGCGTGTTCGCCAACGTGGTGTTGTGGAACCGCTACCTGCAATCGCTGGATTACCGCTACCGGCCGATTTCCCTCAACCGCCGCCAGATGCAGCTGGCTTCGGACGGCAGCTACCGCATCATCGTGGCCCATCGCGACCCCGGCCACCCCAACTGGCTGAGCACCGAAGGCCGCGCCGACGGCACGCTCTATTGGCGTTTTCTGTTGCCCGAGGGCGACATCGAAACCCCGCGCACCCAGGTGGTGCCGTTCGCGGACATCAGCCGCGCCTGAGCGCGTTGTGCGCGGCGGCCGCCACTTCCTGCGAAAGGATGATTCTTTCCTCTCCCGTGAATGAAATCATGCTTCGGTTCGACCCTCCGGCCGACGCCGGCCTGCGCTCTAACGATCACAATCAGCGGTGGACGAACAGGCGTTGAGATCGCGTCCGCGATAGCGGCTGCACGATAAAACAATAACCGGCGCGTTTATCCGCGTCGCGAGGTCAGTATGCCGAAGTTTTCAACCGTTCAACCCTATCTCATGGTGTTCATCGCGTTCGCGGCGTTCAACGTCTCCGTGGGCCTGACCTTCGGCGTGGTGGGGCTGCTGATCGAACCGCTGTCGCAGGAGTTCGGCGCCAGCAAATCGCAGCTGTCGCTGTCGATCTCGCTGGTGGCGGCCATTTCCGCCTGCGCCAGCCCGCTGATCGGGCGGCTGCTCGATCGCTGGTCGCTGCGCGGCACGCTGCTGATCGGTTGTCTGCTCGGCATCATCGCCAGCGTCGGTGCGGCGCGCGCGCATTCGGTGCTGGCATACCTGCTGGCGTTCGGCGTATTGGGCGGGCTGAGTTTCGCCATGGTGGCGGTCCTGCCCACCAATAAAATCGTCAGCCTGTGGTTTCCGCACAAACTCGGCCGGGTCAGCGGCCTGGTGAACCTGTCGGCGATCAATGCGCTGGCGCCGCCGCTGTTCAGCTTCATCATCGTCAGCCACGGCTGGCGTTCGCTGCTGGATGTGTTCGCCCTGGTCTACCTGGGCCTGTTGCTGCTGTGTCTGCTGGTGCGTGTGCCGGCGCGAGCGCAGGTGGCAGCCGCCGAGCGGCCCGCGCCGGAGGTGGCGGACAACGAAGTCGCACCGTTCCGGCAGCGTGTTTTCTGGATGATCTGCGCGCCGACCGCAGTGCTCAGCACCACCGGCATCGTCGCCATCACGTATGTGGTCGCGTTCGCCCTGTCGCAGCAGATCGCCGCCACCAGCGCCGCGCTGTTGTTGTCGGTGCTGGGGCTGGCCTCGCTGGTGGGCGCGCCATTGTTCGGCTGGTTGTGCGATCGCCTGACGCCGCTGCGCGCCTTGTTCGTCAACGGCTGCGCGCAGCTGCTGCTGTGGTGCGCATTGGCCGGCATGCGGAGCCTGATCGAAATGGCCGTGGTGCTGGCGCTGCTGGGGTTGTGCACCGGCGGCGTGATGCCGATGGTCATCGGTTTCATCGGCCGCGCCTGGCCGATGCGCCGTTTCGGCGCGGCGCTGGGGCAGATGACCTTCGCCGGCCTGCCGCTCAGTTTTTCCGCGGCGCCGGTGGCCGGGCTCATCTTCGACGCCGTGGGCAGTTATCGCGCGGCGTTTCTGTTCGAGGCGCTGTTGTCCGCGCTCGCGCTGCTGGTGCTGTGGCTGGCGAGGAAACGGCTGGGTTCGCTGTAAAACACGGCGCCGGCTCCTCCGTATGGAGGAGGGCCGGCGATGGGCACGGCCGGGGCCCGTGCGGTAAGCTATGCGCATTATGGCGGCCAGCGGCACGGCGAAATGAAATTCTGTATGCAATGCGGTCACGCTCTCGAGCTGACCATTCCCCCGGGCGACAATCATCCCCGCCTGTGCTGCCCCGCGTGCGGTTACATTCACTACCAGAACCCCAAGATCCTCGTCTCCTGCATCGCCCACTGGCAGGACCGCGTGTTGTGGATGCGCCGCGCCCGCGCGCCGCGCCAGGGCCTGTGGAGCATGCCTTCGGGTTTCATGGAGCAGGGCGAGACGCTCAGCGCGGCGGCCGCGCGCGAGCTGTTCGAGGAGACCGGCGTGGTGATCCGGCCGCAGGCGCTGTCGCTGTACATCATCGGCACCATCACCTCGATCAGCGAGGTCTATGTGGTGTTTCGCGGCGAGATGCCCAGTCCCGAATTTCACGTTGGCGAGGAGGCGCTGGAGGCCGGTCTGTTCAGCGAGGCGGACGCGCCCTGGAACGAGTTCGCCTACCCGGAGGTGGAGGGGCCGACGCGGCGTTTTTACCAGGAACTCGAGCGCGGCGAATTCGGCATCTACATGGGCGAGTACACCGAACTCGGCAATAAATTCTGGTCCACCCTCTGCCATCCCGACGCCTGAGCGGCGTCTTTCAGGAAATCACCGTCGCCAGACTCTTCAATACCAGGCTGACCAGTTTCGACTGCTGGCTGACGCCGGTCTTGGCGAAAATCGAGCGCAGGTGCGCGCGCGCGGTGGAGGTCTTGATGTTCAGCTCCTGCGCCACTTCCTCCAGCGTTTTGCCCTCCGCCAGCAGTTTCACCAGCGCCGCCTGGGTGGCGGTGAGATGGTAGAGATTCATCAGCGCCTGGGTGGAAATATCGGCGCGTTCGGCCGGGTCGGAAATGAACAGGATCAGATGCGGGCTGTTGTTGGGCGCGAAGCGCCGATCCACCGGCAGGCAGTTCAACACCAGTTCGTAATCGGGTTTGCCGGAAGGGCGCGGCACCGAGATCGCCTGCAACGGAAACGGCGTGCCGCCGCGCTGCGCCTCCAGCGCCGAGGCGATGTGTTTGTGCAGCAGTTCGTTGAGCGCGCCCTGTTTGATCTGCACCTGGTTCTGCACCTGCGCGATGCCGTCCTTTTCCGCCAGGGTGCGGTCGGCGGCGCCGTTGCTGCGCAGGATTTCCCCGCGTTCGTCGAAGATGATGATGCCGAGCGCGCGCCCGGAGGTGGCGCGCGCGTAGAACTGCCGTTCGGCGTCGAATTGCACCAGCGTGATGCTGTTGGCGACGGCGCGCAGCAGGTGCGACGACAGCATCTGCACGAAATCGCGCTCCTCGGTGGTGAAATTGTGGTTGTCGCGGCCGCGGCACAGGCGCAGCGAAAACAGGTGGCCCTGCGGATCGCGCAGGTCGATGCCGAGAATGAAGTGAATATTGTTCGGCGCGTTGCACACCTTGTAGAACTCGGTTTTCTCGAATTCCGAAAGCGGCGTGATTTCGTCCAGCGTCACCACCTGGCCGAGCGGCAGGTTCACGATCGGATCGAAGGCGTAATAGTGGTTGGTATAAATGTTGGCGTCGCCCGGCGCGTCGATGTTGGTGGGCGGCAGCGTGCCGCCGCTCATGAACAGCACGCCCTGGTCCAGGTTCTGCGGATGGCGCAGGATCAACGAGGAAAAGCTGAGTTGCAGCACCCGGCCCAGCTGTTCCAGGAAGGAGTGGAACGGTTGCGCCTCGAACGGCCCCTGATAGAGCTTGTCGAGCAGTTCGCTGTATTGCCGGATATCTAACACGATCGACATGGCGCAATCCGTGGAGGGTGGCCGCGACGTCTGCGGGCGGCGCGTTGACGGCTGCCATTCATACGGGAAAACAAAGGCCGGCGTCAATGCCGCCGGCCCGGGTGTCGCCGCTGGCGCCTCAGAACAGGTTCAGGACCGGCTGCTGGCGTTGCAGGATGGTGTCCAGGCGCGAGCGCAGCGCCGGCTCGATATATTCCGGTTGCGGCAGCAGCCAGTAATCGCCGTTGGCGATGCCCTGGAAGACGCCGGCGGCGAACACTTCCGGCTCGACGCCGTTGTCCCGGGTCATCTGCACCATGTTGTCGACGAACTGCTGCTCGGCGGCGTTGCGCGGCTTGTCGCCGAACGGGTTGACGAAAATCGCCGATTTCACCGGGCCCGGCGCCAGCAGCGATACCTTCACCGGCGCGTTCAGGATCTGCATTTCGTAATGCAGCGATTCGGTCAGGCCGACCACGGCGAATTTGCTGGCGGTGTAGGGCGACATCAGCGGGCTCGGCAGAAAACCGCCGATGGACGCGGTGTTGACGATGCGACAGTTCTTGCCGGCTTCGAGC
>Ga0164243_10012918_pt1 | contig 11784 bp, 10 predicted proteins | sample OricompcompostOP_FD_108781 | JGI IMG/M metagenome (GOLD analysis project Ga0164243, IMG submission 108781) | Organic Plus compost microbial communities from Emeryville, California, USA - Original compost - Organic plus compost (OP) | ecosystem: Engineered > Solid waste > Mixed feedstock >...
CAAGTCCACCCTCAAGCCTAACAGTGAGCGAACGCCCGGTTGCAAGGCGTCGCAAAGACCTCCCCGTCGTGCCGGCAAGGGGACTTGCAGCCGCCCGGCAAGAATCTGGATGTGCATTCGACCTTCCGGCCTGCGACGGTGGCCGACCCGGCCACCCTGTCGGGCGTTCACGGCGCCCACGTCCCAGGGCCGCTCCGTACCTGGAGGGTCTCCGCCGCCGAGACGCGGAGGGCGGGGCCCTCGTCCAGGGAGAGCACCAGGGCGAGGCCCCCGGTCAGGAACGGTTCGCTGCGGACCGCCCGCACGGTGCGCCACGCGCCGTGCGCGTGGACGCGCTGACCTGGCCGTACGGTCAGCGCGGCGACGCTCACCTCGGCCGGCTCGGCCGGGGCACCGCCCCGCACCTGGGCCCACACCGTCTTGCCGATGCCGCACGCGCGGCGCTCCGTACCCCACCGGTGCGCCAGCGCGTCGACGAGGAGCAGGCCGTAGCCGCCCTCGTCCTCCCCCGGAGCGGGGTGCCGCCGCTGTGGCTCGGCAGCGTTGGTGTCGCTCACCTCGACGCGTACGCCGCCGTCGTCCTGCCGCGCGACGCGGACGGCGATCCGGCGGTCGCGCGGCGCGCGGGCCTTCAGGGCGTTGGTGACCAGCTCCGACAGGATCAGTTCGGCGTCCGCCGCCGTGCCGGTGCTCACGCCCCAGGCCGTGAGCACGGCGCGGACCATCCCCCGCGCGCGGGGCACGCTCCGCCGCGTGCGGGGGATGTGGAAGCTCACGTCATACGTCTCGTCGTCGTGCTTGTCGGCCATTGCGGCTCCGATTCAAGAGGTCGGCTTCAACTGAATCCCCGCTGCGCGGCCGGAGTTCGGCTGCTGCGCAGCAGCCTGGAGGGCGCGCGATGAATGGTGCAACGTTGAATGCCGAATCAGCCGCACGATTCACTCTTTCAGGGAACCGCTGGAGCCCCTGGTCCACGCTCTGGTACCCACTGGGGCATGCCACCTGTGAAGCCATCCACCGTGCTCGGCCGCCAACTCGGGGACGAACTGCGGCGATTCCGCGAAGCCGCCGGTCTCTCCACAGCTGATGCCGCCGCAGTGCTCGACTGCACCAAGGGCAAGATCAGCCGCATGGAGAACGGGCACGTGCCGGTCCGGCTGCCCGACTTGAACGCCCTCGTCACCGCCTACGGCATCGCGGACACCCGAACCCGGGAACGGCTCACCGCGCTGGCGCGCCGCGCCAACCGCCGACGCCGTGATGGCTGGTGGCACGAGTACAGCTCCGTGCTGAGCGACGCCTACCGGGACCAGATCGAGATGGAAGCCATCTGCTCCCAGATCCGCACCTTCCAGGTGCAGGTCGTTCCGGGTCTGCTGCAGACCGCCGAGTACGCGCGTGCCATCGCCGTCACGTCACGAAGCTGGAAGACGCCCGAGGAGATCGATCAGGTCGTGCAGGTCCGCATGACCCGGCAACGCCGACTCACGGGCGAGGACCCCATGCACTTCTGGGCGGTCCTGGCCGAAGGGGTTCTGCACCAGCAGGTCGGCGGCCCGGCCGTGATGGCCGAGCAGCTCGCGGCCCTTGTCGACCTCGCCGACCGGCCGAACATCACCCTCCAAGTGCTCCCGTTCTCCCGCGGTGCGCACGCGAGTATGCTCGGTCCTTACGTGCTGCTCGGCTTCCCGCAGCCGACGGCACTCGACCTGGTGCTGTCGGAGACAGCGACCCGCAACACATGGGTCGAACGGGAGGCGGAAGTGGTGAGCTACCGAGCGCTCTTCGACGATGCTCGCACCAATGCCCTCCCTCCAGCGGATTCGGTGGCGATGATCAAGCGCATAGCAGCGAAGGCCAAACAATGAGAAGTCGTTGCCCCAGCCAGAATCAGGCGCAGAGACCGGCCTGGCGTACCAGCAGCTACAGCGGAGCCCATGGCGACTGCGTCGAAGTCGCCACCAACCTCGACGCCACGGTCCCGGTGCGGGACACCAAACAGCGCGGGGACGCCAGCCGGCTCACTCTCGTCTTCCCCCGCGAGGCGTGGGTCCAGTTCCTTGCCCACTGCAAGGGGGAACAGGCCGCGTAAACAGCCCCCTGAGCGGCTGGTCGCCGCAGACGGGCCGTGCTGCGGTCGGCGAGACATTCCACGTCTGTTCGTGCGGCGAGCCGCGAGTTCGTCAGTTCGGCGCATTCCCCATCCTGACCAAACGCCGGAGACGCGGCATAGTGCTGGCCATGCCGGGTCGGAGGCACTTCCCCCGCAAGCCGGAGGACGTCTCGGACTTCGAAGAGTGTTCGCGGACGCCCTGTCACCGACCGACTCTCGCCCTCACCCACCGAGTAGCCCAGGAGTACCGCTCATGATCCAGCCCACCCCCGCACCCGCCTGGCGCACCAGCAGCTACAGCGACGACCGGGAGGCGTGCGTCGAAGTCGCCACCAACCTCGACGCCACCGTCCCGGTGCGGGACACCAAGCAGCGCGGGGACGCGCACCAGCCCACTCTCGTCTTCCCCCGCGAGGTGTGGGCGCGGTTCGTCACCCACGTCAAGCCCCGGGAAGGGGCCACTGGATAATCGCCCGCATGGAAACGCTCTCCCCCTCCTCCCTCCGTGATCTCGGCGACGGCCTCTACCTGTGGAATCCCCCGCGGCGCGGGTGGGGTCTGGCCAACTGCGGGCTGCTCGCCGGTGCGGACGGCGGGCTGTGGATCGACACCCCGTACGACCGGCCGCTGGCCGAGACGTTCCTCGCCGCGTCCCGCGAGGTGCTCGGCGAGGGCGCGGACATCTCCCGCGTCGTCGTCACGCATGCCAACGGCGACCATCTGTGGGGCGCCGACGTGGTGCCGGACGCGGAGGTGATCGCCACCCGTGAGGCGCGGCACCACATCGAGCTGGAGCCGACGCCGCAGCAGTTGGCGGGGCTGATCGGGACGGCGGGGTCGGGCTCCCAGGTGGGCCGGTACCTGGGCGAGCACTTCGGCCACTTCGACTGGTCCCGCACCACCGTGCGGAACCCCTCGACCGTTTTCGAGGGCACCCTGGAGCTGACGGTCGGGGGGCGGCCGGTGCTGCTGACCAGTCTGCCGCCGGCCCACACGACGGGCGATCTGACCGTGCATCTCCCCCAGCACGGTGTCGTCTTCACGGGTGACATCGTCTTCGCCTCGACGCCGGAGAGCCCGGGCGACCACGCGGTGCACTGGGCGGGGCCGCTGGAGAACGTCATCGCGGCCTGCGAGCAGGTGCTGGCCACGGGTGCGCGCACCATCGTGCCCGGTCACGGGCCGGTGCTCGGCCAGGACGGGCTGCGTGCCCACATCGGCTACCTCAGCCGCGTACGCGAGCGGACGCACGCCCTGCATGCCCAGGGGCTGCCCGCGCTGGAGGCGGCCCGCACCCTGGCGCGGGAGAACGAGTGGCCGGAACTGGGCCTGGTGGAGCGGCTGGTGGTGACCGTCGGCACCGAGTACCGGCACCTGGACGGTACCGAGCCGCAGCCGATAGCCCATGTCATCCCCGACATGGCGGCCTTCGCCCAGGAGTTCTCCGCAGGCTGACGGGCCGGCCGGTGCGACGGCGAACGCCCCCGGTGGGGACCTCCACCGGGGGCGTTCGTCATGGGTCGTGCGGCGTCAGCCCTCGACGCCCAGCCGCTCCAGGATCATCTGGCGGGCGCGGGCGGCGTCCGCCTGACCACGGGTGGCCTTCATGACGGCGCCGACCAGGGCGCCGGCAGCCTGCACCTTGCCGCCGCGGATCTTCTCCGCGACGTCCGGGTTGCCGGCGATGGCCTCGTCCACGGCCTTGCCCAGCGCACCCTCGTCGGAGACGATCTTGAGGCCGCGCTTCTCGACGACCTCGTCCGGGGTGCCCTCCCCGGCCAGTACGCCCTCGATGGTCTGCCGGGCCAGCTTGTCGTTGAGGGAGCCCTCGGCGACCAGCGCGCAGATCCGGGCGACCTGCTCGGGGGTGATGGCCAGCGCGGTCAGCTCCACGCCGTCCTCGTTGGCACGGCGGGCCAGCTCACCCATCCACCACTTGCGGGCCTGGTCGGCGGGGGCGCCGGCCTCCACGGTGGCCACGATCGGGTCGACGGCGCCGGCGTTGAGCACGGACTGCATCTCGTGCGCGGAGATGCCCCACTCCTCGCGCAGCCGCATCCGGCGTACCCGGGGCAGCTCCGGCAGGGTGGCCCGCAGCTCCTCCACCCACTCCCGGGAGGGGGCGACCGGCACCAGGTCGGGCTCCGGGAAGTAGCGGTAGTCCTCGGCCTCCTCCTTGACGCGGCCGGAGGTGGTCGAGCCGGTGTCCTCGTGGAAGTGGCGCGTCTCCTGGATGATCGTGCCGCCCGACGAGAGCACCGCGGCGTGCCGCTGGATCTCGAACCGGGCCGCCCGCTCCACGCTCCGCAGCGAGTTGACGTTCTTCGTCTCGCTGCGGGTGCCGAACTTCTCGGTGCCCTTCGGACGCAGCGACAGGTTGACGTCGCAGCGCATCTGGCCCATCTCCATCCGGGCCTCGGAGACGCCCAGCGCCTTGATCAGCTCACGCAGCTCGGCCACGTACGCCTTGGCGACCTCGGGGGCGCGCTCACCGGCGCCCACGATGGGCTTGGTGACGATCTCGATGAGCGGGATGCCCGCACGGTTGTAGTCCAGCAGCGAGTGCGAGGCACCGTGGATGCGGCCGGTGGCCCCGCCCACGTGGGTGGACTTGCCCGTGTCCTCCTCCATGTGGGCGCGCTCGATCTCCACGCGGAAGACCTCGCCGTCCTCCAGTTGGACGTCCAGGTAGCCGTCGAAGGCGATCGGCTCGTCGTACTGGGAGGTCTGGAAGTTCTTCGGCATGTCCGGATAGAAGTAGTTCTTCCGGGCGAAGCGGCACCAGTCGGCGATGGAGCAGTTGAGCGCCAGGCCGATACGGATGGCGGACTCCACGCCCGCCTTGTTGACCACGGGCAGCGCGCCGGGCAGGCCCAGGCAGGTCGGGCAGACCTGGCTGTTGGCCTCGGCGCCCAGCTCGGTCGAGCAGCCGCAGAACATCTTGGTCCTGGTGCCGAGCTCGACGTGGACCTCCAGGCCCATGACGGGGTCGTAGGAGGCCAGCGCCTCGTCGTACGACACCAGTTCGGTGACGGTCACGGAAAACGTACCTTTCTCTCCCGCTCAGTCGTCGAGGATGTCGTCGACGTCCAGACGCCGCAGCTCACGCACGAGCAGGACGACGCCCGTGACGATGCCGGCGGCGGAGACCGCCACATCGATCAGCTGCAGCGTGTCCCCTTCCTTCTTGGCCTCCTTGGCACGCTTGATCGTGCCCGGGACACCGATCAGCGACGTGGCGATCGAGAAGTACAGACCGGTCCTGGACTTCTTGAATCCCTTGGCCTTCTCCAGCTTGGAACTCACAGCGACGGTGCCTCCTCTAGCAGCGGGTGACCCCAACGTGCCTGGAAGGCGGCCTCGACGGCCGCACCGACACGGTAGAGCCTGTCATCGGCCATGGCGGGAGCGACGATCTGGAGCCCCACCGGGAGCCCGTCCTCCGGTGCGAGACCGCACGGGATCGACATGGCGGCGTTGCCCGCCAGGTTGGACGGGATGGTGCACAGGTCGGCGAGGTACATCGCCATCGGGTCGTCCACCCGCTCCCCGATCGGGAACGCGGTCGTGGGCGTCGTCGGCGAGACCACCACGTCGACCTGCTCGAAAGCCTTCTCGAAGTCCCGGGTGATCAGCGTACGGACCTTCTGCGCCGAACCGTAGTAGGCGTCGTAGTAGCCGGAGCTGAGCGCGTACGTACCGAGCATCACACGGCGCTTGACCTCGGGGCCGAACCCGGCCTCGCGGGTGAGCGCCGTGACCTCCTCGGCCGAGTGGCTGCCGTCGTCCCCGACGCGCAGGCCGTAACGCATCGCGTCGAACCGGGCCAGGTTCGAGGAGCACTCCGAGGGCGCGATCAGGTAGTAGGCCGCCAGCGCCTTGGTGAACGACGGGCAGGACAGCTCCACCACCTCGGCGCCCAGCTCGCGCAGCAGCTCGACGGACTCGTCGAAGCGCTGCATCACACCGGCCTGGTAGCCCTCGCCGCGGAACTCCTTGACGACGCCGACGCGCATGCCCTTGACGTCGCCGTTGCGCGCGGCGGCCACCACGTCCGGCACCGGCTGCGCGATGGACGTCGAGTCCTTCTCGTCGTGCCCCGCGATCACGCTGTGCAGCAGCGCCGCGTCCAGCACCGTGCGGGCGCACGGGCCGCCCTGGTCCAGGGAGGAGGAGAAGGCGATCATGCCGTAGCGGGAGACGCCGCCGTAGGTCGGCTTCACGCCGACCGTGCCGGTCACGGCCGCGGGCTGGCGGATCGAACCACCGGTGTCCGTGCCGATGGCCAGCGGCGCCATGAAGGCCGCGAGCGAGGCGGACGAGCCGCCGCCGGAACCGCCCGGGATACGGGTGAGGTCCCACGGGTTCGCCGTCGGGCCGTAGGCGCTGTTCTCGGTGGAGGACCCCATGGCGAACTCGTCCATGTTGGTCTTGCCGAGGATGACGACGTCCGCGTCCTTCAGCCGCTTGGTGACCGTCGCGTCGTACGGCGGGATCCAGCCCTCAAGCATCTTGGAGCCCGCGGTGGTCGGCACCCCCTCCGTGGTGAACAGGTCCTTCAGCGCGAGCGGGACACCGGCCAGCGGGCCCAGCTTCTCGCCGCGCTCCCGCTTGGCGTCCACCTCGCGCGCCTGGGCCAGCGCGCCCTCGCGGTCCACGTGCAGGAAGGCGTTGACCTTCTCGTCCACCGCGGCGATCCGGGCCAGATGCGCCTCGGTCGCCTCCACGGCGGTGACCTCACCGCTCGCGATCTTCGCCGCCAGCTCGGCGGCGGTCAGCTTGATCAGTTCGCCGGACATCCCGGTCACGACTCCTCTCCCAGGATCTGCGGCACCTTGAAACGCTGCTGCTCCTGCGCCGGCGCGCCCGAGAGCGCCTGCTGGGGGGTCAGCGACTCGGTGACCTCGTCCTGTCGCATGACGTTGGTGAGCGGCAGCGGGTGGGAGGTCGGCGGGACGTCCTCGTCGGCGACATCGGAGACGGCGGCGACCGCGCCGATGATGTCGTCCAGCTGAGTGGCGAAGTGGTCGAGCTCTTCGTCTTTCAGCTCCAGGCGCGCCAGCTTCGCGAGGTGGGCGACCTCCTCGCGTGAGATGCCAGGCATGCAGCGGTCCTCTTGATGGGTGAGTGTCGGATTGTCCGCCCCAATCCTATGGGGCCCGCACCGGTGCGGACGAAACACTCCACCACTGGTGCCCCATGACCGGGGCACCAGTCCTTGTCCGCTTCCCCGCCAGGCGGGTCTCAGGCCCCCGGCGCCCTTGCGGCAGGGGCCCGGCTGCCGGCCGCCGTGGACGCCGGCACCCTCACGAGGTGCTGGTCGGTAAGGGGGCGGGGACCTCGCGGGCCCTCAGCCACGCGGTGGTCTCACCGGGCGGCATCGCCGCGGCCACCAGCCAGCCCTGGACCGCGTCACAGCCCAGGTCCCGCAGCCGCTCCCAGGTCTCGTCGTCCTCCACCCCTTCGGCCACCACCAGCAGACCGAGCGAGTGCGCGAGATCGACGGTGCAGCGGACGATCTCCGCGTCCTCGGTGTCCACGGCGAGCCGCGCCACGAACGAGCGGTCGATCTTGAGTTCGCTGACCGGCAGCCGGCGCAGGTGGACGAGGGAGGAGTACCCGGTGCCGAAATCGTCCAGGGACATCTTCACGCCGTGCCCGGTGAGCCCGGCGAGGGTGTCGGCGGCCTGCTGCGGGTCCTCCAGCAGCACGTGTTCGGTGATCTCCAACTGGAGCGCCCCGGGCGGCACCCCGTGGCGGGCCAGCCGTGCGGCGACGGCGCCGGCGAAGCCCGGTGAGTGGACATCGCGCGGGGAGACGTTGACGGCGACCGGCACGGTGAGGCCGGCGGCACGCCACAGCGCGACCTGGGCCAGCGCCGTCTCCAGGACGTACTCGGTGAGCCGGGGCATGAGGCCGGACGTCTCGGCGATGGCGATGAACTCGTCCGGGGGGACCCGGCCGCGTTCGGGGTGGACCCAGCGGACGAGCGCTTCGAGCCCGGAGACGGTGCCGTCGAAGCCGACCTTGGGCTGGTAGTGGAGTTCGACCTCGCCGGCGTCGAGCGCGCGCCGCAGGTCGGCGAGGAGGCCGAGCCGGTCGGGGGTGTTGCCGTCGCGGGTGGCCTCGTAGACCTCGACGGCGGTGCGGTCGCGCTTGGCCTCGTACATGGCCACGTCGGCGCGGCGCAGGAGCCCTTCGGCCTCGGTGGCGTGTTCGGGGTAGACGGCGACGCCGGCGCTGGCTTCGAGGACGAGGGTGAGGCCGTCGAGGTCGAGGGGCGAGCTGAGGGCGGAGACGAGACCGCGGGCGACGCGCTGGGCGCTGGTGGTGGAGTCGGCGACGGGCAGCAGGACGGCGAATTCGTCACCGCCGAGCCGGGCGGCCTCGGCGCCGCGGGGCAGCGCGGCGCGGAGCCGGTCCGCGATCTGGAGGAGCAGCCGGTCGCCGGCCAGGTGGCCGAGGGTGTCGTTGACGGAACGGAAGCGGTCGAGGTCGATGAGGACGAGCGCGGAGCGGGTCCCGGTGCGTTCGGCCTCGTCCAGCGCGGCCCAGGTACGCTCCAGCAGCCACAGCCGGTTGGGCAGCCCGGTGAGCGGGTCGCGCAGCTGTTCCTCGGCGCGGGCGCGGGCGATGCGCAAGGTGGAGTCGAGCGCGATCAGCGGGACGGCGAACAGCGGCAGCAGCAACGGCGTGTGGTCGGCGACCGCCACGATCAGGGGGGCGATGCCCAGCAGGGCGACGGCGACCAGTCCTTGCCGCACCAGGGCGGTGCGCAGCACGGAGGGCAGGGAGCGGGTGCGCGGGGCGAAGCAGTACCACTGGAGTGCGCGGGTCACCGCCAGGTAGACGGCGGTCACCAGGGGGATCTCGCCGAGGGCCGCCAGGTCCCAGTCGTCGGTGCGCCACGGCTGCTCGACGTAGGGGCAGACACCGCACAGGGAGAGGGAGAGGCTGGCGGCGCCGATGCCCAGGATGTCGATGGCGCCGTGCACGAGGGCCTGGCGCCATTTGTGGCGGCGTGCGGCTCCGACCAGGACGACGACGGCGAGGGAGACGAGCAGGGCCGGCACCCAGCCGTGCAGGAGCAGGATCGCGAGGGTGAGCGCGGGTCCCGATCCGGTGCCGCCCCACCACCTGTCCCGGCTCATGGTGACGAGGTGGGCGACGACGCACCCGGTGAGCACCGCGAACGCCCAGCCGACGGCGCCTCCGGGGAAGAGAGCGTGCCCTTCCCACAGGAGCCGTGCCACACCGCCGGCCAGTGCCAGGGCGGCGACGGTCAGGACGAGTGCGGGCAGCATCGGCGGCCGTGGCGCGATCAGCCGCTGGAGCCAGTGCGGATCGTCACTCCGGCCGCCGCCCTGTGGGGCGCTGCCGGGTGCGCCCGGCGGCGTGCCGGGTTCGGGCCCGGCGCCGCCGAGCGGTGTGCGGGCCCGGCCCGCCGTTTTGTCCGCCCCGCTCTTCCGTGCCGACCTGCCCCGGTTGCCGTCCGAGGGCAGGTGGGAGAACGGGGGCCCGGATCCCCCGGAGAAATCCAGCATCCTGGTCCCTCTCGCAGCCGTCCACGCCTGCCCCTCGCCACGACAGGCGTCTATGTCAACAGTAGGCCGCCGCCTGGGAAGAGGGGCAGCGATCGGCCGTGGTTGCCTGAATGCGTCTGTGCCACTCGACCCCAACTGCCGGTCCGGGCGGGGCCGGTGGGAGGGGAGGTCCGGCCGCCCGGACCCCGTGAGGGAGGGGGTCCGGGTGGCTGGATGTGGCCTGTGCGTGAACGGCGGCCGGTCGCGGGCCTGTTGGGACCTCGCCCCGGACTCGCCGTCCGTGACCGGCTCCGCGTCAGTCGCCCGCTTCCTCCTCCGCCACAGGAGTCAGGGCCGCCTCGCGGGCGGCGTCCGGCCCCTGCTCCAACAGGACGGTGAATCCGTCATCGTCCAGAATCGGCACCTTCGCCTGGACGGCCTTGTCGTACTTGGAGCCGGGGTTCTCGCCCACGACGACGAAGTCGGTCTTCTTGGAGACCGAGCCGGTCACCTTCGCGCCACGTTCCTGGAGGGCCGATTTCGCGCCATCCCGGGTGTAGCTGGCGAGGGTGCCGGTGACGACGACGGTGAGGCCCTGGAGCGGGCGCGGTCCCTCCTCGCCCGTGGACTCCTCCTCCATCCGCACCCCGGCGGCTCTCCAGCGCTCCACGATCTCGCGGTGCCAGTCCTCGGCGAACCACGCCTTGAGCGAGGCGGCGATGGTGGGGCCGACGCCCTCGGTGGCGGCCAGCTCCTCCTCGTCGGCCTCGGCGATGCGGTCCAGGGAACGGAACTCGCGGGCGAGTGCCTCGGCGGCGACGGGACCGACGTGGCGGATGGACAGCCCGGTGATGATCCGCGCCAGCGGCCGGCTCTTGGCGGCCTGGATGTTCTCCAGCATCGCCAGGGTGTTCTTGCGGGGCTCGCCCTTCTGGTTGGCGAAGAGGGTGACCGTCTTCTCCTCGCCGGTCTTCGGGTCCCGCTTGGGCAGTCCCGAGTCCTGGTCGACGACGTACGCCACGATCGGCAGCAGGTCCTCGACGGTCAGGTCGAACAGCCCGCCCTCGTCCCGCAGCGGCGGTTCCTTCGGCTCCAGCGGCTGGGTCAGCGCGCTGGCGACGACGTAGCCGAAGTGCTCGATGTCCAGCGATTTGCGGCCCGCCAGGTAGAACAGCCGCTCCCGCAACTGGGCGGGACAGGAGCGGGCGTTGGGGCAGCGCAGATCGACGTCGCCCTCCTTCATCGGCTGGAGCGGCGAGCCGCACTCGGGGCACTCGGCGGGCATCACGAACTCCCGCTCGGTGCCGTCGCGCAGATCGGCGACCGGTCCCAGGATCTCGGGGATGACGTCACCGGCCTTGCGCAGCACCACGGTGTCGCCGATGAGCACGCCCTTGGCCTTGACGACGTCCTGGTTGTGGAGGGTGGCGAACTCGACCTCGGAGCCGGCGACGGTGACCGGTTCCACCACCGCGTAGGGGGTGACCCGGCCGGTGCGGCCCACGCCGACGCGGATGTCCACCAGCTTGGTGTTGACCTCCTCCGGCGCGTACTTCCAGGCGATGGCCCAGCGGGGGGCCCGGGAGGTGGCGCCGAGACGGCCCTGGAGGCGGATCTCGTCCAGCTTGACGACGACGCCGTCGATCTCGTGCTCGACCGAGTGCCGGTGCTCGCCGTAGTACGCGATGAACTCGCGCACCCCCTCCAGTCCGTCCACCACCTTGGCGTGCGCGGAGGTGGGCAGGCCCCATTCGCGCAGCAGGTCGTAGGCGTGGGAGAGGCGGGCGAAGTCCTCCTTGGCGAAGCCCTCCAGCGCGCCGATGCCGTGCACCACCATGTGCAGCGGCCGGGTCGCCGTCACCCGCGGGTCCTTCTGGCGCAGCGAGCCGGCCGCCGCGTTGCGCGGGTTGGCGAACGGTTTCTCACCGGCCTCCACCAGCCGGGCGTTCAGCTCCTGGAAGCGCTCCATGGGGAAGAACACCTCGCCGCGCACCTCGACCAGCTCCGGCAGGCGCTCGCCGCTGAGCCGCTCGGGGATGTCCGCGATGGTGCGGATGTTGGGGGTGATGTCCTCACCCGTGCGGCCGTCGCCGCGGGTGGCCGCACGGGTGAGCCGGCCGTGCTCGTAGGTGAGGTTGACGGCCAGGC
>Ga0164243_10012919_pt1 | contig 11784 bp, 5 predicted proteins | sample OricompcompostOP_FD_108781 | JGI IMG/M metagenome (GOLD analysis project Ga0164243, IMG submission 108781) | Organic Plus compost microbial communities from Emeryville, California, USA - Original compost - Organic plus compost (OP) | ecosystem: Engineered > Solid waste > Mixed feedstock >...
CTTCTCCACATCCTCCCACCTGTAATAATGAAACGTCTTATCATCGCTCATCACCACAAATAATCCATGTTTGAAAGTGCTGTCCAGCGGCGTACTCACCATATCCGAACCATCGCTGTGGCTGGCGGCAACTGTTACTGCTTTTACAAAATCGTTGTTTCCTTCCCGCTTAAACAATTGGAATTTATTCGCGCCCTGATCGGATACCAGCAGGTAACCTTTACCCGGTGCGGTTTTATAGATGCTGATCCCTTCGTGGTCTTCCGTGAAGCCGGTTTTCGCAAATACGGCCAGCTCGCTGTCGCCTTTGGCGGGGTCCGCGTAATACTTACGTACGCCAAACTGCTCGTCGGAATAGTAAATATATCCCAGCTCGTTATCCACGGCAATCGCTTCAATTTCCTTCTTCCCGCTGTACTTGCCGAACTTGCGCACCAGCGTTGCTTTTACTTTACCCTGGCCGTTATCGGAGAGTTCGTACTGCCAGAGGTAGCCGCCATCCGTGGGGCCGTTTTTACGGCCGGCGATGGCATAATGCTTCCCTTCCGGCGAGGTATATACAGCAATGCCCATCAGGTCCCGGAACTGCTCCCCGGTTTCGCCTTCAAACACCGGCACGCCGCCATCGTCGATCGGCTTCATGTCCGGCAGGGAAAAGAAGCGCAGCTTGCCCGTCATGCGTTCGCTGGCTACGGCAAAGTCCACCGGATGGCCGTTCAGCATCAGGCCATAGGCTACGTCCACATTGTTGGGGCGTTTGATGTTGCGCACCACCAACCCGGGAATGATTTTCCCTTTCAGGTCAAATACATACAACGCGCCGTCTTCCGCTTTATCAGTGCCGATCACCAGGCTTTTGGAGGGGTCGGCCTTGTTGATCCAGATGGCGGGATCATCGGAATCATATTTAACTGGTTCTGTGATGATAACTGGTTGGATAATGTCAGCTGTATTACCGTTCCCGGGCTTGCAGCCGGCGCCCAGTACCAGCGCCGCGCCTGCAAGCAGGATCAAATTGCGTGTATTCATGCTGTTAACTTAAAACGTGATGTGCTTATTTAACGCCAAATGCCCCAATATTGGCAGAAGGCGCAGGTGAACTGTAAACGGTACCGTTGATCTGTATCCCGGCGGACCAGTTGCGGGTGAAGGTGTTGATACCTTTCCCGATGGCCGGGGAACCTGCCAGCAGGCGGAAGTCCCAGCTTTGATCAAAATCCGGGCTGCTCATGTTGGTCGATAACGGGTAGTTTACAAATTTAGGATCATTTTCGCCGGCTTTGGTACCGCGGATTTCGTCCTTGCCGCCAATCACGTCATTCTTAGGCTGGAACTGGTCTACCGTAGCCTGATCATAACCGTAGTACAGGTTATTGCTGATCGCGGAGCGACTATCTTCCAGCTTCTTCGTATCGTGTTTAATACCGAAACGCGCGTTGGCAAACAGGTTGTTGTAAATCTCTGCATATACAGAGGCTTCCAGCCATACGCTGCCGCCTTTCACGGTAGGCCTTCTCCAGCCGGTGGTGAGGATAGTGTTGTTATAGGCCACTACGTGCGCCTGCGGCGTACGGTCGCCGGAGTTGGAGAGTTTCAGCGCGTTGGTGTTGGTGGAATAAAAGAGGTTGAACGCTACATCCGCCACGCAGCCGGATTTGATGTTGATGCCTTCCCCGCCGGTTAAGCCGGTGGTATAAAATTTATTGTTGGAGAAGATGATGGAACCGCCTTCGATATAGGTACAATCTTCCTGGAAATTACGGAAGATGCAATTGGTTACCACCAGCTTGCCTTTACCATTGATAAACCAGAGGGCGGGCAGGTTTTCGCCGGCCACCGCTTTGTACAGGCCTTCCTTTACGGATGCGGAAGCCTCCGTGGTGGTAGCGCCGCCGTATTCGATGATGGCATTATCCAGCAGCAGCTCCTCACAGGTTGGCGCAGCGAGGATGCCGCCCCATTGCTTACCGAATTTCTTTGCCGCCGTTCTGTAGCCTTCTTCGATGGTGATCTTCACGGGGAACTCCGGCGTACCTATGGCGTAGAGATTCCCTTTTACAATGAACTCCGGCTTGGCCAGCGTATCCATGATAACGGTTACTCCTTCTTCGATGGTGAGGGATTTACCCGCCGGCACAATGATATCGCCTACTACGCGCTTTACGCTGCCTTTCGTCCAGATGCCATATACTTCTCCCTTAATCCCATCCGTACCGGTTTCCGTTTGCGTGGTATCCACGTCGATATTTGCCTTCCTGCATCCTGCGGCAATCAGTACTGCCAATACGAGGAAACAGCAATATTTGTTGAAAGTCATGCTACTGATTTTTAAGTGATGATTAAAGTTTATAGCGAACGCCGAGCAGGTAAGTTTGCCCGTAGGTTTCTTTACGGATGAGCGTTTCCTTGCCGTTGAGCGGCTGGCCTGGCACATCGTCGTTTTCCTTGTTATAGCCTTTGATGAAAATGGTTGCCGGCGTATTCAGCAGGTTGCCGAGCTTGGCGTACACGGTGAAGCGGTTTTTGAAATGCTTCTCCACGGAAAGGTCCATCTGGATGAATCCTTTCTGCCACAGGTCATTATCCAGAAACTGGCTGACGGTGTTGATGCGCGGGCCCGTGTAAGCGCCTGCCAGCTGGGCATCCCAGCCGCTGCGGGTATCCTTGAAGAGCAGGGAGAGGTTGGCGATGTGGGCGGACTGGCCATACATTGGCCGCGTCTGATCCACCTGGATCGGCTGCAGGTCGCCCTTTTCGTCGCGGATACGCTTTGTCTTATTAGTGGTGATAGCAGAGTGAGTGTACGTATAGTTCGCCTTCACGCCCAGCTTGCTGAAAAAGTGGATGTAATCCGCCTCAAAGCCATAGTTGCGCGCCACGCCAAAGTTGCCCGGCGTATAATAAATATCCTGCGGGCGGGAAGCATCCGGCTGCAACGTATATTCGATCGGGTTATTGATGATTTTATAGAAAGCGCCTACCAGCAGCTGGTCGCCCGCTTTGGGGAACAGCTCATAGCGGAGGTCGAAGTTATCGGCGATGGCGCGTTGCAGGTCTGCATTACCGCGTTCCATATAATCTTCCAGTACAATTTTAGCGGGCACTATTTCAAAGAAGCCCGGGCGGTTCACGGAACGGAAGTAGCTGGCGCGGAGCTGCTGGTGCTTGCTCAGGGAGTACTTCACGTTCAGGCTCGGCAATACGTCCGTGTACACCTGGTTGTTCACCGGCCTTTTTTCGCCCTGCGGGAAGAACATGTGGTAGCCCTGGTCCGTATTTTCGATGCGCACGCCGCCGGTCACATCCCAGTTATGGGCTTTCAGTTTAAACATACCATATCCGGCAGCGGTTTTTTCAGAAGCGTCGTAGGTGAGCGCGTTGGCCACGGCGCCGCCGGGGTTCTGGATATCCCATTTAATATCCGTGTATTTGGTAAAGTCCACCCCATACGCGGCGGCAGCTACTGCCGGCAGGAAGGTATAGTTGTTGAAAAAGTTGCTGCGTTGTTTATCGCGGTACAATCCGCCTGCGCTGAAGTCCACTTTGGCATCTGCAATCCTGGTGGAATAAGTCAGGTCCAGGTAGCCGGCCAGGTCGTTGTCCGTATTCCTTTCCCAGCGGCGGGAGGCCCTGTCCACATTGGTACGGGTAGCCACGAAGTTGGTTTGGCGGCCGTTGACGCTGATGGTGGTATTATCCGGCACATCGTTCCTCGCGGAGGACACGACGGCGGACCAGCCCAGTTTCAGTTTTCCCGGCACGAGGTCATGATCTCCGTGGAGGGTACCGTTGTATATCTGCTGATCGATGCGGCGGGTGCGGGTTTCATATTTCAGCTGCGCATTGCCTTTTTCCGGCTCATAGCCCCCGATGCCAAACTGCGTGATGATACCATCGCGGGTTTGCAGGTTGGTCAGCATCAGGAAAGCATTGTAGAAAGAGATGCGGTGATGATCGTTGAACACGTAATCCACTTTTCCATGGAAGCCGCTACGGCGCTGCTGCTCATAGTACGTGCGGTTATTCATGCTGTTGATCACGGCATATTGCTGCACATCGTTTACGCTATGGTCGTAAAAGCTGGAGGTGGTGGTGCGGAAATTATTCTGGTAGCTGGCGGCCAGCACTACGCCGAGCTTATTGTCGAGGAAACGGTTGCCGATGCTGAAGCCCGCTACGGTATTGGGCGTGAAGGTCCGGCGCCGGTAGTCGAACACGCCGCTGTTAAAATCCGCCGGGGTGGCCGCGTAGCTTTTACCATGCAGCTCATAGGGGGATTTAGTATTCATCTTATCCGCCGTAAACGCCGTATAGCCTTTATCGTGCGTCATCTGGGAATAGCCGGCGGCGATGTTGGCATTCAGCTGCAGGCCGGGGCTGGCATCTTTCATTACCATGTTCACCACGCCGCCGATGGCATCGCCTTCCATGTTAGGGGTGAGGGACTTGTACACTTCCAGCCTTTCCAGGAGGTCCGCCGGGAAGAGGTCCAGCGGCACATAGCGGTGTTTATTATCCGGGCTCGGGATTTTCACGCCGTTGATCAGCGTATAGTTATAACGTTTATCCATACCGCGGAGGATGGCGTACTGCCCTTCCCCGTTGCTGCTGCGCTCGATGGATACGCCGGACACGCGTTGCATGACGTTGGCCACGGTGAGGTCAGGCGATACTTCGATGGCCGCGCCGGAAACGGCGTTCATTACAAAAGGCGCTTTCTGTTCCAGCTTGCGGGCCGTATTTTCAGCAGCGGCTTTCCCAGCGGCCACCACTACCACTTCCGTGAGGTCCTTGCTGTCTTTTTCGCTGAGGTAAATATCAAAACGGGGGTTATCTTCCTTTACGATGTTAATCGCTTTGCTGAGCGGGCGGTAGGACAGGTGGGATACTACCAGCGTATAATCGCCTGCCGGCACTTCTTTAAATACATAGGCGCCGTCTAACCCGGTAACCGCTACCTGTTTGGCAGGTTGCAGTAATATGGTCACGCCGGGCAGTGGCTCGCCGGTTTTCTGGTCGTACACATGCCCTTTAATTCCTCCGGCCATGGCGTTTGCCATACCGAGTAAAACAAAGAGAAAAATTTGTAGCAATGATTTCATTGGTAATTTTTTTTTGCAGGACGGTGGTTTTTCCGAACCCGGTGCAAATGTGCCGAGGCGGCTCAAAAATGGCAAGAAACCGGCGTAAGCAAATTGTTAGCAGCGTTAACAGGGGCGTAAACAAAGCGTTAACGGCGTAAACAACGACCACATAACTATTTAATTTTCAATTTATTAACCGTTACGCCACCCACCATTACCATTACGTTAAGCCAATATGAAGCGAATGTTAAGCCCTAGATATGCTGCGCGAAAGTGTTTAAGGAATCCCCTTCCGGGAGGTTTAATTTTTTCCTCACGCGGTACCTTGCCACGCGTAAACTATCCTGGGAGATGCCTAAAATGGTGGCCATATCTTTTGAATTGATATTCATTTTATGGAGGGCCACGAGTTTGATATCGTTGGGCGTGAGGTCGGCATTCATGGCATTGAGCTTATCGAAAAACGACTGGTGCACCTGCCCGAAGATGCTGTTAAACTCCTCCCACTGGTGATCGTGGTGCTGGTGTTGTTCTATTTTGAGGAGCAGCTGCTGCAGTTGTTTTTTATTATCCCGCTTATCGTCTTTGACGATGCCGGCAATGCTTTCCTTCAGCTCGTCCATAAACTGGGTGCGCTGGATCAGTTGCAGGGTATGGTTGGCGAGCTTTTTACTATTAAGTTCCAGCTGCTCTTTTTGGGCGAGATGCAATTGCTCGTTTTTCTCCGATATCGCTTTTTGCTCGCTGATGCGCAGCTTCTGGCGGGATATGATCAGGAGGCCCACCACGCCCAGCAGCAGCACTACCGCCCCCAGGGCGCAGTAGATGATCACATTCATACGGTGACTGGCTTCCAGGCGGAGTATCTCATCATTTTTTTTATTCACATCATACATGATGCGCAGGAAGTTCATCTGCCGGTTGTTCTGGTCGGAGTATATATTAAGGAGTGATTTGCGGCTCTGCTCCATGAAGAGGTAAGCGCTGTCGTGCTGGCGGAGGAGGTGGTACGTTTGGGCAATATCCTTGCAGGCGGCGGCCACCTGGTAATTATTATTCGTAGCTTTTGCGAGGTCCAGCGCCTGGAAGGAATAGACCATCCCCTGGCGAAACCGGTTGGTTTTCCGGTACACGTCCCCGATGTTGTTCACCACTTCTATACTGCCGGTCTTATCGTGGTTGGCTTCGTAAATGGCCAGCGCCTTTTGGAAGAGGACGAGGGCGGAATCGTATTCTTCCTGGTCCTCGCAGATGCTGCCGAGGTTTTCGTATATCCCTGCGATACCGTAATTATCATGAATGCTTTCATAGGCTTTGAGCGCCAGTTGCTGGTACGCATAGGCGCTGTCGTGCTGCTGGTTTTTTTCAAAGAGGTGGCCGATGTAGCCATAGGTAGCCGCTACGCCGGCGGTATCGGCGGCGTTACGGTAAAGCGCCAGGGCGCGCAGGTGCAGCTGTTTGGCGGCCGTCTTATTGATATTATGGAAGTAGAGCTGCCCCATATCATTCAGGTTGGCAGCCTGCAGGCGGTAGTTGTTGGAGGCGGCCAGCAGGGTTTCCGCCTGCTGGTAGTATTCGAGGGCTTTGGAATAATAGCCCTGGTCCATACAGAGCTTCCCCATCTGCTGTAAGCAAACGGCGGAAGTAAGGTGGTCCTGTTGGCTGGCCGCGGCATCCTGCAGGTGGCGCAGCAGCTGGAAGGCGGAATCGGGATACTGCCGGCCCAGCGCAATAGCGCGGGTGATGGCAGGGTCCTGCCTGATTTGGGCGTTAACAACTATGATGAAGGAAAATAAAAAGATCGTTATAAGCTGACAATACCGGTACATGCGCACTGAAATAAAGAAATCAATGCACAAAGAAATATTTTTAGTGTTACCTGTATGTTATCAAATTATAAACGCGGGTAACCGGCATGGGCCAATGGTTTTCTCCGTGGCGCCATCACCTGTTGCAGGCGCACCTTTAACCGGGAGATGAGGTTCAGGACTTTATATTCGTCGTAAGTAAAATAAATTTCATCATACTGGCTAAACACGATGTTTGCCTCCGTCATACCGGGCAATACCTGCACCGCTGCATGAAAGGATTGCCGCGCATGAAAGGTATCGTTTACATTAACAAATACATAGTCGGGACGAAACTCCGGGTGCTGTTGCAGGTATTCCAGCCCCTGGTGCATGTCTGGAAAACATATGCAGGCTTTGCAGTTACCCAACAGGTCCAATGCATAATAATATTGAATGCGGCGATCCTGATCCGCATCAATCAGTAAGCAGGTAATTTCCATTTTTTAGAATAGTTTAGATGACGTATGGTATGGTTCCCAGGGTTCGTAAAGTTACAGTTAATCACTTTCGCATCTCGGGCATCAACGGTTAAATAATTATCAAATTGGATTCCGATTTTTTACTCATCCGTGAAAAGCTGCGCCCATACAGCAGATTTTCTTTTTCAGCACGCTGCCGCACAAGTGTATTATCTACGCTTTGTTTCTTTTTGCTCCACAATGTGGAACTCATCCTGTATTTTAGCCATTGTTGATAAAATCTTATCATGCAGATTCGATTTTGATCAGGCCGGCTTACCTTCAATATCAACCTGTAGATCAACCAAATTGTTCGTCCTGTTATGATGTATGTAGGGAAATCCCCACTGCTGAAATATTTAGTACTGATTGTCCTTTTACTTTTTTTCCTGCCGGTATCCGCGCAGGACAACAGCGTGCATTTCACCCGCCTGGGCATTGCGCAGGGCCTGCCGCAAAGCACCGTCCACTGCATCCTGCAGGACAGCAAGGGATTTATCTGGATAGGCACGGAAAACGGGTTATGCCGCTACAGCGACGATGAGATAAAGATCTTCCGTTACAGCAAGACCAATAAATCCGCTATCAGCAGCAACTTCGTTTATTCCCTCGCGGAAGATGACCGGGGCAACATCCTCGTGGGTACGTCCAACGGCCTCAATATTTACGATACCCGCAGGGAAGTTTTCCGGCTCGCATCCGGAGAGCCGGGCGTACAGGATGTTTCCGCCATTTACCGGGATTCGAAGAACAGGATTTGGGTAGGAGCGGCCAGCCGGTTTTTCAGCTACAACGCCGCGTCGGAACAACTGGAGCGGATACCCCTTGCACAGGACCGTAGCAATGGCGTGGTCCGCGCGCTAGCTGAAGACAAGGACGGGAACCTGTGGATCGGATACGGTATATCTCTCCTAAAATATAACCCGGAGACCGGGATACCTCAACCAGGCCCTGCGCAGTTACAGATAAAATCTACCATCCACTGTATCACTTTGCACAACAGCGAAATCTGGGTAGGCACGCAAGGGCACGGACTTCACCTGTTTGACACCGCTACCTCTACTTATATTAATTACCAGGCCGGTGATAATAATTACAACATCACGAACGAGATGGTGAAGGCCGTGAAGTTCATCGGGGAGGACTGCTGGGTGGGTACCCGCAAAGGCATTTACGTACTGCGCAACCGCAAGGTGGTGGCGCATTACACCAATGACAAGTACGATCCGGGTTCCCTGAGCTACAACTCTGTTTGCTCCATTATCCAGGACAAGGCCGGCACCATCTGGATCGGGACGTACTGGGGCGGCGTCAGCCAGGTACATCCCGGCAGCGATATGCATTACATCTCCTGGCTGATGAAAGACGGCGTGGGGATGAACAGCCGCATTGCCATGGCTGTGGCGGAAGACAAGCAGGGCAACCTCTGGATTGCCACCACGGCCGGCCTCAATTACTACAACCCTAAGGAAAATTCGTTTCAATATTTTCATATCCCCTCCCCTACGGAAAATGCCAACACGGATATCATCAAATCCCTGCTCATCAAGGATGACGATCATTTGCTGGTAGGCAGCCTGGAGGGGTTGTACCTCTTCCATATTCCTTCGCGGACATTTAAGCGGCTGCCCCTGAAGTCAGTCCGGGACCGGGAAGGCCTGCGCAGCCACGCCTGTTACGCCCTGGAAAAAGGGCAAAACGGCTGGTGGATTGGTACGGAAAACGGCCTGTACTTCCTGGATAAACAGCTGAACTCCTACAGTTACCACTATAATCCTAAAGACCCCAACAGTTTGACAAAGGGGGAAATTAATTGTTTGTATGAAGATGTCTACGGCACCCTTTGGGTAGGTACAACGGAAGGGCTGTGCTACCTCCGTTATGGTAGTGCCGTGTTCAACCGGGTGAGCAATAAATGGGTCAGTACGACTGAAAACCCGAATAATATACATTGCATCCGGAAAGACAGTCACGGGCATCTGTGGGCCGGCACGCACGACTATGGGCTCATGTACGTGGATACCGTTTCCAACATGCTGAAACCGCTGCCGGTGGAAACCGGGCTGTCCGATATCATTATCCGCGGCATCGTGGAAGACGATGCCGGCAACCTGTGGCTCTCCGGGCAGGATAACATCATGAAGGTATTGCAGGAAAACCCGGGGACGGATACCAGCCGCCTGGCAGTCACCAACTACGGCGCCGCCAGCTGGGCCGGCACTACGGAATACCTGAACGCCGCCGTCAAAACCCGCAACGGGGATATCCTCTTTGGCGGCATCAATGGCATCGTGCGGTTTAACCCCGCCACGATGTTTAACAACACGGCCCGCCCGCAGGTGATACTGACGGGGATGCTGATCAAAAACATCCCGGTGAATGTCTCGGATAAAAATTCCCCGCTGAAACAATCCGTGACCTATACGGATCATATCACCCTGACGCACGACCAGGCTTATTTCACCCTGCACTTCGCGGCGCTGAACTATATCAACCCTGCCTCCAACCAGTTTGCCTACAAAATGGAAGGCCTGCATTCGGATAACAAATGGCATTACGTGGGGCATCAAACCTCCGCCACATTCACCAACCTGGACCCGGGCAACTATGTGTTTAAAGTAAAAGCGGCCAATAACGACGGGTTATGGAGTAAAACGCCCACTGCCCTGCATATCAAAGTATTGCCCCCGCTGTGGAGAACCTGGTATGCCTACCTCTTCTACCTCCTGGTGCTGGCCGGCCTCCTGCTGTGGTATTATTACTATACCGCCCGCACTACGGCGCTGAAGCATGAAATCCTGAAGCAGCAAGCCTTCCGGGAGAAAGAGCGGGAGCTGGCCCAAAATAAAATGGACTTTTTCACGAACATCTCCCATGATATCAAAACGCCGCTGACGCTGATCATGGCGCCGGTGGAAACGCTGTTGCAGCAAACGGGGACGAACAACGCGGAGCGGCAGCAGCTACTGCTCATCCAGCAGAACGGGGAAAGGCTGATGCGCCTGATGGACCAGCTGCTGGACTTCCGCCGGCTGGAAGAAGGCGGTATGCCTCTCAAAGCTTCTCCTTCCAACATCGTGGTGTTCTGTAAAGAGATCGTGGCGGCCTTTGAAAGCCTGGCCACGGTGCGGCAAATCAGCCTCGGCTTCCGGGCGGAGTCCCCGGAAATGATCGTTTGGTTTGACCAGGACAAGTTGGAAAAAATCCTTTTCAACCTATTATCCAACGCCTTAAAATTCACGGAAACGGGCGGAAAAGTCGAAGTTTCGCTCCAATTCGAAGGCGATCAGTTGCTGTTGCAGGTGACGGACAACGGCATCGGTATCCCGGAAACGCATTTCGATAAAGTCTTCGGGCAGTTCAATCATTACGATTTCAAGAACCTGCAAACGGGCGGCACGGGTATCGGGCTCGCATTTGTAAAGGGGCTGGTAGCGCGGCATTATGGCTCCATTACGCTGGACAGCCGGACCTCCACCGCCGCCACGCGTGGGTACACCTGTTTCAGTGTACGCATTCCCGTGGGGTGCGAACATTTGAGCCCGGAGGAAATGGACAGCAGCGGGCAGGTAAGCATGCTGCGGCCGGAGGCCGTGGAAGCCATGCAGCTGCCGGAGCAGCAGGCCGCGGAAGGGGACAAGCCGGTGATGCTACTCGTGGAAGATAACAAGGACGTGCTGAAATACCTGGCGGATATGTTCCGCCCGCATTATACCCTGCACCTGGCGGCCGATGGGCTGGAAGGGCTGGAACTGGCCACCACGCACCTGCCGGATATTATCATCAGCGACGTGATGATGCCGGGCATGAACGGCGTGGAGCTTTGCCATACCCTGAAAAACGATAACCGCACCAGTCATATCCCCATCATCATGCTGTCCGCCCGGAGTACGGTAGCGCATATACAGGAAGGCTATGAAACCGGGGCGGACGATTATGTGACCAAGCCGTTTAGCGTGACCCTGCTGACCACGCGGGTGCAAAACCTGCTGGACTCGCGCAGGCGGCTGCGGGAGAAGTACAGCCAGGTGGCCGCGCTGCCGCCGGAGGAAATACCTGTCACCGGGCCGGACGACATCTTCCTGAAAACAGTGATCACCTACATAGAAGACAATATTGCCGAACCTACCCTCAACGTAGAGGACCTGGCGGCGGCGGTCAGTATGAGCCGCATAACCCTGTACCGTAAACTGAAAGCGCTCACCAACCAGACGACGATAGAGTTTATCCGCAGCATCCGGCTCCGGCATGCGGCCCGGCTACTGGCTACGGGGCAGTATAATGTAAACGAAGTGGCTTACATGGTGGGCTTCTCGGATGTGGACTACTTCCGCAAGTGGTTTAAGAAGGAATTTAACCAGCTGCCTTCCGAATACGGTCGTAATTAAAAGA
>Ga0164243_10012920_pt1 | contig 11783 bp, 12 predicted proteins | sample OricompcompostOP_FD_108781 | JGI IMG/M metagenome (GOLD analysis project Ga0164243, IMG submission 108781) | Organic Plus compost microbial communities from Emeryville, California, USA - Original compost - Organic plus compost (OP) | ecosystem: Engineered > Solid waste > Mixed feedstock >...
GCAGCAGGGGCTGTCGCAGGTCGTCGCGTGCAAGCAGGCCGGCGCGTCGCTGATCATCGTCACCGGCACCGCCCGGGACGCGGCCCGGCTCGCCCTCGCCCGGGAGCTGGGCGCCGACCACGTGATCGACGTAACGGCGGAGGACGCGCTGCCGCGGGTCAGGGAGCTGACCGGCGGCCGCGGGGTGGACGTCGTGCTCGACTGCACCGCCGGTGCCGGCACCGCGCCGGTCCTGCTCGGCATCGACGCGCTCAAGCGCCGCGAGGGCACCATGGTCGTCCAAGGCGAGGTGGCCGCGTTCCCCGACTTCCCGCTGAAGAAGCTCACCGAGAAGTCCATCGCGCTGAAGAGCGCGCGCGGCCACAGCTACCGCGCCTGCGAGCTGGCCCTCGACCAGCTCGCCTCCGGCCGCTTCCCGCTGGAGAAGCTCAGCACCCATTCGTTCGGCCTCGGCGATGCCGACCGCGCCATCCGTACGGTCGGCGGCGAGGGCGGCGACGACGCCATCCACGTGTCCCTGTTCCCGTGGCGGGAGGACGGATGAGCGTCGTCGTGCGCGACCCGCGCCGCGCCGACCCGGACGCCGTACGGGCCCTCGGTACGTACGGCGTGGCGACGATCCACGAGGCCCAGGGCCGTAAAGGCCTGCTCGACCCGGCGCTGCGGCCCGTCTACCGGGGCGCGCACATCGCCGGCACCGCCGTCACGGTCAGCGTCCCGCCCGGCGACAACTGGATGATCCACGTCGCGGTCGAGCAGTGCCGGGCCGGCGACGTGCTGGTCGTCGCGCCCACCTCCCCGTCCCAGGCCGGCTACTTCGGCGAGCTGCTGGCCACCTCGCTGGCGGCGCGCGGCGTGCGCGGCCTGGTCATCGACGCCGGGTGCCGCGACGTCGCCGAGCTGGAGCGGATGGGCTTCCCGGTGTGGGCGCGGCACATCTGCGCGTACGGGACGGTGAAGGAGACGCTCGGTGACGTCAACGTCGGCATCGTCTGCGCGGGTCAGCGGATCGAACCGGGCGACGTGATCATCGCGGACGACGACGGGGTGGTGGCCGTGCCGCGGCTCCGCGCCGCCGCCGTCGCCGGGAAGTCCCGGGCTCGGGAGGAGCGCGAGGCGGGCCTCCGCGTACGGTATGCGCGGGGCGAGCTCGGTCTCGATGTCAACTCCATGCGCGATCGGCTCGCGGCCAAAGGCCTCACGTACATCGACGAGCCGACCGGGAGCGAGGACGAATGATCATCGACTGCCACGGGCACTACACGACCAGCCCACCCCAGCACCGGGAGTTCCGCGAGGCCCAGCTCGCCTGGCTGGACGACCCGTCCGGGCCGGCCCCCGAGCGCCCGGACATCGGCGACGACGTGATCCGCGCGACCATCGAGAACGGCCAGCTGAAGGTGATGCGCGAGCGCGGCGGCGACCTCACGGTCATCTCCCCGCAGGCGTCCGCGATGGCCCACCACGTGCCCGACCCCGGCGTCGCGCGGGAGTGGGCGCAGGCCTGCAACGACCTGATCCACCGGGTGACCGGGCTGTTCCCCGAGCACTTCGCCGGCGTGTGCCAGCTCCCGCAGACGCCGGGCGGCGGCCTGGACGACGTGACCGCCGAGCTGCGCCGCTGCGTGGAGGAGCTCGGCTTCGTCGGCTGCAACCTGAACCCCGACCCATCCGGTGGCCACTGGACGTCGCCGCCGCTCACCGACCCGTACTGGTACCCGCTGTACGAGACGATGACCGAGCTGGACGTCCCGGCGATGGTGCACGTCTCGCAGTCCTGCAACCCGGCCTTCCACACGCTCGGCGCGCACTACCTCAACGCCGACACGTCGGTGTTCATGCAGCTCGTCGAGACCGACCTGTTCGACCGCTTCCCCACGCTGCGGTTCGTCATCCCGCACGGCGGCGGCGCGGTGCCGTACCACTGGGGCCGCTACCGGGGCCTGGCCGTACGGATGGGCCGCCCGGACCCCACCGAGCGCCTCCTGGACAACGTCTTCTTCGACAGCTGCGTGTACCACCAGCCGGGCATGAACCTGCTGCTGGACGTGGTGCCGCGGGACAACGTGCTGTTCGCCTCGGAGATGCTCGGCGCGGTGCGCGGCGACAACCCCGACACCGGCGCCTCCTGGGACGACACCAAGCGCTACATCGACCGCGCGGACCTGCCCGGCGCGGACCGGGACAAGATCTTCGAGACCAACGCGCGGCGGGTGTACCCCCGGCTGGACGCCCGGCTGAAAGCGGAAGGCAGGTAGCGCATGGCCCCACTGCACCTCACCTTCGCGTGCGGCGACTACGACCGGACGCGGGCGGTGAGCGAGGGGACGATCCGCCCGGACGGCATCGACCTGACGTACCTGCGGCTGCCGGTCGAGGAGACCTTCTTCCGGATGATGCGGCACCGCGAGTTCGAGGTGGCGGAGCTGTCGCTGTCCTCCTACGTCCTGTCGCTGGACTCCGACGACCCGCCGTTCGTGGCGCTGCCGGTGTTCCCGTCCCGGATGTTCCGGCACGGCTCGCTGTACTGCAACGCCGACGCCGGGATCGCGGAGCCCGCGGACCTGCGCGGCAAGGTGGTGGGCACGCCGGAGTACCAGCTCACCGCGTGCGTGTGGATGCGCGGCATCCTCGGCGACCGGCACGGCGTACCGTTCGACTCCGTCACGTACCGTACGGGCGGGCAGGAGACGCCGGGCCGGGTGGAGAAGGCGGGCGTCGAGCCGCCGGTGCGGATCAGCGCGATCCCGCCGGACCGGACGCTGTCCGACATGCTGGTGACCGGCGAGATCGACGCGCTGTGCACGCCGCGGGTGCCGGGCCCGTTCACGGCCGGCGACCCGCGCGTGCGGCGGCTGTTCCCCGACGTGGTCGGCGTGGAGAAGGAGTACTACGCGGCGACCGGCATCTTCCCGATCATGCACGTGGTGGTGGTCCGGCGCGACGTGTACGAGCGGCACCCGTGGGTGGCGCAGTCGCTGTACAAGGCGCTGCTGGCGGCCAAGGACGAGGCGTACGCCCGGCTGTACGACACCTCGGCGCTGCGGTTCACGCTGCCCTGGCTGATCGCGCAGTTCGAGGAGGCGCGGGCGCTGCTGGGCGAGGACTTCTGGTCCTACGGCCTGGACCGCAACCGCGCGACGCTGGCCACGTTCCTGCGCTACCACCACGAGCAGGGCCTGTCCCGGCGGCTGTTCACGCCCGAGGAGCTGTTCGCGCCCGAGTCGACGGAGGCGTTCGTCATCTGATGAGCACGCTCCTGCTGCTCCGCCACGGCGAGAGCGAATGGAACGCCAAGAACCTGTTCACCGGGTGGATCGACGTCGGGCTGTCCCCGTACGGCGAGGACGAGGCGCGCGCCGCGGGCCGGCTGCTGCGCGACGCCGGGCCGCCGCCCACCGTCGTGCACACGTCGGTGCTGACCCGCGCGGTGCGCACCGCCGGCCTCGCGCTGGAGGCGGCGGGCCGCGGCTGGGTGCCGGCGGCGCGGCACTGGCGGCTCAACGAGCGGCATTACGGCGCGCTGCAGGGCAGGGAGAAGCGGGCGATCCGCCAGGAGTACGGCGAGGAGCGGTTCCGGCGGTGGCGGCGGTCCTACGACGCCGCGCCGCCGCCGGGCGAGGCGCCGGACGACCCGCGCTACGCCGGGGTGCCGCGCCACGCCCTGCCGCGTACGGAGTCGCTGGCCGACGTCATCGCCCGGCTGCTGCCGTACTGGTACGACGTGATCGTGCCGGACCTGCGCGCCGGGCACACGGTGCTGGTCGTCGCGCACAGCAACTCGCTGCGCGCGCTGGCCGCGCACCTGGACCGGCTGTCCCCCGGCGAGGTCCTGGCGCTGAACATCCCCACCGGCATCCCGCTGCGCTACGACCTCGGCGGCGACCTGGCCCCGGCGGTGCGCGGCGGCCGCTACCTCGACCCGGACGCCGCCGCGGCGGGCGCCCAGGCGGTGGCCGACCAGGGGCGTTGACGGTCCGCGCGATTTGGCATTATGGTCATACCAATCGAGTCCCGGACGGGAAAGGGTGGCTGTATGGCCGGCGAGGCGCTCGTCAAGGACGAGCTGGCGGCGAAGTTCGTCACCGAGAAGGAATCCCCCTACACCCGCTGGGTGGCCGCCGAAGGGCTGGACATCATCGCCGCCCACTACGTCCCCGACCTGCGTACGGTCGAGCTCAGGCCGTGGGAGCGGCGCGGCGGCCGGGGCGTGTTCATCAACCACGAGGCGACCCGTACGTCCAACGACTGCTACGTCTGCGAGATCCCGGCGGGCGGCCGGCTCGCGCCGCAGCGGCAGCTGTACGAGGAGATGATCCTCGTCCTCGACGGGCACGGCTCCACCCGCGTGTGGAACGACGCCGGCGCCGAGGTGACGTTCGAGTGGGGGCCCGGCGCGCTGTTCGCCATCCCGCTGAACACCAACCACCAGCACTTCAACGGCTCGGGGCGGAACGCCGCGCGGTTCGTCGCCTCCACCAACCTCCCGTCGGTGCTGAACCTCTACGACGACGTGGACTTCGTGTTCCACACCGCCCGGGACTTCCCCGGCCGCTTCGACGGCGAGCCCGACTACTTCTCCCCCAAGGGCGAGCAGAAGGGCCTGCTGCTCGACACCAACTTCGTCGCCGACGCGGCCAACCTGCCGCTGGTCGAGGCGAAGGAGCGCGGCGCCGGCGGCGGGCACATCCGGTTCGCGATGGCCAAGGGCTCGATGAACAGCCACATCTCGCAGTTCCCGGTGGCGACGTACAAGAAGGGCCACCGGCACGGGCCGGGCGCGCACGTCATCATCCTCACCGGTACCGGCTACAGCCTGATGTGGCCGGAGGGCGAGGAGCCGCGCCGGTACGAGTGGGGGCCCGGGACGCTGATCGTGCCGCCGAACATGTGGTTCCACCAGCACTTCAACGGCGGCCTCGAACCCGCGCGGTACCTGGCCTTCAAGCACGAGACGGTGTCCGTCCGTAACGCGCAGGGCGTGCCGAAGGCGTGGATCAGCATGCGCGTCGGCGGCGACCAGATCGACTACGCCGACGAGTCGGCGTACGTGCGCGACACGTTCCGCAAGGCCCTGGCCGAGCACGGGATCGAGCCGCGGATGGACGACGCGTACGCGGCCGAGCTCGAGTCGCTGCCGCCGAAGCCGTAGATGGCCGTCCACTCCGCGCATGTGCCCGACCACGACCACGAGCACGACGACGAGGCGCTGACGCCGCTCGAGGACAACCCGATCTGGCAGCAGGACAACGTCACGCTGCACAGCGTCGGGATCGACATCGGGTCCTCCGGCACGCAGGTGGTGTTCTCCCGGCTGCGGCTGCGGCGGATCGGAGAGAGCCTGACGACGCGGTACATCGTGGTCCGCCGGGACACGCTGTACCGCTCGCCGGTCGCGCTCACCCCGTACGCGGGCGGCGAACGGATCGACGCCGGGGAGCTGGGCGCGATCATCGACCGGGCGTACGGCGCGGCCGCCGTGCTGCCGTCCGGGATCGACACCGGCGTGGTGATCCTCACCGGCGAGGCGCTGCGCCGCCGCAACGCCGAGGCGATCGCGACCGTGCTGGCCGACCGCGGCGGCGAGCTGGTCACGGCCACGGCCGGCCACCACATGGAGGCCATGCTCGCCGCGTACGGCTCCGGCGCCGCCCAGGCGTCGCACGCGACGGGGCGGCGCATCCTGAACATCGACATCGGCGGCGGCACGACCAAACTCGCGGTCCTCGCCGAGGGCCAGGTCGTGGCGACCGCCGCCCTCTCGATCGGCGGCCGCCTGGTGGCCGTCGACCCCACCGGCCGGATCACCCGCCTGGAGCCATCAGGCGCCCACCACGCCGCCCGCGCGGGCCGCACCTGGACCCAAGGCGACCACGCCCACCGCGAGGACCTGGAAAAGGTCGCGGAGACCATGGCCGACGCCCTGGTCACGGCCCTCACCGCCGACCCGCTTCCGCCGGAGGTCGCGGCGCTCCACCTCACCGAGCGGCTCGGGGATCGCGGGCCGTACGACGGGGTGATGTTCTCCGGGGGCGTCGCGGAGTACGTGTACGGGCGGGAGCGCCGGGAGTTCGGGGACCTGGGGCCGGCGCTCGGGCGGGCGTTGCGGCGTCGCGTCGAGTCGGGGGCGCTGCCGTACCCGCTGCTGCCGCCGGGTGAGTGCATCCGCGCGACCGCGCTCGGCGCGTCGGAGTACAGCGTGCAGCTCAGCGGCAACACCGGCTGCGTCACCGACCCGGACGCGCTGCTCCCCCGCCGCAACCTCCAGGTCGTCCGCCCGGTCTACCCGCTCGGCGACACGGTCGACGCCCCGGAGATCGCCGCGGCCGTCCGCCGCCGCCTCTTCGCGCTCGACGCCGACCGTACGGACGCCGACGTCGCCCTGGCCATGACCTGGCACGGCCCGCCCGCGTACGACCGCCTGTTCGCGTTCGCCCAGGCCGTCCGCGACGGCCTCGCCGGCCGCATCGCCCGCGGCCGCCCGGTCTACGTCATCCTCGACGGCGACGTCGCCATGACCCTCGGCCGGCTGCTCCGCGAGGAGCTCGGCGTCACGAACGACCTCCTGGTCATCGACGGCCTCGCGCTGCGCGACTTCGACTACATCGACATCGGCCGCCTGCGCCACCCGTCCAACACCGTCCCGGTCACCATCAAGTCGCTGGTCTTCACCGACGCTACTCCGCCGGCTTCTCCGCCAGCCGGTCCGCGGTCCGCTGCAGGTGGCGGCTCATGATGTCGCGTGCCTGCTCCAGGTCGCGCCGCTCGATCGCGTCGACCAGCGCGAAGTGCTCGTGCGCGCCGCGCGGCCCCATGAGCGGCGCGGCGACCTGCGCCTGCTGCAGCGACATGAGCAGCGGCCCGTGGAAGCTCTGCACCAGCATCTCGACCGCCGGGTTGTGCGTGCACGACGCGACCCGTACGTGGAACGCCGCGGACATCGCCATGGTGTACGACCCGTCCTCCAGCGCGTCGAGCCCCTGCTCGACGAGCGACCGGAGCGCGGCGATGTCCTCCTCGGTGGCCCGCTCGACCACCATCGGGAGGATGCCCAGCTCGAACACGACGCGGGCCTCGGTGACGTCGCTCGCCGTCATCGGCGCCAGGGTCAGCAGCTCGGCCAGCCCCTCCCCCACGCGCTCGCTGGACGGCTTCGTGACGAACGCGCCGCCGCGGGCGCCGACGCGGATCTCCACCAGCCCGCTGGCCTCAAGGACGCGCAGCGCCTCGCGGACCGTCACCCGGCTGACGCCGAACCGGTCGCACAGGCTGCGCTCGCTGGGCAAACGGTCGCCGGGCACGAGCTTGCCCGCGCGGATCAACTGCCGCAGCTGGTCGACGATGACCTCGGAGATCCGGCTGGAACTCACCGGATTGAACAGATCCCCCGTGCTCTTGTCCGTCATGCCCTCAGCCTACCAAGAATGGTCTAACCAATATGCCTGATCTTCGGCTACGAACGGTGACCCGGACGCAGGGGAACAACGCGGCGCTCAAACAGGGCGCGGTCGCCCCCTCGGCGTCCGTCCTGGACTTCGAGGAGGTGCCGGTCCTCGTCGGCGCCTTCCGCAGAATGGTACGGGGCCTGGAGTTCGACGTGTGCGAGATGGCGCTGACGACGTACCTGTGCGCCCGCGCGCACGGCAAGCCGTTCACCGCGCTGCCGGTCTTCCTGGTCCGCGGGTTCCACCACGGCGCCGTCGTCACCGCTCCGGGCTCGGCCGTACGGTCGCCGGCGGACCTGGAGGGGCGTACGGTCGGCGTCAACCGCGGGTACACGGTGACGACGGGCGTGTGGGCGCGGGGCGTGCTGCAGGACGAGTACGGCGTCGACCCCGATCGCGTGACCTGGGCACCGTCCGGTGACGAGCACGTCGAGGAGTACCGTCCGCCGGCCAACGTACGGCCGCTGCCGCCGAAGTCCGACCCGGCCGGGCTGGTCGCCTCCGGGGACCTCGCCGCGCTGGTCGGCGTCCAGCCGGACCCGCCGGACCTCGTCCCGCTCATCCCCGACCCGGACGAGGCCGGGTACGCGGCGCTGCGCGAGCGCGGCCACTACCCCATCAACCACCTGATCGTCGTACGCGACGACCTGCTCGCCGCGCACCCCGGCCTGGCCGCCGACCTGTTCGCCGCGTTCACCGAGTCCAAGACCCGCTACGTCGACCGGCTCCGCCGCGACGCGATCGCGGACCCGACGCCCACCGACGTCATGCACCGCCGCGTCCTGGAGATCACCGGCGCGGACCCGCTCCCGTACGGCATCGCGCCGAACCGGGCGGTCCTCGAAGAGCTCATCCGGCACGCCACCCGCCAGCACATCCTCGACCGCGCACCCCCCATCGAGGACCTGTTCGCCGCGGGCACGCACGAGCTGACGGGCTGAGGGGGCGGCATGCGGATCGCCATCGCCGCGGACCACAACGGTCTCGCACTGAAGACCCGCCTGATCGCCCGCCTCACCGCGTCGGGCCACACCGTGGACGACCGCGGCACCGACGAGGCATCCGGAACGGTCGACTACCCACCACTGTGCGCCGACGTCTGCACCCAGGTCACGGCGGGCCGCGCCGACCGCGGCCTGGTGCTCGGCGGCAGCGGAATGGGCGAAGTGATCGCCTGCAACAAGATCCGCGGCATCCGCGCGGGCCTGTGCCACGACCGCTTCACCACAACGATCTCCCGAGCCAACAACGACGCCAACGTAATGGTGATGGGCGCCAAGGTCCTCACCCCCGAACAAGCCGACGAACTAGTCGACCTATGGCTGAGCACCGATTTCCGCGCCGGCCCCCACCTAAGGCGCCTGTCCCAGATAACCGCCCTCGAACGCGGCGAACTGCCTTGACCCAAGCGGCGCCCGCGCTTCGCGCATGAAAAGGCCTCGCTCCGCGAGACTGATTTATTTGCGCAGTGGGTCGCCGTAGCCGGCGGGCCACCGTTTACGCGGCACAGCCTGGATGCCCGCCGCAGACGACGCCTTGAACCCTGGCCACACCACAACGGCCTGGCCAAGACTCTCCACTTGCGCCCCCGTGCCAGGAATCTGCACAGACCCGGCTCTGCTCCTTCCCGCACCTCGCAAACGGCGACCAGCCACAACGGCGGCCGCTCGCGCAAAAAAATGAGTCTCGCGAAGCGAGGCCTTTCGCGAGGGAGCGCCCCACCTGGATAAAGGTCTCGCTGACGCGAGACTGATTTATTGGCGCAGTGGGTCGCCGTAGACGGCGGGCCGCCGTTTGCGCGGCACAGCCTGGATGCCCGCCGCAGGGTTGCGCCCCGCGCGGGGTTGCGCGAAGCGCGTGATCTTCGGCTCGGCACCCTGCAAGTACCACAACGCCCCCGTGCCTGGAATCTGCACAGGCCATTGCCCGGAATCCTCGCCGCACTTCGCAAACGGCGCCCCGCCACAACGGCGGCCGCACGCGCAAAAAATCAGTCTCGCGAAGCGAGGCCTTTTCGCGCGGGGAGCGCAGGAGCGCCGGGCCGCAGCACGGCCCCGGCTTACTCCACCCGCCGTAGCTCGCTGTCCTTGGCCACTCGTCCGTCGCCCGACGACCGTCCCCGCAGCCGACGGTTCACCCATGGGGCCAGGAACTCGCGGGCCCACGCGATGTCCTCGCGCCGCCGCTCCGACCATGCCTTGGGCGCCTCCGGGGGGAAGGGCTCGCGCCAGTCGCCGTCCACTGGTACGCCGAGGACCTCGCATACCCGCAGCGCCATTCGCCGGTGGCCCTCCGAGGACAGGTGGAGGCGGTCCTCGCCCCACGCGCGCCAGTCCTGCAGTGCCTCCATCGACCACTGGTCGACGAGGAGGCAGTCGTGCCGGTCGGCGATGGCGCGCAGGTTCATGTTGTACGTGGCGATGCGGCCGCGGAGCCGGCGCAGTACGGGCACCAGGCGGGTGTCGAAGCCGGTGAACATCAGCACCTGCGCGCCGGTCGCGCGCAGCCGGCGTACGCCGACCTCGAAGATGCGGGCCAGCTCGTCCGGGTCGCCGGACGGGCGGAGCACGTCGTTGCCGCCGCCGCAGAACGTCACGAGGTCCGGTTTCAGCTCACACGCGCGCGGCACCTGGCCGGTCACGATCTGCCGCAGCAGCTTGCCGCGTACCGCCAGGTTCGCGTACGACAGCTCCGGATTGATGCCGGCCAGCCGCTCCGCGACCCGGTCGGCCCAGCCGCGGTACCGCTCCTCGGCGCCGTTCGCCGGATACGGGTCGTTCAGCCCCTCCGTGAAGCTGTCCCCCAGCGCGACGAATGACCGTACGCGCGTCACGTCCCATGAATCGCTCACGTCATCCCATCATGCAGGTCGGCCTGCGCCTTCGCGACGGTGGGGGTGCCCTCGGCGTGGCCCGCGACCCACCGCCCGATCCGGTGCAGCAGCTCCCCGGACGCGGCCGACTCGGCATGCCCGTACCCGGGCTCGATCCACAGCTCGCGCGGCTCCCGCGCGGCCGCGTACAGCCGCCGGCCGTGCTCGACCGGGAAGTACGGGTCGGCGTCGCCCTGGACGACGAGGAACGGCGCCGGCGTGATCATCCCGGCCGCCTCCACCGGCGACACCGGCACCGGGTCCCACGGCCCGCGGGCGATGCGGGTGCGCAGCGCGTACCGGGCGACGACCCGCCCCAGTGGCCGCTCGATGGCCCAGTGCACCCGGCGCATCGGCGCGGTCCCCCGGTAGTACCAGCGCGACGGCCCGCTGACCGACACCGCGGCGGCCACGCCCCCGACCAGCCCGGCATGCCGTACGACGACCGACGCCCCCATGGAGAACCCGACGGTGGCCACCCGTTCATGCCCGGACGCGCGCAGCCGCGCGACGGCGGCCTCGACGTCCCAGATCTCCCGGTCCCCGACCGTGGACCGCCCACCGGAGCGCCCGTGCCCGCGGAAGTCGAACGCCAGCACCGTGCCGTACCGGCTGAGCAGCGACGCGACCCGCCGTACGGGCGGCTGCCGCCAGCTACCGGTGAAGCCGTGCGCGACGACGATCCCCGGCCCGCCGGCGGACTCCACGGCGGTGAGCTGCACGGCGTCCAGCCGTACGGCGTCGCGGGTGCGCAGGGTCAGCGGTTCGACGGTGAACGGAAGAGGCGGAGCGACCATGGGATCCCATGATGCCGCTCCGCCTCCGTCGTTCCGGTCGCGGGGCTACTCGTCGCCCGCCATGGACGGTTTCTTCTCGTTCTTCTGTTCGGTCAGCGCGTGTCGCAGGGCCGTCTCGGCCGCGTCGAGGGCCGCGCGGGCGGTGATGGCGTTGGTGTGCGCCCGATCGACGTCTTCGAGCTCGATGCAGTCGAAGGCGACCCGTGCGTCATGGATCGCCAGCTCCAGCTGGCGGCTCGCCTCATCAAGGCTCATCTCGCCACCCCTCCTGATCATCTGGCCGGACGTTGAACGTCTTCCCGCTCCTCACGCGGACACACGTAAGCTACCGCGTCGTGCTCGTTCCGCGCACGATCAATCACTCATCGTGTTCGTTCGTCCAGCCGGGCCACAGGCGGCGGGCCACCCGCGGGTCCAGGCGCCCGCCCAGGTGCATGGACCGCCACACGCCCCGGTAGCCGGGCAGGATCCCGGCGGCCACCGCGACGTGCCCGGCGACCAGGGCGGTGAGCGCGTACGTGGACCAGCGGTGCGCGGCGACCAGCGGCGGGAACAGCGGGCCGCCGTGCAGCAGGGCCATCGCGGCGCCGCTGGCCACCAGCACGGCGAGCGTGAGGATCAGGGCGACGTTCATCACCCGCTGGCCGGGGTCGAAGCGGCCGTCGTGCC
>Ga0164243_10012922_pt1 | contig 11782 bp, 15 predicted proteins | sample OricompcompostOP_FD_108781 | JGI IMG/M metagenome (GOLD analysis project Ga0164243, IMG submission 108781) | Organic Plus compost microbial communities from Emeryville, California, USA - Original compost - Organic plus compost (OP) | ecosystem: Engineered > Solid waste > Mixed feedstock >...
CGACGGTGCCGCCCTCGTCGGTGAGCTCGAGCTCGTCGCGTAGAGCTGCCCGCACCCACGCCACATGGCTCGTGTGCTGCTGATCAACCATGCGCCGACCGTACGACCCAGCACAGCCCCACGGGACCACGTTCACCCAACAACCACCCCTCCAGGCGCGCCACACCTCTTGCACCCCGGGCGCGCGGGCGGCGGAGGACGCTCGACGACGGTCGGGAGCTACGTGTCCGCGTCCGGCTCGAACTCCAACGGCAGCTGTCCGCCGTCCAGCGGCACGGGCGGCACGTACAGATCCGGGCCGGACAAGCAGCGGGCGCAGTCCACCGCGGCGCGGACAGCCTCGCTTTCCCCGGACAGCGCGAGCGCATCGAACGGTTGGTGACAGGCCGGGCCCGGCAGCAGCAGGCCGCCGATCCATGGACGCAGCTCGACGGCATGCACCCGCCGCTTACGCCCCGGCTGGCGCAGGTTCCGGTGCCGAAACCGATCGCACTCGCGCCGCGAGATCGCCAACAGAGCCAACGAGGTCGGATCACGGCGACCTTGCACACCAGTCATGACCACCAGCGTGCGCAGCGCACCGGCCCGCACGGCAGCCGGCGAACCGGTGACACCAGCCTCCTGAGGCGGTAGCTAGCTGACAAGCTTGCTTGCAAGCGAGCTAGCCAGCTAGCTAACCGGACGGGTCGTGGTTCGGCTGCTGCAGGTCTGGGCCGCGCTGGAGATTGCTCGCACCCGGCGCGGACGGGTCGTGCCGCCCATCGAGCACGACGCCCTCCTCGCGCGGAACGCCGGACTCCATGCATGCCTGACAGGCCCATGTGCGGTGTCCGCCGTTCCGGGCGCCCGGACAGCCACAGGCCCACCAGCCGGCCAGCACGCGGCCCGCGGACAACGCATGTCCGCGCGGACAGGACAGGGGAGCGCGTTCGACCACGCGTTCTACACTGCCCGAGCGGGCGGCGTCGGGGAAGGGCGCCGCCCGCGTCTTCGTCCCCTGGATCCCCTGGACAGAGTCTGGCTTGCTAGCTAGCTCGTTTGCTCGCTAGCAAGCCAGGAGCGCACAGCTTCAGCAAGGGCGTCCTGCATCTCGATGCCGCGCTCGGCGCAGCGCGCTTTGAACTGGCGCTTGAGGTCTTCGGGCATGTACGAGCCGAACGGCACGGTTTTGCCTTCAGCGGGCGCTGGGGCGCTGGCGGACTCGCGCTCGGCGGTGCTTGGGCCCGCGGATGCGCCCGTGGACAGGGTTTCGACTTCGGGGTTTAGCGACCGCGAGGCGTGCATGGCGCTGCTAGCGCCGGGGCGTTGCTGCTTCGGCGGGGGCGTCATCGGCTCGTCACCTCCTGGATCAAGCGCTTGGCCAGCGCGGTGTAGGGCTCGCGCACCTCAGGGGCGCGCTTTTGGTTTCCCCACGCCGACAGGGGCGCGGCAGCACTCGTGGCTTCGCGTACGACCGTGCGCTCGGGGACATAGGGGCTCCAGAGCAGATCGCCGAACAACTCCTCCAGCCCTTCGAGCTGGAACGACTGGGCGGCCAAACGCTCTTGCACCTCGCCGACCAGCACGCCGATCAGCGCCAGCGAGGGGTTGTCGATGTCGGCGGCCTGATCAGCGATGAAGTCGCGGAACCGGATCGCGCCTTCGACCGAGTCGTAGTCGGGCACCAGGCTCGCCACGGCCGCATCCGAGGCGGTCAGGCCCAACTGGGTCAGATGCCCGAGGCTGGGCGGCAGATCCCACAGCGTGAGGTCGTACTCGTCATCGGCACCGCGCATCGCTTTACGCAGCCGCCCCGGCGCGCCGGGCACACCGGCCTCCGGGATGCGGTTTTCCAGATCGAACCGGCTGGGCAGCAACGTGATCCGCGAGGCATAGGGCTCGTCCCAGCCGCACGGGGTGAACGCCTGCGCGGCTACGCCGACCTCGTTCGCCTTGATCGCCTCCGAGATCGTCGGCGTGGGCTCGGCCGGATCGAACCGGTAGCCCAGCCGCCGGCTCGCGTTGGCTTGCGGGTCGAGATCGCCGACCAGGACGCGGTAGCCCTCCTCGGCAAGCGCCGCGGACACATTGACCACGAACGCCGTCTTGTTCGATCCGCCCTTGTGGTTGCCCACCGCCACACGACGCGCCACCGTGACCTCCCAACTAGCCAGCTAGCTGGCTTGCTTGCTCGTTAACGTGCCAGCTGGCCAGCCTGCTGGCAAGCAAGCTCGCAAGCTAGCCCCTCGCTCCGGCCCGTCGCAGTGATTCCACCGTGCTGCGATTTCAGTCAAAACTGACATTATGGACACCAGGTAGCTGCCTCTGGACAGCAGGAAGCCCCGCTCGATCAGGCGCGGAAGAGGCGACGGTCGAGCGGGGCTGCGCGCTGGGGGCCAGGGGCTACGGGCGGGCCATGTCGACGACACGTTGGTAGTGCAGCTGGTGGGCGACGGAGACGACTCCGGTTTCGCCGGACCGGTTCTTGGCGATGATCAGGTCCATCTCGCCGGTGCGTTGCGTGCGCTCATAGAAGTCCGGCCGGTGCAACAACACAACGGCGTTGGAGTCCTGTTCCAGCGCGCCGGATTCGCGCAGGTCGGTGAGTTGGGGCCGGTGGTCCTCACGGGCGTCGGCGGCGCGGTTGAGCTGAGCGACGCTGACCACGACGGACCCGGACTGCTGGGCCGCGGCCCGAAGCTCAGCGGAGACCTCGGCGACCTGCTCCTGGCGGTTGGGCAGCACCCGCTGGGGGGTGACCTGCTGGGTGTAGTCGACCACCGTGATCGCGGTTTGGCCCTGCGCGCGGGCCGCGGCAGCGTTGGCGTGGACCGCGGCCACGACGTCCGGCAGCCGGTGCGAGGGCGCGTCCGGCACATGCAGATCCCCGGGGATGTTCGCGCGCTTGAGCTGGGCGATCTCGGCGTCGGTCAGCTCACCGTCGCGGACCCGGTCGTAGCGCACCGAGGCGGCCGCCGCGGCCAGCCGCTCCAGCAGCTCGGCCCGGCCGACCTCGAACGACAGGTACAGCACCCGGTTGCCGGCCTCGGCGGCCCGTCGGGCCAGGGTCAACGCGGTCACGGTTTTGCCGATCGAGGTCCGGGCCGCCACGGTCAGCAGGTGTCCGGGCTCGACGCGCACCTGCCGGTCGAGATCGGTCAGGCCGAACCGCGCCCGCGGCGCGGAGGACTTCGCCGCCAGCGAATCGACGAACTCCGACCAGTCGGCATTGGCCGCCGCGGTCTTGTCGGCGGCGGAGGCCGCGGTGGCTGCCTGCAGCTCCTCCAGCGCGGCGGTCGAGTCCGACCGGATCTCCTCCAGGGTCCGACCCGGGCGGCTGGCCAGCGCCTGCAGCCGCTGACCGGCAGCGACCTGCGCACGGCGGGCATGGCCCACGCGCAGCAGCTCCAGGGCCGCCTGCAGGTCGCCCGGCGACAGCGCGGCCACCTCCGGCAGCCGCCACAACAGCCCGGTGGTCTCGGCCGGCACCGCGCCGTGGACGCGTTCGAGCTCGCCGAGCAGCGCCGGCACGTTCGCGCTGCCCGAGGTGGTCGACAGCAGGCCGCGCTCCTCGGTCGAACGGACCGCGGCCACCACCGCCCGATGCCGGTGATGAACCAGCAACGCCTCGACATCGTGCCCGCGAAGTTCGTTGCGAGCTTGCGGGCTCGTGATCAACGAGCCGACCACGGTCTCCTCAGCCGACAGCTCGGCGGTGCTGACGTAATCGCCGACCTCAGCGGCAGCGGACTCGATAACCTGGGACACGGGTCACCTCCATGGTGATCAACCCCGTGGCCGGGGGCGACGGCCCCACACCACACCCCTGGCCACGGGAACCGAAACGGGAACAGCGGCGAGGTCAGGCCGGCACGCGCTCGACGGCGCGTTCGACCCAGCCAACGACCGACGGGTGACAGCTCGGGCACTGCACCAGCTGCCCCGCCTCGTCGAGGTAGGTGCGGTCGACCTCCTCGCAGGACCCGCACCAGTCCGGCCGCACCCACTCGCACGCGCGCTGAGCGCCGTTCTCGCGGCCGCCTCGGTGCGCGAGCTTCCACAACCCCGCGCACCGGTGTTTCACCGTCGCAGCAGGCCGTTCAGCGGCCGCAATGCCCGACAGGATCGCCTCGCGCACCTGCTGCTCGCTCGCTCCGGCCTCCAGCGCCGCCGCGACGTGCTCGACCTCAGCCCGCCGGGGCTCGTACTGCGACCCATGCGGCATCACCAGCGCCCCGAGCAGAGATTCCGCGCGCTGCTCCAGCTCGGACGGGGGAGCGGAATTCCGGCCTTCCGTGCTCGTCGCCGCTTCCAGCCAGCCAGCCACCGAGGCGCCCGCCTTTGGTTGGTCTGGTTCTTGTTCGTCTGGTTTCTCTTGGTCTGGTTCCGGGCCCTGTGTGGGGCCCCTCGAAGGGCCCTGTGTGGGGCCCCTCGAAGGGCCCTGTGTGGGGCCCCTCGAAGGGCCCTGTGTGGGGCCCCTCGAAGTGACCTGCGAAAACTCCTCCTCCTTGAGGGTCTGGTAGAAGTCCTTGAGGGAGGTGGGGTGCTCCCACTGCTCCGGCGGCGTCTGGTGGACCGTGTAGATCGAGCGCGGCCGCATCCCGTCGTGGGTTCGCGTCTTGCGGACCTCGACGGCGTTGATCTCCACCAGCTCGTTGATCCGGTTCCGCACGTCCCTCGACTTCTTGTAGCCAACGATCTTCGCGAGGTGCTGCTGGGTCGGCCAGACGTCGTCGTCGCCCCGGTTCTGATTGACGTGCCCTGCGAGGGCCCAGTAGATGACCTTCGCGTCGCGACTGATCGGCGCGAGCAGCACCCAGTCCGGGGTCATCGTGTACGGCGCGCGCCGGCCCGCTTGGAGCTCAAGCTGCTCGGTGGTGTCGGGATCGGCGCTGCGCTGCTCGGAAGCATGGGCGTCGGTGTTCACGTGTCGTTCCTCTCCGACACGCCACTGGCCACTCGCGCACGGCACAGCCGTGCCGTACCCTGGGCGACCAGCGCGTGGCTTTCCTAGTCCGTTGGTCACTGCGCTCCAGCTGAGAGCCCTCGGTGTTGCCGCACCGGGGGCTCAGCTGCTGTCAGGGATCTTTTCGTATCAGCGCCTCCTCGTTGTCCTCGCTCGCCGGTGTGTCGTCGACCCGGTATTCGAAGAGCGCCGCGCTGTAGGTGTGGTGATCTTCCACCGTGCGCACGTGGCGAAACCCCGCGGACTCGTAGTACTGGTGCAGGTCCGTGTTGGTCGTCCAGGCGTCGAGTCGGAGCCAACGGCGCCCGGCTCGACGGGCGACCCTGATTGCCTGCTGGAGGAGGAGGCGCCCCGTGCCGTGGGGCGCGCGTGCGCTTCTGATCATCCGGTGGATGATCAGGGCATCAGCGAGTTCCTCGGCGGTCCATAGCCCCGGATTCGCGTGCTCATCGATCGAGATCGTGCCGACCACGACGTCCTCGTCGTCGACAGCAACCCAGGTCTCCCCGGCTGCGATCGAGGACTCGACTCGCCTCCGGAACTCCTCCAGGTCGATGCTTGCGGATGACCACTGATCCGAGCCGATAGAGGCTAGCCAGCGGGACGCCTCCGCGCGGAGCGCGACGATCGAGTCGGTATCGGATGCCCGCGCTTGGCGGATGCGCGGCGTCACTGCTCACCGCCCAGGGCGATCTCGCCGGTCCACCGGTTGCGATCAGCGGGGTCAACTTCGCGAATCAACCGAATTGGTCGCTCGGTAGACCACATGACGCGGTCGAGGACCAACATGCTCACGCCCGACGGCAGATCGAACGTGGAGGTCTCCTCGGGCGTTGCAGGCCGAGAACCCAGGCTGAACGTCAGCATGTGGTCGATGTAGCCGTGCTTGGCCATTCGCCGCGCCGCCCCTTCGGGGATGTCGTGTGGATCATCCACCCCCGCCTCGCGGGCGATGTCGTACGGGTAGTAGGCGGTCGCGAGTGACCACGGGACATCGTTGATGTAGCGCAGCTGCTCACGGACGGCGACGAGGGCATCGGTGTCCACCTGAAGCGCCTCGGCGACCGAGTTCTGCGCAGGAACGATCTTGAACTCGAAGTCGTGGCTCGGGGTACGACCCGTGGCGAGCACGTGGGCCGACCAGGTGTCCCCCTCCTCCGTGCGCGTTTGCCACCTCGCCAGCAGCGGGCGGCTCAGCGGCTTCAGTAGGCGAACGAACGTCCCAGCTCGCCCCCGGGTTTCGATGAGCCCTTCAGCCGCGAGCTGGGCGAGCGCCGAGCGGATCGTCGAGCGCCCCACCTCGAAGTGTTGAGCCAGCTCCGGCTCCGTGGGGAGTCGCGCCCCCGATGTCAACGTCACCGTATCGCTGCCCTGCACCGAGAGCGTCTGCCCCTGCGTGATCGCGGCGTGTAGCTCGTCCGCGACCAAGCGGTGCTTCGGCGTCGTCGCCACCCGGTACCTCCTTTGGTTCGTTGCGTTTAAACGAATCTAACCCAAGTACTTGACGGACGTCTACCTTGGGTCGCATCGTATGAAGCGTTCGAACGAAACGAACCAATCGAACGCAAGAGAGCCCCTCGGCGGTGGCTCGCCGAGGGGCTCGGTACCGGATCACACGTTGGGAGAGACCCGGATGTTGCAGGTTATCGCAGGGCACGGGGCGTTTGGCTTCGAGTCGGACGTCGTGCTGGAGGAGTCGGTGCTGCCGGAGCACGTGCAGGTCACGGACGCGCCGGACGACTTCGAGGCCTACGCCGAGGCCGAGCTGACCGACGCGGAGCTGTTGGCGCTGGCCGCGAGCGACGCGGTCGACGCGGTGGAGGCCGGTGAACTGCTTGGCGAGCTGGCCTTCGCCGAGGTGGACGAGCTGGCGCTGCGTCGGGTGCTGCGCACCGCGCGCGGGCGGCAGGTCGGTGGCGGCGCGCTGGAGGTGATCGCGTGAACCCCCAGGAGCGCATCGACCGCGCGGACAGCCTGTACCGGCTGATTGGGGCCCTGCCGGGCGAGCAGTTCGCTGCCTCGCCGCTCTGCGACGACCCCGACTCCTCGCAGGGTGAGCGTGCGGAGTTGGCAGACCTGTTCTTCCCGGTCAACGAGGAGGACACCGATCGCATCGAGGCCGCGAAGGCAATCTGCAGCCGCTGCCCGGTGCAGTCCGCGTGCCTGCAGTACGCGCTGACCCGTGGTGAGGACCACGGCGTGTGGGGCGGGCTGACCGAGGGCGAGCGCCGCGAGGTCGCGGTGCTGCGCCGCCGCGGTCCCGCCGCCGGCGAGTCCGGGGAGTCCGGGGAGTCCGGGGAGGTGGCGGCGTGAGGCGGCGCATGGAGTGGGTCGAGCTGCCGGACGGCCGCGTCGAGCTGGGCTTTCTCGACCACGGCTTGCCGAGCTTCCGGTTCGGGCAGGCCCCGGCGGGGTTGGCGACGCGTCGCCAGCTGCGTGAGCGGGGGCTGTGCCCGGGTGGGCAGGACATCGTCGCCCAGCTGGTCTGGGACGGCGGCCGGCAGTGGGCCGGGCTGTATCGCCTGGATCTGGCCCGGCCCAAGCGCACCCCCTCGTCCTCGCAGCGCAGCGCACTGGAGCGGGCGATGGCTGCCCGGCGACGCTGCCGCTCCTGCGGGGCGGATGCCGGCTACTGCCTGCCGACCTCGACCCGCACCTGCTGGCCCTGCGAGCAGGGCAACGATCCCGACCTCCACGACCTGCCCGTTTACGACGACGTCGAGTCGAGGTTCGCCGCGCTGGCGGCGTGAACAGGAGTTTTGCCATGAGCACGAAGCACATTCGGCTGCCGAAGTCCAAGGGCGCCTCGAAGTTGTTCGGCTGGGTGCTGCTGATCGCCGCGCTGGTCGCGGTGATCCACGACCCGGTCGGTTCCGGTCAGGCGGTGGGCCAGGCCGCGGAGTCCGTGGGGTTGTTCACCCAGTCCGTGGGGGGTGGGCACTGATGCGGCTGCGCTACCACTACCGCCCGGTCCAGCACCTGGTGCTGGCGGCGCTGGCGCTGTGCTGGCTGGTGTTGCTGGTGCTGGCCTTCGCCGGCCAGCTGCTGGCGGCCAGCTCTGATCTGGCCGCGCGGGGGGTCACCACCGCTCAGGCCCAGATCCTGACCCGCCCGGTCGCCTACTCCGAGGCGGTTGACCAGCACGTTTGGGGGGTTCGCTGATGAGCGCTGCGATGGCCCGCGGCGGGGACGACATGGTCGACCGGTTCCTGCCTGCCGCCGAGCCGGCCCGGGCGGAGGCGGAGGTGGTCAACCTGGACGACTACCGCCCTGCCGCCGAGGACGCGGCCGTGCAGAACGAGCCGGGCGCGCCGCTGGACGAGCCCGGGACGAGCGAGGCTGCCCAGGAGGCCGACGAGGTCGCCGAGCAGGGCCGGACGCGGACCGTTGCCCAGCGCGAGCGGGAGCTGGCCGAGGCTCGCCGGCTGGTGGCGCTGCAGGAGCAGGACGTCACCGCCGAGGTCGACACCAAGAAGGTCCGCAAGGCCCGTCAGCACGGGGTGCAGGCCCGCAAGCTCCACGCCCTGCGCCAGCGGCCGGAGGCGGTCGCGCTGCGCGATGCGCGGGTGCGGCTGGTGACCACGCTGATGGCGATGTTCGCGGCGGTGGCCGCGCTGGGCTGGTCGACGGCGAGCGTGCAGCAGACCGCCGCGCACGGGGCGCCGGCCGGTACCGCGGCCTACGCGCTGGCGTTTTTGGTTGAGCCGCTGATCTCGGTGGGGCTGCTGGCGACGATCGGGGTGCAGGCCTACGCGGCGATGCGCGGGCACGTGGTCGACACCGACGCCGAGCCTGGGGCGACGCTGCACCGCACGCAGATCTGGCTGCTGGTGCTGACGGTCACGCTCAACACCTGGCCCTACCTCGCCCCGCTGTGGGGGCCGGGCGAGTTCGACCTGATCCAGGTCGTTGTCCATCTCGTCGGACCGATCGTGGCCGTGCGGATGATCCATTCGCTGCCGGCGATGTGGGCCGTGCTCGAAGGGCTGCCGCTGCCGGCACAGGCCGGCCCGCGCCCGACGGCGAGCGCGGGGGTTACTCCCCCTGCGTGCAGCGAAAACGCTGCCGCCGGCGAAGCGGCCGAGGAGACGTCCAGTAAGGACCGGAAGCGGTTCGAGCAGATCCGCGACGAGCTCGCCGAGTTGATCGCGGCCGGGCGGTGGAACCGCAACGTCAGCGTCCCCGAGATCCGCAAGTACTTCGGGTGTGGCGTGGACGTCGCCCGCGACGTCCGCGACGCGCTCAAGCCCACCGAGTAGTCCCCGCCGGGCCGGCGGGAGGCGCCAACCAGACCCGCCGGCCCTGCCCCTCATCCACTCCGCGTTTCGAGAGGTACGAGAACCATGACAGAGGCGATCGAGCGCCACTACCAGCAGGAGGCCGAGGCCATGCGGTCGGCCGAGGTCATCGACTTCCCGCGGCGCCAGCAGCAGGGGCTGGAATTTGCCGAGCTGGATATGCCGGAGGTTCCGGAAAAGCCCAGCGCAGCGGATCGGGTTCCGGCGTTGGCCCGGGCGGCGCGCCAGCAGGCTCTCGTGGCGGCCCGGGGCACAGCGCGGGCCGCGCGGGCGGCCCGTCCGCACGCGGCCCAGGGCGGGCGGTTCACGGCCCGGCACGGGGTGTTTTTGGTCGGCGGTATGTGGGATGTGGTCAGCGAGTCCTACAAGCGCGCCACCCACCGCGACATCGACGAGTCCATTCGCGCTGCGCAGCGCGATGGAGATCACGGCACCGCGGCCCAGCTGCTGCAGCAGAAGGTCGCTCACCGCAAGGTGCTGCTGGAGCGCTGGCAGGTGTTGGGCAAGTTCCTCATCCGCGCGCCGATCGGGGTTGGACTGATCGCCGGCACCACCTTGCTGATCACGTTCGTGTGCTCGGTGGTGGGGCTGTTTCAGCAGGGCACCGACGGGTTCACCGCCACCTGGTCGGAGTTCGGAACCGCGATGGTCTCCGGCTGGGAGTGGATGACGTGGGCGGCCACGACCGTGATCCCGGCCGTGGGCGGGCTCGCGCTGGTCGGGCTGGTGCTGTCCGGCTACAACCGCCGCCGGCTGGCCGGCAACGCGCCCCAGTGGATGCAGGTCGATGCCGCCACCCGTCACGAGGACACGCTCAAGGTCACCTCGGATGGGGTCGTGAAGGCCCTGCGCACGTTGCGGATCCCCGCGTTGGACAAGGCGTTCAAGGACGGCTGGGAGCCGAAGTTCTTGCTGCCGCCGACCCGTGAGGGCGAGGGCAACTTCAAGGGCTACCGGGTGATCTTCGAGACCCCGGACGGGGTGACTCCGCAAGCCATCGCGGACAAGAACACCGCCGACAACCCGGTGTTGGCCAAAAACCTCAAGCGCAACGCCATCGAGGTCTCGGTCTCCGACTACGGCCAGCAGAAGGGCGGCCAGCCCGGCTACGTGAACATGTACGTCGCGGACTTCGGCGTGATGGGCCAGCCCACGCCGGCCTGGCCGCTGCTGTCCGAGGGCACCGCCGACGTGTTCGCCGGGGTGCCGATGGGCATCACCCAGCGCGGCGAGCCGGTCCTGTTCCCGCTGGTCGAGTCCAACGTCGTCTTCGGCGGCGCTCCGGGGCAGGGCAAGTCCAACGGGGTGCGCTCGGTGCTGCTGGGCGCGGCGTTGGACCCGCTGTGCGAGATCCGCGTGTTCGTCTTCGCCGGCAACGGCGACTTCGACGCCTACCAGCCGCGGCTGGCCGCCTACGGCAAGGGTGCGACGGAGGAGAACTGCGCGGCCGCGGTGGAGACGCTGGCCGAGCTCTACGAGGAGATGGAGCGTCGTGAGGCGCGGCTGTCCGAACTCAGCGCCAAGAAGCTGACCCGGGGCATTGCCGCTGAGCACGCGGATCTGCGTCCGCTAGTGCTGGCGCTGTCGGAGTGTCACGAGCTGTTCGGCCACGAGGAGCACGGCGAGCGCGCGGCCAAGCTCGCCACGGCGATCATCAAGCGGGCCCGCAAGCTCGGGATCACGTTGGTGCTGGATACCCAGTCGGCCCGCAAGGAAGCCATCCCGCCGAGCGTGGTCGAGCACGTGGGCATCAACTGCTGCTTCTACGTGAAGTCCTGGCGCAACAACGACGGGTTCCTCGGGGACGGCTCGTTCGCGGCCGGCATCCGCGCCACGAACCTGCGGTTCGGCACCGACCGGGGCTCGATGGTGGTCACCGGGGCCACCGAGGAGCTGTGGGAGATCGTGCGCACCCACTACATCGAGGCCGACGACGACACCGGCTGGGACTCCGCGGCCGACGTGATCGCCCGGGCCATGGAACTGGTGGAGGGCAACACCCCGGTCGGCGGGCAGCGCCCGGCCCCGGCCGAGCCGGAGCAGCGGGACCTGCTGGCTGATCTGGACCAGGTGCTGGGCACCGAGACGGTCAGCGCGGCCGAGGCCGCCAAGACCCTGGCCGGACGGTTCGGCAAGGCCTACCACCGCAAGGGCCCGAAGGGCTCGATGCGGCCCATGACCGCCAGCCAGCTGGTGGCCGAGCTGGCCGAGGTCGGGGTGCAGGTGCCGTCCACGGGCAACAAGCACCCCGTCGATCCGGCCGAGGTGCGGTCTGCGCTGGCCCGCATCGCCACGGTCGACCTGGACGACGAACCGACCGGGCGGGCCGGGTGAGTGAACCGGTGGCGGTCGCCCCGCGTCCCGCTGTGTGCGGGGGTCCGCCACCAGCCCACCAGCAGCCCTAACTCGCCTCACTTCCTAACTTTGAGCTGGTCACAGCCCCGCCAGGGCCGGCGGAGTGGCGGGTTAGAAATCTAACCCACCGCGACAGGCCTAACCCGCGATCTAACTCGCAGCGTGGGCCAAATGTAGCCCGATC
>Ga0164243_10012923_pt1 | contig 11782 bp, 11 predicted proteins | sample OricompcompostOP_FD_108781 | JGI IMG/M metagenome (GOLD analysis project Ga0164243, IMG submission 108781) | Organic Plus compost microbial communities from Emeryville, California, USA - Original compost - Organic plus compost (OP) | ecosystem: Engineered > Solid waste > Mixed feedstock >...
CCGCGCCCGACCGGCCGCCGGAGCGTGTCGTGGTACGGCCGTGGCTCACCCCGCGCGGATCCTCGACACCACCGCCCGGGGCGTGCCTCATCGGGCTTCCGACGAAGGAGGAAGGCCGATGAGCCTACCGGCGACACTCGACCCGCCCGTACCGGCACCGGAGCGTACCCCGAGCCGGACGCGTCGGCGCGACCGCGGCGGTACGGTCCTGGTACTGCCGGCGCTGATCCCGGTGGCCGTGCTGTCGGTGTGGCCGCTGCTGCAGGGCGTCTATCTCGCGTTCACGAACACCAGGGCGGGCCAGCAGGGCTCGTCGGCGTTCGTGGGGCTGCGCAACTTCGCCGACCTCGGCTCGTACGGGCTGTTCTGGCAGTCGTTCCGGATCGGCCTGGTGTGGGCGGTGTCGGTGACGGTGCTGCAGTTCCTGTTGGCGCTGGGGCTGGCGCTGCTGCTGAACATGCGGCTGCGGGGCGCCGGCTTCGCCCGGGTGCTCGCGCTGATTCCGTGGGCGATGCCGCCGGTGATCATCGCGATCATGTGGCAGCTGATGTACGACCCGCGATCCGGCCCGGTGAACGGGATCCTCTCCGCGCTCGGCGTGCTCGACCACAACGTCAACTGGCTCGGTGACTTCTCCACCGCGCTGCCGGCGGTCGTCTTCGTCGGCGTGTGGGTCGGCATGCCGGCCACCACTGTCGTACTGCTGGCCGGGTTGCAGTCGGTCGACGAGGAGATGCTGGAGGCCGGCGCGGTCGACGGTGCCGGTACCTGGCGGCGGTTCTGGCACCTGACCCTGCCGTCGATCCGGCCGGTCGTCGTCGCGATCACCACGCTGGACTTCATCTGGTCGTTCAACTCGTTCGACCTGGTGTACGTGCTGACCGCCGGCGGGCCGGGCGGCAAGACGATGCTGCCGGTGCTGTTCGCGTACAACGAGGCGTTCAAGTACGGCAACTTCAGCCTCGCCGCCGCGATGGGCGTGGTGATCGTCGTCGTGATCGTCGCGCTGATGTTGGTGTACCTGCGGGCGCAGAGGCGGGCCACGTGACGACCATTCGGCGGCGCACTCCCGGCCGCGTACTGTCCTATGTGGCTCTGGCCGGATACGTTGTCCTGCTTGGGTTCCCGCTCGTCTGGCTGCTGTCCACGTCGTTCAAGACGCCGCGCGAGCTGGCGTCGGTGTCGCCGAGCCTGCTGCCGGACTCGTTCTCGCTCACCAACTTCCGGCACGCGATCGAACAGCAGCACCTGCTGCGGGCCGGCGCCAACAGCGTGCTCGTCGCGGGCTGCACCACCGTACTGGTGCTGCTCGTCTCCATCCCCGCCTCGTACGCCCTGGCGCGGTACCGCAGCCGGCTGCGCGGCGCCGCGATCGGCTGGATCCTGGTCTCCCAGGTGTTCCCGGTGATCCTGATCGTGGTACCGCTGTTCCTGATCCTGAAGCAGTTCGGGCTGATCGACTCGCTGGTCGGCCTGATCCTCGTCGACCTGGTCTGGTCGTTGCCGTTCACCCTCTGGATGCTCCAGGGCTACGTCGCGAAGATTCCGACGGAGCTGGAGGAGGCGGCGGCGACCGACGGCGCGGGCCGGCTGCGCACCCTGGTATCGGTCGTGTTCCCGTTGCTGCTGACCGGGATCACGGCGACGGCGATGTTCGCGTTCGTCCAGTCCTGGAACGAGTTCTTCTTCGCGCTCGTGTTGATCCAGGACCCGAAGCTCAACACCCTGCCGCTGGCGCTCGCGCGCTTCGTCGGCCAGGAGGGGCAGGTACAGCTGGGGCCGCTCGCCGCGGGTTCGCTGCTGTCGATGATCCCGAGCCTGGCCTTCTTCGCGCTGATGCAACGCCGGCTGACCTCCGGCCTGTTGGCCGGCGCGGTCAAGGGCTGACCACGCCCCACCTGGAGGAAGGAACCCCCTCATGCATCGACGGACTGGCCTCGCCGCGGTCCTCGCGGCCACCGCGGCCACCCTCACCGGCTGCGCCACCAACGGCGGCGGCGGTGCCGCCGACGACACCGACGCGAACGGCACCGTACATCTGAAGTTCCAGTCGCTGGCGTTCGCCGACACGACCGTCGCGCAGACGAAGAAGGCGGTCCGGACCTGGAACGCGCACCACCCCAGGGTGCAGATCGACCTGATCCAGGGCAGCTGGGACAACGTACACGACCAGCTCGTCACCCAGCTCGCCGGCGGTACCGCGCCGGACATCATCCACGACGAGAACGCGGACATCGTCGGCTTCGCCCAGCAGGGGTACTTCGCCGACCTGTCGCCGTACCTGTCGGATCGGTTGCGCGGCAACGTGTCCGACGGTGTGTGGACGTCGCTGACCGTCGGCGGCAAGGTGATCGCGGTGCCGACGTTGCAGCAGACCTACGTGGTGTTCGCCAACACGGCGGCGCTGCGCAGGGCCGGCGTCGCCGTACCGTCGGGGTCGTCGCTGTCCTGGGACGACTTCCGGGCCATGGCGAAGAAGCTGACGGGCAACGGGCGGTACGGCGTAGGGTGGGGGCTGAAGGAGCCGACCGCGACGATCGTGAACCTGTCCGCGAACTTCGGTGCCCGCTGGTTCCGCGGTTCCGGCTCGCACACCGACATCGTGGTCGGCGACGCGGAACTGGCCGTACCGACGCGGATCCACGCCATGGCGCACCAGGACGGCTCGATCGACCCGACCAGCCTGACCCAGTCCGGCGGGGACGTGCTGCCCGGCTTCTACGCCGGGAAGTACGCGATGATGGTGGCCGGATCGTATGTGGCGCAACAGATCCAGGAGCAGGCGCCGGAGAAGTTCGAGTGGGTGGTGCTGCCGACGCTGGCCGGTACCTCGACCGCGCAGCCGGCCAGCGCGCAGACCCTGTCGGTGTCCAAGGCCACCAGGCACGTCAAGCAGGCGGCGCAGTTCATCGACTACTTCGTCGCGGACCAGAACCTGGCCAGGTTGGCGCAGAGCGACTGGCTGATCCCGGCCACCGCGAGCGGGCGCCGGGCGGTACTGGCCCAGACCGGCGGCCGGGACGGCTGGCGGCAGATCCTCGCGTCCGGCACCAACAGCGTCGACGCGCCGTACCTGACCGTCAAGGACTTTCCACAGTGGAAGGACCAGATCGCGATGCCGGCACTGCAACGGTACCTGGCCGGCGACCTGACCACCGCACAACTGTCCAGCCGGCTGCGGAGCGGCTGGCGGCAGGTCGTCGGGAGCGGACACTGAGCGGCGACGACGGTACCGACCGGGCCCGTGGCTGCCTGCTCGGCCTGGCGATCGGGGACGCGATGGGCGCGCCGGCGGAGAACATGACCGCCGCGGCCATCGCGGCCCGCTGGGGTACGGTGACCGGCTTCCTGACCGACGAGCCTTCCGGCACCGACGACACCGAGTACGCGGCGTTCAGCGCCCTGCTGCTCATCGAGCACGGCGCGGAGCTGACCAGCGAGCAGGTGGCGGACGCGTGGGTGACGCAGCTGGCCGGCCGTACCGGCGGGTTCCCGGGCGCCGGTTTCAGCGAGCTCGGCACGATCGAGAACCTGCGTGCCGGGCTGCGCCCGCCCGCGTCCGGCCAGCACCTGCACTCGTGGAGCGACGGCCTGGCGATGCGCGCCGCGGTGCACGGCGTGTACGCAGCCGGTGATCCCGCGACCGCCGCCCGGCTCGCCGCCGTCGACGGTGCGGTCAGCCACGACGGGGAAGGGGTGTACGCGGGCCAGGCCGTCGCCGCCGCCGTCGCGGTCGCGCTGACCGGCGCGCCCGGTGCCCAGGTGCTCGCGGCGGCGCGCGGGTGCGTACCGGCCGGGTCGTGGACGGCCGCGGCGCTGGAGATCGCGGGTACCGCGGGCAGCGCGGAGGAGCTGCTCGACGCGCTCGTGGTCCGCGCGTACCCGTGGGCGGATCTGGCGCCGGAGGCGGTCGGGCTGGCGTTCGGCGCGTACCGCCGCGCGGACGGCGTGCTGCGCCGTGCGGTACCGGCGGCGGTGGCGATGGGCCGGGACGCCGACACCACGGCGGCGATCGCCGGCGCGCTGTGCGGTGCCGGTACCGGCATGGCCGGTGTCCCGGCCGACTGGGCGGCCGCCATCGGCCCGGTGACCGGTCGCTGCCTCGGCCCCGTCGTCGCCGGGCTGACCATGACCGGGCTGGCCGACCGGCTCGTCGCGGCCCGGGAGGCAGGTCGATGACACGCACCGGCGGTACCGCGGATCGCCGGCTCGGCGCCGTCCTCGGCCTCGCGGTCGGCGACGCGGTGGGTTGGCCGGCGCGGGTACACCGGTCGCGTACGCTGCCCGGCTGGACCCGGCGGCTGCGCCGGGAACTGGACGCGTTCGCCGAGACGGAGTCGGTCACCACGCTGCCGGTACCGTTCGCGCTCAACCAGGACCCGACGCCGCTGCGGCTCGGCCCGTCCGACGACGCCGAGTGGGTCGCCTGGACGCTGCTGCGGGACGCCGCCGAGGTACCCGCCGGCCGGGCCGAGGTGCGCCGAGCGTGGCGCACCGCGATACGGGACGGGACCGTACCGGTCGGGCGCATCGCCGTCGCGGCGGCGCTGGACAACCTGCGCCGGGGCATCGCGCCGCCCGACTCGGGTCGCCGCAACCCGCACCACTTCGACGATGCCGCGGCGGTACGGGCGGTCGCGTTCGGCGTGCGCACCCCGTCGCCGGCCGATGCGGTGCGGTACGCCGAGTGGGACGCCGAGGTGACGCACGCCGGTGACGGTGTGGCCGCCGCGCGCGCCGTCGCCGCCGCCGTCGCCACCGCGGTGACCCGAACGCCGGTACCCTCCGGCGCCGCCGCACCGCCCGGCGCCGCCGTGCCCGCCGTTCCCGGCGAGGCGGCCGGGTTCGGCCGGGCCGCCGGAACCGTTGCGGCGGGCGGGATCGGCGCGGCGGTACTGGCGGCGTTGGGCGCGGAGCTGCCGGCCGACCGGTTGCCCGGGCGTACGTTGCGGCGGGCACTGGAGCTGACCGCGGCGGTGGACTCGCCGGCGGCCGCGGTGCCGGTACTGGACCAGCTCGTGGACCGGGTGTACTGCTACGGCTGCGCCGCCGCCCAGACGGTACCGGTCGCGGCGGCGCTGACCGCGGTGGCGTTGCGGTCCGGTACCCCGACGGTCGACACGATCCTCGCCGCCGCCGCGTTGCCGTCGCTGGCGGACAGCGCGCCGGCACTGACCGGTGCGTTGCTCGGTGCGGTACGCGGCGCGGCCGAGATCCCGCCGACCTGGACCGACCGGTGCCGGACGCTGGCCGGTTGCTGCGATCCCGTACTCGCCGGGGTCGACCTGCTCGACACCGTGGAAAGGACCATCCGTGACCAGTGAGAGCCTCGAATCGCGCGCGGTCGGCTGCCTCGTCGGTGCCGCCGTCGGCGACGCGTTGGGCGGCGCGACCGAGGGCTGGAGCCCGGCGCAGATCGCCGAACGCTGGGGCGGATGGGTGACCGGCATCGTCGGCCCGTACTTCCCGGACTGGCGCACCGCGCGACCGATCGCGCCGTACCACAAGGGCGACGGGCACGTCACCGACGACACGTTGATGACGCACCTGCTGGTCGAGGTGTACGAGCAGGCCCGCGGCCACCTGACCGCCTACGACGTCGCCGACCGGCTGGTACCGCTGATGCTGTCCGGGCCGCGCTGGGTGCCGGAGCTGGAGGCGGCGGCGCTGCCGCTGCAGCGGGTGTTCCTGGCGGAGAAGTACCTGGCGCTGCGGCTGCACTGGGGGCACGTCGATCCGCGCGAGGCCGGCGTCGGCAACGCGGTCAACTGCGGCGCGGCCATGTACGTGGCGCCGGTCGGCATCGTCAACGCCGCCGACCCGGACGGCGCGTACGCGGAGGCCGCCGAGATCGCCGGCGCGCACCAGTCCTCGTACGGGCGGGAGGCCGCGGCGGTACTGGCCGCGTGCGTCGCCGCCGCCGCGACACCCGGCGCGACGGTCGACGACGTGCTGGCGACGGCGCTGCGGCTGGCGAAGGACGGTACCCGCGCGGCGATCGACGCGGTGGCGCGGGCGGCGGCGAGCGGTACGCACTGGACCGAGGCGATCGAGTCCGGCGCGCTGCGTGCCGCGGTCCGGCCGTACGACACGGTCGGCGACGACTACCGCGACCAGGGTCTCGGCGCCCGCCGGCCGAGCCGGGTGCACAGCATCGAGGAGCTGCCGGTGGCGCTCGGAATGCTGGTACTGGCCAAGGGGGACTGGCGGGAGGCGGTCCTCGGCAGCGTCAACTACGGCCGGGACGCCGACTCGATCGCGTCCATGGCCGGTGCGATCGCCGGTACGTTGCACGGCCGCGACGCCATCGATGGACAGCTGGCGTCCGCCGTCGCGGCGGCGAGCCGGCTGGACCTGGTGGCGCCGGGGGAGCGGCTGGCCGCGGTGACGCGCGAGATCCGTACCGCCGACCGGGTCGCGCGTGCCGCCGTGGACGCCGCGTACGACGGGCTGCTGGCATGATGCGGCTGACCTGGGTGCAGCCGGAGGATCTGGTCGGGCACGGCCTGGCCCAGGCGGTACTGGACGGGGTCGAGGTCACCGACCTGCGCGACGCCTGGCTGGCCGCCGGCGGTGACCCGGAACCGTTGCGCGCCGGTGCGTCCGGGTCGCCGGCGCCACCGGCGTTGCGGGTACTGGCCGGGGACATCCTGGACGAGCTGGACCGCCGACCGGCCGACCTGGACGGTACCGAACCGACCGAGCTCGCCGCGATTCGCCTGCTGCGCAACGGATCCGCGCCGGTACCGGGGCGACGGCCGGACCGGGACCGGGTGCACGGTGGCTGGTTGGGCCGGGCCGCCGGGTGCCTGCTGGGCAAGCCGGTGGAGAAGATCCCGCGTACCGGCATCCGCGAGATCCTGTCCGCGACCGGCCGGTGGCCGCTGTCCGGCTGGTTCACCGCCGAGGGCCTGCCGGACGAGGTGGCGCGGCGGTGGCCGTGGAACCGGCGCAGCGCGTCCACCAGCCTGGCCGAGAACATCGCCGGCATGCCGGAGGACGACGACCTCAACTTCGCCCTGCTCGCGCTGAAGCTGTTGGAGCAGCACGGCTCGGCACTGTCCACTGAGGACGTCGCGCAAGCGTGGCTGGCCGACCTGCCGGCCGGGCGGCTGTTCACCGCCGAGCGGGTGGCCTACCGCAACCTGCTGCTCGGGCACGTACCGCCGGAGACGGCGACGGTGCGCAACCCGTTTCGGGACTGGATCGGTGCGCAGATCCGTGGCGACGTGTACGGCTGGGCGCGTCCCGGCGATCCCGCCGGCGCGGCCGACCTGGCCTGGCGCGACGCGGTGCTCAGCCACACCCGCAACGGCGTGTACGGGGCGATGTTCGTCGCCGCCGCCTGCGCCACCGCGGTCGTCGCGGACACCGTCGACGAGGTACTCGATGCCGCGATCGCCGTCGTACCACCGGATTCCCGGTACGCGCGGGCGGTCCGGTTCGCCCGCGGGCTGCCGCAGCGGTACGCCGGGTTCGAGGACGCGGTGGACGCGGTGGAGCGCCGGTACGGGCGGCTGCACTGGGTGCACGTGCTGCCCAACGCGGCGCTGACCGTCGCGGCGCTGGTCTACGGCGGCGGCGACTTCGCCCGCAGCATCACGTACGCGGTCAGCGCCGGCGCCGACACCGACTCGAACGGCGCGACGGTCGGGTCCGTCGTCGGCGCGCTCACCGGTGCCGATGCGCTGCCCACGTACTGGACCGCGCCGCTGGCCAACCGGCTCGCGTCCACGCTGCCCGGGTTCGACTCGACCGGCTTCGACGAGCTCGCCGACCGTACCGTCGCGGTCGCGGAAACCCTTGCGGGACAAGGAGAGGAGACGTGATGCCGGCACGTGTCACGGTGCTCGGCAGCGCCAACATGGACCTGGTGGCGACCGCGTACCGGTTGCCCGGCCGGGGCGAGACCGTCGCGGGCGAGGCGTTCCGGCGCACACCCGGCGGCAAGGGTGCGAACCAGGCGGTGGCCGCGGCCCGCGCCGGCGGTGCGGTACGGTTCGCCGGCGCGGTCGGCGACGACGAGATGGGCGGGCAGGTGCTCGCCGCGCTCACCGCCGCCGGCGTCGACACCACCCCGGTGGTACGCACCAGCATCCCCACCGGCACCGCCCACATCACCGTGGACGCCGCCGGCGACAACACGATCGTGGTGGTACCGGGCGCCAACGGTACGCTGACCGCGCTGTCGGCCGAGCACGCCGCCGCCATCGCCGCCGCGGACATCCTGCTGCTGCAACTGGAACTGCCGCTGCCGCTGGTGTGCGCGGCGGCCCGGCACGCGGCATCGGTCGGCGTACCGGTCGTGCTCACCCCGGCGCCCGCGCAACCGCTGCCCGACGCGCTGTTCGCCGACGTGGATCTGGTGGTACCCAACGAGTACGAGGCGACGATCCTCGCCGCCGACCCGGATCCGGCCCGGGCGGTACGGCGGCTGGCGCGGCGCTGCGACGTGGTCATGACGATGGGCGCCGGCGGCGCCGTGCACGCGACCGCCGGCGCGGAACCCGTTGCGGTACCGGCGTTTCCGGTCACCGCGGTCGACACCACCGGAGCCGGGGACACGTTCGTCGGGGTGCTGGCGGTGGCGCTCGCCGCAGGCGTACCCGTACCGGACGCGCTGCGGCGGGCGGCGGCCGGTGCCGCGCTGTCCGTACAACGGCCGGGCGCGTCCGAGGCGGCGCCGACCGCGGCGCAGATCGACGCGTTCCTGTCCGCTACCGCGGCATGACCGGGAGGTACGAGATGGGCACCGGTCCGCTCGCCGGACTCCGCGTGGTGGACGCGTCGACGCTGTTCGCCGGTCCGCTAACCGCGATGCATCTCGGCGACATGGGCGCCGACGTGGTGAAGGTGGAGCACCCGCGGCGGCCGGATCCCGCGCGCGGGCACGGGCCGTCCCGCGACGGCCACAACCTCTGGTACTTCTCGCTCGGGCGCAACAAGCGCTCGATGACGCTGGATCTGGCCAGCGACGGCGGACGGGAGGTGTTCCGCCGCCTCGCCGGTACCGCCGACGTGGTGGTGGAGAACTTCCGGCCGGACACGCTGGAACGGTGGGGCCTGTCGTACGACGTGCTGTCCGCCGGCAATCCCGGGCTGGTGCTGGCCCGGATCACCGGTTTCGGTCAGCTCGGCCCGTACCGGCGGCGGCCGGGGTTCGGTACCCTCGCCGAGGCGATGAGCGGGTTCGCCGCGCTGACCGGCGAGCCGGACGGGCCGCCGACGTTGCCGCCGTTCGGCCTCGCCGACGGGATCGCCGCGCTCGGCTCGGCGTACGCGGTGCTGACCGCGCTGCACGCCCGGCACGCCACCGGCCGCGGCCAGGTCGTGGATCTGTCCATTGTGGAGCCGATGCTGGCCATGCTGGGCCCGCAGATCACCCAGTGGGACCAGCTCGGCACGGTGCAGCCGCGTACCGGCAACCGGTCGGCCAACAACGCCCCGCGCAACACGTACCGGTGTGCCGACGGGCGCTGGGTGGCCGTGTCGACCAGTTCGCAGAACATCGCCGAGCGGGTGATGCGGTTGGTGGGCCGGCCGGACGTGGTGGACGAACCGTGGTTCGGTACCGGTGCCGGCCGGGTCGCGCACGCCGACGAGCTGGACGGCGCGGTCGCCGACTGGATCGCGGTACGCACCCGGGACGAGGTCCTGGCCGCCTTCGATGCGGCGCAGGCCGCGGTCGCGCCGATCTACGACGCCGCCGACATCGCCGCCGACCCGCAGTACGCGGCGCTCGGCACCATCACCCGCGTCGACGACCCGGACCTCGGCCCGATCGCCATGCAGAACGTGCTGTTCCGACTGTCCGAGACGCCCGGCGCGATCCGGTTCCCCGGCCGGCCGCACGGCGCCGACACCGACGAGGTACTGGCCGAGCTCGGCTACCGCCCCGACGACATCGCCGCGCTGCGCGCCGAGGGGGTGGTCTGACCGTGCTCACCCTGCTGTACGTACCGGCCGACCGGCCGGACCGCGTCGGCTCGGCGCTGGCCGGTACCGCCGACGTGGTACTGGTCGACCTGGAGGACGCGGTCGCCCCGGACCGCAAGGAGTCCGCCCGGCAGAACGCGGCCCGGCTGCTGGCGTCGGTCACCGACCGGCCCGTCCAGGTACGCGTCAACGACGTGCGCACCGCCGCCGGTGCCGCCGACCTCGCGATGGTGGCGGGCCTGCCGCCCGCGATCGGGGTACGGCTGCCGAAGGTCGAGGACCCGGCCACCGTCCGCGCGGTCGCCGACCGGGTACCCGGCCGTGCCCTGCACCCGCTGCTGGAGTCGGCGCTGGGGGTGGAACGGGCGTACCGGATCGCGACCGCGCATCCGGCGGTCGCCTCGCTCGGACTGGGGGAGGCGGACCTGCGCGCCGACCTGGGGCTGCCGGCGGGCGCCGAGGACGGTCTCGCGTTCCCGCGGTCCCGGGTGGTCGTGGCGGCGCGGGCGGCGGGGCTGCCGGCGCCGGCGCAGTCGGTGTACCCGAACGTACGCGATCTGGCCGGGCTGGCGGAGTCCTGCCGCACGGGCCGGCGTACCGGGTTCCTCGGCCGCGCGGCGATCCATCCGGCCCAGCTGCCGGTCATCGAGGACGTGTACGCGCCGACCGAGGCGGAGGTGGCCGCCGCCCGGGAACTGCTCGCCGCGGACACCGGGGGTGCCGCGGCGCTGCCCGACGGCCGGTTCGTGGACGAGGCGGTGCTGCGCGCGGCCCGCCGTACCGTCGCGCTCGCCACCCGCCACCGGTGACCCGCTTGCGGTACCGATCCCGACGGCTCTACATTCAATTCACAAATTTCTGAAGAATGTGATGGGGTCGGGGTGGTGATGAGGGCAGCCAGGGCGGCGACGGGGAAGGTCGACTTCACCGGGGTCCAGTCGACGATGCTGGTGACGCTGTTCCTGCGGGCCGTCGACGCCGAGGCGCCGCACCCCGTCCTCCCCGACCGGTACGCGGCCGAGGCCGTCGCCCGGATCGACCACGACTGGGGCCGGCTGGATCGGCGGAGCAGCCGGAGCGCCCGGTACAGCGTGGTGCTGCGGGCCAGCCAGCTGGACGACTGGACCGGCGAGTTCCTCCGGCGTACCCCGGACGCGACCGTACTGCAGCTCGGCTGCGGGCTGGACACCCGCGCGTTCCGGCTCGCCCCGCCCGCCGGCGTGCGCTGGTACGACGTCGACCTGCCGGACGTCATCGCGCTGCGCCGCCGGCTGTACCAGGACTCCGACCGCTACCGGATGATCGCCTCGTCGGTGACCGACGAGTCCTGGCTGGACCAGATCCCCACCGACCGGCCGGTACTGGTCGTCGCCGAGGGGCTGCTGATGTACCCGGCCGAGGCCGACGTGCGGCGGCTGCTGCGGCGCATCACCGACCGGTTCGGCAGCGGCCAGCTCCTCTTCGACGGCGCCGCGCACTGGATGGTCACCACCACGCGGCTGCTCAAGAGGGTGCTCGGCCGCCGGTACCCGTACCCACCGTTCCGGACCGGCATCCGCGACGGCGCGGAGCTCGCCCGCTGGGATCCGGCCCTGCGCTGCCGGGACCGCGTGGCCACGATGGACCTGTACGACAGGATCCCCGACGCCGCGGTGCGGCTGACCTACCGCGCCGGCACCTGGATCGGCTGGTACCGGAACGCCTTCCAGCTGTTCCAAGCCGACTTCTGAACGACTCTGGTGCGCGATACTGGGATCGAACCAGTGACCTCTTCGGTGTGAACGAAGCGCTCTCCCGCTGAGCTAATCGCGCTCGGGACGTGAAGAACTGTACCCGACGGTGCCGG